>WNGA01028737.1_pt1 | contig 11749 bp, 7 predicted proteins | sample 5400061 | NCBI WGS metagenome assembly WNGA01 (sample SAMN13153366, study PRJNA577476) | soil metagenome | isolation source: 100 cm soil or saprolite under grassland replicate 2 | place: USA:California | collected 2016-06-15
CTCGAGCACGGAAACCGCGAGGATCCGCCCGACGACCTGCGTCGGGTCGCTGATCACGCCCTGCTCGTTGGTCTTGTCGATGGGCACGTCACGGACCGCGACGTCGTCGGCCTCCACGGGCTTCCGCGCCGGGATGACCCGGGTGGCCACCACGATCGGCACCTTCTGGGCCGAGCCCGACCCCGCGTTCGCCTGAGCCTGGTTGATGAGGTAGAACGCCGCTCCACCCGCGATGAGGGCGAGGATGACGCCGAGCACGATGATGAACTTGCCGCGCTTGGCCGGATCCCGGTATTCCATCTCCATGTGATTGCCTCCCGGAGCGGGTCGGCGCGATCTCGCGCCGCCCGAAAGTGGTGAGTGCCGTGCCCGCCGGCTAGTTCCAGGGCACCAGCTTCGGAACCTGACCGTGCCGAAGCCGGGGGTCATTGGGGTCCGGGACCAGCGGCGTGATCGCGTAACCGCTGACGTAGTTCGGGCTCTGCATGCCGACGATCCGGAAGACCGCCCAGCCCATGATGTCGACGTAGTTGAGGCTGGTCGAACCGGTCGCGACGTAGAACTTGATGGGGACCAGATGGGTGACGGGCAGCCCGTCGAGGTTCGTGCCGGTCGCCCGCACGACCAGGTCGTACACGCCAGGAGCCAGGCTTCCGCCGTTGACGCTCACGGTCACGTCCTGGCTGGTGAACGGGTTGCTGTTGGTCAGGGTGATGGACGACGGGGTAACGCTGGTCGCCCCGATGCCCGTCGGCAGGACGCCACCGCTTGCGACGCTGCCTTCCACGCTCAAGTTGACCGTGCCCCGGAACGCCGTGGTGGATTGGTGCGTCGTCGCGAAGGTCACGACCTGGGTTGCGGTAAGGCCGGTGCTGGCGATGCTCATGGACTGGGCCGCGATGCTGCCGACGGTCGGGACGCCGAAGTCGCGCACAACGCCGCCGATGTTGATGGCGGTCGGGTAGTAGTGGTCGGTGAGGTACGGGCTGGACGAGCTGCCCTGGATCCACATCGTGTAGATGCCGACCGGGGCACCCGTCGTCTGAAACGTCGTCCACGTGATGGACGTGTCGGGCGTGGCCGGCTGGGGCGAGAACGTCAGCGGAGCAAGGGTCAGGGCCAGGGTCGGAGCCGCCGGGTCGCCCAGGTCGGGGTGCGCCGATGTGGCGACCGTCCCGGCGAACGCGGTGTTCTTCTGCACGAGCATCGAGACCAGGCCGTTGCGATTCTGGGTCGTCCCGATGGAGACCACGGGCGGCACCACCAAGGTGAAGTCCGGGATCGTCATGACGACGCCCGAGTAGACGGCGCAGGTGACCTCGTCGCCCGGCTTGTAACGCGTGATCATCTCGTCCACGACGAGGCCGGCCGAGTTGCCGTCGAGGATCCCGACCTGATCCATGGGATCCGGGGGCGTCGTCGCCGCCGGGAAGGCCGGCCCGGGATAACCGGCCACGATGTAGGCCCCCTCGATGCCCTTGAGCTCAACCGCCCCGGTGCTCGCCGTCACGCCGTTGTAGAAGACGTTGGACGTGGCGGTCGAGAAGTTGCGGATGTCGAGGACGATGAAGCCGCGGAAGTTCGCCGCGTTGCCGGGTGCCGCACCCTGGCCGACGAGGGACTGGATCGGACCGTGGTAGGTCGGGTCGTCGTCGGGGGTCGAGGCGTTGAAGGCCGCCCCCTCGGACGGCTCGAGGCGGAGGGAGGCGTCGGTCTGCGTGCCGAGGCACGATGTGTAGGAGGTCGCCATGTAGTCGGTGAAACCACTGCCGTCGCCCGGGCAGGGCGTGATCGCGCCGACGTTCGGCCCGGGCCCATTGACGTAGTGACGGACGGCGATCGGCAGCATGTCGGCCTGAAGGCGGGCGCGGGCCTGGCCACCGATCGTGTTCGTCTCGAAGCCCGCGACCCGCCCGAACGTCCAGTCGACTGGGTTCTGGATCGAGACGCGGACGTCGCCGCCGTTGATCAGGATGCCGTTCGTGAGGTAGACCGGGTCCCCGGCGTGTCCCGATGCGTAGACGGGAACGTCGGGCGGCAGGGCGGCCGCCTTTCCGGTCGGATCGGACAGATAGTTCCGGGTGAGGATGGCCTTGGCCTCGGCCTTCGCCTCGGCGTCCGTCCGGCCGCGCGACAGCGCGTTGGCGGCCGCGAGCGCGGCCGCGTCGGCGGCGTTCTGGAGGAACCGCTTCTCGCTGTAGAACCTGCCGATGTCGAAGGCCAGGCCGGCGAAGGACAGCAGCACGACGATCGAGAGCGCGAACAGGATGAGGATCTGCCCGCGATCGCGCCGGCCGTCTGGCCGCCGCAGCCCGAACGCCATCCAGCGGGCGCTCATCAGTTGATCACCATCGTCACGGTGCCGGCCAGGCCCAGGCGCCCCTGTGCATCCTTCGGCAGCAGGTTGGAGATCAGGGGAACGATGAGGTCCTGATGGTAGGTGGCGGAGACCGTGACCTGCTGGCCGGCCCGCGGATCGCTGTCGGAGAGTCCTGCCGGGATCGTGTACGTAACCACGAGGTCGCCGTTGGTGAACGTCGTGCCGCTCGACGTCCAGGTGGCTCCGACCGTGAACTGGGGAGCGGTCTTGGAAAGCAGATTCATGGAGTCGGTCAGGGCGGTCTTGATCGCGTTGTTACGAGCCGTGTCGTTCTGGGATTTGGAGAGATTCTGGTCGTAGATGTAGATCGTTCCCGTCCGTGCACCCTCGCGAGCGGCGTTGGTCATCGTCACGTAGGAGTTGAAGATGAGGCCGAACTGGACGATTCCCAGGATGAGGAGGAACATCGGCATCAACACGAGCGCGAACTCGACGAGGCTCTGCCCTCGGTCGAGCCTGGTGGTCGCCGACCGGCGGCCACCCTCGTGTCGTCGCATGCCGAATTGCATCGTGGGGCGCGGACCTCCGTTCCAAAGGACTGGACGGCTCCAGTCTCGGGATTCGGGGGTCACCCTGAAATGGCCCCATGGTCACGGTCGGAGTACCCCACTCGGCCGAATGGGCCCGGACGAGAGTAGAACGGCCGTTCGAATGGTGCCGGCCGGCGTGATATCCTGCGGACGTGCCCGACTTCCAGCTCGTCGCCGATTTCCAGCCGACGGGGGACCAGCCCGCTGCCATCGACCGTCTCTCTGACGGGCTGGGCCGCGGCCTCCGGCATCAGACCCTGCTGGGCGTCACCGGATCCGGCAAGACCTTCACCCTGTCGCAGGTAATCGCCCGCCACAACAAGCCAACGCTGGTCCTGGCCCACAACAAGACGCTGGCCGCGCAGCTGTACAGCGAGTTCCGGGAGTTCTTTCCGAACAACGCCGTCGAGTACTTCGTCAGCTACTTCGACTACTACCAGCCGGAGGCGTACCTGCCCCGGAGTGACACGTACATCGAGAAGGACTCCAGCCGCAACGACGAGATCGACAAGCTGCGCCATGCGGCGACCCATGCCCTGTTCGAGCGGCGCGACGTCATCATCGTCGCCTCCGTCAGCTGCATCTACGGCCTGGGGGCGCCGGTCGACTACGGCGCGACCGTCCTCCGCCTACGCGTCGGCGGCCAGTACCGGCGGGACGCCGTGCTGCGCCACCTCGTCGATCTCCAGTACCAGCGCAACGACGCGGCCATCCAGCGCGCCCGGTTCCGCGTCCGGGGCGACACCCTGGAGCTCCAGCCGGCCTCCGAGGACCGGCTCGTCCGAGTGGAGTTCTTCGGGGACGAGGTGGAGCGGATCACCGAGCTCGATCCGCTGACCGGGGAGGTCCTGGCCGAACGCAAGGAGACCAACGTCTACCCCGCATCGCACTTCGTGACGCCGGCCGACAAGCTGCGGGCGGCCCTCGTCGACATCGAGGCGGAGATGGAGGAGCGGGTCGGCCAGATGGAGGCCGAGGGCCGCGTGCTCGAGGCGGCCCGGCTGCGCCAGCGGACCACGTTCGACCTGGAGATGATGCGCGAGCTCGGCTATTGCTCCGGCGTCGAGAACTACTCCCGCCATCTCAGCCGGCGGGCGGCCGGCTCGCGGCCGTGGACGCTGCTCGACTACTTCCCGCCGGACTGGCTGCTCGTCGTCGACGAGAGCCACATGACGATCCCGCAGGTCGTGGGCATGTACAAGAACGACCGGACGCGGAAAGAGATCCTCGTCGACTTCGGGTTCCGGCTGCCGTCCGCGCTCGACAACCGGCCGCTCACGTTCGAGGAGTTCGAGACGAGTATCAACCAGGCGGTGTACATGAGTGCGACGCCCGGACCGTACGAGCTGGAGCGGAGCGAGCGCATCGCGGAGCAGCTCATCCGGCCGACGGGCATCGTGGACCCGCAGATCAGCGTCCGGCCGACCGAGGGGCAGATCGACGACCTGCTCGAGGAGATCAGGAAGCGCGTCGAGCGCGGCGAGCGCGCCCTGGTGACGACGCTGACCAAGAAGATGGCGGAGGACCTGGCCGACTACCTCCGTGAGCTCGGCGTGAAGGTCCAGTACCTCCACAGCGAGGTCGACACGCTGGAGCGTGTCCAGATCCTGCGCGACCTGCGGCTGGGCGTGTTCGACGTGCTGGTCGGGATCAACCTCCTGCGCGAGGGCATCGACCTGCCCGAGGTCACCCTCGTGGCGATCATCGACGCCGACAAGGAGGGCTTCCTGCGCAGCGCCTGGTCGCTCATCCAGATGATCGGCCGGGCGGCCCGCAACGTCGGCGGCGAGGTCGTCATGTACGCCGACACGATCACCGAGTCGATGCGGGCCGCGATCGACGAGACCAACCGCCGCCGGACCGTCCAGGAGGAGTACAACCGGCAGCGCGGGATCGAGCCGACAACGATCGTCAAGGAGATCCACGACATCAACGAGCGCCTGCGCTCCGTCGCGGAGACGACCGGGATGTACGTCGGCGCCGCGGGCGCCCGTCGGCCGGGCGAGCTGCCGGCCACGACCAAGGCCCAGGTGGAGCGGCTGATCGCCCAGATGGAGGCCGAGATGAAGTCGGCCGCCAAGCAGCTCGAGTTCGAGCGAGCGGCCGCGCTCCGCGACGAGGTCCAGGCGATCCGGCTGCGGGTCCTGGAGGAGGACGCCTCGGCGATCGTGGCCCGGGCCGCCGAGGCGGCGGCCGGCGCTCCCGCACGCGAGCCGGTGGCTGCCGGAGCCGGCCAGGCTCAGGGGCGTCCCCGCGGCCGTGGTCGCGGTCGGGACCGCGAGCGGAGCCGGGAGAGCACGATGGAGATCACGACCGTGACGGTCCTGCCCGCCGGTGAGGAGCCGTCTTCGGCGCCGGGCCTGGACGAGGATGCAGCCGCGGCCACGGCCTCGGATTGGCTGCCCGGCATCCGGGACGAGCACGACGACGACGGCGGCTGGCAGGCTCGCTGGCTCGACCGGCCCACCTGGGACCACACGGTGACACCGAACGTCATCCGCCGCACCGGCGCCAGGCCCCCGCGCCGGGGCGGCCGGCGGCGCTGAGACCGGCGATTCCCTGAGGAGGCAGCCGCGCTCCGCGACTGGATCGGGCCCGTTCGCGTCACGCCACGGTTCCGCTCGCCGCTCGAGCGCGAGCTAGGCGGCTGACGAGCCCCGAGGCCGGCCGCGTCACCACCGGTGTACGCCGCCCGTCAAAGGCCCGACTTCCCTCCATAGGAGACATGCTGACGAGATGCGCACCGGCAACCGAAGCGTTGCGCCGCCGTGGACTGCGATGGCTCTTCTCCTGGCACTGTCCCTCGTCCTGGCGATCGCCGCCTGCTCCCCGTCCGCGCCGGCCGTTCCGCCGGCGAGCGTCGTCGCGACGGTTCCGCCAGTGGTCGCCTCGCCTACCGACTCGCCGGCCGAGTCTCCGGGCGCCTCGGTCGCCCCGGCGACCCCGAGCGCATCCACGGACCCGCGTCTCGGGATGGCGATCGGCACGACTCCCTACGCTGGCGCGTTCGCGCCGCACGGGGTGGCGTTCGACAGCGCGACCCGCGGGCTCGCCGCCGGCGAGAGCGGTGCCACGGATCGGGCAGTCATCGGCCGGTCTACGGACGGCGGCCGGACCTGGTCCCTGCTCTCGTTCGACCGACCGGGCCTGCTCGACATCGCCGCCGCGGGGGGTCGAGCGTGGGCCGTCATGGGCTGCGACCCGGAGGGGCCGGCCGACTGCCAGCCATCCCTCCTGCGGAGCGACGATTTCGGCCGGATGCCGGGGACTGCCGGGTGGATCGTGTGCGCGGGCGACTCTGCGGCCGGATCGCAGGCCAAGGCGGTGCTCGCCACGGCCGACGACGGCGTCACGTGGGTCGTGCGCTCGTCCGTGGGCTTCGAGGGCGGGACCGTCGGCAGCCTGAGCCTGGCGGGGATCGTCCAGGCGGCCGCGCTCGAGCCTGGCGGCGGGGGATTGATCGGGACGTCGCACGGCACCTTCCGGACAAAGGACGGCGGGCGCACGTGGCAGGAGCTGTCCTTCGGCGATCCCGAGTCGCACACGATCGAGGCGATCGACTACACGAGTGACCGGACCGGGTTCGCCCTCCTGACCGACTTCACGATCGCGGTCAAGGTCCTCCTCGCGACGGACGACGGCGGAACGACCTGGCTTCGCGTGGCCGGCTGGCCGTTCCCCGGCTGATCCCCGGCCGGATCAGTCCACGAGGGTTCGTGGGTCGAGCGCGTCGCGCAGCCCGTCGCCGATGAAGTTGATGGCGATCACCGTCAGCGCGATCGCCATCCCCGGGAAGAACGCCCACCACCAGTTGCCGAGGATGAGCGCATTCTGCGCGTTGGACAGCGCGTTGCCCCAGCTCGTCTGGTCGGCGCCGATCCCGAAGTTCAGGTAGATCACGAACGCCTCGAGGACGATGTTCGAGCCCATGAGCAGCGTCATCGCGACGATGACCGGGCCGCGACCTGCGACGGCGATGGGCCGACCGTTAAGGAGACTTCCCCGCGCCGATACCAAGTCTGAACCGGAGGTCGGGCTCGCAGGCGTCGGCCACGTTGACGACGAATTAGCATCGACCCGATGAGCGCCCCCATCCGCGTCGGTCTCGTGGTCGTGGTCGCGGTGACTGCGACTGCCTGTGCGGGTCCACCTCCCGTGCCGGCCCCGTCGCTCGTGGCCGCTCCGAGTGCCTCCGCAACGATGACCCCGATTCCCTCGTCGAGCCCGGCGGGACTGTCGCTCACGCCTGAGCCGGCGTTCGTCCCGCTCGGCATCGCCTTCTGGGACGTGGCACATGGGATCGCGGTCGGGACTCCCGCGGGGGACTCTGGCCAGGGTCCGGGGATCGTCGCGCTGACCGCCGACGGTGGACGGACGTGGGTCGGCGGCCCGGTTGTCGCGACGCCGCTGATCGCCGTCTCGACGGCCGCCGAACGCGACGCCTGGGCCATCGGATCCTGCGTGGCGCCCTCGGCGCAAGGCGCCTGCCCGACGAACCTCGTCCATACAGCCGATCGAGGTACGACGTGGGCATCCCACGGGGTGGCCCCACGAGCCGTGTCGTTCGCGGACGCAGAGCACGGATGGGCGGCCATCTCGGATGCGCTCGGGGGCGGCCCCCTCGAGTCGCCCCGACTCGTCGCGACCGTGGACGGAGGTTCCACCTGGCGCCCGATCGCGCAGGCATGCGTCGCATGGGACGACGTGGCCGCGGTCCGGTTCGTCGACCCTGCTCATGGATGGGTCGTGTGCTCGGGGGAAGGGACCGGGACCATGGGTCCCAGCGCCACGTACGAGACGAGCGATGCCGGTGGGACATGGACGCTCCGGTCCGAGCTGCTCCTCGCCGGTCCCCATGTCGTCATCGGCAGGCCGCCGGGCGGACCGGTCGACGGCGCATTCTTCCTCCGGGGCGGCCACGGATGGGTCTGGCAGGGTCGCAGCGGGACGGAGTCCACCGTCGACGGGGGAGCCACGTGGAAGCACGCGCCTCCCGGCCGTCCGGAGGAGGTCTTCGTCCACTCGATGTGGTTCGTCGATGGCGACCACGGGTTCGCACTCGTCTTCTCGGATGGCGCGACCCGCCTCTGGACGACCGACGACGGAGGAGTCACCTGGGCGGAGGTCCACCGCTGGTGAGGGGTGGCGATCCGGTCGATCGGACGCCCGACACTGACTGCCGGACTTACGTCTGGTCCGACTGCCGGATCTGGTCGCCAAAGGCCGCCCGTATTACGAGCATTGCTATCGGACGCGATTCCGCGGGCTGAGGGCGGCTAGGTCGTCGATCGGCAACTCCCGCCGTGCACACGAGGGCGCCGGAGGGCCGGTTTGGCGGCCCGGAAAGCCAGCCCAGTACCAAGAAAGCCATCCCGTAGCAATGCTCGGAATATCAGAGGGCCTACACCAAAGACCAGATCGCGCGTCCTTGGATTTGGCCGCGGCATGCTAGAACGGCTGTTCTCTTTACGATGGTTCCGCTACACTGACGCGGTATGCCCCAGGACCAGATCGTCGTTCGCGGCGCGCGCGAGCACAACCTCAAGGACGTCACGGTCGCCTTCCCGCGCGACCGTCTCGTGGTGATCACCGGGCTCTCCGGGAGCGGCAAGTCCAGCCTCGCGTTCGACACGATCTACGCCGAGGGCCAGCGGCGGTACGTCGAGAGCCTGTCCGCCTACGCCCGGCAGTTCCTGGGCCAGATGGAGAAGCCCGACGTCGACCAGATCGACGGCCTCTCCCCGGCGATCTCGATCGACCAGAAGGGCGCCAGCCGCAACCCGCGATCCACGGTCGGGACCGTGACCGAGATCTACGACCACCTCCGTCTCCTCTTCGCCCGGATCGGCATCCCCCACTGCCCGAACGGCCACGCGATCGAGCGCCAGACGGTCCAGCAGATCGTGGACCAGGTCCTCGCCCTGCCGGAGGGCACGCGGCTGCTCGTGCTCGGACCGCTCATCAAGGATCGCAAGACGGAGGGCGACCGCGTCTTCGAGGCGGCCGCCAAGCAGGGCTTCGTCCGCGTCCGAGTGGACGGCGAGATCGTCGACGTCGGTGAGGCGCCGACGCTCGACAAGTACAAGCGCCACAGCATCGAGGTCGTCGTCGACCGCTACGTCGTCCGTCACGCCGAGGCGGCCGAGGGAGCCGCCAGGGCGCCGGATGGCCGGCCGATCGATGCCAAGACGGGCCGCGCGATCCCGGATCCCGACGCCGCCCGGCTGGCCGACTCGATCGAGACCGCCCTGCGGCTGGGCGAGGGCATCGTCCTCATCGCGCCCGCCTCCACCGACGACGGGTCACCGCCGTTCGAGGAGCGGCGCTACAGCGAGCGCTACAGCTGCCCGTACGACGGGTTCACGATCGACGAGCTGGAGCCGCGCAACTTCTCGTTCAACTCGCCCCACGGCGCCTGCCCCACCTGCACCGGGCTGGGCACGAGGCTCGAGTTCGACCCGAACCTGCTCATCCCGGACTCGAGCAAGAGCCTGTCGGCCGGCGCGTTGGCGCCGTGGTCGCGGAACGCCATGGACGCGTCGTGGCGCCTCAGGATCCTGGAGGCCGTCTGCCAGGCGCATGGCTGGTCGTTCACGGCGCCCGTCCGCGACCTGCCCAAGGAGGCGATGGACTACATCCTGCGAGCGCCGAAGGACGAGCGAGTCGTCATCGGCTACCGCCACGAGCGGGGCGAGAACACGTACTCGACTGCGTTCGAGGGGCTGATCACGAACCTGGAGCGCCGCTACCGCGAGACCGACTCCGAGTACATCAAGACCGAGCTCGAGAAGTACATGGTCGCCCGGCCCTGTCCCGCCTGTGGCGGCAAGCGGCTCCGTCCGGAGGTGCTGGCCGTCACGATCGACGACAGGAGCATCTGGGACGTCTCCGTGATGTCGATCACGGATGCACTCGCCTGGATCGGGACGCTGCCGTCCCGTTTGAGCGATCGCGAGCGGACGATCGCCCGCCAGGTGCTCAAGGAGATCGGCGCGCGGCTCGGCTTCCTCGTCGACGTCGGGCTGGATTACCTGGCCCTGGACCGGACGAGCGTCACCCTGTCCGGCGGCGAAGCGCAGCGGATCCGGCTGGCGACCCAGATCGGGACGACGCTCATGGGCGTCCTGTACATCCTGGACGAGCCGTCCATCGGGCTCCACCAGCGCGACAACGCCAAGCTCATCGCGACCCTGACCCGGCTCCGCGACCTGGGCAACACGGTGCTCGTCGTCGAGCACGACGAGGAGACGATCCGGACGGCCGACTGGGTGCTCGACATCGGACCCGGGGCAGGGGAGCACGGCGGCGAGATCATCGCGAATGGCACGCTGGACGTTCTGCTGGGCGAGCCGCGCTCGATCACCGGCGCCTACCTGCGCGGCGAACGAACCGTGCCCATCCCAGCCTCGCGGCGGCCGGGCAACGGCAAGGCCCTGGTGGTCCGGGGCGCCCGCGAGCACAACCTGCAGAACATCGACGCGACGTTCCCGCTCGGCACCTTCGTCGCCGTGACCGGCGTGTCGGGCTCCGGCAAGAGCACCCTCGTCACCGATGTCCTGTACCGGGCCCTCGCGCGCGAACTGAACGGATCGCGCGAAGAGGTCGGGGGCCACGATCGGATCGAGGGCGCCGAGCACGTGGACAAGATCATCGAGATCGACCAGAGCCCGATCGGCCGCACGCCCCGGTCCAACCCCGCCACGTACACGGGCCTGTTCGGCCCGATCCGGGAGCTGTTCGCCGCCGTCCCCGAATCGCGCCTCCGCGGATACGCCCCCGGCCGGTTCAGCTTCAACGTCAAGGGCGGCCGCTGCGAGAACTGCAAGGGCGACGGCATCCTCAAGATCGAGATGCAGTTCCTCCCCGACGTGTACGTGACCTGTGAGGTCTGCAAGGGCAAGCGCTACAACCGCGAGGCACTGGAGATCCACTTCAAGGGGCGCTCCATCGCCGAGGTCCTGGAGATGACGATCGAGGAGGCGCTCGACTTCTTCGGCTCGGTCCCAAACGTCAAGGCCAAGCTCCAGACGCTCTTCGACGTGGGGCTGGGCTATGTCCATCTGGGCCAGCCGGCGACGACCCTGTCGGGTGGCGAGGCCCAGCGCGTGAAGCTCGCGACCGAGCTCTCGCGGCGGGCCACCGGACGGACGCTCTACGTGCTCGACGAGCCGACCACCGGCCTGCACTTCGCCGACGTGGAAAAGCTCATGCAGGTCCTCCACCGGCTCGTGGACGCGGGCAACACGGTCATCGTCATCGAGCACAACCTCGACGTGATCAAGACCGCCGACCAGATCGTCGACCTGGGCCCGGAGGGCGGGCTGCGCGGCGGACTCATCATCGCCACCGGGACGCCGGAGGAGGTCGCGGCGATGCCCGGCTCGGCGACCGGCGAGTACCTCAGTCGTGTTCTGCGCGGCGAACCCTTGGTGCCGCTGTCGGACGTGACGTTCGCGGAGGCCGCCGGCCGCTCGCCCGGGGGGAACGGCCGCCGCAAGACCGCGGTCCGGATCGCCCCCAGCGCCAAGCGCGCCCGGGCCGCGGCCGCGCGCTGAGACCGCGCCGGCCGCGGGGCAGCGCCGCCCACCGCCTCGGCTAGGATTGCGCGTATGCCAGACGTGGAGTTCGCGTTTCTCGCCGACGCGGCCGAGACGCCGCCGGGCCAGAAATTCAGTGTCCTTGGCGGAGGCGTCACCCGGATCGGCGGTCCGGCATTCCCGCTCCGTCATCCGCACATCGCGCTCGTCATCTGCCTGGCCGTGACCGTGCCCGAGTTCGGTCGGGAGCACGAGGTCCGGATCGTCCTCCTCGACCCCGACGGCCACGAGATCAGCGGCGC
>WNGA01011189.1_pt1 | contig 11748 bp, 6 predicted proteins | sample 5400061 | NCBI WGS metagenome assembly WNGA01 (sample SAMN13153366, study PRJNA577476) | soil metagenome | isolation source: 100 cm soil or saprolite under grassland replicate 2 | place: USA:California | collected 2016-06-15
GATCGCGTCGGCGTCCGCCTCGTCCGCGAACGCCCGCAGCCACGGAGAGAGGTCCTCGGAGTCGAGCACGCGCGTGCCGAAGACGCGCTCGGCGCGGTCGAGATAGGGACGGAGCTCGTCCGCGGTCCAGCTGGGACCCCACTCGTCGTAGTCGGCGTCGGCGCCGCGCAGGATGACGCAGGCATTGTGCGAGGAACAGCCGCCGAGGATGCGGGCACGCAACTGGGACCGATCCTCCTCGTCGCTGCGCTCCCAGCAGTGCGAGTCCAGCGCCAGCCAGCGTCCGTCGAGGATGTCCGCCGGCCAGCGCCCGTCGGCGTACGGCCCGTAGTCGGGCCCCGCCTCCACGAGGCAGACGGCCCGGTCGGGCTCCTCGCTCAAGCGGGCGGCGAGTATGCAGCCCGCGGTGCCACCACCGGCGACGACCACGTCGTAGCGCACGGGCGTAGCCAATCACTCCCGCGGGTAAGGGGAGGGCATGGTGCACCCCGTCCAGAAAGCCAAAGACGCCGCGGACGCGGCGACGCATCCGGTCGAGACGCTCAAGGACCTCGCTGCGGAGGTCGAGCGCGGCCGTAGTCCGCGCACGCCGCTGCTGGCGCTGACAGGCGTCACGATCGCGATTGCGATCCTGTTCGCCATCCTCGTGACGATCGCCCTCGTCCTGTACTTCGTCTACGGAGGGAAGTAGGCCGAAGCTAGGCTGAGCGGGTGGACCCGCTCGCCGTCTTCAGGCCGGAAACGCGGGCCTGGTTCGAGGGTGCGTTCGGCGCGCCGACCCCGGCGCAGGAGCTCGGCTGGCCCGCAATCGCGAGCGGCAAGCACACGCTGATCCAGGCGCCGACGGGCTCGGGGAAGACGCTCGCCGCCTTCCTCTACGGGATCGACCGGCTCCACCCGGAGCCGGGCCAGGGCCTGCGGCTGCTCTACGTCTCTCCGCTGAAGGCGCTCAACTACGACATCGAGCGAAACCTGCGCGGGCCGCTCGCCGGCCTGAAGTCCGAGCTCCGCATCGCGGTGCGCACCGGCGACACGCCGCAGAAGGAGCGCGCGGAGATGCTGCGCAACCCGCCGGACATCCTGATCACGACGCCCGAGTCGCTCTTCCTCCTGCTCACTTCACGCGCGCGCGAGAACCTGAAGGGCGTCCGCACGCTGATCCTCGACGAAGTGCATGCCGTTGCCGGTACGAAGCGGGGCGCGCATCTCGCGCTCTCCGTCGAGCGCCTGGAGCGCCTGGTGGACGAGCCCTTCCAGCGCATCGGCCTCTCGGCGACGCAACGCCCGCTGGAGGAGATCGGCCGCTTCGTCTCGGGCGCGCGCGAGATCGAGCTCGTGGACGCCGGAGTCGCGAAGGAGCTCGACCTGCGCGTCGTCGTGCCGCTCGAGGACATGCGAGAGCCCGGCACGTCCGAAGGCCTGAGTCCGGTTCATGGAACGGGCTCGGAAGGATCGCAACCGTCGATCTGGCCTTCCATCTATCCCGAAATCCTGCGGCTGGTCGAGGAGCACCGCTCGACGATCGTCTTCGTCAACAACCGGCGGCTCGCCGAGCGGCTCGCGCTGCGGCTGAACGAGCTGGCCGAGAAGGAAATCGCGCGCGCACACCACGGCTCTCTCGCGCGCGAGCAGCGGGTCGAGATCGAGGAGCTGCTGAAGGCGGGGGAGATCCCCTGCCTCGTCGCGACGTCGTCGCTCGAGCTCGGCATCGACATGGGCGCCGTCGACCTCGTGATCCAGGTGGAGTCGCCGAAGTCGGTCGCACGCGGGCTGCAGCGGATCGGCCGCGCCGGGCACGAGCTCGGCGCCGTCTCGAAGGGACGCATCTTTCCGAAGTTCCGCGCCGACCTGCTCGAGTCCGCGGTCGTCGTCAAGCGGATGCTCGAGGGCGCGATCGAGGAGACGGTCATCCCGCGAAACCCACTCGACGTCCTCGCGCAGCAGATCGTCGGGATCGTCGCCGACGAGGAGATCGCGGTGGACGAGCTGCACGAGCTCGTGCGCGCCGCGTATCCGTTCGCGGACCTGTCGCGCACGCAGCTCGAGAACGTGCTCGACATGCTGGCCGGTCGATACCCGTCCGACGAGTTCGCGGAGCTGCGACCGCGCATCGTCTGGGATCGGACCGCCGGGCTCATCCGCGGACGCAGCGGTGTGCGTCGCCTCGCCGTCACGAATGCCGGCACGATTCCCGACCGCGGCCTCTTCGGCGTCCACCTTGTCGACGGCGGCGGCCGCGTGGGCGAGCTGGACGAGGAGATGGTCTACGAGGCGCGTGCCGGCCAGACGTTCCTGCTCGGCGCCTCGACCTGGCGGATCGAGGAGATCACGCGTGACCGCGTGCTCGTGTCACCCGCGCCGGGCGTGCCGGGTGCGGTGCCGTTCTGGAAAGGCGAAGGCGTCGGCCGCCCCTATGAGCTCGGCGAAGCGATCGGGCGCGCCTCGCGCGAGTTAGTGGCTCAGAGCCACAAAGTCGCTATGAAGCGCCTGACCGAGGAGCACCGGCTCGACGAGAGGGCGGCGAACAACCTGCTGACGTTCCTGAACGAGCAGGCTGCCGCGACCGGTGCCGTTCCCTCCGACCGCACTGTCGTCGTCGAGCGCTTCCGGGACGAGATCGGCGACTGGCGTCTCTGCATCCTGACGCCGTTCGGCGCACGCGTGCATGCGCCGTGGGCGCTCGCGCTCGCGGCGCGGATGCGCGACTCGCTCGGCCTCGAGGTGCAGTCGATCTGGTCGGACGACGGCATCGCGCTTCATCTCCCCGACGCCGATTCGCCGCCGCCGACCGACGATGTCGTCATCTCACCCGACGAGGTGGAGGAGCTCGTCGTGCAGGAGGTGGGTCAGAGCGCGCTGTTCGGCGCCCGCTTCCGCGAGAACGCCGCGCGCGCGCTGCTGATCCCGCGCCGGCGGCCCGACCAGCGCACCCCGCTCTGGCAACAGCGGCTGAAGGCGCAGGGACTGCTCCAGGTCGCGCGCCGCTACGGCTCGTTCCCGGTCATCCTCGAGACGTACCGCGAGTGCCTCCAGGACGTCTTCGACCTGCCGTCGCTGAAGCGACTGCTGACCGGACTGCGGACGCGCGAGGTCGATCTCGTCGATGTCGAGACTGCAGCGGCCTCGCCGTACTCGGCCTCGCTCCTCTTCGACTACATCGCGACGTACATGTACGAGGACGACACGCCTCCCGCCGAACGGCGCGCACAGGCGCTGTCGCTCGACCGCGATCTGCTGCGCGAGCTCCTCGGGCAGGAGGAGTTGCGCGACCTGCTCGATGCCGGCGCGGTGGAGGACGTGGAGAGCCAGCTGCGCGGGAGTCCGCGCAACGCCGACCAGCTGCACGACCAGCTGCGACTCCGCGGTGACCTGCGCGAGGGCGAGTACGACGAGGGCTTCGCGCAAACGCTCCTGCGGGAGCGGCGCGCCCTGCTCGTTCGCTTCGCGGGCGAGCAGCGGCTGATCGCCGCCGAAGATGCCGGCCGCTACCGCGACGCGCTCGGCGTGATGCCTCCCGGCGGGTTGCCCGAGGTGTTCCTCGAGGGCGGCGCCGAGTCGCTGGAGCAGCTCGTCGCGCGCTTCGCCCGCGGACGGGGGCCTTTCATGACGGCCGACGCGAACGCGCGGTTCGGCCGCGACGTCGAGCCGATCCTGCAGCAGCTCGAGCAGCAGGAGAAGCTCGTGCGCGGTGAGCTCCGCCCCGGGGGAACGGAGCGCGAATGGTGCGACCCCGACGTGCTGCGGCGCCTCAGGCGCGCGTCGCTGGCCGCGCTGCGCAAGGAGGTCGAGCCCACGGAACAGGCGGCGCTCGGCCGCTTCCTGCCGCACTGGCACGGCATCGATCGTCGCGCGATGCTGCGCGAGGCGCTCGTCCCGCTGCAGGGTCTGTCGCTGCCGGTCACGCTCTGGGAGTCCGAGGTGCTGCCGCGACGAGTTCCGGGGTTCAACCCGGGCCAGCTCGACCAGCTCTGCGCTTCCGGTGAGGTGGTGTGGGTCGGGGCGGGTCTCGATCGCGTCTCGGTCTATTTCCGGGAGGATGCGCCCGCCCTCGGTCGCCCCGCAGCCGCACCGCGGCCCGAGGACGCGGCGCACAACGCGATCCGGGCGGCGCTCGGAAGCAGCGCCGAGTTCTGGTACGACCTCGTCGCCGCCACCGAGCTCGAGCCGGAAGTGGCGCTCCCCGCGTTGTGGGATCTGGTCTGGGCGGGCGAGGTGACGAACGACGCGTGGACACCGCTGCGCGCCGGCCGCCGCTATCAGACGCCGAAGCCGCAGCGCGGGCGGCCGCGTCGCTTCTCGCGTCAGCGCTCGGCGGGAATCACGGCGACGCAGGGACGCTGGGCGCTCACCGACCGCCTCTTCCCGGGCCGGCCGGATCCGCGTGCGTTGGCCGAGCTCCTGCTCGAGCGTCAGGGGATCGTCACGCGCGACGGTGTCCGCGGCGAGGGAATCCCCGGCGGCTACGGCGCCGTCTACGGGCAGCTACGCGCGTTGGAAACGCTCGGCGTCTGCCGCCGCGGCTACTTCGTCGAGGGCCTCGGCGGCGCGCAGTTCGCGCTCCCGGGGGCCGTGGAGCGTCTGAGAGAGCTCAAGCCGCAGGAGGACGAGGAGCCGGAGCCGCTCGTCCTTGCGGCGGCCGACCCGGCGCAGCCCTACGGCGCCGCAGTCCCGTGGCCAAAGCGTGCGGGCGCCCGTGCGGCACGTGTCGCCGGCGCGCACGTCGTCCTGCTCGGCGGCGAGGCGGCGCTGTTCGTCGAGCGCGGCGGGCGCTCGCTCGTTCCGCTGCGCGATCCCGAGGAAGGATGGCTCCGCATCGCCCTCGGCGCACTCGTCGAACACGTCAAGCAGGGCGGCGCGAAGCGCCTCGCGGTCGAACGGTTCGACGGCGAGCCGGTCGGCGAGACGGAGATCATGCCGCTCCTGCTCGACGTGGGATTCCTCGCAGGCCCGCGCCGCGCCGTGCTGCGTCCTTAGCTGACGGTTACCCCAGACTCGGTTCGGTTGCCGCGTTTTCGTCGAAGGCGTTCCGGGGAGAGCCCAACCGATGGCCAAGCAAACCGCCGATTTCGTCCTCGAGCGCCTCGTGGAGAACGGCGTCGAGCGCATCTACGGCTATCCCGGCGACGGCATCAACGCGATCGTCGGCGCCCTCGAGCGCCACAAGGACGAGCCGAAGTTCGTCCAGGTCCGGCACGAGGAGCAGGCCGCCTTCATGGCCTGCGCGCACGCGAAGTGGACCGGCGACGTCGGCGTGTGCCTCGCGACGAGCGGCCCCGGTGCGATCCACCTCCTGAACGGGCTCTACGACGCGAAGCTCGACCACCAGCCGGTGCTGGCGATCGTCGGACAGCAGCCGCGCATCGGACTCGGCGGGAGCTATCAGCAGGAGGTCGACCTTGTCACGCTCTTCAAGGACGTCGCGAACGAGTACGTCCAGATGGCGACGGAGGCGACGCAGATCCGCCACTTGATCGACCGCGCACATCGCATCGCACTCGACCAGCGCACGGTGACCGCGCTGATCATCCCGAATGACCTCGCCGAGGAGCCTGCGAAGGAGAAGCCGCCGCGCGAGCACGGCGCCGTCGTCTCGGCGCCCGGTTACACGAGGCCTCGGGTCGTTCCCACACGCGGTCAGCTCGAGCAGGCCGCTGGGATCCTCAACACCGGCGAGAAGGTCGCGATGCTTGTCGGCCAGGGGGCGCTCGGCGCGACGGACGAGGTGATCGAGACAGCGGAGACGTTGGGCGCCGGCGTCGCGAAGGCGCTGCTCGGCCGCACGGTCGTGCCGGATGATCTCCCGTTCGTGACCGGCTCGATCGGCCTGCTCGGGACGAAGCCGAGCTGGACGCTGATGAACGAGTGCGACACGCTCTTCATGGTCGGCTCGAGCTTCCCGTACTCCGAGTGGCTGCCGAAGCCCGGACAGGCGCGCGGCGTGCAGATCGACCTGGACGGGCGCATGCTCTCGATCCGCTACCCGATGGAGTGCGCGCTCGTCGGAGACGCGAAGGAGACGCTGAAAGAGCTGCAGCCGCTGCTCGAGCGCAAGGAGGACCGTTCCTGGCGCGAGCACATCGAGGAGGAGATCCAGGAATGGTGGCGCCTGCTCGAGGACCGAGCGATGCAGGACGCGGACCCGATCAACCCACAGCGCCTCTTCTGGGAGCTGAACGACCATCTCCCCGACGACGCGATCATCAGCGCAGACTCGGGCTCGGCCGCGAACTGGTTCGCGCGCGACCTCAAGCTCGGCCGCGGGCACATGGCGTCACTCTCCGGAACGCTGGCGACGATGGGCCCGGGCGTGCCCTATGCGATCGCGGCGAAGTTCTGCCATCCACATCGTCCTGCGGTCGCATTGGTCGGCGACGGCGCGATGCAGATGAACGGGATGGCCGAGCTGATCACGGCGAAGAAGTACTACAAGGAGTGGGCCGATCCGCGGCTCGTCGTGCTCGTGCTGAACAACCAGGACCTGAACCAGGTGACGTGGGAGCAACGCGCGCTGCAGGGCGACCCGATGAACCCGATGACGCAGCGCATCCCCGACGTCCGCTACGCGGGGTTCGCCGAGCTGATTGGTCTGGCCGGCGTGCGCGTCGAGCAGCCGGAGGACATCGCCGACGCTTGGCGGCAGGCGTTCGCCGCCGACCGTCCGTTCGTGATCGACGCCGTGTGCGATCCGAACGTGCCGCCGCTGCCGCCGCACATCCGGGCCGATCAAGCCCGGGCGCTCGTTGCCGCCCTGCGCAAGGGCGACCCCGAGGCGCGCGGCGTCATCACGCAATCCTTCAAGGCCAAGATCCTCGAGTTCCTGCCCGGACGGTAGATCGTGGGCATCGCGACCGGCACTGCGGTCGAGAAGCTCGAGGTCTTCGCCCGAACGATCCCGACGGGCGAGCCCGAATCCGACGGAACGCTGGAGTGGAACTCGACGACGATCGTCGTCGTGCAGGCATCTGCCGGTGACGCAGTCGGGCTCGGCTACACATACACGCACGACGCCGCCGCGCGGCTGATCGAGGACAAGCTCGCGCCGCTCGTGCACGGACGCGAGCTGGACGACATCCCCGGGCTCTGGGAGGAGCTCGGGCAGCAGCTGCGCAACGTCGGCCGGCCCGGGATCGGCTTCATGGCCCTCTCGGCGCTGGACATCGCGCTCTGGGATCTGAAGGCGCGGCTGCTGGGCGCGCCGCTCGTCGACGTTCTCGGTCAGGTGCGCGACGAGGCGCCGGTGTACGGGAGCGGCGGCTTCACCTCCTACTCGCTCGATCGCCTGCGCGACCAGCTCGCGGGCTGGGTGGACGCAGGGATCCCGCGCGTGAAGATCAAGGTCGGGCGGTCTCCCGCGGACGACCCCGAGCGCCTACAGGCAGCCCGTGCGGCGATCGGCGACGAACCGGAGCTGTACGTGGACGCGAACGGGGCATTCAACCGCGAAGAGGCGATCGTCTGGGCGGATCGGTACAGCGACTGGGGCGTGACGTGGTTCGAGGAGCCGGTCAGCTCTGCAGATTTCCACGGTCTGCGGATCGTGCGCGAGCGGGCACCGGTCCGCATGGACGTCGCCGCCGGCGAGTATGCCTTCGTCCCGGCCGACTTCCGCAACCTGCTCGAGGCGAACGCCGTGGACTGCCTGCAGGTCGACGTCACGCGCTGCGGCGGCTACACGGGGTTTCTCCGCGCGGCGGCGCTCGCAGTCGAGTACGGGATCGACATTTCCGCGCACTGCGCGCCGCAGGCGAGCGCGCATGTCTGCTGCGCGGTGCCGCGCTTCCGCCACGTCGAGTACTTCCACGACCACGTTCGTGTTGAGCGGATGCTCTTCGACGGCGTGCTCGAGCCGGAGGACGGTGCGCTGCGGCCGGACCGCTCGCGAGTGGGTCACGGGCTCGAGCTCAGATGAAGCGCAGCGCGCACGGCCGTCACCTGCTCGAGGTGCCGGCCAAGACGGAGCCCCGCGCTGCGACGCCTCCGGTTGGCTCCATCACCGTCGACGTGCGCTCGCTCCAGCACGAGCTGCGGCGATCGACCGAGGCGGAGATCAGATTCTCGGACGGCGACCGCGCCATGTACTCCACCGGCGGCTCCAACTACCGGCAGCTGCCGATCGGCGTCGTCATCCCGCGCTCGGTCGACGACGTCGTCGAGGCGGTGCGCGTCTGCCGCGAGCACGAGGCGCCGGTGCTCTCGCGCGGCGGTGCGACGAGCCTCGCCGGCCAGTGCTGCAACGTCGCAGTGGTGATCGACTTCTCCAAGTACCTGAACCGCTTGCTCGACGTCGATCCCAGCGCCCGGCTCGCACGCGTGCAGCCGGGCCTGATTCTCGACCACCTGCGCGATCCCGCCGAGCAGGAGTATCAGTTGACGTTCGGTCCCGATCCGTCGACGCACGATCACTGCACGTTCGGCGGAATGATCGGGAACAACTCCTGCGGCGTGCGGTCGGTGATGGCGCAGTTCTCGGGGCCCGGCCCGCGGATGTCGCACAACGTCCACGAGCTCGAGGTGCTGCTCTACGACGGGCGCAGGCTGCGCGTCGGCAAAGGCACGTCCGGAGATCCGGACATCGACAGGCGCCTGGTCGACCTGCGCGACCGTTACGGCGATCTCGTCCGCGAGCGCTATCCGGACATTCCGCGCCGTGTGTCCGGCTACAACCTCGACGATCTCCTGCCCGAGAACGGGTTCAACGTCGCCGCGGCGCTCACGGGCACCGAAGGAACGTGCGCGCTGATCCTCGAGGCGACGGTGCATCTCATTCCGAGCCCGAAGCACCGGTCGCTGCTCGTCCTGGGCTGGGACAGCGAGTACGAGGCGGCCGACCACGTGATGACGGTGCTCGAGCACCAGCCGACCGGGCTCGAGGGGGTCGACCACGTGCTGATCGAGGACATGAAGGCGATCGGCATGCATCCCGAGGACCTCGACCTGATGCCCGGGGGGCAGGGGTGGCTGCTCGTCGAGTTCGGCGGCGAGGACAAGGAGGAAGCGGACGGGAAGGCGCAGGACCTCGTCCGCGAGCTGAAGAAGGACTTGAATCCGCCGGAGGGCGTCAAGCTGTTCGACGACCCGGAGCTGGAGCAGCACGTCTGGGAGGTCCGCGAGGCCGGGCTCGGCGCGACCGCGTTCATCCCCGGCAAGCCCGACACCTACGAGGGCTGGGAGGACTCCGCCGTCCCGCCCGAGCGGCTCGGCGAGTACCTGCGCCGATTGCGCAAGCTGGCAGACAAGTACCAGTACGAGAGTGCGCTCTACGGCCACTACGGCCAGGGCTGCGTGCACGCGCGCTGGAACTTCGACCTCAAGAGCGAGCCCGGCATCCGGCAGTTCCGCTCCTTTCTCGACGAGGCTTCGGACCTCGTGCTCGAGCTCGGCGGCTCGCTCTCGGGGGAGCACGGCGACGGCGAGTCGCGGGCCGAGCTCCTGCCGAAGATGTTCGGCCCCGAGCTGATCGATGCGTTCCGCGAGTTCAAGTCGATCTGGGATCCCGACTGGAAGATGAACCCCGGGAAGGTGGTCGACGCCTATCGCATCACCGACAACCTCCGCCTCGGGCCGGACTACGCGCCGCCGCGGCTCGCGACGCACTTCGCGTTCGAGCAGGATCACGGCAGCTTCGAGCACGCGGCGCTGCGGTGTGTCGGGATCGGCAAGTGCCGGCGAACGCACGGCGGCGTGATGTGCCCCAGCTACATGGTCACGCGCGACGAGAAGCACACGACGCGCGGCCGGGCCCGCATCCTGTGGGAGATGGTCAACGGCGAGGACCTCGAGCTCTGGCGCTCGGAGGAGGTGCTCGAGGCGCTCGACCTGTGTCTCTCCTGCAAGGGCTGCACGAACGACTGTCCCGTCAACGTCGACATGCCCACGCTGAAGGCGGAATTCCTCTCGCACCACTACGAGGGTCGCCTACGCCCGAGGCATGCGTACGCGTTCGGGCTCATCGACCAGATGGCGCGGGTGGCATCGAAGGCGCCCGGGGTTGCGAACTTCCTGACGCAGCGTGAGCCGTTCGCCGCCGTGATGAAGGTCGCGGCCGGCGCGCATCCCGAGCGCCACCTGCCGCCGTTCGCGCCGGTGACGTTGCGCGACTGGTACGCGTTGCGCGGCCCGCACAATCCGAGCGGCCGGAAGGTGATCCTCTGGCCCGACACGTTTACGAACCACTTCCACACGGATGTCGGCGTTGCTGCGGTGGAGGCGCTCGAGGATGCCGGCTTCCGTGTCGTCGTCCCGGACGGACATCTCTGCTGCGGCCGCCCTCTCTACGACTACGGCATGCTCGACCTCGCCGGCCGCTACCTGGAGCGGGTCCTCGACGCGCTGCGCGAGGACATCCGGGCCGGGACGCCCGTCGTCGGCGCAGAGCCGAGCTGCGTGGCGGTGTTCAAGGACGAGCTGAGGAAGCTGCGGCCGCTGGACGAGGACGCGAAGCGACTCTCACAGCAGACGTTTCATCTGGCCGAGTTCCTCCGCGAGGAGGGATACGTGCCGCCGCCGCTGATGCGGAAGGCCGTGCTCCACGAGCACTGTCACCAACGCGCGACGGGAGGGATCGATCCGGACCGGAAGCTGCTCGAGGCGATGGGCGTCGAGGTCGAGCTGCCGGACAGCGGCTGCTGCGGGCTGGCAGGGGCGTGGGGCTACGAGCACGCGCACTACGACGTGTCCATCGCCTGCGGGGAGCGAGTTCTGCTCCCGAAGGTGCGCGAGGCTGCGTCCGACGCGCTGGTCGTGACCGCCGGGTTCTCGTGCCGCTCGCAGATCGAGCAGGCGACGAACCGGCGCGCGCTGCACGTGGCGCAGGTGATCCAGCTCGCGCGCGACCACGGCCCCAGTGGGCCGCCGGGGCCGTACCCGGAGCGGGCGGTGTCACCCAAGCCTCCGCCGAGCGCTGCGCGTCGGGTCACGCGAGCGACCACCGCGGCCGCGCTCGCTGCCGCAGCCATCGGCGGTGTCGCCGCTCTTAGCTTGAAGCGATCCTGAAGACAGGATGTCGCGGCGCCTCCGCCGCGAAGTCCTCGAGCGGCGAGTCGGCGCGCGCATCGAAGTAGGGCTTCGTAACCGGCGTCTTTCGGAGGTACTCGCGGAGGATGGGCGCAGCGGTCTGCGGGTCGACTTCCTCGATGCGCACGCGTTCCGTGCGTAGCGCGCGCGTGAGCTCGACCGATCCGGCTGCTCTCGCGTTCCGCACCCAGGCCCGCTCGCCGTAGGGGGAGACGAGCCAGCGCCGACCGTCCTCGAAGACGAGCTGGACGGGCGTCGAGTACCGGCGCCCGCTCTTGCGCCCGACGACGGTGAGGACGTGGGTGCGCTTCCCGGCGAGCCCGAGCCGCGCGAGCGGAGCGATGAGCACGTTGAAGAGTTGCCGCAGCGCCGTGTTCCGGTAGGCGGCAGCCACGTCCGGATCCTACGCCCGTGTCCATTCGGGCCCCGTCACCGGGCGTGTCCCGTGCACCCACGTCCCGGTGTCAGACACTCGGCCGTGGCCTGGTCAGCCGTGGCGCCCCAAGACGACGCGGGGTGGGCGTGAGGTCGGTCGTCCTCCGGAGATGTCTGGCCGGACGGCGCCACGCGCCTAGCAGAGCGGTCATGCCCGTTAGCACCATGATTGGCATCTGACCCCGACGTGTCCCATATACCCACGTCCCGGTGTCAGACACTCGGCCGTGGCCTGGTCAGCCGAGGCGTCCGAGGATGAGGCCGAAGAGGGCGTGGCGGGCGGTGGCCTGTCCGAAGGCA
>WNGA01019945.1_pt1 | contig 11748 bp, 9 predicted proteins | sample 5400061 | NCBI WGS metagenome assembly WNGA01 (sample SAMN13153366, study PRJNA577476) | soil metagenome | isolation source: 100 cm soil or saprolite under grassland replicate 2 | place: USA:California | collected 2016-06-15
CGATCAAGGCGTTCAGCCCATTCGATTGCTACAACCGCGCGCTCATCTGTCAGCAGTTCCTCCAGATCAACAGCGTGAGCGGCAGTGGCCCCTTCATCCAGGCGATAAAGATCGATGTGGAAAAGCGGTAGTCGCCCTTCATGAGGATTTACGAGGGTAAACGAGGGACTCGTTACTTCTTCGGGATCGATGTCGAGAGCTGCCGCTACTCCCTTTACAAAAATGGTCTTGCCGGCACCGAGCGGGCCATGAAGTAAAAGGATTTCGCCGCCGCTGAGTTGTGCGCCAATTTGCTTGCCGAGATTGAATGTCTCTTCAGCGTTATATGTCTGCCATTCGCGGTTCGATAGCTGTTGCGCGGTCGTGGTCATTATTTCGGTTCAAGTGTCTATTATGGTATTTCGCCTTTAGTGTCTAGGTAGCGGATAGCCTCACTGAGGTGATCACGAATATCGGAGGCGACCATGGTGCGCATACCTAAATCCCTAGCGGCAAAATCACCGGCCAGGCCGCTTAAATAAAGAGCTGCAATTGTAGCCGTAATCACATCAGCTGTTTCTTTCAAAGCCGCGCTCGCCTGCGCGATGAATCCCGCGATAATGCCGGTCAAGGTGTCGCCCGCGCCAGCGGTGCCGAGTCCAGCATTTCCTGTTGGATTGATGAACACACGTCCATCAGGCGCGGCGACTAACGAGCGCGCGCCTTTGAGGACAAGGATCAACTTGTATTTGGTTGCAAAGTCTCGCGCCACAGCAACGCGATCCTCGAGCGTCGCCTTGTCAGTAGTGCCCAACAATCGCAGCATCTCGCCGGGATGAGGCGTCAGGACCAGCGGCGCCGCATCTGATCCCTGCAATTCTGCAGGCCAGCCTCTGGAGGAATAATTCGCGAGGCAATTCAAGGCATCAGCATCGATCACCACTGGAGTCTGGCGTTCCTTCACTACTGAGAAAACAAAACGACGGGTACGCACGTCCTCAGCCGACAGCCCTGGTCCAATGGCGATAACATTAGCTTTTGAAGTTAACTGCATTACGTGTTGGATAGCTTCATCGCTGACAGCGCCGCGATCAGTTTCGGCAAGCGCAGTCGTCATAACTTCAGGCATCACAACCGCAGCAACTGCGGCTTGTGCAGAAACGGGCGTGGCTATGGTTACCAAACCCGTTCCCGAACGCATTGCAGAGTTGCCACAAAGGACTGCAGCGCCCGTGTACCCGCGCGACCCGGCAATAACCAGCGCGTGTCCATGTGTATTCTTGAACGAATGTGGCGTATAGCGTGTGCTGATGAGCCACCGGTGGGCATCGTTCTCCTCGGAAACGAAGAGTTTCGAATTCATGGCATCGATTAGTGCCGGCGGCGAGCCAATGTTTGTGATAGTCAACTTGCCGTTCAGGTGTGACGCCGGCGGCAAAACATTGGCAGGCTTCGGAGCGGTGAATGCAACCGTTAGGTCGGCCTGTACCGCTTCTCCGATTGGTTTCGCCAAATCGGCATTAAGTCCTGACGGCAGGTCGACAGACACAATCAATGGCCGTCGAGTAGATGATCTCTCGCGAGCTTGTCGCGTCATGTTCAGATGTTGCACGACCTGTTGGAAAATTCCGTCGAGTGGTCGGCTGAGGCCGGTTCCGAAGAGCGCGTCGACAATAACGTCGTAAGTGCGGCGCGGCTGCGCCAGTTTTTCCCAATCCGCGAGACTGCCACACTCCACAAAACTCAAAGCCGAGGGGCGATCGCCGGAGGCTTCGAAACTGGCCAGGCGGCGAACGATTTCGAAATTAGTGCGTGCGTCGCCTTTAGAATCTGATACCATTCCAAACAAAACGACGTCAGCATGGATACCAGCGCGAGAAAGTTGCAGCGCGAGAGCAGCGCCATCGCCACCGTTGTTTCCCGGTCCGCAGAGTATCTGCGCCTTCTTACCCGCAAGATCGCCCGTGAAATGCGTGGCTATTGCCTTGAAACAGGCTTCCGCTGCCGCTTGCATCAATAAAAGGGAGGAGGTCTGATAATCGCGAGTGGTGAGGCGGTCAATCTCACGCATTTGTTCGGCTGAAATAACGGGCTGCACGCTTGGATGATAAGGACGGGACGTTAGGGGGTCAATGCCTAAACATGAGAAGAAGCGCGGTTAGGAACATCAAAAAAGACGTTCCAGAATGGATAATAAAGGGCGAAAAACAAAAATAGCGGCCTCGAGGCCGCCCCCGCCTTTGCCGCTGCGCTAACCGTCCGTTTTTCCAGGATAACCAAGTAAAGAATCAATCGATGGGAGTCTCCAGAAAGTTTCGAAAAATATTTGAGAAAAAAGCCCGAGAAGGTTTTCGACCTTGCCCGGGCTTATAGGGAATGGAGAAAGAACGTAATTTTATTGGGAGTTAGCAGCTTTCCGGCGTTTTCGGATTGCGCCCGCGAATCCTGCCAGACCAGTGCCCAGTAAAACCATGCTCGCCGGTTCGGGAACCTCAGGAGTCGGAGTGCAGCCGGCGCAGATCGCAACATCGCTTCCACCGCCTGCGTTCACATCCTGAAAGCGAAGGAATATTCCCTGCGCGAGCAATTGCTGACTGAGGCCGGAGAAATCCCCGGAGATTGAGAACGTAGCACTCGCGCCCTCGATAATACCGCTATTGGGATTACCGCACCGTCAAAGCTAGGTCCTGTGAGTAGAGCGAGCTCAAAAGTAGTAGCAATGCCGCCTGCGCTACCACCTACACCAGTTTCAAGCCTGTAATTCGGATTTGTGGCGCTCACTAACGTGAAACTACCGCCTCCGCTGCCCGGGAGATTAAAGCCTATGCTGGTTATCTTACCCGTCACAGCGCCTGTGGAGGTATTGGTGAGGGTTACTGTAAGCAAGTTGTCGCTTAGCTGTGTAATGTTCACAGTCCCGGTTACACCGGTGTTTATCCCGGTAAAAGTGAAAGTATCGGCTCGGGCTGTCGCGCTTAAAGCCATCACAGCGGCTACTACCGCAAAATTCAAGAGTAGCCTGCGTTTCATTAACGATCCTCCTGGCTTTCCTGGTCAACTGTTCATTTGTGACCGTCAAAACGGCTCATCTCTTTCTGAAGCAACACCGCAACCGAGTAAAGCTTCGCCTATCGCCCGGCCGAGAACACGCTTTGATTTCCAACACCTGTTGAAAATATTCAATTGAAGGAGATTTCCAAGAGGCTACTCAAGTTCTGACCCGAGAGATGGAAAGGCACCGTTCTATTTCTAAAGCTTGAACGGTCGCGTGACCCGGCCGATTACCTCACGGGCTTCCGGTACACCTAGCGCGAAGCTCACCGCGAAATAGATGATGCCATAGCTTCCCAATACCACAGCCGCTAAAGGTATGGGATGCAGGCTGCTTAGCCACGATTTGCAAGTCCACCCGAGGCAGGCAGCAATCAGTGCGGAAGCCCAAAGCTTAAGGACATAGGGTAACGATAATCCCGTGCGACCGATCCGTCGATTCAAGGTGTGTCGTAGCAACGAAAACTCGACCCAACCAGCAATACCCGCCGAGGCTGTCAATCCGGCAACTCCCCATTTCGGATCAATTCCCAGTAAGCGCGGCAGCGGTAGAGCGCAGAGGTAGCCAAGCACCGTTGTTAGTGTTACGCGAACGATTGCATAGGTGAGTGGGGTACGCGTGTCGTGGAGCGCGTAGTAAGTTGATGAATAAAGCCGGCCGAGGGTAGAGGCCAGCAACCCGATAGTCGATCCTGCGAGGATCGCCCAAACGTAGTTTGCGTCCGTGTGTGTAAACTTTCCGGTCTGATAAAGAACGGCGGCGATCACATCACCCAAAGCAAGGAAGGCCATTGACGACGGAACGATAAAGAAGGCAATGCGGCGCAGACCCTCGTCTAGTCGATATCGTAATACCTCGGCCACCGCATCCGGCGTGCCGATTGCGCGCGACATTGCCGGAAGCTCTGCAGCTGAGACTGACATCCCGAATAAACTGACTGGAAGCGTGTAGAGACTCTGGGCATACATCAGCGCGTTTACTGAACCGGTGGGAAGAAAACTCGCGAGTATGGCATCGACAAAAGCGCTAATCTGTACGACGCCGCGGCTCATGAAAACAGGAAAGAAGTTTCGAATTACAGTCTTGACATGCTCACTCGCAATGTCGAGAGTCGGTCGCAGTCGTCGCACCAGTCGCAATACAGTGGGTAACTGAACACCGAATTGCAGAGCACTACCCAGCACCGAGCCCCAGGCGGCGTATTCGGCCAAAGGAAACTGGTCGACACGTCCGCCATACATGAGCAGGGCTCCGATGATGGCGACATTCCAAACAACCGGTGCAGTGTAGGAGATGAAGAAACGATGGTGGCTATTGAGTACGCCCAAACACCAGGCCGAGAGCACTAACAGACCTGCCCCTGGGAAGAGAATTCTAACCAGACGAATCGTTAACTCCCTCGTTTCTCCCTGAAAGCCAGGGGCAATGGCATCAATGATGTAGGGTGTAGCAAGAACTCCGGTAATTACAATCAGAGAGGTAACTAAGGCAAGCATGCCCAGTACTGCGTTAGCGACGTGGGCTGCTTCTTCTTCATCGTCGTGCGCCAGCAGCTTTGCGTAGACAGGTATAAACGATGCGGACAGGGCGCCCTCACCGAAAATGTTCTGCAGGAAGTTGGGAATACGGAACGCGGCGCTGAACGCATCGCCGGCGGCGGAAAGACCGAAGTAGTGAGCGAAAACTCTTTGGCGGACCAAGCCGACAATCCGACTTATCAAGATGCCGGCGCCCACCAAAAAGGCAGAGCGCCCCGTGTCCTCGCCCGTTTTTGGTGGAGTTGCCGCAGCAGAATCACCTACCACCGCGCCCACCTGGTCCATTGTTTCACCGGCGATCATGCTCGCCTCATCATGAACTTCGCCTGGAACCGCGTGTATTTCCGGTCCAGGAAATGGAAAAGACTCGTAGTGGGGAAGCCCGTTGGTTAAAGGCTCGTCGCTGGAAGGGCCATCTTCGGCAGGATCGTCATTGGGAAGATCGTTCATCTATATCAGAGATCGTAGTCCTTAATTTTCGTGAGCAGGGTTTTATAACTGACGCCGAGATCTTCTGCCGTTTGCATCTTGTTACCGTCGTTTGCCGCGAGAGTTTCCAGAATCTTCTGACGCTCCACGAGGCGCAAGGCGCGCTGGGCGGCTTCGGAAAGGCTGCCGGTAAGGTCAAACAACTTCAACACTTCGGCATTGTTGTGAGTAGTGGTGGCCAAGCCCAGATCGTTTGGTTCGAGGATCATTGTATCGGATAGAATGCAAGCGCGCTCGATCGCATTTTCCAGCTCACGCACATTGCCTGGCCAACGGTGTGCACGCAATGCGGCCAAAGCTTCATCACTTAATTCAGCCTCGCGGCCGCGTAATTCTTTACCGAGCTCGGCGGCGAAGTGTTTCGCCAGCATAACGATATCGCTTTCGCGTTCGCGCAGCGGGGGAATCTCAAGTGGAAACACCGCCAGACGGAAAAAAAGATCGCGTCGAAATTCTCCACGTTCTACTGCTGTTTTCAAGTCCCGATTTGTGGCGGCCACAACGCGAACGTCAACCGGTACGGGCGCGCGCCCCCCAATGCGGTCAACTATCTTCTCCTCGATTACGCGCAATAACTTTCCCTGCACGGTGAGCGGCAGCTCGCCGATCTCGTCGAGAAAGACCGTACCACTCGAGGCGAGTTCAAACTTTCCCAGGCGTCGGTCGCCCGCGCCGGTAAAGGCGCCGCGTTCGTGGCCAAACAATTCATTCTCAATGAGCGTCTCCGGAATAGCAGCGCAGTTAATGGCGACGAAAGGCTTGTCGCGGCGGCCCGAAAGATGATGGATCGCGCGCGCAAAAAGCTCTTTACCGGTACCCGACTCACCAAGCAACAACACAGTGGCTTCCGTTTGCGCCACGCGCTGAGTTTCGGCAACAACTCGTTTGATTGTTTCCGATTCTCCGATGATGCGCGGAAACCCATAGCGCCGCGACCACTCTTCCTTCAGCAGTATGTTTTCAGTTCGTAATCTTTCTTGCGCGAGCGTGCGCTCGACGATTAGAAGGAGATGATTGGAGTCGACCGGCTTTTGTAGAAAATCGTGAGCGCCGTCCTTCATTGCCTGCACCGCTTCATCGATCGACCCAAAGGCAGTCATGACAATGACAGGAATATTTCCATCAGCAGCCCGCGCCGCACGTAAAACATCGAGGCCGGAACCATTTGGCATACGTAGGTCGGTGAGGACTAACTTGTGTGGACCGCCGGCGATTTCATTCAAAGCGGCGCGCGCATCGGCAGCTTCGGTGACAGTGTAGCCTGCATTCTCCAGAGTCAAACGCAAAACGCGGCGTAAGCTGTCTTTGTCTTCAACGAGTAGGATGTCCGGCATTGTCGTAGGTCTAAGGTCTTGCGGCAACGACAGGAATTGTACAACAGGTATGCTTGATAGTGCGCAAAAGGGAGTAGGCGCACGAGGCCATTGCGGCCGCGATGCAAACCGCGCCCGAAAATAGGCGGCGGTAAGGCAAATAAAAAAGGCGCGAATGGTATCAACCATCCGCGCCGTTTCAACGTTTGCTGGTGCGACCTCAGTCGTCAGTTCGCGTTCGCTGTAAATTGTTTGCTTGTTCTCTTAAGCCGCTCATTACAGAGGGGCTTTCTCAGCAATACCCAATACAATTGCTCCCGGCATAATAGTGGCATCCGATACATTTCTGGAGTCGTACTGTAGGTTTGAAGTTCCGGCGCCATCGCCATAGTCGAATGTTGGAGCCAAAAATCCTCCGGTTGCACCAAAGCGGGCAATCATTATGGAGCCTAATATGTCACGATTGCCGCCGCCTTGCTTCAGCAGTCTGCCCTGACCGAGTACCAGGATGATCCCATTGAAATTTGGCCCAGGACCGTTGAAGTAAAGCGTGCCGGTTACAATTAGAAGGCCTGCTCCGCCGTCCAGATTGCAGTCGCCTTTGACAATTGTAAACTGCGGCGCCGCGGCCGTTCCGGCATAGCCGCTCAGAGAACTGAGGACAACGCCGCGCTTAGGACAGGGAGAGCCGGGCGCAGAACATGAATTTGCGAGTGTCTCAGCTTGAACGAGAAACGCGCGAGCATTGTCAGCGGTCTTAAGAAACCATGGCGTGGGAGCTGTCTGTATACCACTTGGCGGGGGATCGGTTGGCAAAGCCAACGCTTCAAGTTTGGGATTAGAAAGTGAACCGGGTTTGCCGGCGTAAGCTGCCTGAACTGTATCGACGTCATGGCCACAAACTGCCAGTGCCGGCTTTGCGGGTGTTACCAGCCCAGCGTTATCGGCGCCGGAATAGGTTTTGGCCGCGCTGCTTCCCAAATCGATCGTGAGGTCCGTGGTCACGTCATCATGACCACGAAGAACGAGTGCGGCCGGCACCTCGATATCCAGCCCATTGGCATGCAACATCATTGACAGCGTTTTTCTTGCGCCGCGTGGTCCATATCCGGTTGACTTTACAATCATTCGCACAGGCTTAGCGACTAGAAGGTCCGTTCCGTCCGGATCGATCAACTGGATATCGTAGGCCACTCCATTAAACGGGTTATAGCCGGGACTTATGCCAACGCGATTGTCATATGTCGATCCGGTTGGCCGGTAATTGTAGGAAAGCCAGCGTGAAAGCCGTACAGGGAAGCCAGCTGTCGTCGGATCTCCTGCAAGATTAGACGTGGCTGCCTTGAGAGCTTTAGTAAAGTCAATCCTGTTTTCCGGAGCCACGCCACCCACTGGATTGGCCACAAAGAGTGGATTAGGCAGGACATTGCCACGCATCACATTCAACGTTGCCTGGAGCCCGGCTTCTGCGCCGTAATACGCCTGCATCTCAGCAGCTGCATCCACAGTGTTAGTTGCCGACATGGAAGTTGTTAGAATCAACATTCCTCCGGCTGTTAAAAGAAGCGCCGATATCAGCAACGTGGTGATGAGCGCCGCTCCGCGCTACGTTAATTCTTATTCTCTCAGCAGTAGCGGCGGTGGCGGGCCCGCCGGCTGTGTTCAGATAGGTCAAGGTTAGTCCGGTGATGTTGCTGGCCAGAACGGTGGTTCCATTGGTCGCGGCAAAATTGTCGAAACGAACGATTGCCCTGTTTGCCAATTGAAAGATGAAACGAACATCCTCATCGGTTTGGGCCAAACTTGCATCATTGTTGAGATTGGCGCGTATCCGAATCGAATCGGTAGTCGAATCGGCTACAACTATTCCATTATCGGTTAGTCCGTATCCTGCGTTTCCAATCTCACGAGACATGATATTTAGTGCTCGCTGGGCTGACGCCAAAGCATCAGAGCGCAGATTTTCCCGAGTTCGCGTGCGTAACGAAGTAGCTAGCAGGGTGCTGGCGGCTGTCATCATTGCAAGCGTGATAGTCATCGCTATCAACAACTCGAGCATGGAAAATCCCGCTTCTGGCTGTACGTTTAGCTGTATTCGTCTATTTAGCATCTACGGTTCAGTCCTTAGTTCGATTCACCGATCACTTCTGGAGCGCTGCGTAATCAAGGTGATTGTTCCACCAGCGCCGAAGGCCCAGCCCCTTCCAATACTCTGCGGCACTACCGTCACCGTAATACCCTTAAGGTTCGTTGCCGTGTCGTGCCGCCATTCAAAACGGCATCGGTAGTAGTTGAATTGAACTGTGCACTACGCAAGCGCTCCAGGGCTTGCTGTGCGATTGCGAGACTCGTAGCGCGATCAGTTCCGCCAGAGTTGTTATAAATTGAAAAGGAAAACAAGCTCGCCGAACCTAAGGCGACGATTAGCATTATTAGCAGCGCAATAACGGCCTCGAGCAGTGTGAAGCCCGACTGTTCAGTGATGGAGCTTCTTTCTTCCGTGGGCGGAATCCATCCGCCACTCGATGGGCTAAGGGCACTGCCGCGGTTAATTTTTGCAGTAAGAGTCTGATTCATGGAACTTGAGTATTGTTTCGAAAACTTGGCGTCGGCGCGGCAGAATTTATGACGGCGGAGCTCGGCGGTGGGCCATCAAATGTCGGTTGTCCAGCGGAAGTTAAGTCAATTCCGGTGGACCCATAGTTCGGAGAAGAGATGTTCACGAAGGAAGGGTTCGCGATGTTGCCGGCTGCGTCGACTGTCCAACCACGCCAATTGAAATAGATCGTTCGGGGATAGGGTAGGTCAAACTGGAGATTTGCGCCGGCCGGCAATCTGATTACCTGAGGTGCATCGAGCGTTCCATCGCCATTCAAATCAATTCCTACTGAATAGGAAGTTGCATCAAGGAGGGAAACTTGTGCCATCTGGGCGTTGGTCGTCGGACGCCGACGTACCGAGTCGACGCGTGCTTTCTCCAAAAATGCCGACAGTTGGCGCGCAGCGTTTGCCCTTGTCATTACCTGACGAGCGCGCGTGATTTGAATCAACGCGAAACCAGTGAGCACCGAAATCATCGCGACCACGATCAGCAATTCAAATACAGAAAAACCTGCCGCTATGCGTGCTTCTCTTTGTGTGAATGAGGCTTTCATTTGTATGAAATCTGTGTCTGAGTTAATTGAATTGAAGTTCACGGTTCACTCATGCGCGCGTGCTTTGCAGCGCTAATCGCCCGCGCGAGGCTTTGTCGCCGGCTCAGTGCCGGGCGCCACTCTCCACGTCTGCCTCTGCACGTCATCAAGTAATAGAGATGCAAGGTCATCATGGCCGAGTTCTTTTAGTTTCTCTTGCTCTTCCATCGCTGAGTCTTTATCTTCCAAATCAAGATGAACAAGACCTAAATAGTAATGAGCCTGGCCATCAGCGGGGTTGAGTTCAATAGCGTGCTGATACGACTTTATCGCCAGGGAATAACTTCCGATGTTGAAATAAGCCAAGCCAAGATTTCTGCGCAAGTCGACATCACCCGGCTTATATCGAATAGCTTTTGTGTACATCGCCAGCGCCTTAATGAAATTGCCCGAGCGATCATAAGCAAGACCGAGATTGCTATAGGCTTCCACGTAATCAGGACGAAGTCTGAGGGCTTCTGAATAGGCTTCAATTGCTTCGTTAAGTCGGCCCAGACTGGAAAATGCGGAACCAAGTCCAACGTAGGCCTCAGCGAATTGAGGGTTGAGCTTTATCGACTGATTGAATTCTGCCAGTGCTTGATCATGGCGACCCTTGCCTGACATTTTCATGCCGAATTCGTAATGGGTTTGGGAACGGAAGGCTGAATCGTCCAACTCTCGCCCGCCAAATTTTTCGAGTATTTTCTTACGCAGCGTCACGTGGATTCTCCAAACAAATCAGATAGTGCGATCAGAATTCACCAACAGCCGTCACTCGCGGACCGGTTGAGGAAAGTGCCTTGCGCACCCATTCCGAATCATATTGAATCGTTGAGGTGCCACTGCCGCTACTATTAAAAATCGGTGCAAGAAAATTTCCGCTGTTTCCAAAACGCGCGACCATTGCTGCTCCAAAACTATTGCCATTACCACCGCCGTCCCGGACCAGATTGCCGCCACCGAGCACGAGAATCAGACCGCTGTAAGCCGAGGATCCATTAAGTGTTAACGTACCGGTGACAATCAAAAGACCTGCGCCTCCCGCTAGAGGTAGATCTGTGTCACCGTCAATGAAGGTTAGGACCGGATTTGATGAAGTGCCGAAGCTGGTGGGTGGTGTCGAAGGGGTAAAGTAACGATTCTCGTTTTGGGCAGCGACCCGCATGTCATTGACAAAGGCACGTGCTGCATTTGCGGTTTGTAACCAGGTAGGCAAATCAGAAATGGCTACCTTCTGGACACCGGAGGGTTTCCCAAAAACTTGAGAAGCGGGAAGAAGGAGGCTATCAAGATAAGTTTTATCAGCAGCTCCGGTGACGGCAAATGCCGAAAGATCCGCCCCGCCCGCATTGTCATTTCCGTCGTAAATATATCTGGCGCTGTTGCCGGCGTTGAATATGAGTTGAGCATTGTCGTCGGCGCTACGAATCGTAATGGCACTTGGCGTCGTTATGTCGAAAGCGAATCTGCTAAGCAACATCCGCAATTGCTTTTTAGCATTGCGGGGGCCAAAACCGGTAACCTCGGCCACTAGACGATTGGGGTCGGGCGCGGTGATTGCTACCGGAATCGATGTTGATCCGTTGCTGTCAAAGGCGAGTGTTGCGCGAGTGTATTGGGCGCCTTGAAGATTGTTTGAAAGCGTTGGAAAAGTAACTGTTATAAAACTGTTAGTGCTGGCAATAGTGCCTGACAGAGAGCACCTGATTGTATACGTTACCGGCCAGGGAGCGGTTTGCGTAATAGTCAGATCGAACGGTTCATTTGAAAGAATGAAATTGCCACCAAGAACAGAGACTATTGTGAATTTCCCCAGCGTGCTGGCGCCACTGTTGGTGATGGTTGTTGAGGCCTGGGGGTCATACCTCAGAGTCATTCGAGGATTTCCAGTCCATGCATGGGGGTTATCGGTCGGATAATTCGTGAAGACACCCGAAGTCGAGAACGTTACAACCGCTGAGTTGTCAAGATCGTATAGCGCCGCGTTGAACGCCATTCCGTTGACGGGTGTATACCCGGCGCTCAATGTTACCCGAGCTGGATCGTAGGAGGTGTTATACGTCATCCAGCGGGAGAGGCTAGGCGCCGCAATGTCCCCCTCCATGTTAGAGGTTGAGGCGGTGACGGCTTTGCGAAAGCTAATCTTGTTCTCATTGGCGACTCCCCCTACCGGATCTGTGGCAAACACCGGATTAGGTGCG
>WNGA01013128.1_pt1 | contig 11746 bp, 10 predicted proteins | sample 5400061 | NCBI WGS metagenome assembly WNGA01 (sample SAMN13153366, study PRJNA577476) | soil metagenome | isolation source: 100 cm soil or saprolite under grassland replicate 2 | place: USA:California | collected 2016-06-15
ATAGTCCCCGGTCCACCCGAGGCGTTCCCGGGTGGGGCAGTCGGTCGGTACATCCACCGCGTTGCCACGGAAGCTCCAGACCGCCACGTCGTGCAGGCGGTTCAGGTCGGCACTGCTGCAGGCGAACGTTCCGGTACGCGCGAGATCCGAGTGGACGACGTGCATGGTCACACTCGCGGGGTCGATCCCGCTATCGTCGCGCTGGAGCCGTGCGTACCGGAAGCCGTGCACGGTGTGTCGCGGCTCGAACGCCTGGCCGCCGCGCGCGGAGACGACCTCGTCGCGCTGCACGAACGGGACCGGTGGTCCTCCCGGCAGGATGGAATCGAGATGAGCGGTCGTCAGGTCTCCGTCGGGCGTGACGAACTCGCCGTAGTCGATGATCGTGCGAGTGCCGGCCGGGCCGAGATCGCCGACCGAGATCCAGCCGGAGGCGTTCTGACCGAAGTCAGCCACCCAAACCCCAGCCTCCACCTGCTTCATCGCGACCGCACGCCGGCATTCGATGCGTCGCACCGGCGGCGCAGGCGACCAATCGATGTCGGGGGCAACTACCCGGTCGACGAGAACCTTCTGTGGCCCGTCCGGTGGCGAGCCGAGGTCGACCGACTGTCCGTCCATGAGGTCGGCTCGGGCGATCGTCGATCGTGAGCTTGCCCAGGTGCCGTCGCTGCGGATGACTTGCTGCGAGCCGTCGCCGTACCAGAGGCGGAGCTCCAGCCGGACGGCTGTCGTCGTACCCCAACCGGACGGCAGGCGAAAGCCGCCGGTCTTGCCGCGATACCACCCGTCCGACAGCAGGACCTCGAGCTGATTGCTGCCCCGGCGCAGGGAATCCGTGACGTCCATCGCCTGCGCGTAGAGAGTGCGATCGTACGACGTCGATCCGGGCGTCAACTCGGCAGTCCCAGCTCGCGTGCCGTTGACGAACGCTTCATAGACACCCAAGGCGGTCGCATAGAGCCGAGCGGACTTCACGTCAGCGGACAGCTCGAACCGAGTCGACAACGAGTAGGCCGGCCGGTTGCCATAGCCCTCATCGACCTCTTCGACCGGAGAGATCCATCGAGCCGTCCAGTCTTCGTTGAGGAGTCCGACCTCGAACCTGTTCGGCTCGGACCAGTCCGAGAAGCCGTGGTCGCCGCGCACCCGGACCCGCCAGGTCACTCGCTGACAGCTTTGGAGCGGCGCCCAAGGCCAGGAGATGAACAGATGTGCCGCGGACGTTCATTCGCAGGCCATCCGGAGCTCGACTCATCTGTTCCTCACTCTGTAGTGGGCAGGCATGCTTCGCGGACTCGGCTGGGAGCCGAGCCCGTGTTTGCTGGAGATGTGCGGCAGTCAGCTCCGCAGCTGACGATCAGCTGCCTTGTGCGGACTCCGCGCCGTACTGTCCCGGACGATCAACTGGTGGGGCACGATCGTCTCCGGCGCGACCGGTTCGCCATTGAGCAGAAGAATCAACTGCGCGACAGCCAGTCGCCCGTGTTCGGCGTCGTCGACCTTGATCGTCGTGAGAGGTGGACGAAAGTAGTCAGAGCCTGGAGCGTCGTCGAACCCCGCGACACTGACATCCTCTGGAACCCGACGTCCGCACTCGGTGAGGGCGTACACGACACCCAAGGCCATCTCGTCGTTGGCTGCGAAGACCGCCGTGACCGTGGGATCGTCCGCCAGTCGCCGGCCGGCTTCGTACCCGGAGCGAGCGGTCCAGCTGCCGGTCAACGGCTCGATCACCTCGGCACTGGCACGCTGCAACGCGCTCTCCCAGCCGTGCCGACGCGCCCGGCTGGACATCCAATCGGGCGGCCCTGCGACATGGTGAACCGTCGCATGTCCGAGCGACAAGAGATGATCAACCAGCTCGGCGGTCGCCAGGGCCGCGTCCGCATGGACAACGGGTCCGTCGTACTCCGGGATCTCGCTGGTCGACACCATCGGCAGCGTGGTCTGCAGGGCTCGCAACGTCTTCGCGGCGGACACCCACGGGGCCATGAAGATCACGCCGTCGCACCCGGCCCGGGCGAGCCGGTCTATTCCCTCTTGGACAGTGACCCGATCGAAGCTGGAGAACGTGGCGAGACTGACGCCGAGACCGAGTTCCGTAGCGGCCTGTTCGACGCCGATCATGATCGAGACCGCACCCTGTCCGATCTGGCGGTGGGTGAGCTGATGGGTCAGCAGTCCGACGATTCGTCCCCTCCCGGTGGACAGCGCCCGCGCGATCGGGTCCGGCCGGTATCCGAGCGCCTTGATAGCGCGCCGAACCCTGGCCGCCGTCCGTGCGTTCACGTTCTCGCCCCCGCGGGCGACCCGTGACGCTGTCTGGCGGGACACCCCGGCAGCGCGGGCAACATCCGTCAGAGTGGCCCGAGCCACGGGGAGCTGGTGCCCCGCTCTCGGCGCGGTGTCTCCACTCGGCTCAGTGGTCTCGGACGGTACGTCGCTCAACGCTTCCCCTCCTCTCTTCGCTGCTCGCCCACCGGACGAATGCAGCCTACTTGACCGCCCCGCTGCTGATCCCTTGAACGACTTGTCGCTGGGCGAAGACATAGAACACCACCACGGGCAGAACGGAGATCGCGGTGGCGGCCAGCAGAATGTTCTGAACCGGGGTTTCCGCGGACACGAAGTTCGTCAGGCCGCGCTGAATCGGCATCAGCGTGTCATCGTCGAACAGCACCAGCGCGAGCAGATATTCGTTCCACACCGCGAGTCCCTGAATCACGGCGACCGCGATCAGGCCCGGCCGAGCCAGCGGGAGGATAACCCGCGCGAAGGTGTTCAGCGACGAACTGCCGTCAATTGCGGCCGCCTCCTCCAGGTCTTTCGGCAGGTTCGCGAAGAACCCCCGCATGATCAACGACGAGATCGGAATACCGGCGGAAATGAGAATCAGCACATAGCCGACCCGGCTGTTGGTCAGCCCGAGCGTGATCATCAGCTTGTACTGCGCGATGAACGACGCCGGCGCCGGAATGATCATCACGGCCAGAAGCCCGAAGGTGACTGCGACCTTTCCCCGGAACTCGATCCGGGCCAGCGCGTAGCCGGCCATGCTGGACACCACCAGGATGCCGGCAACGGCAGACACCGTGTAGATCACACTGTTCGGCAGATAGGTGCCGAGGTCGCCATCTGTCCAGGCCTGGACGTAGTTCGACCACTGCGGGTGCTCCGGCAGGAGATGGCTGCCGCGGTAGAGCTCGCTGCTCGTCTGCAACGAGCCGATCAGCAACCAGACGATCGGAAACAGCGCCCCGACGGCGGCAACCAAGAGCAATCCATAGAGACCGCTGTGGGCAGCCAAACCCGCTACGACCCGTCGACCGCTCTCGCGGCCCGAGGACGCCGCCGTACTGCTCGCTCTCGATGTCGTCGTCCTCGTCACCTCCGCCTCCGGGACAGCCACAGGTGAAGCATCGCGAGCAGGACCAGAGCGCCACCGAAGATCACCGACATCGCGGCCGCGGATCCGAAGCGACGGTTGGTGAACGCTTCCTGATAGATGCGCAGAGTCGGAACCATGGTGTGGTCCCCCGGCCCTCCGTTGGTCAGCACCTGCACGGTGCCGAACACCTGCAACGCACCCAGCAAGGTCAACAGCGACACGATCGCGGTCACCGGAAGCAGTTCGGGCCAGGTGATGTACCGGAACTTCGCCCAGCCACGAGCGCCGTCGAGGCCGGCCGCCTCGTAGAGCTCGACCGGCATGTCCTGCAGACCGGCCAAGTACAAGATGAAGCCGAATCCCCAGTGATACCAAAGGAAAACAGCTGCCACCGCCGGCAACGCCGTACCAGGATCTTCGAGCCAGTTGTGCTGGAGGCCGGACGCTCCGACGGCTCCGAGCACGCGGTTCAGGATTCCGGCGTTCGGGGCGAGGAGCCAGGAGAACATCATGCCGATGACCACGACGGAGAAGACGCCCGGCAGGTAGAACGCCGTACGGAAGAACGCCTTGCCTCGCCGCACCCCGTTGACCGCGATCGCCATCCCCAGCGACAGTGCGTTGCCGATGACGAAGCCGGCCGCACCGAAGATCAGCACGTTCCCCATCGACGACCAGAACACGGTGTCGTGGAGCACAAATTCGTAGTTGGCCAGGCCCACGAAGGACGTGGTGGCGCTGACGCCGTCCCACTGCTGGAAGCTCAGCACGATGGCCTGAACGAACGGCACCAGCGTGAAGGCCGTAAGCAGTGCCACCGCCGGCAGGAGGAACACATAGGCCATGAGTTCCCGGCGCCGTGCCAGCGGGCTGCGGCGCCGGGTCGTCAGTCGCACCCGAGAGAGCGCGACTCCTTCGAGCGGACGTACGGTCACTTGGCCCTCTTTTGCGCCGTCTCCATGTCATCAAGCACCTGGTCGACGGTCTTCTCCCTCAGCACCAGGCTCTGGACCCCGCTGATCAACGCACTGTTGGCGTCGGAGTTGATCGGTGTCGGAACGACCTGCAGCGAGTCGGCGAGCGCCGCGAACCCGGCAAGCTGAGGCGAAACGCTGCCCGACCCCGTCACCTGGGGATTCGCGGGGATCAACCCGACCATGTCGACGAACACCCGCGCCTGCTCGGGTTCGGTCAGCCACTGGACGAACTTCAGCGCGGCATCGACGTTCTTGCCCTTCGGGTTGATACACGCGCCCTTTCCGACGCCGCCGGACACGCGTGGCTTCTGCGTGGCATCAGGAGCCTTCGGAAGACCCATCGAGGTGTACTCGGTGAAGTCCGGCGCTGTCGCCCGGGCGACGCCGATCGCGACCGAGCCGTCGAAGATGGTCGGGGTGTCCTGCACGTTGAAGAAACCCTTCTCCACGGTCGGGTTGTCGCCGCTGCCGCCCGGCAGCGCCTTGTTCACGATGACGCCGGCGGCGGTCAGGTCGGCAAGCAGTTGCAGGCCCTTGCGCCAGCCCTCCGACTTCCAACTCGCCTTCCCCGCGAGCGTTGCGTCGATCTCCTGATCGGTCAGCCAGTTCGACGCGTGGGTCAGCAGGAACTTGGGCGCCAACGACGACGCCATCAGGAACGCACCCTTGCCGGTCTTCTCCGAGATCGCCTTCAGTTGCTCGATCCAGGCATCTGTCGTCGCCGGTGGATTCTTCGGATCGACGCCCGCCGACTCGAACGACCTGGTATTGAGGAGAAGGCCACCGGTCTGAATTTCCCAGTGCGCCGAGTAGATCCCCGCCGCGAGACCGCTGACCGCGCCTTCCTTCACCCTGCTCAGGTTCAACGCGGTCGGCGAGAAGTTCGCTTTCCATGCACCGGTCAGCTGCGGCTCGAGGTTCAGCGCCCAGCCCGCCTTGTAGTACGGGATCATCTCCGTCAGGGTCAGTGTCGAGTAGATGTCGGGCATATCGCCTGACTGGGACTTCGCCTGCAGCTTCGTCGGAAAGTTCGCGGGCCCCGGGCTGTCGATGACGACTCGCACGCCCGTCTGTTTCTGGTATGTCTCGACCAGCTTGTCGAGTGCCTTGGCCTGACCTCGTGACTGATTCATGAAGGTCAGCGAGGCGCCTCCCCCACCGCTGCTCGATGAATTATTGCCGCAGCCGCTCAACATCGGACCGGAGAATGCGGCGCCGGCCGAAACAGCGGCCAGCCCGAGAAGTCGACGGCGCGTCATCGGCACCGCAGTGAGTCGATTACCTACGCCTGATGTGGGCATTGTTTTCCTTCCTCACCGAACGGCATGGATGCAGAATCCGGCCGCGATCCCCCAAACCGCACGGAAACAGCATGCGTAACAGCGCCCCCGTGAGCGGTACGTCCGCCCAGCACCGCTGTTACCGGTAACATCTTGTTACCGGTAACAGTCCCTGTCAACGCCACACGATGGCCGAATCCGGTCGGCAGAGGCGGACGAGCAAGAAGTGTCGAAGGTCGCTGATACGTTGCCCGCGTACCGGAGACGAAGCGGCGAGAGGGGCACAGCGTGGCGGATGTGGCACTGCGGGAACTCGAGGACGTCGATCTCGATGTGCTGTTCAACCAGATGCGGGATCCGGAGTCGGTCAGGATGGCTGCCTTCACGTCCCGGGATCCCAACGACCGGGACGCGTTCGATGCTCACATGGCGCGGGTGAGGTCCGCTCCCGACGTCACCAACCGTGCAATCACCCGCGACGGCCGTCTCGTCGGCAGCATCGCCAGCTTCGTTATCGAAGGCGACACCGAGATCACCTACTGGATCGATCGTTCGGCCTGGGGACAGGGCGTGGCCACCCAGGCCCTCACGCTCTTCCTTCAGACCGTGCAGATCCGACCTCTGCACGCCCGTGCGGCCAGCGACAACGCTGGCTCCCTGCGCGTCCTGCACAAGGCAGGATTCCGCATCACCGGCACCGAAGTCTCCTACGCGAACGCACGAGGAACCGAGGTCGAAGAAACCCTCCTCCGCCTCGACTGACCCGAGCCTCGCACCGGCTCGGTTATTGGTTCTGGGGACGCCCGTCGTTCGCCGAGCTGTGGCACGATCTGCGTGCGGTCAGCAGTGAGATCCGTCCGGACTGGGATGTCAGCACGCCTGGACTGCGCGAGGCGTGGGACAGTGGCGACCACAGCGCGGCCCGCGGATCGTGGACCACCACCTCACCCGGCCACGTCCGCTCCAGGGCACCAGGTCCGTCGTCGTGCAAAGCCTTCACGTACTGCGCTGCCGGATCGGCCTGCTCGCGCGCCGGGCATCACGGCGCGCCAGCTCGATCGCGGTCGAAAACTCCGGGAACCACGGCATCACTGCCCCAACCCGCCGTGCACCAGGACAAGGTCACGGTACGGCACCGGGCCGATCCGCGGCACCAAGCCGCTCACGCACCAGCCGGTCGAGCACGTCAGCGAGTGGCAACCCGGCGGCGGCCATCATTCTCGGATAGCGGCTGTACGACGTCATGCCGGGCAGCGTGTTGACCTCGTTGAGTACGACAGTCCCGTCTTCCGTGAGGAACATGTCCACCCGCGCCAGTCCGCTGCATCCCAAGGCACGGTAGATGGCTTTCGCTGTTTCCTGCACGCGCGAGCGCGACGCCGCGGAAATGTTCGCGGGAACGGTGATCGTCGAGTTTTCGGAACCGCCTTCGGGGTCGCTCTCCTGATGGATCCGGAAGAATCCGTGTGACACATCGATCCGATCCAGCTCGCCGGTCAGCAGATCCGGATCGTTCCCGAGTACAGCGCATCCGACCTCGCTGCCAACGACAGCCTCCTCGATCAGCACCTTCGAGTCGAACTGCCGAGCGGTTTCCACCGCGCTCAGCAATTCTTCGCTGCGAGACACCTTGCTGACGCCGAAAGACGAACCCGAACGGGCCGGCTTCGCGAAGACGGGATAGGTAAGCCGGCCGGGATCGATCTTCTCGTTCGCCGTGATCGTCCAGAACTTCGGCGTGGCAATGCCCGCGCTGCCGGCGACGACGTACGCGAGAGACTTGTCCATGCACACTGCAGAACTTTGGACATCACAGCCGACGTAGGGGATGCCGGAGAGTTCCAGCAAACCTTGTATCGCGCCATCCTCTCCGAACTTGCCATGCAGGACGGGCAGCACCAGGTCCAGACCGATCGTTTCGTATCCTCCCTGCGCCACGACGAGCAACCCGGGTGCGCTCCGGTCCGGTGACAGCACGGCCGGGCGGCACCTGCCGTTCTCCCAGTCTTCGTCAGGGCCGTCACAGAGCCGCCAGGCTCCGCTCTTCGTGATCCCGATGAAGAACGGTTCGTACTTCTCGGGGTCGAGGTTCTTCGCCACTTCCTGCGCGGATTTGACGGAGACGGGGTGTTCTTCGCAACTGCCCCCGAAGATGATTCCGATTCTCATATCCACTGCTGCTTTCTGCTCTCGAAGTTCAGGCAATTGATCAGGGAGTTTTCGACGGTGTCACTCAGCGCGTGGTCCGTGTAATAGGCGGTGTGCGGACTGACCAGCACGTTCGGCAGTCTTTGCAGCCGCACCAGCGATTCGCTCTCGATGGGTCTTCCCCTGCAGTCGGCGTAGAAGATTCCTTCCTCTCCTTCGAGGACATCCAGCGCCGCACCGCCCAATCTGCCGCTCTCCAGGGCTGGAACCAGCGCCTCGGTGTCGAGGAGGGAACCACGTCCGGTATTGATGACGAACGCGCCGTACTTCATCTGCTGGATACGTTGACGATCGAGGAGGTGGTGGGTGTCCGCGGTCAGCGGTGTATGCAACGTCACAATGTCGCTCAGTTGCAGCAGTTCATCGAGCGGAACGTAGTCGGCATCGGTTGTGGGACGACTGTCGTAGGCCAGTGTTCGGCAGCCGAAGCCCCGCAACCTGTCCATGACCGCGGCGCCGATGCGTCCTGTTCCGATGACTCCGACGACCAGGTCGCGGAGTTCCTTCCCGCGTACCCCTTCCAACCTGTAATCATGAACGTCGGCCCGACGGATGACGGACTTCGCATTTCGCACCGCCATCAGCATCAGCATCAGCGTGTAATCGGCGACACTGTCGGGCGAATACGTGACGTTTTCGACGGAAATGCCGACGCGCTCCGCATAGTTCACGTCGACGTGGTTGTACCCGACGCTCCGCGTGGAGATGTACACCACGCCGGCCCGGCTGAGCGCCAGAAGCGTGGGATTTGTGATCCGGGTTTTATGACTGACGCTGATGCACCGATTCCCGGATGCCAGGTCGACAGTGGCTTCGGATACCGCTGCGTCGGTGACGGTCGGAACCACGGCGAAGCGCGGCGCCAACTCTCGGAACAGAACGGCCTCGTCCGGCCCGCAGCCATAGATCGTAATTCCGGTTGTTGGGCCGGCCGCGGAGGACAACCAGGACGCCAGCGATCCGGTGCGGCGCGCCGCCGGTACTGCTGATTCGCTGGTCACTGCTGCATCCGCGGATCGTGCGTCGGATCGGCGTACATGGGCGGGCAGCCGTGATCGATGGCTGCTGGGCGCAGTTCGTAGTGCCAGGGTTCGTTCTTGTAGATCTGGCACAGTCCGTACTTGGCGCCGTGCTCGGACAACCACGCCGTGGCGTCGGAGCGCCCGATGTCGACCGCGTTCCCGGACACGTGCGGAGACGTGTCGGGGGTGGCCACCCAGCGGGCGGCTTCCTTTTCCGAGCCGTACTTCGAGACCGCCTCACGGAGGAGTTGTTCCTGGTACGCCGGGGAGCGCCAGCCACTGTTGACGAAAAACTTGACTCCGTCGTCCTCGGCATCCGTCGCGGCTTTGCGCAGCGCACCGAGCAGATCGGGGTCAAGGTTGGCCACCGCGGGAATATCGTCGTCGAAGACTGTCACGCCTTGAGTGACGACGCCATCTGCCTCGCCAAGTGCAGTGTGGCGAGTGCCGCTGGGCGATGCGGCCGTGGAAAAGGAGGACGTCAGCGATTGGTGAATGAAGACGCCGGTAAGCGCCACGTTGGCGACCACAAAGGCCGCGCGGATGGTCAATCTGGTACGGCGGCCTGTCGCATGGACCGGTTCATTGGCGAGCATGCCTCCAGTCAAGGCAGCGTGCTGTTGTCAGTACGTATGTGGTTTTCGATACGCGAACGATATGGTCCGGCTCGTACCATCGACAGTGTGCGGGTGCTGATCGTCGAGGACGAGCCTGAGATGGCAGACGCGATCCGCGATGGCCTACGCCTGGAGGCGATCGCGGCCGACATCGCCGGTGACGGTGACACGGCGCTGGAACTGCTGAGCGTCAACTCCTATGACATCGCCGTCCTCGACCGCGACATTCCAGGGCCCTCCGGGGACGAGGTCGCCAAACGGATCGTTGCCTCCGGCAGCGGTATGCCGATCATCATGCTGACCGCCGCCGACCGGCTCGACGACAAGGCCTCCGGGTTCGAACTCGGCACCGACGACTACCTCACCAAGCCCTTCGCACTCCGGGAACTCGTACTCCGTCTCAGAGCACTCGACCGTAGGCGTGCCCACAACAGACCACCCGTGCGAGAGATCGCAGGCCTGCGGCTGGATCCGTTCCGCCGCGAGGTCTACCGCGACGGCCGGTACGTCGCGCTCACCCGGAAGCAGTTCGCCGTACTCGAGGTACTCGTCGCTGCCGAAGGCGGTGTCGTCAGCGCCGAGGAACTCTTGGAGCGGGCGTGGGACGAGAACGCCGACCCGTTCACCAACGCCGTACGCATCACTGTCTCGGCACTGCGCAAACGGCTCGGAGAACCCTGGATCATCGCCACCGTGGCCGGCGTCGGCTATCGCATCGACACAGCGCCCAGCACCGGATCTGAGGGAGGGGCCCGTGGATAGGGAGCCCGGTTTGAGCGTTCGTCTCAAACTCACCCTCAGCTATGCGGGATTCATCATGCTTGCGGGTGCGTTGCTGCTCGCGGTCGTGTGGGTGTTCCTGCTGCGTTACGTACCCGACGTGATCGTCACCCCGATGCGGATGCCCGACCGCTCCGACCTGCTGCGCGCCTTCGTCCCGAAGGCAACCATGATGATGATGTTCCTGCTGGTCTTCGGCCTCGTGGGAGGATGGATCCTCGCCGGCAGCATGCTCGCGCCCCTGACTCGCATCACCAACGCAACCCGCCTGGCCGCGAACGGATCGCTGTCCCACCGGATCCAGCTGGAAGGCCGCGAAGACGAGTTCCGCGAACTCGCCGACGCCTTCGACATCATGCTCGCGCGGCTCGAAGCACATGACGCCGAACAGCAGAGATTCGCAGCCAACGCCTCCCACGAACTGCGCACGCCACTGGCGATCACGCAGACACTTCTCGACGTGGCTCGCAACGATCCGAACCGCGACACCGGCGAACTTGTCGATCGCCTCGACTTCGTCAACACCCGAGCGATCGGCCTCACCGAAGCATTGCTCCTGCTCAGCCGCGCCAACCAACGGTCTTTCACCCCAGAACACGTCGACCTGTCCCTCGCAGCTGAAGAAGCCACCGAGACGCTCCTCCCCCTCGCAGAAAAACATGGCCTCACCATCGAGACCTCTGGCGACATCACCCCCACCATCGGCTCACACGCGCTCCTGCTGCAGCTGACTACGAACCTCGTGCACAACGCGATCGTCCACAACCTGCCTGAACAGGGCACCGTGTGGGTCACGACCAGCCTTCACCCCAAGACCGTGGAGCTCACCGTCGAGAACACCGGCCACAAGCTCACCCCACACTTGGTTTCCACGCTTGTCGAGCCGTTCCAGCGCGGCACGGGACGCATCCGCACCGACCACGCAGGTGCCGGCCTCGGCCTGGCAATCGTCAAGAGCATCACCCAGGCGCACGACGGAACCCTCACCCTCACCCCCCGCCCCGCCGGCGGCCTCCGCGTCACAGTCCAACTACCCGCCGCACCACCGCACACCGGCAGATGACGATCAGCGGGAATCTCCGCACAGCCCCTGACGCCGCGCCGGCGGGGCCCGCCCACCAGGTCGAGCAGACGAATCCCGCAATCTGTTCGCCACCGACCTCGTCAACTACGGTCTACCCATCCAACGCCGCCGGCGCCGCTACTGACGAAAGGCCATAGTCGATGTCATCCAGCGCGGGAGAGCTCGTCACCAAGACGTTCGAGTACGACGGTGGTCGGCAGGTCACGGCATATGTCCCACCCGAAACGCCCCAGGCGGTCGTGTTCGCCGGCGACGGTCAGTTGATCTCGCAGTGGGGCGCGTTCCTCAACGAGGCGGCGGACGTGCCGCCGACGATGATCGTCGCCGCGCACCGCATGGACGACGAGATGGAGCGGCTCCACGAGTACTCACCGGTTTTCGACGCGA
>WNGA01046738.1_pt1 | contig 11745 bp, 12 predicted proteins | sample 5400061 | NCBI WGS metagenome assembly WNGA01 (sample SAMN13153366, study PRJNA577476) | soil metagenome | isolation source: 100 cm soil or saprolite under grassland replicate 2 | place: USA:California | collected 2016-06-15
ATCCCGATCCAGGCGAGTCCTCCCCCCTTGGTCTTGCACAGGCACCAGTGCTGTGCCATCGTTATTCCCATATTCACGATGGCCTCCAAATGAGCGACTTCGATCCGACGCAGTACCGGCTTATCCCGCACGGCCACTCTTTCGAGGAGTTTGAGCCCGGCAGGACGTTCGAGCACCACTGGGGACGCACGCTCAACGAAGGTGACAACTCGCTCTTCAGCAGCGCGACGCTGTCCTACAACCCTCTCTACTTCAACGCCGAGTACGCGCGGGCGCACGGTCACCCGGCCACTGTCATCAACCCCTTCCTAGTGCTCTGTACCGTCGTCGGCCTGAGCGTCGAAGACCTGAGCGAGGCCGGCGGCCCGTTCCTGGGCATCGATGAGTTGACGTTCCACCGGCCGGTCTACCCTGGCGATACCCTCACGGCGCGCAGTGAGGTCGTTTCGGCGCGCGAGTCGGCATCGCAACCCGCGTTCGGAATCGTGACCTGGCACACGGAGGGATTCAACCAGCGCGGAGAGCTCGTGATCGACTACAAACGCTCGAACCTGGCGCGCAAGCGAAAGCAGGAACCGTGACCAGCGCCTACCTGACTGAAGATCGCCTCGAGGTCCAGTCGACGGCTCGGCGCTTCGCCATCGACGAAGTGCTCCCGCTCGCGAACGAGCTCGACAAGCAGAAGGCCGACATCCCGGACCACTTCCTGACACGCATCGGCGAGATGGGCTACTTCGGCATCATGATCGGCGGTGAGTGGGGCGGCATGGGCAGCGGCGTGTTCGAGTACGCGCTAATCACGGAAGAGCTATCGCGCGCCTGGATGAGCGTGGCCAGCATCGTGTTCGAGTACGCGCTAATCACGGAAGAGCTATCGCGCGCCTGGATGAGCGTGGCCAGCATCATCGCGCGCGGCAACGGGATGGGCACTAACGTGCGCGACCCAGCGCGGCGCGCGGATCTCCTGAAGCGCAGCGCGCGCGGCGACTGGATCGGCGCGGCGGCGCTCTCGGAACCGGGGGCAGGATCCGACCTCGCGAACGTGCAGTGCCGCGCCACGCGCGAGGGCGACGAATACGTCATATCGGGCGAGAAGCGCTGGTGCGGGAACGCCCTCAACGCCGACTTCATCCTGCTCCTGGCGCGGACAGAGGACCCCGCTGACTCGGAGCGCAGATCACGCGGTCTCGAGAGCTTTCTGATCGAAAAGCAGCGCGGCAGCTTCCCGCAAGGCCTCACCGGCAGCCCGATCGACAAGATCGGCTATCACGGCATCACCACGTTTCACCTGTGGTTCAACGGGCTGCGCGTGCCTGCGGACAACCTGCTCGGCGCCCGCATGTACGAAGGGACCTCCGCGCCGCAGGGCCGCGCCTTCAACGCGACGATGCACGGGCTGAATGTGGCCCGCATACACACGGCCGCCCGCGCCATCGGACTCGCCCGCGGCGCCCTCGAAGACTCGCTGGCATATGCGCAGGACCGCGTGCAGTTCGGCCAGCCGATCGCGATGTTCCAGGCGATCCGCTTCAAGCTGGCGGACATGGCGACGCAAGTAGAGGCGGCGCGTGCGCTGATGTACCAGGTAGCCCACGACTGCGACGCCGGCGAGCCTATCGAGATCGAAGCAGCGATGGCGAAGCTCTTCGCGACAGAGATGGCCGAGCGCGTGACAAGCGAGGGCATCCAGATTCACGGCGGCAACGGCTACACCACCGAGCGCGCGGTTGAGCGCTACTGGCGGGATGCGCGCCTCACGACGATCTTCGAGGGCACGTCCGAGATACAGCGCAAAATCATCTCCGACCGGCTGATAGGGCGGCGGGGATGAGCCGGGCTGCATCCCAATCCCTAACCGGGACCGCGAACTATTTCGAAGACTTCAACGTCGGCGACCGCTTCAGACACGCGCGCGGCACAACCGTCGGCGAGGTCGAGAACCAGTTGCTCACAAAGCTGGTCATGAACACCGCGCAAGCGCACTTCAACGAGCACGCGATGAAGGACACGCCCTTCGACAAACGAATCGTCTTCGGCCTCATCACCGGCTCCATAGTGATAGGGCTGGCAACGCAGGATGTGGCCGAGAACGCTCTGGCTGAGCTGCGGCTGGACAAACTGCGCTTCACCGCTCCCGTCTTCCACGGCGACACCCTGTATGCCTACACAGAGGTGCTTTCCAAGGCAGAGAGCACTCGTGAGGATGCAGGCGAGGTCAGCTTCAAGCACTGGGGCGTCAACCAGCATGGAACCGTCGTCTTCGAAGGCGAACGGACCGTGCTCATCAAGCGCCGCAGCCATTTGGTGAAGCATTGAAGCTCGTGCCTGAGTCCGCTCACCTCGAGCCGCACCCTTCCGCTCATCCTGAGGTATCGAAGGAATGAGCGGGCCGAAGACGCCACGCGTCGGCCCTCTTTCGGACTTACGCGTCCTGGACCTCACGCAGGCGCTGGCCGGCCCTTACTGCACAATGCTCCTCGCGGACCTCGGCGCGGACGTCATTAAGGTCGAGTCCGCGCGCGGCGAGATGACACGCTTCTCAGGGCCGTTCACGGACGACGACCAAGAACGCGCCTTCGGCGGCTACTTCGCGAGCCTCAATCGCAACAAGCGCAGCCTCGTACTTGACCTTAAGACGCCGGGAGGTAAAGAGGCGGTCATCCGCCTGGCCGTGAAGTCAGATGTTCTCGTGGAGAACTTCGCTGCCGGCGTCATGGAGCGCCTGCACCTCTCCTACGAGAGTCTGGCCGAGCGCAACCCGCGCCTCGTCTACGCCGCCATTCGCGGCTTCGGCGACCCACGCACCGGCAAGAGCCGGTACACTCACTGGCCCGCCTACGACATCGTCGCGCAGGCGATGGGCGGGCTGGTCGGCGTCACCGGCAGCCCTGAGACCGGCGGCCTCCGCTGCGGGCCGAGCGTCGGCGACATCATGCCCGGCACGTTGGCGGCGGTCGGCATCCTCGCCGCCGTCCATCACGCCCGACGCACGGGCGAAGGCCAGTTCCTGGACGTGGCGATGTACGATGCCGTTCTCAGCCTGTGCGAGCACTACGTCTATCTCTACTCATACGGCGGCGAGAACCCCGGCCCGCTCGGCAACGCCCACCCCTTCCTCTGCCCGTTCGACGTCTTCGACGCGAAGGACGGCCAGATCGCCATCGCCGCGCCGACCGATAAGCACTGGCGCATCCTCTGCGACATCATCGGACGGCCGGAGCTCGGGAAGGACGAACGCTACGCTCGCAACGAGGGCCGCCAGAAGCACGCCCCGGAGATCCGCGCGATCGTCCGCCAGTGGACATCGCGGCGCACTCGCGAAGAGATCATGGACATCCTCTCCCGTCACGTTGCTGCGGGCCCCGTGAACACCATGGAGGACATCTTCGCCGATCCGCACGTCGCCGCGCGCGAGATGCTTCCCGAGATAGAGCAGGTGGGCGCCCGCCCCGTCAAGCTCGCCGGACAGCCTATCAAGCTGACACGTACGCCCTCCCGTATCTATCACCGGGCTCCCGTACTTGGAGAGCACAGCGAAGAGATTCTCGCCGAGATCGGCATGTCGCTGTCCGACCTGGAAACATCATCTCGTTCCGCTCATCCTGAGAGCCTGCCCTAGGCGAAGCCGAATGGGTATCGAAGAATGAGCGGAGCATCCACGCATCGAGGCGGGAGATGACCGTCCGACTGCGCCGTTCTGAGCTCGCGACGCCAGGCTCCAGCGAGAAGATGATCGCGAAGGCCGCATCCAGCGCCGCCGATCTCGTCTTCCTCGACCTCGAAGACGCGGTCGCCCCCGCCCAGAAGGTGGAGGCTCGTGAGAAATCGATCGCTGCTCTCAACAGCCTTGACTGGGGCCGCAAGACACGGGCCGTCCGCATCAACGCCGTCAACACCGTCTGGGCGCTCGACGACGTCATCCAGACCGTCAAGCGGGCCGGCGAACGCCTCGACGTGATCATCATCCCCAAGGTGAAGGCGCCGCGCGACGTCTGGTTCGTCGAGACCCTGCTCGACCAGCTGGAAGCGAACCCGGGAGACATCTGGCACTACGCCCGCGTGCGCATGGTTGTCGCCGCGCGGGCGAATGGGTTGGACGCGATTGACGGCCCCTTCCCGGACTACCGCGATGGTGAGGGCTATCGCCGGGAAGCGACGCATGGCAGCACTCTTGGCTGCGTCGGCAAGTGGGCGATCCACCCGGACCAGGTGCCCATAGCCAACGAAGTCTTCGCGCCCACGGAGAAAGAGATCGCTCTGGCGAAGCGTATGGTGGGGGCCTACGAGGCGGCGCAGAGTGGCGGGGCGGGAGCGGGTAGCGCCGCCGGCGTTCTCGTGGACGCCGCCACCCTTCGCATATTTCAGGCAGTGCTGGAGCGCACAAAACTGGTAGAGGGCACGTCATAAGGGCACCGGCTGGCCGCCCAGGGCGGCCCCGCCTCGGGCCGGATCGGCGGATATACAAGAACCACGGTCGCTTACCTTGAACGGCGGTAGTATAATCTCCTCTGCCATAAACGCCCTTAGCCGAAAGGAGTCGCCTCATGGCAAACGCTGCTGAAATCGCCCGTGACTATCTCGAGTCATGGAACCGTAGGGACTTCGCCCACATGCGAGCGCTCATGCACCCGGACTACACTTACACGGGAGGCGACGGACAAACGCAGAAGGGTGCGGACGCCGGAATGGCCGTCGCCGAAATGTTCGCCGCCGGTCTACCCGACGGCAAAATCGACTTGAACCGCATCCTGGCCGTTGGGAATGACATAGCCGTCACCGAATTCACCGGCCACGGCACCCATCTCGGCGAGCTCATGGGTGTCGCGCCCACCGGTCGTGAGATCTCGCTACCGGTGTGCAACATTATCGAGGCGCGCGACGGCAAGATATTCGCTGAGCGCGAATACATGGACATCATGCACGTGATGCAGCAACTTGGCGTGGTGCCGGCCGCGGCCACTGCCTGACCTAGAGTAACTGCTCGCCCGAGTCGGAAGACACAACTTACGCGTAGCCACATAGTGGCGAAAGGAGCACACATGCACGCAGTCGTCGGTCAGGTCAAGATAGACCAAAGCCGCGAGGAAGAAGCAAGGAAGGCACTCAGCGAGATCGTCGTGCCTACAGCCAAAGCGATGCCCGGCTTCGTCGGTGGCACGTGGTGTCGCGCCCCTGCAGGACGACCGCGGGACATCCGTGCTGCTCTTCGAATCCGAGGAAGCCGCGCGAGCCGCCGCCGAGCAGATGCGCCAAGGCCCGCCACCGGGTACACCGGCCACGTTCGTATCCGCCGACGTCTTCGAGGTCGTGGCTCAGGCGTAGACGCCTAACGTCCTCGAAACCGCATCCGCTGCCGGTTCAGCATCTGAATGCGCTTCCACCGCTTCTTCTCGGCCAGTTGCAGCGACCTGTCCTGCCTGCGGGCGATGAACTCTCGCTCGCGCCCCAGCTTCCGGTAGCTCCCGACGCGCTCCTCCGCCAGGGCACCGCTGTCGACTGCTTCGAGCACCTCGCAACCGGGCTCGGAGATGTGGCGGCAGTCGCGGAAAGCGCACCGTCGCGCCAGCGACTCAACATCCGCGAACGCCCGGTCCAGACCGGCGTCGGCATCCCATAGCCCGAGCTCACGCAGGCCCGGCGTATCGATGACGATGCCGCCTTCGGGCAGCACGACCATCTGGCGAGAGGTCGTGGTATGCCGTCCCTTGCCGTGCGCTCTGATTTCTCGCACGGACTGGGCGGCGTCTCCCAACAGAACGTTTATGAGGCTGGACTTACCCACGCCCGACGAGCCGACGAAGGCTGCGGTTTCACCACAAGCGATGTTCTCGCGGAGCGCCTCAACACCTGCGCCGGTCACTGTGCTCGTCGCGGAAACGGCTACACCGGGCGCGATCGCTTCGGTCCGGCGGACGAACGCCTCGGGATCGTCGCATAGATCTGCCTTGTTGAGCAGGACGACCGGCTTGGCGCCGCCCTGCCAGATCGCCGCCAGGTAGCGCTCGATCCGCCGCTCGTTGAAGTCGTGATTGAGCGCAGCGACGAGGAATACCGTATCGACATTCGCCGCGAGGACCTGCTCTGCCGTCCGCTCTCCGGCCTCCTTGCGTGTCAGCTTCGTCCGGCGCTCGAGCACACGGTGGATCACGCCGCTTCCGTCACCGGCGCCTGTCGCCATAAGCACCCAATCGCCGGTGGCCGGCAACGCGTCGCCGGTTAGCGCTTCGTGCCGCAAACGCCCGGAGACAGTCGCTACGAGCGGTCTGCCCTCGCAGTAGAGCCGATAGGCCCCCTTCATCTCCTCCGCCACTCTGGCGGGCGCGAGTCCGGACGCATCGCCGTTATTCAGTTGTTGCTGGAAGAACGGACCCCAGCCGAGGTCCTCCAATCGAAACACGGATTGTCTCCTTGTGTTCGGAACTCAAAATGGAGATAAGCGGACGGACCCGTGTGTACAGAGAGGGTTGCCTGAGGACGCTAAGGGTTCAGCGAAGCAACGCGGAAGACACGGGCTCGCCCATGCGGACACTCACTCGCACTGTATTCATTATGACGAGCCCTCCTTCCGTGAAAATGCGGATGATTCCGGCTACCAAATACACTATGTGTTCAGCAGGCGGTTGTCAACCGAAAATTAGGGGCGGGTCTAAGGCCGGCCCGCCGCGCCCGCGCGAAGCGGTCACATATCGCTGAGCGGCCGCTGGCCTTTCGTATACTCGCGCATCAGGCGGCCGGCGTCCTCGGATCGCATCGTCTGCCAGAAGGCGTCCTGCTCGAAGTGCAGCGCCTCCACCAGCGGCATCTCGCTCCCTTTGAGAATGCACTGCTTGATTAGCGCGACGCTGAGCGGCGGGCGCTTCGCCAGCTCCTCCGCCAGCGCCAGCGCCTCCGGCATCAGTTGCTCCGGTTCGACGGCGCGATGGACGAGACCGATGCGCTCCGCCGTCTCCGCATCGACGACGTTTCCCAGCAGCATCAGCTCCATCGCCTTCGCCACGCCGAGTAGGCGCGTCATGCGCTGCGTTCCGCCCGCCCCTGGCAAGATGCCGACACGCACCTCCGGCAGGCCCATAAGGCCGCCCTTGGCCATGTACCGAAAGTCGCAGGCAAGCGCCAGCTCGCATCCTCCGCCCATCGCCGTGCCGTTTATAGCGGCGATCACCGGCTGAGGCAACGATTGCAGCTTGAGTAGCAGCTGGTGCATACCGTGCAGCTCACCGCCGCCCGGGCTGGACGACGGTTCGCGTATGCCTGTCTTGAGCCGCGCCGCAGCGCCAGCGGAGGCGCGAGTCGAAAGGCGGTCCGACAGCGCCGAGAGCTCCCCTACGTCGTAGTGCGTGATGAAGATGCCTTCGACGCCGCCCGTCAGGATCACCGCCCGAACGTCGCGGTCTTTCTCGACTGCGTCCGCAAGCGCCGTCAACTCGGCCACCATCGGTGCGTTCATCAGGTTGCGCGGGGGATTCGTGAGCGTGATGACGAGCGCCGGCCCCTCGCGCCGGGTCTGGACGTAACGGTAGTCGGTCACGCTGCCGAGTTTACGGTAGACGAAGCGAAGAGAATAGCTCCGGCCCGCCGGTGAGACGTTGACAAGGGCAGGCGAGTACGTTTTGGGACGCTATCTCGTGGTCGCCCACCAGACCGCATCAAGTCCGGAGCTGCTCGATAAGCTCAAGGAGCTGGCGACAGCGGACGGCGAAGCCGAGTTCGTCTTACTCGTGCCCGCGACGCCCGTCCGCCACCTTCTGACGGGGACGACAGAGGGCGAGGCGCTGGAGGTCGCTCGCCACGCGGGAGAGGCGGCGTGGAAGCTGCTGGACCAGAACGGACTGAAAGTTAGCCGCGTTGCCGTCGGCGACTCCGTGCCCGTCAGGGCCGTGCTGGACGACCTGCGCGATCACCCTGCCAGCTACGACGCGATCGTCGTGAGCACGTTCCCGCTCGGCATCTCCCGCTGGCTGGGCGTGGACATTCTCCACCAGATGCGGCGCCGCTTCGACATTCCGGTAATCCACGTGGTGGCCGAGGCTAGGACGGCCACAAGCGCCGAGCCCTAAGCTCCCGCCCGCGCGAAGCTGCCTGCCAGCTCCGCATAGCGGTCCAACTGCGGAATCGCCTCCTCCGCACTCGCCGGCGGCAGCCAGAAGATGCAGCGATCGACGCCGATGTCAGCATAGTGCGCGATGACCTCTTGCCGCGGCAGCGTGCCGTAGACAGTCACCGGGATCCGGCCGCGGCCGGCCTCCTCCGCCATCTCGTTCAACTTTCGTATGCGCTCAGATAGCGGCGTCTCGCCCCGCATCGGGATCGGCATCCAGCCATCGCCGTAGTCGATCACGCGCTTCAGGGTATGCGGGCTGTCGCCGCCAACGTAGATGGGCGGGTGCGGCTTCTGCACGGGCTTCGGCCACGACCAGACGGGGTCGAAGTCCACCAGCTTGCCGTGGTACTCCGCCTCGTCGTTGGTCCAGATCTCCTTCATCGCGATGACCCGCTCTCGCATCAGCCTGAAGCGCGTCATCGAGTCAGTCCCGTGGTTCTCCATCTCCTCGACGTTCCAGCCGGCACCGATGCCGAAGATGACCCGGCCGCCTGAGATCAGGTCCAGGCTCGCTACTTCCTTCGCCAGCGTGATCGGATCGCGTTCGACGACGAGACAGATACCCGTGCCGAGCAGTAGCTTCTCGGTCGTCGCCGCGACAGCCGCGAGCGCGACGAAGAGGTCGTACGTATGCGAGTACTCGCGCGGGAGCTCGGCGCCGCCCGGCCACGGCGTGCGCCGGCTGGTGGGGATGTGCGTGTGCTCCGGAAAGAAGAGCGAGTCGAACCCGCGCTCCTCGACTGCGCGTCCAAGCGTCACGGGATCAATAGCGTAATCTGTGGGGAACATAACGATGCCAAATTTCACGGGGATCCTCCTGTCGCGGGAATCGTAAAAGGGATGATACCACGAGGCCCCCTCGTATGTAGCCCGGGGCTTTCAAGCCCCGCCGGAGGCATCGGCACCTGGAGGTGCCGAGCTGCGTGCGATCGGTCGAGGACTTGTCGGGCTCAAGCCCCACAATCACGACAGCTCGACGCGCCCTTTCGGCGTGTCCAGCGTCGCGACCAAGCGAGGCGCCGGGCCTTCTCCGACCGGCAAATCGACCGCCAGCGCCCGCAGCATCTCACGCACGCTATCCGGCTCCGGGTGCTCTCCACGTAGCGAGACAAGCCCGCACCCTCCAGGCGCCGTCGCCGACGGATGCGGCTCAGATACCCACTGAATGAGGAAGGGGATGATGCCGTCGCCCGCGGGCTGTGGCCTCACCGCGAGCTTCCAGCCCAGGTGGGTGCCGTCCGGGAGATCGCGACCGCTGGAGATGATCTGCCCGGGATCATAGCCTTTGGAGCGCGCGCTTTTCACCATTGCCTCGAGGTCGTCCACGCTGACAGCCCAGGCGACGAGGCGCAGGCTCGTCAACGTGTCCAGCCCGAATGGCAACGTAGCCGTCGCGATCTCGACACCAGGCACCGGCGCGATGATCTCGAGATACGAACCCTCGCCCAGCGAGAGTAGCGCGTTGTGCGTGAGGCCTCCGGCGTGTCTGCCGCCGGGCGCGGCCCTTACACCTGCCCTCATCTCGATGTCGTCGACCGCCTGCGAGAGGTCCGGGGCACCGTAAACCAGATGGTCCAGCATCGCGCTGAGGATAATAGCAAATCGTGGCGCCGCCGCACGCGGATTTACCAATTCGCTTCGGCTCACGTTTACCTAGAGTAACGCCATGAGCAAGCGAAGGTACTCCTACAGCTATTCCCCGTCCTCGAGCCGGGAGCGTGTCCAGCAGCCACGGCCACAGGGCCGGTCCGGCTGGCTCCTCCTTCCGTCGGTGGTGCTGCTTGCCGGTGCGGCAGTGATCCTGCACCAGGCGTTCGCCGGCGGCGACGAGGGCTCGGCGGCAGCGCGCTCGAACTGCTGGACGAGTGTCGCTTGCTCCGCCGACCGCGTACAGTCCTCGAGCGAGGCATCCTCCACATCGAACGAGGAATCCGCTACTTCGAACGAGGAGCCGGCGGCCGCCGATGAGCTGGTCTCTTCGAACCTCGGTGGAGGCAAAGAAGAGGCGCCTCCAGCGATCTCGGCAGCTGCGGCCGCCGTAATCGAAGAGCCCTGCGACGCGCTGGTCCACAGCTTCAACGCCCACGCGAGGCTATCGCCGGCCAGCCTGACGAAGATCGTGACGGCGCTGGTCGCGGCGGAGCAGGTGGACATCGCGCAGACGGTCAGCGTGACCGTGGACGGCGGTGCGCTTTCCGCAGCTACCGATGCGACAATCATGGGACTACAGCCGGGCCAGCGACTGAGCATGGTCGACCTTCTGTACGGCCTTCTGCTCCCCTCCGGCAACGACGCCGCAATCGAGATTGCTGAACAGGTGGCGGGGAGTGTGGAGGCGTTCGCGGAACTGATGAACGCCCGCGTGGAAGCGTCGGGGCTCAACGATACGCACTTCATGAACCCACACGGCCTCGACGAGCCGGGCCACTTCACTTCCGCCTACGACATCGCCAAGCTCGGCGCCGAACTGCTGCGCAACCCCGATCTGGCGTTCATCGTGGGCACTCGCAGCTATCAGCCAGCCTGGAACGGGCCGCGAATCACGAACCTGAACCTGCTCTTGGGGCATTATCCCGGGGCGCTCGGCGTCAAGACAGGCTATACAGACCAGGCCAGGCACACGATTGTGGCCGCGGCGGAGCGCGACGGCCGCCGCTTCGTCGTTTCAGTCCTCGGCAGCGAAGACATCTATGGCGACGCGACGGCGCTCCTCGACTGGGCGTTCGCCAGCGCGCCATCCGCCTGCGGCAGCCCGAGCGGCAACCAGGTCGCCGCACGCCCGTAACGGCAGCGACAGCGCCACCGCTCCCCCCAAGCCGAAACCCGTTTGATTGACGCAGTCTTAAGGGTTGATTGTATTCCGGAAAAAGTTGCGTTTCGTGGCCTTTCTGGTGTTTGGCGAGGGCGCTAAAGCTTGATTGATTTGTGCTTGATCCTTTCGGTGATTGTTTTGCCTTGCCGGGACGTCTAGCGTAAGACGATTTCGGGAGCTGTTAACGTGCGGGGTCATCAACCTCATGGTAGCGGAAAGCGGCGAGAAGTCGAAGGGGGAGATGGCACTGGTTTTACGCGACAGGCACGAAGACGGGCAGCGGCTGCTCGGGATGATCCTCCCACTCGACGCGCACGGGCATGCCGATGCTGACCGTCGTCCTCTCCGGCGCGCGCAGCTGCGCGACGACTCGCGGGCCTTCTTCCATCTGGACGAGGACGATCGTGTAGGGAACGGCGAAGGCCGGGTGCGTCTGGTGATGGACGACGGTATAGCTGTAGACCGTTCCCCGTCCAGATGAGGCCACCCACTCGAAGTCGAACGAGCGGCAGGCCGGACAGAGCAGGGTCAGCGGGTAGCGGAAAGCGCCGCAGTCAGTGCAGCGCCGGAACCGCAGTTCGTGCCGTCGCTGCGCCTCCCAGAACGGCGCCGAGTCCCGGTCCGGCCGCGGATAAGGGCGCGACGCCTCCCGCATCAGTAGGCCTCCCTCGAAAGGATGAGCCCGCTGGTGGGCACGCCGGTGCCGCTCGTCACGAGACAGTTCGCGACGCCCGCGACCTGATTAACGGCTGTCCCCCGCAGCTGACGCACCGCCTCCACGATGTGCCCGAAGCCGTGCAGGTAACCCTCGCCGAGGTGGCCGCCGTGCGTG
>WNGA01011195.1_pt1 | contig 11743 bp, 10 predicted proteins | sample 5400061 | NCBI WGS metagenome assembly WNGA01 (sample SAMN13153366, study PRJNA577476) | soil metagenome | isolation source: 100 cm soil or saprolite under grassland replicate 2 | place: USA:California | collected 2016-06-15
CTGCTGTCGGGCCGGCGCACGGCCGTGGTCACGCCCAAGGACAAGAAAGAGCTGGTGCCACTCTAAGACCAGGGTGACAGCAGCGCCGCGCTGATCGCGCGACTGCAGGCCGGCGTGCTCGGGCTGGTCAAGCGCTGCACTGGAAGCTGGTGCCGCATCGCCGGACCGGGCTTCGACGGTTGGGTCGTGCAGGAACAGCTTTGGGGCGTCTATCCGAACGAGAAGGTGGAGTAATTCGAAAACATCAACGGCCGGGAACGCCGGCCGTCGCGAGCGGAATGATGGAGAGGAAACCGCTCAGCGCGCCTTGCGGCGCAACCGCACCACCACGTCGATGCGCGCGACCTCGTAGCCTTCCGGCGGGATCGGCGTCCTGCCCACGACCACGTCCGTGTCGGGAATGTCGAGCAGGTCGTTCTCCCCCTCGACGAAGAAGTGGTGGTGCTGGGACACGTTGGTGTCGAAATAAGTCTTCGAGCCGTCGACGGCGACTTGGCGCAACAGCCCGACATCGGTGAACTGATGCAGCGTGTTGTAGACGGTGGCAAGCGACACCGGCACCTTGGCCTTGGTCGCCTCCTCGTAGAGCATTTCGGCGGTGATATGGCGGTCGCCCTTGCCGAACAGGATCCAGCCGAGCGCCATGCGTTGGCGCGTCGGACGCAGGCCGACGTCGCGCAGCATGGACTTCACGTCGCGCCAGGGGCAGCCGGTGAGCGCGGAACGCGGAGAGGCGCTCGCCGGCCGCTCGGCGTCCTCGGCGGCCTTGGTGAAAACGATGGTACGCGACGGCGTCATGGGCACAACTGAACCTTTAGACACTGACCGGCAATGATTGTTGCATTTGTAACATATGGCGCCGAACATGCAACTCCCTCGCAACAACACTCGGACTATTCTAATCTGGGCGATATTCGGCAGGGGGTAGCAGGCTTTGCCCCCCGAGCCGCCTATGTTAGGAGTTCCTCGCTTTGGGCATTCACCAGACGGCCACAGACACGCGGATGGAGAACCGGCGCACCAGCTTCGGCTACGATGACCTATTGGCCTGCGCGCGGGGCGAATTGTTCGGCGCGGGCAATGCCCAGCTGCCGCTGCCTCCCATGCTCATGTTCGACCGCATCTCCGAGATCGCGGAAGCCGGCGGCGAATACGGCAAGGGCCTGGTCCGCGCCGTGCTTGAGCTCAAGCCGGACCTCTGGTTCTTCCCCTGCCATTTCAAGGGCGATCCGGTCATGCCCGGCTGCCTGGGCCTCGATGCGCTCTGGCAGCTGCTCGGCTTTTTCCTGGGCTGGCTCGGCGCTCCCGGCAAGGGACGCGCGCTCGGGCTCGGCGAACTGAAACTCTCCGGCCAGGTTCTCCCCACGGTCAAGAACGTGGTCTATGGCATCGACATCAAGCGGGTCATGCGCAGCAAGCTCGTGCTCGGCATCGCCGACGGTTGGCTGTCGGCGGACGGTTCGATCATCTATCGGGCGATGGACCTCAAGGTCGGTCTGTTCCGCGACGAAGTGATGCAGCCGAGCGGAGGTTGACGGCGGCCGGAGCGCTCGCTCGCTCTGCGCATCGAGATGCGGACGAGGCATTCATGAGACGGGTCGTCGTCACCGGGATGGGCATCGTCTCATCGATCGGCAACAACACCCAGGAAGTTCTGGCGAGCCTGCGCGAGGCCAAGTCGGGCATTTCGCGCGCCGATAAATATGCCGAGCTTGGGTTTCGCTGTCAGGTGCACGGAGCGCCCACCCTCAACGCGGAAGAGGCGATCGATCGTCGCGCCATGCGTTTCCTCGGCGGCGGCGCGGCCTGGAACCACGTCGCCATGGAGCAGGCGATCCGTGATGCCGGGCTCGAGGACGGCGAAATTTCCCACGAGATGACCGGTATCATCATGGGCTCGGGCGGGCCGTCGACGCGCGCCATCGTCGAGGCCGCCGATACCGCCCGCAACAAAAGCCCCAAGCGCGTCGGGCCCTTCGCCGTACCCAAAGCGATGTCGTCCACCGCCTCGGCGACGCTCGCCACCTGGTTCAAGATCAGGGGCGTCAACTATTCGATTTCGTCGGCCTGTGCGACGTCGAACCATTGCATCGGCAACGCTACGGAATTGATCCAGATGGGCAAGCAAGACGTGATCTTTGCCGGCGGCTGCGAGGAGCTCGACTGGACGCTCTCCGTGCTGTTCGACGCCATGGGCGCCATGTCCTCGAGCTTCAACCAGACGCCGCAGAAGGCGTCGCGCGCCTACGACGTCGACCGCGACGGCTTCGTCATCGCCGGTGGCGCCGGCGTGCTGGTGCTGGAGGAACTCGAACACGCCAAGGCTCGCGGCGGGCGCGTCTATGGCGAGGTCGCCGGCTATGGCGCCACCTCCGACGGCTTCGACATGGTGGCGCCTTCGGGCGAAGGGGCGGTGCGGTGCATGAAAATGGCGCTCAAGAGCGTCGAGGCGCCGGTCGATTACATCAACCCGCACGCGACCTCGACCCCGATCGGCGACGTCAAGGAGATCGAGGCGATCCGCGAAGTCTTCGGCGAGCAATGTCCGCCGATCGCGGCCACGAAATCGCTCACCGGCCATTCGCTCGGCGCGGCCGGCGCACAGGAAGCGATCTATTCGCTGCTGATGATGAACAACGGCTTCATCTGCGAAAGCGCCAATATCGAGAATCTCGATCCGGCTTTCGCCGGCGTGCCGATTGTGCGCGAACGCCGCGACAACGTGAAGCTCGGCTGCGTGCTGTCGAACTCGTTCGGTTTCGGCGGCACCAACGCCTCGGTGGTGCTCAAGCGCCTCGATGTTTGAGGAACGCATGACGGTCAATTCGGGACGCGCGAGGGGCGGGCGGCAGAGCGGTAAAGTTTGGGCACCATGACACAATTGATGCAGGGCAAGCGCGGGCTGATCATGGGGGTCGCCAACGACCACTCGATCGCGTGGGGCATCGCCAGGACGCTCGCCGGTCAGGGCGCGACGCTCGCCTTCAGTTATCAGGGCGAGGCGCTCGGCCGACGCGTCAGGCCGCTGGCGGAGTCGGTGGGCGCTTCGCTTTTGCTGCCGTGCGACGTCGAGCAGATCGCCTCGGTCGACGCCACGTTTGCCGCCATAGCGGAGAAATGGGGGTCGCTCGATTTCCTCGTCCACGCCATCGCCTTCTCCGACAAGAACGAGATCAAGGGCCGCTATGCCGACACCACGCGCGAGAACTTCGTGCGTACGATGATCATCTCGTGCTTCTCCTTCACCGAGGTGGCGAAACGCGCAGCCGCGCTGATGCCGGCCGGCGGAGCGATGGTCACGCTGACCTACAATGGCGGGCAGCGGGCGATGCCGAACTACAATGTCATGGGAGTCGCGAAGGCGGCGCTGGAAGCGTCGGTGCGCTATCTCGCGGTCGACTTCGGGCCGTCCGCCATCCGCGTCAACGCCATATCGGCCGGGCCGATCCGCACGCTCGCCGGCGCCGGCATCGGCGACGCGCGCCAGATGTTCGCCTTCCAGCAACGCCACGCGCCGCTGCGCCGGGGTGTGACGCTGGACGAGATCGGAGGCGCCGCGCTTTATCTGCTCTCGGACCTCTCGACCGGCGTCACCGGCGAGGTCCACTTCGTCGATTCCGGCTACAACGTCATCGCCATGCCGCATCCCGCCTCGCTCAAGGATGAAACCGCGGCGAACGAGCGCGCCATTGCCAAGGACGCGGCGCAGTAGCTTGAGATTCGCAACGCCGCGGCCCGGCAGGACGCGGGCGTAGACGATGGGCGATGATCCGCTCTATCACGATGACGATACACGAGAGCGCTTGATCGCCGACCCGCGCCTCGCGACGGCGTTCAAGCGGGTGCACTCGCTCAAGCTCGCGAGCGGGTTCATTGCGCTCGGCATCATCGCCGCGATCTGGATCGTGTGGCGCTGGCACGGCATGCATTGAGCGCGCCGTCAGTCAGGGCAGGCTGCTTGATCGTGGCCGGAATGGAAAGGCGGCCCGCAGGCCGCCTTTCCAATATTCTGCGCGGACGGGAACTACTCCGCGCCAGCCGCCTCGCGCTGCTGATCGCCGCGCTGCTGCTCGGCCTCGGCCTTCTGCTTCGCCTCCAAATCCTCGCCGGTCGCCTGGTCGACGACCTTCATGGACAGGCGCACCTTGCCGCGCTCGTCGAAGCCGAGAAGCTTCACCTTGACCTTGTCGCCTTCCTTGACGACGTCGGTGACCTTCTGCACCCGGCGTGGCGCGAGCTGGCTGATGTGCACGAGGCCGTCCTTGGCGCCGAAGAAGTTCACGAAGGCGCCGAAGTCCATCACCTTGACCACCGTGCCTTCATAGATGTGACCGACCTCGGGCTCGGACGCGATCGACTTGATCCAGTTGATGGCCGCCTTCATCGCGTCGCCGTTGGCGGACGCCACCTTCACCGTGCCGTCGTCGGAAATGTCGATCTTGGCACCGGTCTTCTCCACGATCTCGCGGATCACCTTGCCGCCGGATCCGATCACCTCGCGAATCTTGTCGACCGGGATGTTGAACACCTCGATGCGCGGCGCGTGCTCGCCGAGCTGGTCGCGGTGCTGGGTCAAGGCTTTCGACATTTCGCCCAAGACGTGCATGCGCCCTTCCTTCGCCTGGCCGAGCGCAACGCGCATGATCTCCTCGGTGATGCCAGCGATCTTGATATCCATCTGCAGCGAGGTCACGCCCCGCTCGGTGCCCGCCACCTTGAAGTCCATATCACCGAGATGGTCCTCGTCGCCGAGGATGTCGGACAGCACGGCATAGCGTTTGTCCTCGAGAATGAGGCCCATGGCGATGCCGGCGGTCGGGCGCTTGAGCGGGACGCCTGCGTCCATCAGCGCCAGCGACGTGCCGCAGACGGTGGCCATGGAGGAGGAGCCGTTCGACTCCGTGATCTCCGACACCACGCGCAGCGTGTAGGGAAATTCGTGGTGCGCCGGCAAGATCGGATGGATGGCGCGCCAGGCGAGCTTGCCGTGACCGATCTCGCGGCGGCGCGGCCCGCCCATTCGTCCGGTCTCGCCGACCGAGAAAGGCGGGAAGTTGTAATGCAGGAGGAACGTCTCCTTGTAGGTCCCCTGCAGCGCGTCGATCCACTGCTCATCCTCGCCGGTGCCCAGCGTTGCTACCACCAGCGCCTGCGTCTCGCCGCGGGTGAATAGGGCAGAGCCGTGCACGCGCGGCAACACGCCGACCTCGGACACGATAGGACGCACCGTCTTCACGTCGCGGCCATCGATGCGACGACCGGTATCGAGGATGTTCCAGCGCACGATCTTGGCTTCGATCTTCTTGAAGACGCTCGCGACCTGCTGTTGGGGATAGGGCGGGTTTTCCGCGCCTTCCGGACAGAAATGCGCCATCACCTTGGTCTTGGCGGCATCGACCGCCTTGTGGCGCTCCATCTTGTTCGCGATCGCGTAGGCCGCGCGCAAATCCGACTCGATCAGCGCGAGCATCTCCTTTTCGAGCGCGGCGATGTCCGCCACCTGCAGCTCGCGCGGCTCCTTTGCCGCCTTTTCCGCCAGCTTGATAATGGCGTCGATCACCGGCTGGAAATGGCGGTGGCCGAACATCACGGCGCCGAGCATCACCTCTTCGCCCAGTTCCTTCGCTTCGGATTCCACCATCAACACCGCGTCCTGCGTGCCGGCGACCACGAGGTCGAGCTGGCTCTCCGTCATCTCGTCGAGCAGCGGATTGAGCACGTATTCATTGTTGACGAAGCCGACGCGCGCGGCGCCGATCGGGCCCATAAAGGGTGCGCCCGAGAGCGTCAACGCCGCCGAGGCTGCGATCATCGCCAGAACATCGGGATCGTTCTCGAGATCGTGCGACAGCGTCGTCACGATCACCTGGGTCTCGTTGCGCCAGCCCTCGGCGAACAGCGGCCGCACCGGGCGATCGATCAGCCGCGAGACCAGCGTTTCCTTCTCCGTCGGGCGGCCTTCGCGCTTGAAATAGCCGCCGGGGATGCGGCCTGCGGCGTAGTACTTCTCCTGATAGTCGACGGTGAGCGGCAGAAAGTCGACGCCTTCCCGCGGCTCCTTGGCGGCGACCACCGTCGCCAGCACCTTGGACTCGCCATAGCTGGCGACCACCGCGCCGTCGGCTTGGCGCGCGATCTTACCGGTCTCTAGGACGAGCTTGCGCCCTCCCCAGTCGAGTTGAACACGATGGATATCGAACATTGCGATCGTCTTTCATGGTTTTGCGAAGGGGCGAAAGCCATGAGCAAGACGGCGAGAGGCTGCCGTCTGCGGCCATGCCGCAAACCGAAACAGCGTCCGGCGATCCTGCCATGGCCTTCGAGCCTTCCATTGAACGAACGGGCGATCATTCGACCCGTCTTCCCAAATCGGCAGCGGTCTCGCTGCCGGCTGAACGGCGGATTTATCCCGGTATCCGCTTCAAAACGCGCGAACACGCCGCGCATAAATCTTCAACGGCGAATACCCAGCCGTTCGATCAACGACTTGTAACGCGCTGCGTCGATACGGGCGAGGTAGTCGAGGAGTTGGCGACGCTGGGACACTAGCTTGAGCAATCCACGCCGGGAATGGTTGTCCTTGACGTGGGTCTTGAAATGCTCGGTGAGGCTGTTGATCCGCTCCGAGAGGATCGCCACCTGCACTTCCGGCGAACCGGTATCGCCGGCCTTGGTCGCATAGGTCTTGATGACTTCGGCCTTGCGGCCGGCCGTTATCGACATCGGGTTATCCTTGTTCTGTCAGGGGTCACGGTCGGCGGCCGAGCCGGGATGTCGTCCAGCGCGGTCACCACAAGTAGTGTGCGCGGGCCACGCCCGCGCGCGATAGGGGCAATATCGCAAAATGCCGGCCGACGCCAGCGGAAATTGTGGCGGGCGCAGCCCGCCAGAAAGTGCCGCGGCGGGAGGCTAAAGGCGTTATTCACGCTCATCCTTCGCCATCAGCCGCGCGGGAGATTGAAGATGCGCCGCGGGCGCAATTCGCCTTTCGCGACCTCCGCCAGCGCGATCAGCGAGCCGTGGGAGGAGACCGACACCCAGCCCCCGATGACGGGCGCATCGCGCCCGCGCAGCAGCACCGCCTGCCCGCGCGCGAGCCGCCCGGCGTCCCCGGGGCTCACCCGCAGCGCCGGCAGATCCGCCACCCCGGCCTCGACCGGCAGGAGGGCCGCTCGCTCGGCCACGTCGCCCTCGCCGGAGCCGATCCGTTGCAATGCCTCGAGGCTCGCCGCGACGTCCTCCCCGAAGGGGCCGACCGCCGTGCGGCGCAGCGCTGCGACATGCCCAAGGCACTTGAGCGCGCGGCCGAGGTCGCGGGCGAGCGCGCGCACATAGGTTCCCTTGCCGCACTCGGCAACGAGCGTGGCGTGATCGCGATCGGGCGTTTCGATCAATTCGAGCCGGTGAATCTCGACCGGGCGCGGCGCGATATCCACCACCTCGCCGTCGCGCGCGAGGTCATAGGCGCGCTCGCCCGCGATTTTTACCGCCGAGAAGCGCGGCGGCGCCTGCGTGATTTGGCCGGTGAAGCGCGGCAACAGCGCGCCGATGGCCTCGGCGCTCGGGCGTTCGACGCTGCTCTCGGTGACGCGGCCTTCGGCGTCGTCGGTATCGCGCTCCTCGCCCCAGCGTACGGTAAAGCGGTAGACCTTGCGCCCCTCCATGACGAAGGGAACCGTCTTGGTCGCTTCCCCGAGCGCGATCGGCAACAGACCCGAGGCGAGCGGGTCGAGCGTGCCGGCATGCCCGGCGCGTTTCGCCTGGAACTGGCGTTTCACCACGCTCACCGCATGGGTCGAGCTCATGCCTACCGGTTTGTCGAGCACGACCCAGCCGTGCACGTCGCGCTTCACGCGCTTGTGCTTCGGCGTCTCAGCGTTGAGCCCTGTCAACTGTGGTCATCCGTCTTGTGGTCGAGGTCGCGCTGAACCGCGGGCGTTCGCAACAGCTTCTCGATTCGCTCGGCTTCGTCGAAGCGCTCGTCGAGTCGGAACCGGATCTCGGGGGCAAATTTCAAGTTGATTCGCCGCGCAATCTCGCCGCGTAGGAAGCGCTTGTTGCGCTCGAGCGCGGCGAGCACCTCTTCGGCATCGCGTCCGCCAAGCGGCACGACGTAGATGGTCGCGAGCCGCAGATCGGCCGTCATCCGGACCTCCGGGACGGTGATCAGATGACCTTGGATCACCGGGTCATGCACGGCCCCGCGCGTCAGCATGTCCGCCAGCGCATGGCGGACAAGCTCACCGACCCGCAGCTGACGCTGCGAGAGCATGTGGCTCGTGCCGGGATCGCGCTGATGACGTCGGCGGGTCATGGTCGTCCTGAATGGTCTTCATGCCCGGATTGACCCGCGCATCCGTCGTCTTGCGAAGGAGATCGCGGGGACGGGCTAAATGCGATTTGCTCGCGTGAGATTTGAACTCACAGCGAGCGTTGCACCGTCTCCACTCGGTAGCATTCGATGATGTCGCCGACCTTCATGTCCTGGTAGTTCTCGAAGGCCATGCCGCATTCCTGGCCGGCGACGACTTCACGCGCGTCGTCCTTGAAGCGCTTGAGTTGGGAGAGCTTGCCCTCGTGCACGACGACGCTATCGCGAATAAGACGCACATTGGCGCCGCGCTCAACCACGCCGTCGGTGACGCGGCAACCCGCCACGTTGCCGACCTTGGAGACCTTGAAAATCTCCAGGATGGTCGCGTTGCCCAGCATGGTCTCGCGCACGGTCGGCGCCAGCAGGCCGGACATCGCCTTTTTCACGTCGTCCACGAGGTCGTAGATGATGTTGTAATAGCGGATCTCGATGCCGGCGCGTTCGGCGGCCTCGCGCGCCTCCTTGTGGGCGCGCACGTTGAAGCCGAGGATCGGCACGCCCGACGCCTCCGCCAGCGTCACGTCGGATTCGGTGATGCCGCCGACACCGGAATGGATCACGCGCGCGCCGACTTCGTCGGTGGCGAGCTTCTCGATCGCGCCGATGACCGCTTCCAGCGAACCCTGCACGTCGGCCTTGACGATCAGCGCCAAATCCTTGCGGCCCGCGGCCTTGAGCTGGCTCATCATCTGCTCGAGCGAGCCGCGCATGCCGGTCGCGCGTGCGGCCATCTTGTCGCGCCGCTGCCGAGCGCGATAGGCGGTGACTTCGCGGGCGCGCGCCTCCGTCTGGACGACCGCCAAGCGGTCGCCGGCCTCGGGCGTGCCGTTGAAGCCAAGGACTTCGACCGGCGTGGAGGGCCCCGCCGTCTCGACCGGCGCGCCGGTATCGGAGACCAGCGCGCGCACGCGGCCCCAATCAGCGCCGGCCACGACGAGGTCGCCGACACGCAGCGTGCCGCGTTGCACCAGTACGGTCGCAACCGGTCCGCGGCCGCGATCGAGCTTGGCCTCGATCACGGTGCCTTCGGCTGGACGGTTCGGGTTGGCCTTGAGATCGAGGATTTCCGACTGCAAGCCGATGGTTTCGAGCAGCCGGTCGATGTTGAGTTTCTTGGTCGCGGACACCTCGACGTCGAGCACCTGCCCGCCCAGCGATTCGACCTGCACCTCGTGCTGCAACAATTCGGTGCGCACGCGCTCCGGCTTGGCGTCGGGCCGATCGATCTTGTTGATCGCCACGATCATCGGCACTTTCGCCGCCTTGGCGTGGTTGATGGCCTCGACCGTCTGCGGCATGACGCCATCGTCGGCCGCGACCACGAGCACGACGATGTCGGTCACCTTGGCGCCGCGCGCGCGCATGGCGGTGAAGGCGGCATGGCCAGGCGTGTCGATGAAGGTGATCTTGTTGCCCGAGGGCGCACTCACCTGGTAGGCGCCGATATGTTGGGTGATGCCGCCGGCTTCGCCTGCCGCCACTTCGGTCGAACGAATGGCGTCGAGCAGCGAGGTCTTGCCGTGGTCGACGTGACCCATGACGGTCACCACCGCCGGACGCGGGATGAGCGAGGCCGGATCGTCGGCGACGTCGAAAAGGCCCTCCTCGACGTCGGATTCAGCGACGCGCTTGACGGTGTGACCGAGTTCCTCGGCCAAGAGCTGGGCGGTATCGGCGTCGATCACGTCGTTGATCTGCGCCATATGACCTTGCTTCATCAACAGCTTGATTACATCGACGCTGCGCTCGGCCATGCGGTTGGCGAGCTCTTGGATGGTGATGGTTTCCGGAATGGTGACCTCGCGGACGAGCTTTTCTTTGGGCTCGTCGGCGGTGTGTCCCTTCAGCCGCTGGACGCGGCGGCGGAAGGCGGCGACCGATCGCTCGCGCTCCTCGTCGGCGCTGAGCGCGGTCACGAGCGTGAGCCGTCCGCGGTTTTTCTGTCCGCCGCCGCGCGCCGGTTTCGGCGCCGCCGCCGGTCGCGCCGCGCCGGGACCGCGGCGCGTACGCGGGGCCTCGTCGTCGTCGGGCTCGAGCGCAGGCCGCGCGCCGGGCCTTGCCGCCGCAATGCTGTCCTCGCCGAAGCGTTTCTTCGCCTCCTGCTCGGCCTTGAGCTTGGCCTCGAGGTCGTGTTTGCGGCGCTTCTCTTCGTCGGCCTTGCGTGCTTCGGCGGCCTCGCGTTCGGTGCGCTCGGCGGCCTCGCGCATACTGCGGACAAACGCTTCCTCTTCCGCAATCTTGCGCTCTTCGGCTTCGCGCAGCCGGGCGTCGTTGAGCGCGTGCACGCGCGCCTTCTGTTCTTCCTCGGTCAGGCTGCGCAGCACCATGCCGCCCGACGGCTTGGTGGCAGGGGCGGGAGTGGCCGGGGTGGTGGCCGCGGCCGCTGCCGGTGCGGCGGGCTTGCCGGTGGCGGGACGCTTGGCAGGCGCCGCAGACGCGGCCGCGTCGGCCTTCGCTCGCGTCGGCACGCGGCTTTTCACCTTTTCGACGACGACCGCCTTGGTGCGGCCGTGGCTGAAACTCTGGCGCACCACGCCCTGCTCGACCCCGCGCCCTTTGAGGGTCAGGGTCTTGCTCGGGCTCACGCTGAGCTTCTTTTCGCCAGTCTTTTCCGTCGTTTCAGCCATTCCAATCCCAATTCTCGGGTCTCTCGCCGTGTTTCATCATGTTCCTGCGTCGCCCGCCGCCTCGGCCGAGTTGCGGACGTGACGTCTGCCAACACCAGGCGAACCCGGCTGCGGGCCGGTCCGAAAATAGTCAAGGCGCGCGGCGCGCGCCAGAAACGTCTCGCTTTCGGGACCGGCGAGCAGGGCTGCATGTATCACATTTGACCGTCCCAATGCCAAATCCAATTGCGCTGAGGTAAATCCGTCGATGACCGCAATTTCCGCTGCGTCCGCGCGGCGGTGGAGCGCGGCCGCGAGCTTTCTCGTGCCATCGGGGGCGGCCTCGGCGGCATGGAGCAGTCCTGCCACGCGGGCGCGAGCGAGCGCCGCGTCGGCATTGGCAAAGCCGATCGCGACCTTTCCCGCCTTGTGGCACATGGCGAGAGCGTCGAGCGCGGCCCGCTCGATCAGGCGCTCGGTCGTCTCGACGAGATCCGGACCAAGGCGCATGTCACGCTTGAAGGCGCGTGCAAACGCCTTGCGCGCGATCGCGCTGCGCAACGCCTGCCGCGTCGCCGTGATCCAGATGCCGCGTCCCGGCAGCCGCCGCTTGAGATCGGGCACTGCGGTGCCGTCCGGGCCGACGACGAAGCGGATCATCTCGTCGACCGGCCTCACTGCTCCGCTGGCGGCGCAAAATCGGTGCGTTCCGGGCGCGCGCTTGTGCGGCCCGGCATCGAGTGCGTCACTATGCGATCGACCA
>WNGA01011197.1_pt1 | contig 11741 bp, 9 predicted proteins | sample 5400061 | NCBI WGS metagenome assembly WNGA01 (sample SAMN13153366, study PRJNA577476) | soil metagenome | isolation source: 100 cm soil or saprolite under grassland replicate 2 | place: USA:California | collected 2016-06-15
AGATGCCGATGCCGAGCCACAGGATGAACAGCGGCGCGAGCGCGATCGTGGGCGTGGCATAGAGCCCGGAAATCCACGGCTGCAGCGCCTGCTTGACGGCGGGGCTGTTGGCCATCCCGAAGCCGCAGATGATGCCGATCACGCTGGCGATGACGTAGCCGATTGCGAACTCGACCGCGCTGATGGCGATATGCTGCTGCATCTGGCCGCTCAGCGTGAGCGTATAGATCGCCTCGACGATCTGGGTGGGGGCGGCGAGAAACAGCGCGTTGGCGACGAGGACGCGGCTCACCGCTTCCCACAGCAGCAGGCCGCCGACGACCGACAGCGTGCCGGCGAGATAGTTGCGGCGCGCGCCCCGCCATACTCGCACGATCGTCGGGGAGTCCGCGGCGGCAACGGGTGGTCTAATGTCCTCCGTCGACGCGCTCATGGTCAGTCGGCGAGCTGGGTCACGCCCGGCAGGAACAGGCGGTCCACCGCGAAATCGGCGGGAATGTCTCCCAATTCGCGGAGGGCATCGACGACCTTGCCAAGCTTCGCCTTCGAGACCTTGCCGGTCGGCTCGAACAGGTTCTTGCCGCGCAGGAAATCATAGGCCTTGTCGACGTCCTCGGTCTTCAGCTTGCTGACCTCGACCATCATCTTGACGGCCTCGTCGCGGTTCTTCTCGTCGTAGAACCACGCCATGCTCTTGACGAAGACGCCGAGAAAGCCCTGCGCGGCCTTCGGGTTCGCCGCCGCCCAGGTGCGATTCATGGTGATGCCGGCAAACGGCATATCGTCGAGGTAATCGAAGGTGAAGCCGAGGTTCGTGTAACCGGCCGACTCCGCATAGAAGTTGAACGGCGCTGTGAGCAGCGCGGCGTCGACCGCTCCCGACTGCAAGGCGGAGAAGCGCGCGTTGGTCGCTCCGGCAAAGATGTAATCGAATTCGCCGGTCTTGATGCCGTTCGCCGTCAACATGCGGTCGACGAAGATGCGCGTGATGTCCTTAGGCCCGCCGACGATGATCGTCTTGCCCTTCAGCTCCTTGATGGCCTTGATGTCGCGTTTGCCGATCAGCGCGTAGGGCGGCGCCTGGATTTCGATCCGCACGATCGCCACCGGCGCGCCCTTCTCGATCGCGCGGATGGGGTCGACCAGGCCCGAGTTGGTGGCGACGTTGGTCGAGCCGGCGGCGAGCTGCTGGATCACAGCGGCATTCGATTGCGCGAACACGGTGTCGATGACGATGTCTTCGGCCGCAAAAAACCCTTTCTTCATCCCGATATAGAGCGGCCATGCATTGGCCGAGGTCGAGCCGACGGCACCCACGATGATTGTGTCCGCCGCGTGGGCGGCGGGCATGATCAGGAGCGCCGCGCTCAGACACAATACCGCCGCGCTGCGCGCGCGAACCATGATCCGATTCATCGCCTTCACCTCGAAAGCCCGGCTTTCGTCTAATCGGTCACCTGCGTCACGCCGGGCAGGAACACCCGTTCGATGTCGATCGAGTCGGGCAGATCGCCGAGGCTCACCATTGCCTTCGCCAGACTGCCGAGTTTCGACTTCGACACCTTGCCGGTCGGTTCGAAGAAATGACCCTTGCGCATGAAGTCGTAGGCCTTCTCGACGTCGTCCTGTTTCAGTCCGCTCACCGTCGCCAGGATCTTGACGGCCTCGGCGCGATTGCGCTCGTCCTCGAACCAGGCGACGCTCTTGGTGTGGGCCGCGAGCAGCTTCTGCAACGTGCTCTTGTGCGCGCTTGCCCAGGCCACGTTGACCACCGTTCCGGAGAACGGCAGTTCCTTCACATAGTCGATCGTCAGACCGAGATCGGTGAACCCGGCCGAAACGGCGTGAAAGTTGAAGGGCGGCAGCAGGATCGCCGCGTCGACCGCGCCGGCCAGCAGGGCGGACGCGCGCGCCGCCGTCGCGCCGGCAAACACCATGTCGAACTCGCCCGGCTTGACCCCGTTGGGCTCGAGCATGCGTTCGACATAGATGCGCGTGATGTCCTTGGGTCCCCCGAGCGAGATCACCTTGCCCTTGAGCTCCTTGAGGCTCTTGATGTTCGCCTTGGCAAGAAGCGCATAGGGCGGCGCCTGCACCTCGACGCGCACGACGGCGATCGAGGCTCCCATCTGGATCGCGCGGAGCGGATCGACGAGACCGGTCGACATGCAGATGTCGAGCGAGCCGGCCGTGATCTGCTGCACCAGCTGGGCGCTCGACTGCACATAAACGACATCGACCTTGAGGTCTTCGGCCGCAAAGAACCCCTTGTTGATGCCGATGAAGACCGGCCACAGGTTGGCCGAGGCCTGGCCGACGGTCCCGACGGTTACCGTCTCCGCTGCGCCGGCGGGGGCGGGCAGGAACGCGGCGCCCAGGAGCGCCGACGCGATTCGAACCAGCGATCTGCGCGTCTGCATCATGTCCTCCCCGTTATTCTGCGGCCATATCCGGCTGTATCGCGGCCTGCGCGACGTAGTGCCGCGCGATTTCGCTGCCGGTGGCAAGCCACACGCGCCGGTGCCGGCAGATATAGTCGAGCGCCGCATCGAAAGCGCCGATGCGGTGCGGCACGCCGGTCAGATAGGGATGGATGGCGATCGCCATCACGCGTCCGGATTCCGCGCCCTCGCGATACAGCACGTCGAACTGCCGGCAGATCATGTCCTGGAACTCCGCCGCGGTGCGGTGCTGACGCTCGAACACCGGCTTGTCGTTGATCTCGTGCGAGTACGGCACCGAAACGAGGCGTCGCCCGCCTTCGAGCATCATTGCGTAGGGCTGATCGTCATTGGTCCAGTCGCAGGCATATTCGCAGCCCTCGGCCGCGAGCAGGTCGAGCGTATCCCATGTTTCCTGCAGGCCGGAGCCGAGCCAGCCGACCGGCCGCGTACCGGTCGCCTTCTCGATCGTCGCCAGCGTGCCGCGAATGACGCGCGGCTCCTCGCCCGGCGGCAACTCGTTGAGCCGCCTCGTGTTGCTCTCGTTGTGGCCCATCCATTCCCACCGGCGTTTCCGGCCTTCCTCGATGATCTCCGGATGCTGCGCACAGACATCGCTGTTGAGCGCGACGGTGCCGCGAATTCCGTAACGGTCCAGCACCTCCATCAGCCGGAACACCCCGACGCGGTTGCCGTAGTCGCGCGCCGACCAGGCGGGGACGTCGGGCACCGGGGCGCCGGTGCCGCCGGAGCCGATCGGCACCTTCTCCTGGAGCGAGAAGAACTCGATGTTGGGGATCACCCACAGGGCGACCTGAGCGTCGTTGGGCCAGCTCAGGCGCGGGCGGTGGATGATGGGCGAGTACGGGAACGGGCCATAGGGTGCAGGTTTCATCTCTCAACTCGCCTTCCGCACCTTGAGTCCGTCGAGATGCGCGACGACCTCGTCGGTGCGCATGACGTCCGCGTATTTGTGGTGCAGGTCGAACAGATTGACCTTGTGCGAGAGCAGGCTGCGGTCGAAGCAGCATTCCTCCACCAGCACCACATGGTAGCCGTGCGAGTAGGCATCGACCGCCGAGGCGCGCACGCAGCCCGACGTGCTTTCCCCGCACACGATGACGGTGCGAACGCCGAGCTGGGTGAGATGGGCCGTCAGCGGCGTTCCATAGAAAATGCTGGCGCGCTGCTTGGTGATCACGACGTCGCCGAGCTGCGGCTTGAACTCGGGCCGGATCGCGAAGTGCTCGAGGTCCTTGGGGTCCGGCCGGCGCTTGGTGGCGCGGATCGCGGTCGGCCGGCTGGTCGAGCGCACGTCGTTGGTCGAATAGAACACCGGGATTCCCGCTGCGCGCGCGGCTGCGAACAGCCGCCTGGTGGGCTCGATCGCGGCCCAAGCATATTCGCCACACGAGCTCGGATAGTCCTTGACGAGCTCGACGACCGGCCGGTCGCCGCCCTGATAGACCAGCTCGTAGAGATCGATCGCGAGCAGCGCCGGCGCCGGACCGACAAATGTCTGGCGTTCATATTGCTTGTAAATCTCCACCAGGTCCCGCGACACGATATCCTTCCAGCAATGGTCCTCGAAATCGCTGCTCATGGGCGCCCTCCCCGGCCGGATAATCGAAATGGATTCGAGGCGTCAGTTGATCCGTTCTCCGCCGCGCTTTCAATAGAGCGCCGCTAACCAAGGCGCCACAACCGGCGCGTCAGACCTTGACCGCCGGCATGTCGAACGCCCATCTGTAGGAGGTCAGTCGGCCGGACGGCCGCTCCGGCAAGGGCCGAAAGGCCGCCGGGGAGGAAAGTCCGGGCTCCACGGACGAAACGGTGCCGGATAACGTCCGGCGGGGGCAACCCCAGGGAAAGTGCCACAGAGAACGAGACCGCCCGTCGAAGCCGCGGCGGAGATGGGCAAGGGTGAAACGGTGCGGTAAGAGCGCACCGCGTCTCCGGCAACGGAGGCGGCACGGCAAACCCCACCGGGAGCAAGACCGAATAGGGGCGGCGCGGGACCGCGAAAGCGGCACCAGTCTGTCCGGACCAGCCGCCCGGGTAGGTTGCTGTGAGGCGCCGGGCAACCGGCGTCGCAGAGGAATGGCCGTCGCGCGAAGGGAAACCTTCGCCCTACAGAACCCGGCTTACAGGCCGGCTGATAGATTAAGGGGGCTCGGCGGAAAACCCCGCCGGGCCCCCGCCAATTTGGTTGCCCCTCCGGTCCTCGGGAGCTAAGCTAGCTAGCCAGAAGGGCCCAATCATGACCGAGGTCGGGACATTCGAAGCCAAGAACAAGCTTTCCGAACTGTTGGCCCGCGCCGAGCGCGGGGAGGAAATCGTCATCACCCGCCGCGGGCAACCCGTCGCGAAGTTGGTGCCGGTGAACGCTTTGTCCGATCGAAAGCGGGCACGACTGGCCGCGCAACGAATCCGGGATCGTGCAATCAACTTTGGAGGTCCCTTCGATTGGGAAGAGTGGAAAAAATACCGGGATGAAGGGCGATCGTGAGCGTCGTCATCGACAGCTCGGTCACGCTGGCATGGTGCTATAGCGACGAGAGGACCGAAGCCACCGAGCGTGTCTTCGACATCGTGACCGAAGCCGGGGCGTGGGTTCCCATGATCTGGCATCTGGAGGTCGCAAATGGGCTCCAACAAGGCATCCGGCAACGGCGCATCGACGCCGCCTTTCGGAGCGGTGCGCTTGCCGACCTGGCCGAGATGAACATTGCGACCGATCCCGACACGAACGTGTTTGCTTGGAGCGATACGCTGGAACTGTCGGATCGCTTTCGCCTGACGCTCTACGACGCCTGCTATCTCGAGCTCGCGCAGCGGCGCAACATGCCGCTCGCCACGCTCGACGGCGACTTGCGCGCCGCCGGCAATGCCCTCGGGCTCGGCTTGCTTGGAGCCTGAAGGCTCGCCGACCGGTAAATCGACACGGGGTTGAGGTAAATCGACACGGGGTTAGGTCACATCTTCCGATACGCGTCGATCACCGCCTGCCCCTCGGCCCCGGCCTTTTTTTGCCAATCGGCGGTGAGCTGCTCGCCGATCTTCTGCATGCCGGCTTTCAGGGTATCGCCCGGCGGCTGTACCTTCATGCCCCGCGCCTTGAGCTGCTCCAAGAACCACTTGCTCTTCTCGCCCCACACCTGCCAGCCGCGCGCCTCGGCCCCGGCGGCGGCCTTGAGCACGGCCTCCTGCGTCGCCTTGTCGAGGCCGTCGAACGCCGCCTTGTTCATGATCGTGAGGTTCTTCGGGATCCACGCCTGCACGTCGTAGAAGTGCGTCATGGTCTCCCACGCCTTGCTGTCGTAGCCGGTCGCGGCCGACGTCATGAAGGCGTTGACCACCCCGGTCGCCAGCGCCTGCGGCAGCTCGGCCGCCTGGATGGTAACCGGCTGCGCGCCGACCAGGTCGGCGATGCGCGCGGTGCCGACGTTGTAGGCGCGCCATTTGAGCCCCTTCATGTCGTCGACCGTGTTGATGTCCTTCTTGGCATAGATGCCCTGGGGCGCCCACGGCACCGCGAACAGCACGACGATCCCTTGCGCGGCGAGCTTCTTTTCGATGGCCGGTCTCGACGCCGCCCACAGCTTCTTCGCCTCTCCGTAGCTGGTAGCGAGGAACGGAATCACGTCGATGCCGAACATCGGGTCCTCGTTCTCGTGGATCGAAATCAGCACCTCGCCCGTCTGCGACTGGCTGGTCTGCACCGCGCGCTTGATCTCCGGCGCCTTGAACAGGGAAGCGGCGGGATGGACCGTGATCTGCAGCTTGCCGCCGGTCGCCTGCTCGACGTCCTTGGCGAAGGCGAGAAGATTTTCGCTATGCGGATTGTCGGCCGGATAGGCGGCGGGCAGGTTCCATTTCGTTTGCGCGGCGGCCGGCAGGGAAGCGGCCGCCACCATCGCGGCGCCGCAGACGAGCGCGCCGAGCTTGCCGAGTTTCACGCCATCCATCCTGTCTCTCCGCTTGCTTCATCCGGGGAACGCCATCCGCGGCAGCACCATCACGATCTCGGGGAATACTGTGATAATCGCCACCGCCGCGACAAGCAGGAAAAAGAACGGCAGCGCGGCGCGCGCGACCGTATTGGAATCCCGGCCGCTCATGGTCTGCAGCACGAACAGATTGAACCCGACCGGCGGCGACACCTCGGCCATCTCCACCACCAGCACGACGAAAATGCCGAACCAGACGAGGTCGAAGCCGGCCTGCTTGATCATCGGGATGACGATGGTGGTGGTGAGCACGATCATCGAAATGCCGTCGAGCGCGGTGCCGAGCACGATGTACATCACGGTCAGCGCCGCGATCAGCGCGTAGGGGCTCAAGTGGAAACCGTCCACCCACGCGGCGAGCGCGCGCGGGATGCCGGTATAGCCCATCGAGGTCGACATGTAGGACGCGCCGGCGAGGATCAGCATGATCATGCAATTGACGCGCGTGGCGCCCATCACGCTGTCCCGGAACGCATGCCAGCTCAGCATCCGGTGCCACCAGGCGATGGCGAGCGAGCCGAGCACGCCCCAGGCGGCGCACTCGGTCGCCGTTGCCCAGCCGAGCAGCAGGGACAGGAACACGAGCGCAATGAGGAGGAGCGTGGGAACGAGCTTGGCCGATTCCTTAAGCTTCTCTCCAAGCGACATCGGCGGGTCGGCCGGCGGCGTCTTCGCCGGGTTGGCGAGCGACCACACGGCGATATAGCCGCTGTACAAGGCCATCACCAGGAAGCCGGGCAGGAAGCCGGCGAGGAAGACCTGGATGATCGAAACGTTGGCGGCGACCGCGTACACCACCATGGTGATCGACGGCGGGATGAGAATGCCGAGCGTGCCGGCGCCGGCGAGCGAGCCGAGGCTGACCATCTCGTCGTAGCCGCGCTTCTTCAGTTCCGGCAGCGCGATCTTGGCTACCGTCGCGCAGGTTGCGGCCGACGAGCCCGAGACCGAGCCGAAGATCCCGCAGGCGAGCACGTTCACGTGCATGAGCCGGCCCGGCAGCCAGTTGAGCCAGGGGGAGAGGCCGCGGAACATCTCTTCCGAGAGCCGCGTGCGGAACAGGATTTCCCCCATCCAGATGAACAACGGCAGGGCCGCCAATTCCCACGAGGCGCTGTTGCCCCAGATTTTCGTGGCCAGCACCGAGCCGGCCGGAATGCCGCCGCCGACGAACTGCATGCCGACCCAACCGCACGCCATCAGCGCGATCGCGATCCACACGCCGCCGGCGAGCAGGACGCCGAGGAAGGCCAGAAGGACGGCGGCGATCGCGACCAGCTCCAACTCTAAACCCCGCTCTGGATGGCGCGCTCGACCACCTCTTCCGCCGTCGCCGGCTTCGGCTTCTCGTAACGCGGCTCGTTCCCGCGCAGCACGTGCACCAGCTCGTCGACGAAGGCGATGAGCAGGATGACGAGCCCGCCGGAATAGCCGAGCTGGGGGATCCACAACGGGATGGCGAGGACGCCCTGCGCCATGTCGTGGAAGCGCCAGGAATCGTACGTCATGCGCACCGCGTGCCAGGCAAAGAAGCCGATGAATCCGCAGCCGATCAAGAGCGTGACGATCTCGATCGCGCGCCGCGTGCGCCCCTCGTACCGGTCGATCAAGAGCCCGACGCGGATCATCTCGCCGGAGCGGAACGTATGCGCGAGGCCGAGGAAGGCGGTCGCCGCCATGCACCAGGCGATGATGTCGTCGCCGGCCGGGATGTTGAAACCGACCGGCCGGCCGGCGGACAGCAACATCATCAGGACGAAGATCGCGACGACGAACGCACCGGCGAGATAGCCGGAGGCGAGGTAGAGCCGGTCGAGGGCGAGACGCAGCATTGCGGCGCGCGCTGAGGGATGCCATCAGGGCTCGCCCGAAGTTAAGGGCGACGAGCGGAGACCCATGATGGGCGGCGACACGGACCGTGCGCAAGGTGCCTGGGATTTAGGTACCTGGGATTTAGGTACCTGGGATTTCTGGATCGATCGCGGCGGGACCTTCACCGACGTGGTCGGCCGCAAGGGCGACGGTACGTTGGTTGCGCACAAGCTCCTGTCCGAGAACCCCGAGGCCTATCGCGATGCCGCGGTCCAGGGCATTCGCGATCTCTTGCGGCTGGAGCCGGGCGAGCCGATGCCCGCAGGCCGGATCGGCGCCGTCAAGATGGGCACGACGGTCGCCACCAACGCGCTGCTCGAACGCAAGGGCGAGCGCACGCTGCTGCTCGTCACCAAAGGCTTCCGCGACGCGTTGCGCATCGGCTACCAGGCGCGGCCGAAGATTTTCGCGCGCCGGATCGTCAAGCCGGAGATGCTCTACGAGCGCGTGGTCGAAGTCGACGAGCGCGTGCGCGCCGATGGGACCGTGGAGCGCAAGCTCGACCTTGCGGCCGTGCGCGCCGCGCTCGATCAGGCGAAGGCCGACGGCATCGAGGCGGTCGCCGTCGTGTTCATGCACGCCTATCGCCATCATGAGCACGAACGGCGCGTGGCGGCGCTGGCGCGCGAGATGGGTTTCCCGCAAGTGTCGGCCAGCCACGAGGCCTCGCCGCTGATCAGGCTGGTCGGCCGCGGCGACACCACCGTGGTCGACGCCTACCTGTCGCCGATCATCCGCGGCTACGTCGCGCATGTGGCCCAGGAGCTGGGCACAGACAGTGCCGCTGCGTTCCCTCCCCCCTTGTGGGGGAGGGGGAGGGGGAGGGACAGGGAGGGGGGTGCGCCGCAGACTCAGAATGCCGGACCTACCCCCCTCCCCAACCCTCCCCTCGCCGCTGTAGCGGCTCGCCCACAAGGGGGGAGGGAGCATGCTGCGGCAAGCGGCGCTGCACCGGGCAATCGCGGGCAAGATATCCGCCTCATGTTCATGATGTCGTCGGGCGGCCTCACCGCGGCCGAGCTGTTCCAGGGCAAGGACGCCATCCTGTCCGGCCCGGCGGGCGGCGTGGTCGGCATGGCAGAGACCGCGCGCGAAGCGGGCTTCGCCCGCCTCATCGGCTTCGACATGGGCGGCACCTCGACCGACGTCTCCCACTTCGACGGCGAGTACGAGCGCGCGTTCGAAACGGAAGTCGCCGGCGTACGCATGCGCGCGCCGATGATGCTGATCCACACGGTGGCGGCGGGCGGCGGCTCGATCCTGCATTTCGACGGCGCGCGCTTCCGGGTCGGCCCCGACTCGGCGGCCGCCAACCCCGGACCGAAATGCTATCGCCGCGGCGGACCGCTCGCCGTCACCGACGCCAACGTGATGGTCGGCAAGCTCATCCCCGCATTCTTTCCGAAGATCTTCGGACCGCATCAGGACCAGCCGCTCGACGCCGACGCCGTGCGCGAAGCCTTCGCCGAGCTCGCGCGCGCGATCGGCGACGGGCGCAGCGAGGAGGAGGTCGCCGACGGCTTCATCAAGATCGCAGTCGAGAACATGGCGAACGCGATCAAGAAGATTTCCGTGCAGCGCGGCTACGACGTCACCCGCTACGCGCTCAATTGCTTCGGCGGCGCCGGCGGCCAGCACGCGTGCCTCGTCGCCGACGCGCTCGGCATGACCAAGGTGCTGATCCACCCGTTCTCGTCGCTGCTCTCCGCCTACGGCATGGGCCTTGCCGACATCCGTGCCACGCGCCAGCAGGCGGTCGAGGAGCCGTTCGGCGATGCGGCGTTCGCCGCGGTCGCGGAATTGGGCAGCCGGCTCGGCCGGGAGGCCCGTAACGAGGTGATCGGCCAAGGCGTGCCTGCGCACGAGGTGACCGTGCATGTGCGGGCACACATCCGCTATGCCGGGACCGATACGGCGCTGGTCGTGCCGGCGTTTTCGCTGGAGCCGCGCTCCAAAACTGAGGAGCGCCCTGATGCTGCTGTGGGCGAAGGCGCGGCGGAGCCTTTATCGTCCCCTCCCCCACAAGGGGGGGAGCAGGCTGCGGCGAGCGGGAATGCAGTGCCGTCACTCCACGCAATGAAATCGGCATTCGAAGCCGCCCACAAATCGCGCTTCGGGTTCATCGACGAGACGAAGGATCTGGTGATCGAAGCCGTGTCGGTGGAGGCGGTCGGCGGTGGCGCGAAGTTCAAGGAACCGACGCTGCCGCTAACCCGTGATCCCCCCGGCGCACCGGCGCATCGCACGCGCTTCTTTTCCGGCGGCGCCTGGCACGACGCAGGCGTCGTCACCCGCGATCAATTGCAGCCCGGGCACCGCGTCGACGGGCCGGCCATCATCATCGAGCCGCACCAGACCATCGTGGTGGAAACCGGCTGGCGCGCCGAGATCACCGCGAAGAACCACCTGATCCTTGCCCGCGCGGTCCCGCTCAAGCGGCAAAGCGCGATCGGCACCGAGGCCGATCCGGTGATGCTGGAAGTGTTCAACAACCTGTTCATGTCGATCGCCGAGCAGATGGGCGTGTCGCTGCAGAACACCGCCTATTCGGTCAACATCAAGGAGCGGCTCGACTTCTCGTGCGCGATATTCGCTTCCGACGGCACGCTGGTCGCGAACGCGCCGCACATGCCGGTGCATCTCGGCTCCATGGACCGCGCGGTCGAGACCATCATCCGCGAGAACGCCGGATCGATCGCGCCGGGCGACGTCTACGCCATCAACGCGCCCTACAACGGCGGCACGCATCTGCCCGACATCACGGTGTGCACGCCGGTGTTCGACGATGCGAACGCCGGGATTCTGTTCTGGGTCGCGAGCCGCGGGCACCACGCCGACGTCGGCGGCATCTCGCCCGGCTCGATGTCGCCGAATGCGACCACGATCGAAGAGGAAGGCGTCTACATGGACAACTTCAAGCTGGTGGACCGCGGCCGCTTTCGCGAAGAAGCGCTCTACGCCGCGCTCACCGGCGCCAAATACCCCGCGCGCAATCCGGTACAGAACGTCAACGACATGAAGGCGCAGATCGCGGCGAACGAAAAGGGCGTGCAGGAGCTCAACAAGATGGTGGGGCAGTTCACGCTGCCGGTGGTCAAGGCCTACATGCAGCACGTGCAGGACAACGCGGCCGAGAGCGTGCGCCGCGTCATCGACCGGCTGCACGATTCGGAATTCGCCTACGAGATGGATCAAGGGACCTGGATCAAGGTGAAGATCACGGTGGACAAGGAAAAACGCGAAGCGACGGTCGACTTCACCGGCACCTCGCCGCAGCAGAACACCAACTTCAACGCTCCCGAGCCGGTGACCCGCGCGGCCGTGCTCTACGTGTTTCGGGTCATGGTGGATGACGACATCCCGATGAATGCCGGATGCCTGCGGCCGATCAACATCGTCATCCCGAAGAAATCGATGC
>WNGA01018458.1_pt1 | contig 11740 bp, 12 predicted proteins | sample 5400061 | NCBI WGS metagenome assembly WNGA01 (sample SAMN13153366, study PRJNA577476) | soil metagenome | isolation source: 100 cm soil or saprolite under grassland replicate 2 | place: USA:California | collected 2016-06-15
CCATCGGCACCTCGGCCTTGATCGTCGTCATGCCGCCTGTGGGCTCCATTCCCTGGAGCCGGCCACGGCGGGCGTTGAGGTCGCCGTTGACGGCACCGACGGCGTCGTCGGGCACCGTCGCCTCGAGCTCCATGATCGGCTCGAGCAGGACGGGGTCGGCCTTCTGGTAGGCCTCCTTGAAGGCCATCGAGCCGGCGATCTTGAACGCCATCTCCGACGAGTCGACCGAGTGCTGCATCCCGTCGACGAGCCGGACACGCACGCCCTGGATGGGAGCGCCTGCGAGGTCGCCGCGTGCCATCGCCTCTCGCACGCCCTTGTCGACCGCCGGCCGGAAGCCCTGTGAGATCACGCCGCCGACGATCTGATCCACGAACTCGTAGCCGAGCTCGTCGTCGCCGTCGATCGGCTCGATCACGATCGCGCAGTCGCCGAACTGGCCGCGCCCGCCCGTCTGCTTCTTGTAGCGGTGACGCGCGCGCGCCTCCTTGCGAATCGTCTCCTTGTACGGGACGCGCGGAGGGTGCAGCTCGACGTCGACGTGGAAGCGGCTGTGCAGGCGATCGACCGCCACCTCGACCTGCATCTGCGAAAGGCCCGAGAGCAGCTGCTCGCCGGTGTCGGGGTCGCGCCGCATCTGCAGCGTCGGGTCCTCCTCGGACAGGCGGCGCAGCCCCGTCGCCATCTTCTCCTCGTCGCCCTTGGCCCTGGGGTTGACTGCGAAGCTCATCACCGGCTCGGGGAAGTCGATGTGCGGCGGCTCCACCGGCACCTCGTGGTCGACGAGCACGTCGCCGGTGACGACGTCCTTCAGCTTCGCGACCGCGCCGATGTCGCCGACGCCGAGCGCGTCGCACGGCTCGCTGTCCTTGCCCTGCAGGAGGAGGATCTGGCCGAGGCGCTCCTTCGCATGCGTGCGCGGGTCGACGAGCGTCGTCTCCCCGGTCACCGGGCCAGCGAGGACGCGGAAGGAGCTGATGCGCCCCGCGAACGGGTCGGCGATCGTCTTGAAGACGAAGACGGCCTGCTTCGCGTCGCCGAACTCGATCGTCGTGCCCTTCTTCTCCGGTGACGGGACGCCTTCGACGAGCAGGTCGAGCAGAGCGGTCGTGCCGAGGTTCTTCGTTGCGACCCCGCACGCCACCGGATACAGCTCGTCGCGGGTGACGGCGTCCTTCAGCGCGGACGCGACGTCCGACTCGGGCAAGTCCTCCCCGTCGAGGTAGCGGGCCATGAGGTCCTCGTTCGTCTCGACGACGGCGTCCAGCAGCTTCTCCCGGTACTCCTGCACCTGGCCGGCGAGGTCCTCGGGGATCGGCTGCGGCCCGCCCTCCCTGCCGCCGGAGGGGTCCAGGTAGGCGCACATGTGCAGGAGGTCGACGACGCCCTTCAGCCCGTGCTCGGCCCCGATCGGGAGCTGGATCGCGACGCAGCGGTCGGAGAGCTGCGCCCGGGCGGCCTCAAGCGCGCGGAAGAAGTCGGCGCGCTCGCGGTCGAGCATGTTCACGAAGACGACCCGCGACAGCTCGTACTCCTCCGCGCGCGCCCAGACACGTGCCGTGTTCACCTCGACGCCCATCACCCCGCTCAGGACGACGAGCGCGCCCTCGACGACGCGCAGGGCCGCGTACGTGTCGGCCTGGAACCCCGTGTCGCCCGGACAGTCGATCAGGTTGATCTTCCGCTCGCGCCACTCCAGGTGGGCGAGCGAGCCGGACAACGACATCTGGCGGCGGTGCTCGTCGTCGTCCCAGTCGGCGACGGTCGTTCCCTGCTCGATCGAGCCGAGCCGGTTCGTCTTCCCCGCCTGGAACAGCATTGCCTCGACGAGCGAGGTCTTCCCGACCCCGCGGTGGCCGATCACGGCGATGTTGCGGATCTTGGCGGGCTCGGTCTCTGGCATCAGGCTGGTGTCCTCCCTGGCTCTCTGGTTCGGCGGCATCGTATCGCCGCGCGAGCACCCGACCGGGGCCTCGTCCCGACGAGACGTCCTACGGGCCGAGCGGGGCGCGCGCGGCCGAGCCGCCGAGGCGGGCCTTGAGGCGCAGGACCGCCTTCGTGTGCAGCTGCGAGACGCGGGACTCGGTCACGCCGAGAACCTCCCCGATCTCGCGGAGCGTCAGCTCCTCGTAGTAGTAGAGCGTGATGACGAGCTTCTCGCGCTCGGGCAGGCGCGCGATCGCCTCGACGATCGCCTCGCGCATCTCGGTCTGCGTCAGTGCCCGCTGCGGGTCGGGCGCCTCGGTGTCCTCGATCGTGTCGATCAGGGCGATCTGGTCGCCGTCCGTCCCGGAGACTGTCCAGAGCTCGTCCAGGGCGGCAATCGAGGAGCGGGCAATCTCGGAGAGGCTCTCGTCGAGCTCCCCGGGCGTGATGCCGACCTTCTTCGCGATCTCCTCGTCGGTCGGTACGCGCCCGGTCTTCGCCTCGAGCTCGCGGATCGCGCGCTCGATGTCGCGCGCACGGGAGCGGACCGAGCGCGGAACCCAGTCCATCGCGCGCAGCTCGTCGATGATCGCGCCGCGGATGCGCGCGATCGCGTACGTCTCGAACTTGATGTCGCGGTCGGGCTCGAAGCGCTCGATCGCCCCGATCAGCCCGAGCAGCCCGTACGAGACGAGGTCGCCCTCGTCGATGTGCGCCGGCAGGCCGCTGCCGAGCCGGCCGGCCACGTACTTGACGAGCGGCGCGTAGTTGAGGATCAGCCGGTCGCGGAGCGCCTGGTCGCCCGACCTGCGGTACTTGAGCCACAGAGCTTGCGTCTCGTCGAGGCGCTCCACAGCCGAAGGATACGGCGCGGGAGCCAATTTCCCTCACCGGCGCCGGAATACGGCGAGCGCGAGCGAGGCGAGCCACGCGGCGAGCGCGAGAGCCGCCACCGCGACGACCCAGCCGCGGGCATCGCCGCCGGCGCCGATCAGCGCCGCCGCGGCGACGGCGGTCAGGACCGCGGCAAGGCCGGTGAAGAGCAGGCCGAGCGCGTGCCGCTGCACGCGCGCAGCGTAGTAGTGATGTAACACCGGCTACTCGTGCAGCGCCTTGTCGCGCTCGCCCTCGTCCTCGCCGTAGCCCTTTCCCTCCTGCTGCTCCTCGGCGTCGGCGTCGGCATCGGCTTTGCGCTCGCGCTCCTGCTGCGTGCGGTCCATGTCCTCCATCGGCAGGTCGGTCATCGCGAGCGGGATGCCCGAAACCGGCCGATACAATCCTTCCCCGCCCAGGGGCGTAGCTCAATTGGCAGAGCACCGGTCTCCAAAACCGGGGGTTGCAGGTTCGAGGCCTGCCGCCCCTGCTGGGTCAACCAAGCCCTGTCAAGGGCTAGTGGGCGTCCGGTCTGGCAGCGCGTCACCGCTGCGCTCGTCTTTGCTTGGGCGCTGCTGTTGCCGTTGCTCCGCCCACTCGCGGATCCATGATGTATCGGCTCGACTCGAGCGGGGGACGACCTCGTCGCCATCGACCGCGCGTAGTGCATCGGGCAAGCGCTCGTGCATCTCACCGTCTCGGTTATCGCGGGTAACGGTCCAGCCATCTGGGTGATGGCTGATGGTGAGTCGCCGACCGTCCGGTGTGAGGGCAGTCAATCGCAGCACGTCGTGCCACGTAGATTGACCAGTCAGTCAAGCCTCAAACCAACGCCCTCCAGTAGGCTCCGTCTGTGCCGTTCGGGCCCGGAACGGAGGGACCGATGCTCTACAGGTACGGGCTCTACACCGCCGACGGTGACGAGGACGGGGAAGCGCACTACGCCGTCCCGATCACGCCCGGCGAGACCATCTGGACGGGCGACCGCCAAAAGCTGCGCGCGCTCGACGTCGTGCCGGGTGGGCTGGTCGAGCTGACCGCGCTCGCACGCGTCCTCTGACTCAGTGCCCCGTGACGGAGAAGTGGATCGGGTCGTGCGGCAGCGCGTTGACGAGCCGGGGCGAGAGCGGGCACTTCAGCATGAGTTGCGCGAACATCGCGGGCTCGGTGATGTCGATTGCGCCGGCAGGCTTGATCCTGCCGACGTGATTCGAGCTGCGGCCGGCACAGGTGCCGGGGCACCTGACGGCATGGCACTTCTCCTTGCAGATCTGCTCGGAATGCACCGGATCGCGCCAGCCGCTGTTGAGCGTCCCGTGCCAACCGTGCTGACGGGCCCAGTCGAGGTACGGCTTGATCCAGGCGGCCACCGGCTTTCCGTCGAACATCGCAACGCCGGCGCGGGGCGCCACTGAGCGCAGGGCGGCCTTTTGCTGCGCGCGTCGCCTGCCGGCCGCGCGTGCGAGCATCGCGGGGTTGGAGAAGCGCGCCGAGCGCGGGTTGCGCAGCCGACGCACGAAATCGGCGTCGACCAGCGTCGACTTCCCCGCGGGGCCGGTGTAGCCGAGGTAGTACCTGACCGCCCGGATCCGCTGTTTCGTCAATCGGCCTTTCTTGCCGTCGACGACGAGCGGGGTCATTCCCTTGAGGAACCGACGCGAGAACTGGTTCAAAGCCCGCTGCAGGTTGCGGACGTCGGGTGTCGCGGGGATCCGTGCTGCCGCGGGCGCCGGAGCCCCTGCCGACTGCGTCGGGGGTCCCTTGGGCTGCGGGGCGGAGTGTGCCGGCGGTCGCTTTGGCTGCACGAGGCCCGGTTGTGTCGGCTGCGCACTGACAGAGCCGTTTCCCGGCTGGCCCGGAGGCGCTTTGGCGGGCTGGGCGGGAGCGAGCAGGGCGAGGCTCTTCTCAGCCTGCGCAAAGCGCGCGATCAGCACCGCACGCGACGTGTCGAGCGCCTGGTCGAGCCGGTCGATGCGGCTCAGGAGCTGCTCGTCCGTCAGTCCGCCGAGCGTCGGCCTCGGGTGGTTGGGCAGCGGTGGGGCTCCACCGTTCCCGGCGGGGCTCGAGAGCGCCGCTGCCGCCTCGGCGGGCACCGGCGTCGGACCGGGTTGCGACGCCGTCCCCGGCGCGACTGCGGCCCCGGCGGCCTGGGAAGCGGCCACTCCCGCCGCCACGGTCGCCGGTTGTGGGGCCGGGACCGGGGTCTGAGTTGTCGCCGGCTCCGGGGCGATCGTCGGCGCATGTCGTTCGATGTCCGCAAGCGCCTTCAGCTCGTCCTCCATCCGGAGAAGGACCGTGACGACGTCGCCGAGGCTCACGTTGCGAGCCCGCGCCTGCGCCAGCGCCTGAGTGCGCATGCGGCCGTAGGCGGCGAGCGTCCTCCACGCGCGGTCGGTCTCGGCGTCGAGGCGGCGAACCTCGTCGACCAGGGCCGCCAGCCTCGCCGGCCCGCCCGGACTGGCCGCGGGACTGGCCGCTGCCTTGCTCGGCGCGGCAGGCCGAGCGCTTCGCCGCCGCGCCTGCTCGAGCCGCACTGCGCGTGTCAGCGCGTGCGCGCTCGTGGGTCCGTACACCCCGTCCACGCCGAGACGGTGCTCGGCCTGGAAGGCCTTCAGCGCCGCCTCGACCTCGCCGTCGAGACGGCTGCGAGCCCCCTCGAGATACGGCCGGCCGGTTCGTTCCGATCGGACGTACGCCAGGCGGCGGGTGAGCTGCACGACCGCTTCTCCCTTGTCGCCTCGGCGCACGAGATGCAGGCCGGCGGCGGGAGCGGCGGGGACGTGAGCGCCTGCTACAGGCGGCACATGGGCGACCGCCGGAGCCGAGACGTGTGCGACCGCCGCGTGCCCGATCTGGAAGCCCGGTGGGTGCGCCAGGCAATCCAGGTCGGCGACGCTGATGTCCACGTCGGTGCCGAGCACGCGGCAAGGCTTCTTGTTGAAGGCGCCCGCGTACTGCCAGGCGCGCTGGCCCGGGTTCGGCCAGAACGCGGCGGGCATATGGGGCGCCGCGCGCGGCTCGTGCTGGTCGGCGACATGGCTGACCCAGCTGGCGACCCAGACGAAGTCAGCGGGGACATGACCATGCATCGCCGTGAGCGGGCCGGGGTTCGCATAGATGCCGGGGCGCGCCCCGAGAGCGCGGACCGTGGCACACCAGGCGGACGCATAGTTGATCGCTGCCGACGGCGCGGAGTCGAACGTACGCTGCTCGACGTCCAGGCACAGCGGGAAGCTGCCCGTGTAGCCGAACGTCCTCGCGGTCTGCAGCGCGTCGTGCGCGTCCGCCTCCCCTTGGTCGTGGGTGAGCGGCCCATGCGACTGTCGGCCCACGTACGTGAGCATGAAGCGGTCGATCCCGTGGTTGACGTACTCCCGTACGAGGCCGGGCGTCCAGCCGTGGCCCCCCGACTCCGGGCCGCCGATGTAGACGTTCCACCAGCGCCCGCCGATCGCGTCGAGCATCCGCCTGGCCTTCCCGGCCGGCTGGGCCCTGTCCTTGTCGAGTCCCTGAACGGCCGGAGCCATGATCAGCCGAGGGTCGCGGCCGGCTCGCCGTCTTCGGGGAGCAACTCGTCGGCGAAGTCGTCCATGCCGTCGAACTCGTCGAGGATCGCGAGTCCGTCGTCGTCGCCGCCTTCCGCAAAGTCCTGCGCCCCTTCGGGCGCCTCGGCCGGCGCGAAGGTGGGCGCCGCAATCGCAGCCGCGTTCGCCAGCTCGACGGCATGCTCGGCATCTGCCTCTCGCGCTTCGTGCTTCTGCCAGCCGTGCAGCCATTGCACGGCGGGTGCGAGCGCGATCAGCGCGCCGCCGATGAAGATCGCCTGTAGATCGCTCTCCTTGATATCGGTGCCCGGAAAGTGCGCAGCGAGCCAGCTCGCGCAGGCGCCTGCCAGTGGTGCGAAGACGAGGGGCGTCAGAAACGCGACGATGCGGTTGGGCGACATGGTGGCCTCCTCGGGTCGAACTTGGAGCGCGGCCAGCACTCGTGGCGATCGAAACTACGCCTGTGACGACGAATTTTCAAGACCCTGGCCGAAAAGCCGCACGCATCCGCCTGCTGCGCGAGACGGGCCGAGGCGGGCGAGCGGACTTCAGCCCTTAGCCGCAGCCGCCCCTTGGAGGGCTTTCGGCCCCGACCCTTCTCGCGTGCAGTGAGTATGCGTCCGCCCGTTGCGACCGGCAAGTCCTGTCCCTCACTACCGGTTTGGCTGATCGGAGAATCCTTGCGTCAGCTCACGGTGAACGAGCCGTTCATCGTCGACTCGTGCGGCGGGCAGTAGTACTTCCACTCGCCCTTCGTGAGCTTCACGTTCAGGGTCTCCGTCCCGGTCGACGGCACCGACGTCAGGTCCTGCTCGAAGCGGCCGCCCTCCTCCTGCTCGAGCGTGAAGCCGTGAATCGACGCGCGGTCGGTGACGACGAACGTATAGGTGCCGGCCTTCAGCGTCGAGACCTTCCGGCCGCCCATCGTCAGCGAGATCGTGTAGCCGGGGCCGACGGTGCCCGTCAAGCGGGTGCCCGCGCCGACGGCCGCACGTGTCGTGCCGGTGGAGGTGCTCGTCGCCGGCGGTGCCGAGCTCTTCGACCCGCCGCAGGCCGCCGCGAGCGCGACCAGCACGACAGCGACGCCCGCAGCGGTCAGCTCACGCGCCCGTGTGGTCATGGTCTCCACTACGGCGATTAGACGGCACCGGTTTCGGGAAGGAGCTTGCCTCCGCAAGTAACTGCTCGCACACGGCTCAGGGGGAAAGCATGGCGTACGGAATCCTCTTCTTGCGCGCGATCGTGGGGACGGTCTTCTTCGCGCACGGCGCCCAGAAGCTCTTCGGCTGGTGGGGCGGGCCGGGACCGCGCGGCACGGCCGGCTTCTTCGGCTCGCTCGGCTTCAGGCCGCCCATGGCGATGGCGCTCGTCGCGGGGACGTCCGAGCTCACGGGCGCGCTCTTCGCGCTCGGGCTCCTCACCCCGTTCGCGGCTCTCGCGACGGCCTCGGTGATGGTCGTCGCGGTCGGCTCGGTGCACTGGAAGAACGGCTTCTTCGTGACGAACGGCGGCTACGAGTTCAACCTCGTGCTCTGGAGCGCCGTGGCCGCGATCGCGGCCGCCGGCCCGGGGCGGTTCTCATTCGACCGGCTGCTCGGCATCGACGACAACCTTTCGGGCCTGTGGTGGGGCGTCGGCGTGCTCGCCGTTTCCGCCGTCGGCGGCCTGCTCGTCCTCGCCACCCGCGAGGTGCCGCCCGAGCCCGGGGCGCTCGAGGAGCCGCTGGCACGCGAGCGCGAGCGCGAACGCGTCTCGTCCTAGAGACCGCCGAGCGCGAGCTGACGGTAGGCGACCAGCCCGGAGACGCCGACGCCCACGAGGCGCAGCGCTCCGGGCCGGTCGCGCAGGCCGCGGTCGAGCAGCCGGCAGGCGAGGCCGGCGATCTGCTCGGCGTCGTCGATGCCGACCTCGAGCGAGGTCGACCGGCTGCGGATCGAGAAGTCGGCGTAGCGCAGCTTCGTCGTCACCGTCCGCGCCGTCTGGCCGGAGCGCTGGAGGCTCGCGGCCACCTCGGCTGCCATCCCGCGCAGCTCGTCGTGGAGCCGCTCGGGGTCGACAAGGTCGCGCTCGAAGGTGTTCCGGCAGCAGGCGCCGCAGCTCCGCGTCGCCGAGCGCCGCCAGCCGCCCGACGGTGTCGACTCCCGCTGCGCGAAGGCGCTCCTCCGCCTTCGGCCCGACCCCGGGCAGCCGCCGCACGTCGAACGGGGCGAGGAACGCGGCCTCCTGGCCGGGCACGACCACGACGAGCCCGCCGGGCTTGCGCAAGTCGCTCCCCACTTTTGCCGCCACCTTGCAGGGCGCCACGCCGAGCGAGCACGTCAGGCTCGTCGCCGCCCGCACCGCCGTCCGCACCGCCTCGGCGACCACCCGCGCCTCGAGGAAGTCGCGGGCGACCTCGCCGACGTCGAGATAGCCCTCGTCGATCCCCGTCTGCTCGAGCGTGGGCACGATTCCGCCCACCGTCGACCAGACGTGGCGGGAGTACTCGCGGTAGAGCGAGTGGCGCGGCCGCACGAAGACGGCCTGCGGGCAGCGGCGGATCGCCTCGGCGGCGCTCATCGCGGAATGGATCCCGTACCCCCGCGCGACGTAGTTCGCGGTGGCGACGACGCCGCGTCCCCGTGGGTCGCCGCCGACGACGAGCGGCTTCGTGCGCAGCTCAGGGTTCTCGAGCTCCTCGACGGCCGCGAAGAACGCGTCCAGATCGAGGTGCGCGACGATGCCCGGCACGGCCACGCGAACAAGCGTACGGGCCGCGGCCGACGACAGGGACGACGGTTACGCTGCGTCCCGATGGCCGTGCTGACGTCTCAGGTCGAGCGCTCGGACGAGTTCTCGCGCCGCCGGGAGCGGATGTCCGGGCTCGTCGCGGAGCTGCGCGAGCGCACGACGCAAGTTGCGCAGGGCGGCGGCGAGCGCGCGGTGGAGCGCCACCGCTCGCGCGGGAAGCTGACCGCGCGGGAGCGCATCGACCGGCTCGTCGACCCCGACACGGCCTTCCTCGAGCTGAACGCGCTCGCCGCCTGGGACCTCTACGACGGCCAGGCACCGAGCGCGGGCATCGTCACCGGGATCGGCGTGGTCGAGGGACGCGAGTGCGTGCTCGTCGCGAACGACGCGACCGTCAAGGGCGGCTCGTACTTCCCGCTGACGGTCAAGAAGCACCTGCGCGCCCAGCAGGTGGCGGCGCAGAACCGGCTGCCGTGCCTGTACCTCGTCGACTCCGGTGGCGCCTTCCTGCCGCTCCAGGCCGAGGTCTTCCCCGACCGCGAGCACTTCGGCCGCATCTTCTTCAACCAGGCGCAGATGTCCGCGCAGGGCATCCCGCAGATCGCTCTCGTGCTGGGCTCGTGCACGGCCGGCGGCGCGTATGTGCCGGCGATGAGCGACGAGACGATCATCGTCCGGGGAACCGGCACGATCTTCATCGGCGGGCCGCCGCTCGTGAAGGCCGCGACCGGCCAGGACGTGACCGCCGAGGAGCTCGGCGGCGCCGACGTGCACACGCGCCGCTCGGGCGTCGCCGACTACTACGCCGCTTCCGACGAGCACGCGCTCGCGCTCGCGCGCGGCATCGTCCGCAACCTGCACCAGCGCAAGCCCGAGCCGCCGTGGGAGGTCGCCGAGCCCGAGCCGCCGGCGCTCGACCCGCAGGACCTGCACGGCCTGATCCCGGGGGACTTCCGCCACCGGACCGACGCGCGCGAGTTGATCGCCCGCATCGTCGACGGCTCGCGCTTCCACGAGTTCAAGGCGCTCTACGGCGAGACGCTCGTTACCGGCTTCGCACGCATCGAGGGCTATCCCGTCGGGATCCTGGCGAACAACGGCGTGCTCTTCGCCGAGTCGGCGCAGAAGGGGGCGCACTTCGTCGAGCTCTGCTGCAAGCGGCGGGTGCCGCTCGTCTTCCTCCAGAACATCACCGGCTTCATGGTCGGCACGGAGTACGAAGCCGGCGGGATCGCGCGCGACGGAGCGAAGCTCGTGATGGCCGTCGCGAACGCGCAGGTGCCGAAGTTCACCGTCGTCACCGGCGGCTCGTTCGGCGCCGGCAACTACGCGATGTGCGGCCGAGCGTACGAGCCGCGCCAGCTCTGGATGTGGCCGAACGCCCGCATCTCGGTGATGGGCGGCGAGCAGGCCGCGACGGTGCTCGCGATGGTCGGCGAGGTCGACGAGGACGCGATCCGCGAGAAGTACGAACACGAGGGCAATCCGTACTACTCGACGGCGCGGCTCTGGGACGACGGCATCATCGACCCGCTGGACACGCGCCGGGTACTCGCGCTCGGCATCGCGGCTGCGCTGAACGCGCCGATCCCGGAGACGACCTTCGGCATCTTCCGCATGTAAAGGAGCGCGAATGGGCTACAGCGTCGTGAACGTCGACGAGCTCGAGGGCGCAGGGCGCGGCGGGGCGGTGAGGTTCGTGCGCCGCGAGCTCGGCGTGGAAGCGTTCGGGATCAACTGGTTCGAGCTGCCGCCGCACGCCGAAGGCCACGAGCACGACGAGTCGAGCTCGCAGCAGGAGGAGGTGAATTGATCGCGCGCATCCTGATCTGGGGGCTCCACGACTCGAAGACCTCGCTCGACGAGCTGCGGTTCCACCTCCCGGAGCTGCCGGAGGGCGATCGCTGGATCTCGAACGAGGTGCAAGAGCGGGTCGGGCTGATCGCGTTCGGTGACGAGCTCCCCGACCTCGGCGAGGTCAGGGCGCTGATCGGCAAGGATCCGGAGATCGCCGAGGAGTTCGACGTCGAGTGAGCCGCGCGGCCCCGGCGGCGCTCCTCGTCGTCGCACTCGGCCTCTTCCTGCTCTGCTGGTCGCTCGTCCACCACGGCGCGCGCGCCCGCTTCCAGATCCGCGACACCGGCCTGTACCAGCAGTACGGCGACGCGATCGCCCAGGGACAGGTCCCCTATCGCGACTTCCGGCTCGAGTACCCGCCAGGCGCGTTGCCCGTGTTCGTGCTGCCGTCGCTCGGCCACGAGGGCGACTCGCACGCGTACGAGCGCTGGTTCGACCGGCTGATGGCGGTGTGCGGCTGCCTCGCGCTCGTGGGCGCGGCGCTCGCGCTGCGCGCGCTCGCCGCCGGCCCCGCGCGCACCGGCGCGGCGCTCGGGCTCGTCGCTGTGTCGCCGCTGCTGCTGGGGACGGTCGTATTGTCGCGCTTCGACTACTGGCCGGCCGCCCTCGTGGTGCTCGCGCTCGCCGCGCTGCTCCACGAGCAGCTCGAGCTGTCTGCGCTCGGCTTGGGTGCGGCGATCGCGGCGAAGCTCTGGCCGGCCGTGCTCGTCCCACTCGCGCTCGTCCACCTCTGGCGCACGCGCGGCCCGCGGACGACCGCGCTGTGGGCCGGGTTGGTCGTCCTCGTCGAGGCGAACTGCTTCCTCCCG
>WNGA01011200.1_pt1 | contig 11738 bp, 8 predicted proteins | sample 5400061 | NCBI WGS metagenome assembly WNGA01 (sample SAMN13153366, study PRJNA577476) | soil metagenome | isolation source: 100 cm soil or saprolite under grassland replicate 2 | place: USA:California | collected 2016-06-15
AGAAGCTCATGACCCCGAAGGACGGGACGCCATGGCACGACCGCGTCGCCGCGCGGTCGCTGCTCAGCTTCTCCTGGCGTCGGCCCGTACGACGCGCCGCCTCCGTGCGTGTCCCCTTCCTGCTCGTCGTTCCCGAGGCAGACAGCATCGCGCCAGTCCCGGCCGCGCTTGAAGTCGCCCGCAAGGCACCGGGCGCCCAACTGTTCCGCAGCGCCGGCGGCCACTACGACGTCTACGAGGGCGGAGCCGGTTTCGCCGACGTGATGCGCACGGAGGTCGACTTCCTCCACCGCCACGCCAAGACGCCGTCGGAAAGGCAGGCCCTTCCGGACGCCCGGCTTTGATTGACTTGGCGTTTCCGGACGACCGGCGCGAAGCGTCTGACCGCTGGCGCCTGACGACGAGGTTCTGAATACGCGAAGACCCTGTCTTTCGGGACCCGTTCTGCATCGCTCTTGGCTTGGACCGAGAACGCGGCGCCGGCCCACCCCGCGCGGCTCCGCGAGGGCACAAACAAATTCGTGCCCCACGTCCTCTTGCCGCGGAACGCGGGAAGAGAACGCGAGGCTGTGAAGGCATTACTCGACTAAAGAGCGGCGGTCGGTTCGGAAGCCCCATGAATCCCATCGCTTACACGCCGGGGATCGACAGGGCCCATTCTCCCGTGATCCTCTTCGCCTTCGAGCGAGCCTGCGCTCGCGCGGGGGTGGCGATGGAGCGGTGGCGTCCGAGCCGGGCGGTGACGAAGCAGGAGCAGTTCATCCTCAAGCGGCTTGAGAAGAAGCGGAAGCTGTTCGGTTTCCTTCGCAGGCACCGGCACGAGATCTTCGACGACGAGTTGCAGGCGGAGCTCGAGGCGATGTACCGGGGTACGGGCGCCGGCAAGGAGCCCGTGCCGCCGGCGCTGCTCGCGATGGCGCTCGTGCTGCAGGGCTACCTCGGGATGTCGGACTCCGACGCGGTCGAGGCGACGGTCCTCGATCTGCGATGGCAGCTGGTGCTCGATTGCCTGGGCGCGAGCGAGCCGGCGTTCTCGCAGGGAGCGTTGCAGGCGTTCCGCGAGCGGCTCATCGCGCACGACATGGACCGGCGGCTGCTCGAGCGCACCATCGATCTGGCACGAGCGACAAACGAGTTCGACTGGAAGAAGCTGCCGAAGACGCTCCGCGTGGCGATTGACTCGAGCCCGCTCGAGGGTGCCGGCCGCGTCGAGGACACCCTCAACCTGCTCGCGCACGCCGGCCGCAAGGTGGTCGAGTGCGCGGCGGGGCTTCTCGGTTGGCCGGAAGCGCGCGTGTGCCACGAGGCGCGTGCTCCGTTGCTCGCCGAGTCGAGCGTGAAGAAGGCGCTCGACCTCGACTGGAGCAACCCGACGCATAAGGCGTCGGCGGTGAAGTCGCTGGGTGTCCAGCTCGAGAACCTGAAGGACTGGATCGGTTCGCAGCTCGCGGCGGAGACGCAGAAGCCTCCGCTCAAGGACGAGATCGAGACGCTGGCGCAGCTTATGAGCCAGGACCTCGAGCCCGATCCCGACGGCGGCGGCGTGAAGATCCACGAGGGCGTGGCGCACGACCGCCGCGTCTCGGTCGAGGACCGGGAAATGCGTCACGGGCGCAAGAGCAAGTCGAAGCGCTTCAACGGCTACAAGCGCCACATCGCGACCGACCTCGATTCAGACCTCATCCTCGCCGGCGCGATCACGCCGGCGAACCGGCCCGAGGACGAGGCCGCGCCTGCGCTCAAGCAGGACATCGCAATGCTGGGCCAGGAGATCGCCGAGCTGAACATCGACCGCGGCTACATCGCGAGCCCGCTCGTCGACGAGATCCTCGGTGCCGGCGGCGAGATCGTCTGCAAGCCGTGGGTGGCGCGGAACGGAAAGTCCTTCGCGAAGGGCGACTTCAAGCTCAACCTGCGGGACCTCACGATCACCTGCCCCGCCGGTGAGACGGAGCGCATCGAGTTCGGGTCGGTCGTGGAGTTCGATCCCGAGGCATGCGACCACTGCCACTTGCGCGCGAGCTGCACGGCTGCCTGCGCCGGCAGCGGTCGCACCGTCGCGATCGCCGAGAACGAGCGGCTCCAGCACAAGCTGCGGAAGCTACAGAAGACGCGGGCTGGCCGGGCGAAGCTCCGCGAGCGCGTCGCGGTCGAGCACCGCCTCGCTCACCTCGCCCGGCGCCAGGGCCGCCGCGCTCGCTACCGCGGCGTGCGCAAGAACCTCTTCGACCTCCGCCGTGCCTGCGCCATCCAGAACCTCGAGACGATCCAGCGGAAGGCAGCGTAATGAGATCGATTTCAAACCGGTCGGTGTTCTAGGGGACGTCCGGGTCGGGCTCGATGTCGACGAAGTGAAGCTTGCGCGAGATGCCGCGGCGGCGCGCGTGAAGTATCACGCGACGGTTCACAAGCGGTCCGACGATCTCATCCACGCTTGCGCCGGCCCCTTCGCATCTGATGCTCATGCCGTCTGGCTTGACGACCACCAGCCAGTCCCGGTCCAAGTCGACCGCACGAAGGGTTCCCTTGAACTTCTGGGCTCGCTCGTCGGTCGCCTGACTCGACGTTGACCGGATGATTTCGGCGAGGATCGGGCGAGTGTCCTTCGTCAGCGATACCGAGGCTCTAACCGGTTCACCATCAGCCGTTCCCTTGGTGACCCTGCTGATCTCGACCTCGCCGACGCTTCGGCCCGTGGGAACGATGTTCCGGACGATCTTGAGCATCGTCGTTCGATACTGCTCGTCCGGGATGAGCCGCTTTAGTTCTTGCGCGCTCCCATGTCCGCCGCTTGCGGCGTGTCGGATAAGAGAGAACATCGAATCGGCGACGCCCTGGATCGTGACGGAAGGCATATCCGGGAACAGCGGAACCTGGGCCGGCGCCACAAGACGGATCAGGAAACGGTAGCTCCCCGCCAGTTGCGCCCCTGCGCGGGCCTGGACACGGTCGGTGATGAGGGCTTCGGCCGGGCCGCTCACACGGAAGGGCCTGCCCGCCTTCCACTCAAGCACGCGAGTCGTGAGTCCGCCGAACTCAACGCTCTTCTCGATCACCAAGCCGAGAGGCGCGGTACCGGATCCCACTTCGCCGTTGCGCAAGGTGACGAAGAACTCGTCGCCTGAATACTCGAATCCGGGGGGCAGCGCCCGCTCGTCCCAGATCACTTCAAGTAGTTCACGCAGTTGAGTGCGAGCATCCGTCGTGAGCTCACGTTCGACCAGGAACGAGTAGATGGCGTTCTCTGCTTCATCGTAGCGATGTGCCTTGTACAGGAGCGCGGCGGCGCTCACGGCGAGAATGCCACGGGTCCGCGGCTTCCCGACTGGCACCCGGCGGAAGGCCTCAAGCTCGAGATCGGCGGCAGTACTGAACTGAGCCCGGGCTTCGGCGGTCCGACCACGGGCAAGGAGATCCGCCGCGGCAGCGGAGATCGCTTGGGCTCGGTCGTGTTCGCCGTTCGCCACCTCACTCCTCCTCAGAATCTTTCATCCGCCGAATCACAACGAGGCGCTCAAGGAATCCGACGACGCACACCAGTCCTAGCTTGTCCGAGCTGCCCGCTGCGAGCTGCTTGAGCTTCGACCGAACACGAGAAGTGATAGCGCGCCGATCTCCCGCGTCTACTCCTGACACCTCCAACCGAAGAGCATCTTCGAGATCCGAAGGATCTCCCGGTGCTCCGACATACCAGTCGGCCCCAGTGCGGATGTCAGCTCTGCTCCGTGCCACCAAACCGGCCTCGATTTCGACAGCGGCCAAGGAAATCGCATACGCGGCGTCACGGGTGGTGTCATCGCGGTTCCCCCAGGTGGCTCTCACGACCTCGTTGGGCAGCACCCAATTGAGGCTCCGGACTACTGGCGCTCCGTCCGGCCGGGAAACCTCAACATCGATCGCGGGCCGATGATGGCGCGAGAAGCACACCGCCGCGGCCTCCGCAAACCCGCCGCAGACGGGCTCCGTGATGTTGTGCCTTTCGTGAAGCTTCGTCAGGTCCGGAAGCGGTGCGCCGCGTTCGTACCCCGCTCCTGGGTCTTTGTCCTTGGGCACGGCCGACCGCTCCCCCGATCACCGAATCGTGCCGCTATAGACTAACAGGAGAATCCAGTGCCAAGAAAGTGTCGGAGGCCCCGCGGACCCGGGGTGGCGTCCGAATCCGCGGGGCTCCCTGGGGCACGCGTGCGCTGACGCAGGGTGTCCAGTTCCACCCCCGGCAGCCGACCGCCGAGCTCCAGCGCCCCGACGACCGCGAAAGGACGCGCGCCCTCACCGAGTGACCGCCGGGACGGGCTGGCCGCCCCGGCGGCCGGGGAGGGAGGCGCGCGGGAGGTGGCGGCCTGCGCGCACATCGCCCTCTTCCTTCGCGGTTAGTTTCTTCCAGTGAGCCCACTGGAACGCGGAGAACGTCGGAGTGCCGAGGCGCGGGGCGGCGGGCTCGGGGAGCCGACCGATCTCATCGAGCGGCGTCCCGGGCGGCGGCTTCTAGCGCGTTGGTGCATGCTCGTTGGGCTATGCCGGAACGTTCCGAAACGCCGTCGGCGGTCCTTCGGGACCAAGGGGTCGCAGGTTCAAATCCTGTCTCCCCGACTCAGAAGGCCGCGACTCTGCTCGGGAAACCGGCGGGTCGCGGCCTTCGTCTTTCCGGGACGCGGCGGTGCGCACCACCGGCGCACCAAATTCCGCAGCACCCGGTGCGGATGGTGCGCGCGGTGCGATCGCCTCGGAGGGCGCCGCGGGCATCGAACTTCCGACCGCCGTGCCCGCGTTCCTCGAGGCGTGCGCGAAGCTCGCTGCCGACGCGGCCGCCCGAGGCGATGTTGCTGGCGCTCGAGAGATCATCGACAAGGCGGCCCGGGCGCTGCGATTCGAGCCGACATGACGAGCCGCTCGCCCTGAGCGGACGGGTCCGAAGCTGCACCCTCTACTGCGACGAGCGCTGAAGTACGCGGCAGCATGCGAGATCCTTGTATTCTGGAAGACGAAGCTCGGACCCGGGTCGTTCTCGGGTTCACACTGTGCTCTGCGGAGTCCCCGTGCGCGTTGAGAGCATCACCATTGCTGGGTTCCGGAGCTTCGGCCCCGATCCGGTCCGCGTCGAGTTGGCCGGAGACCTCACGACGTTCATCGGTCCGAACGGTTCCGGAAAGACGGCGCTCCTACATGCCTTATCGAAGCTGTTCGGCGTGACGCGCGCCCAGCGCACCATCCACCGCTCCGACTTCCATCTGCCACCGGACGCGGATCCGAACGATCGCCAGACGCGTACGCTGTTCATCGACGTTCTGATCGGGCTCCCGGAGCTCGCCACAGGTGCCGCAACCGCAGCAACTGTAGCGCCTACCTTCAGGCACATGCGGATAGAGCGGCCGAAGGCTTCGCCCGTTTGTCGGCTGCGCCTGGAGTCGCGCTGGGACGACGACCGCACGCTCGATGGCGAGGTGAGCCAGGAGCTCTTCTGGGTCGACACGCTCGACGCGTTGGTGAAGGAGGAACACCGACACACCATCTCGGCGTTCGAGCGCGGACTGATTCAGCTCTACTACACGCCCGCCACCCGCGACGCGGGCGCACAAATCCGAGCGACCACCGGTGCGCTTGCCGCGCGTCTGTTGCGCGCTATCGAATGGTCCGACGCCACTAAGAAGGCGGTCGATGCGGCGACCCAGGGGGTAAGCAAGAGCTTCAGCGCCGAGCCGGCGATCGAGGCGATGGGAGGTGCGTTGAGGGAGCGGTGGTTGGCGCTCCACGACGACGTAACCGACACCGAGCCCGGCCTGACACTGATCAGCCGCCGGTTCGAGGAGGTCGTCAGCCACGTCAACGTCATCTTCCAACAGGGTCCGGCGGGGATCGAGCGCGGCCTGGAGGCGCTGAGCGAGGGGCAGCAGTCGCTGTTCTACTTCGCGCTCGCCGCGGCGGTGTTCGACCTTGAACGCGACGCGGTTGCCGGTGGGATCGCAGGCTTCGATGCTGAGAACCTCACGATTCCGGCACTCTCGATTCTCGCGATCGAAGAACCTGAGAACCACCTATCTCCGTATTACCTCGCCCGCATCGTGCGTCAGGTCCGCTCCCTTGTTTCGGACGGAGCCGCACAGGCCATCCTCACCAGCCACTCGCCAGCGGTACTGAGCCGCGTAGAGCCCGGAGAGGTGCGCTACTGCCGCCGCGATCCGAAAATCGGACGAACCTCGATCGCAGCCGTCGCTCTGCCGAAGGATGATGAGGGTGCAGCTAAGTTCGTGCGGGGCGCGATGCTCGCTTTCCCCGAGTTGTACTTCGCGCGCTTCGTCGTGCTTGTTGAAGGCGACTCCGAGCGCGTCGTCCTGCCGCGCCTGGCGGAAGCGGTTGACTTGCTGATCGATCCCGCTTTCGTAGCGATCGTCCCGCTCGGCGGGCGCCATGTGCAGCACTTTTGGCGGCTACTGAGTGGCCTGGGGATTCCCTACGCAACGCTGCTCGATCTCGACGCGGGCCGAGACGGTGGCGGGTATGGCCGAGTGAAGACGGCGATCGAACAGTTGCTGGGGATCGGCGTCGATCGGATTACGGTCCTTTCGGTGAGCGGGGGCGCGGTCATGGCCGCAGAAGAGTTTGAAAAGATGCACATTCGCAAAGACGAGCACCTCGAAGCGTGGGCCTTGAGCCTGCAAAAGCATGGCGTCTTCTTCTCGTCCCCCCTCGACCTCGACATGACCATGCTCGCGGCGTTTCCGAAGGCCTATGCCTCGATCATCCCGCCAGGAGGTGGACCGAGGATGACCGTGGAGAACGCGGCCGAAGTCGTGCTCGGCGCCAACGGCCTCAATGAGTACGGCGGAAAGCTGGAGACGTACAAGGTTCTCTTTCCCGCGTATCGCTACCATTTCCTGACCCACAGCAAGCCGGCGACGCATCTCCGCGCTCTGGCGAATGTCGACGACGAAACGCTCAGAAAAGGCATGCCGGCGTGCCTGCATCCGGTGCTGGAGTGGGTGAAGACTCATCTCCGGCGGGACTAACATGCCACTCCAGCGCCGCCGAGTTCGTCCCGAAGAATGGCAGCCCGTTGGCGTCGAAAGCCTCGAGGACAACGCCGAAGAAGTCGTGCGCTCCACCGAGAATCGATCGGTGATCGCAGGCCCGGGCGCGGGCAAGACCGAGCTGCTCGCACAACGCGGCGCGTATCTGCTGCAGACCGGCGGCTCACCTCGTCCGCAACGGATTCTTGCGATTTGCTTCAAGCGCGATGCGGCGACCAATCTCGCCGCACGCGTCCGTATGCGGAGCCATCCCGAGCACGCCGCGCGACTCGACTCCCTGACGTTCGACGCTTTCGCCAAGGGCCTCGTCGATCGCTTCGGCCAAGCATTGCCGGAGGACTGGCGGCCGGCGAGCGACTACGAGATCTTCTTTCCGAACGAACGGGATTACCGGGAATATTTGTCCGATCTTGGCGCTCCGCCTCCCGCGATCGGCACGCGCGCGCAAGTGGAGGCGATCGGCGTCAAAGCGTTCGAGCGCAAGCACCTGTTCGGCATGCCTCTCCCGCAACATCGTGCGGCGCCGACCAGCACCGTGGAGTGGGCTGTCGATCGGTACTGGCGGATGGCGCTCCGCGGTCCACGCGGTAGCTTTGTCAGCTTTCCAATGATCGGCCGGCTCGCGGAGCTGGTGCTGCGTGTCAACCCGATGGCACGGCGGGCTCTCGCGTTGACGTACTCGCACCTATTCTTGGACGAGTTTCAGGACACGACTCAGATCCAGTACGCCCTCGTCAAGACGATATTCCTTGGGTCGCCTACGGTCATTACTGCCGTCGGTGATAACAAGCAGCAAATCATGCGGTGGGCGATGGCGATGGACCATCCGTTCGCCGCGCTGGAGCATGACTTCAAGGCGAAGCGCACTTCACTACTCAACAACTATCGTTCCTCGCCTGAACTCGTGCGCATCCAACATGTGCTCGCGCGTGCGCTCGATGCGCACGCCGTCGAACCCGTTTCGATGACGGCTGGCATGGTCGCGGGCGAGAGTTGTGCCGTCTGGGACTTCTCCAGCCCGGAGGTTGAGGCTGAGCGTCTTGCCGGGTTCATCGTGGATCAGATGAGGGAGCACGGGCTTCGACCGCGCGATTTCGTGCTGCTCGTCCGTCAGAAAGCTGCGGACTACTATGAGCTACTGCGCCCAGCGCTCAAGCGGCGCGGCGTGCTGTTGCGGAATGAGGCGGCCGAAGTCGGAGCGGTGAACCTGCAGGAGCTTCTTTCCGAGGACTTGTCGGAGCTCGTCATCCGACTCCTGCGGCTCGCAACCACAAGTCGCGCGGGCCGCTCATGGAGCGAATGTCAGGATGCGCTGGCGCTGCTGCGTGGTCTCACGTACGACGATGACGACGGTCGCGCACGCCTCGCGCGCGAGAGTGACGCCTTCGCCGATAGCGTTGCGACGAAGTATCCCAAACCGGTCGCCGACAAGGGTGCGGCCGCAGCGCTCATTGCCGAGGTGCTCGAGTTTATCGGTCGAGCCGATCTTGTTGCTGCCTGTCCGGCGTACCGGCAGGGCGACTGGATGGCGAAAGTCACTGAAGCCATCGCGCTGCATCTATTCGAGAGCTGCGCTTCCGCCAGAGAGTGGGCAGCAGCGCTGGACGGCTACGAGGGCGAGAACTCGCTGCCGCTGATGACGATCCACAAGAGCAAGGGTCTAGAGTACCACACGGTCATCTTCGTCGGTCTCGATGATGGCGCGTGGTGGAGCTTTGCGAAGGACGCGGTCGAGGCGACGGCCGGCTTTTTCGTAGCCTTCACACGCGCAAAGCAGCGCGTACTCTTCACGTATTGTCCGGAGCGCGGGCGGAGACGGAACATCGCGACGCTATACGAACTGCTGCAACGCGCTGGCGTTCAAGTGTTCAACGCCGGGTAGTAATGCGACGGACAAACGCGATCGACTCGTACCCCACCGTCGAACCCCAGCGAGGGATCACAGTCTGCTCGCCGGCAAATAGGGAGATCCGGTCTCCGCGAGGTGCCGCACGAGGCGGCGGAGAAGAACGTCGAGTCGAATGTGTCCCTCAAGGACCCGGTAAAGATGAGAACCATCCATCATCACGAAGGTAGGGGATTTCCCCTTTGTGATCGCCTGCACCGCTTCTGGCGTGTATCCGTTGACCGACAGGAAAATGCCCCGCGTAAACTGGGACTTCCCCTCGATCTTGCCGCGAAGGACTAGCAGGGCGGCTTCGTTGACCTTCTCGGTGGTCCACTTCGCCTCGACGAGATAGACCTCCCGGTCGAGGTCGATGGATCCATCGATCTGCTCGCCCTCCACGCGGAAAGGTCCTTTGGGCTGCAAATCAAACAAGGTGAAGAGGCGAGTAAGCAGTCCTTCGAACCTAAGGCCTGCCTCCTGCCTTCCTGCCAAGGCATACAGCGCGAGGAAATCAGAACGGATCTCGTCGAGGATCCGCCGAGCATCCGGATGAGGAGGTGATGGTGCCGGTTCCGCGGCTGCGGCTGATGGCACGGGTGACGGCCCGGCTGGAAGGTGCGCGAGGAACTTGGGATCCCAGAGTTCCGGGATCTTGAAGCCCACTTTCTCGATGGCGGCATTCAGGCGCTGGATGTCTGCTGCCGTGATCGGGTTCCCTTTCTTTGCCCGATACTTCAGCCCGGCGCGTACGACTCGTTCGACCAGCGCGCAGAATCGATCCCTGCGGAACGTGAGCGTCTGTTCCAGAAGGGTCGTGAGCGCTGGCAACTTGCTGTAGCCAGTCCCTTTGACGCCAGGCCAGAAGTCGGCGATGCCGGCGTCCCGCGCCGCCTCGCCGAACGTGTAGACCGCACCGGAAGCGGGCAAGTAGGAGTACAGGAGTTCTGCCACCTCCGTGAGCCCCTGTTCCTCGGTCATCGTGAGCGGCACAGGATGATTCTATCCTCCTCATCAGACTCATGCGCGCCTGCTGTTTCGGGTCTTGCTGTGCTGAGCGTGGCGCTGCGATCGCCGTCGTGACTTACGGGCACACCCGCTCGGATAACGCACCTTCCGCGACTCGGTCCGCTCGATCATGTCGAGGAGGATGCCGGGGGTCGATGACGCTCGCCCTGATTGATGTGACGCTGACCTTCCCCCGAACACTGGACGGAAAGGGACCTACAGTAAAGCTTCGCGATGAGTGATGCGGTGGAGCGGAGTGAAGAAGGCGGTCGGATTCTCGGCTCCATCGCCGAGGGTCACGGCTCGGAGTAGTGCTTGAGAAAGAGTGCGGTTATCGCCACGAGGAGGCGGGACTGTTTCGAAGTCGGATCTCCGATGACGCGATGGTGCCCAACATTTGTCGCGTGGTCGACGGCCTCGCGGATGAAGGAGATCCGCTTCTCGATGTCCCAAGCTTCGCGGGCGGGCCGATGGGGCCAATCCGCGCGCTGCGGCGCCGGCGGGAGCGGGACTCCAGTGCTGCCGAGTGCGTCGTACACCTCCCGCGACGCCGCGACCGCTTGTGGATCGTGGTGAAGGTCGCGCTGCTGTATGGCGTCGCGCAGGAACTTAGCCGCCGTGTCAAACGGGGGCCCGGCCTGGCCTCCGAGCACCGGAACGTCGAACGTCGCGCGCTCCTCGAAACTCATCGCCGCGAGTATGCGGCGCCACTCTTCATCCGTCAGTCGGGGGTGAAAGGTCGCGATCGCCGTGTTCAGTCCACTTGCCCCATCCACAAGAAAGTGGAAGGTCGCGGAGAGGGGGCGCGTACCATCGGGCTCCCGTCGCTCGTCCAGCAGACGAATCTGGTCGAAGCCAAGGTCAGTCTGAAATGTCACCGGCATCCGCTCGGTGTCGACCCTGGCGCTGCTGAGCTGCGTCGAGACTGGATAGAGGGACGCGAGGTGGACGCGGCCTGCGTGTTTCGGCCGATCGTGAACACCAGGATCGGCGCATCGTGAACACCAGGATCGGCGCATCGTGAACACCAGGATCGGCGCATCGTGAACAGCAGGATCGGATCATCGTGAACGCGAGGATCGGCAACGTGAACGGCCGGATCGGCGCATCGTGAACGCCGAGATCGGCATCGTGAACACCGGCCTCGCGGACGGATCCGCGGGGTAGCGTGCCGCCCCTTACCGGGGGCGGGCGCACCGACGAAGCGACCCTGGACGGCGACCACGCTGCCCGCCCCCCTCACCGGAGGCGGGATGGCGACGGAGCGACTGTCCATGCGCAACACGCGAGAGATTCTCAGACAGAAGTGGACGCTCGGCCGGAGCCACCGCGAGGTGGGCCAGTCGGTGGCCGTGTCGATCGGGGCGGTCTCGGGGGTGATCGCTCGCGCGATCGCGGCCGGGCTCGACTGGCCCGCAGCCCAGGCGCTCTCGGACGACGCTCTCGAGGCGAAGCTCTACCCCTCGGTCGCAGCCGCCAGTGATCGGCCGATGCCGGACTGCGCGTACCTCCACGTCGAGCGCCGGAAGACGGGCGTGACGCTCGAGCTGCTGCACCTCGAGTACCTGGAGAAGCATCCGAACGGCTACCGCTACACGCAGTTCTGCGAGCGGTACCGCAAATGGCTCGACAAGCGCCACCTCACGATGCGGCAGGAGCACCGCGCCGGCGAGAAGTTCTTCGTCGACTACTCCGGGAAGAAGCCGCACATCGTCGATCCGAAGACCGGCGAGAGGATCGAGGTCGAGCTCTTCGTCGCGGTGCTCGGCGCGTCGAACTACACCTTCGCCGAGGCGACGCTGACGCAGCGCGGCCCCGAC
>WNGA01024584.1_pt1 | contig 11738 bp, 12 predicted proteins | sample 5400061 | NCBI WGS metagenome assembly WNGA01 (sample SAMN13153366, study PRJNA577476) | soil metagenome | isolation source: 100 cm soil or saprolite under grassland replicate 2 | place: USA:California | collected 2016-06-15
TGACAACGACTGCAACGGGATGATCGACGACGGCCTCGAGACCACGGTCCTCTGCGAGGACAAGGATGGCGATGGGCATGGCGTCAGCGGCGGTCTCACGAAGATCGGCTGTGGCGGATCCAACGTCGGGTTTGGACTTTGCGACAATGATTGCAATGACCAGGACCGGACGATCTATCCAGGCGCCACCGAGACTTGCAATTTGCGCGACGATAACTGCAATGGCCGGATTGACGAGGGAGCGCGCAATACCTGCGGCATCGGTTGGTGCCGCCGCTACGCCGCCGGTTGCACGGACAATTGCACCCCCGGCCCACCGAGAGCCGAGCAGTGCAACCTGTTCGACGACGATTGTGACGGCGTAGTCGACAACGGTACCGATCTCGCGCTGTGCGGCCCAGGGCTCGCTTGCCAAGAAGGATACTGCGTGCCCGGCGCGTCCGGTGGCAGCGACACCGGTGCAACGACCACCGGCGGGGAGGACAGCACCGGCGGCGCGGGCGGGAGCGCGCCCCGGTTGAGCAACGACGCAGGTTGCAGCTTGAGCACCGGGCGCCAGAGCAGCCGGTTCGCGCTCGCACTGCTTCTTTCCGGTCTTGCGTTCGCAGCTTGCCGCAAGAAGCCGGCGAGGTAGCGATCAGCTATCCGAAATCGTGCCGGTCTGCCTCACGTCGAACGAAAACTCTCGCTTGGGGCCGCTCAAGGTCACGCGGATGACTTCTGCGCTCTGGCGAGCGAAGGAGAGCGTGATGTTCTTGTCGTTCGGTGTCGTGAGCCGATACGAACCTGCCTGCGGCACCGGATCTTGCAGACGCACCTCGACGCCGGTGATGGCGAGATCCCACTCGCCTGACTGGCCACTCCAATGACGATTGCCGTCGATGCGAATGCCGCCCGCGATGCCCTGCGTCGGGTCGAGCAGCGTTTGCGTGCGATCGCCCGAGCCGGTGCCGGTGCGCTGATCGGAAAGACGGGTCCAGGTGAGTTGGTGCACGACGTGACGGTTATGTTCGGCCGCACTCCAGGTCACGTTGGCGGTACCGCTGACCTTCACCTTCCCATTGCTGAGATCGGAAAAGGTGTGATCGACTTGAAGCGTCGAACTGTCGGTTCGGCGGATCGTGATCGTCGAGGTACCGGAATAGGTGAGCCCCTTGTAGGTGCAGGTGCCGCCGGCCGCGCCCCATTGGGTGCTGACGGTGGCACCCTCCACCGTCACCGTCGCGCAGGGCAGCTCGGCAGCCAAGAAGTTGCGAAGCTCGGTCGCCGCGCTTTCGACGGCGCTGCCGATCGTGAAGCTCGTGGAGATCTCGATGGGGGTCGCAGTGAGCGAGCTCGCCTGGCTGTCGACCGAGGATTCGTTGAGCGCGGCCATCGCTTCCTCGCGCGTGAGACCCTCTTGGTTGCACGCTGCGAAAACGACGGGAAGAGCGAATGCCAACCTACACCGCAGGCGGGCCGAAAGCCGCGCCGAGTGACACACGCGCAGGCGGGCCGAAGGCCGCGCCGAGTAACACACGCGCAGGCGGGCCGAAGGCCGCGCCGAGTAACACACGAGAGACATGAAGGCACCTCCGATGCCGAGCGGAGAGTGCAGGCCACGTGCCATGGCCGCGCTGAGTGGAGCTACGATCGAAAACGCACGAATTCCACCACTTACTGGGGTTTGCCCGCCTGAGCGTGGCATTGGGCTGGCCTGACGCCGTGAACGATCGATGACACTGCGCCAACGCAGGCTATGTACCTACCTCGGCGTAGCTCGGGGTCGCCGGGCCGAACGATTCCGGCAACTGCACCATGAAGGTCGTGCCTTCCGACTCGGAGGACCGCGCATCGACCTTGCCCCCGTGCTGGGCCACGATGTGGCGCACGACGTAAAGACCCAGCCCTAGGCTGTCCTTGGCGCGTCGCACATCCTTGTCATTTCCTCTCTGGAAGGGTTCGAAAATGCGGGGCAGCAAGTCATGTGGAATCGGCGCGCCGCGACTGTTCACCTCGATGACGATCTCGCCCGATTCGCGCCGCCAACACAAGCTGACCGGCGTTTCGGGGGGGCTGTATTTCTGAGCGTTGCTCAGCAGATTCTCGAGCACTTGCTCGACCCGGTCGGAGTCCCACGACACTTCGGATCCTTGGCCGGGCTGATAACGAATCTCGCGCGTTGGATGCGAGGCACGAAACCACTCGATGACACGCGTGCAGGTGGCGTCGATGTCGGAGGGGCGAATGTCCAGAGGAAGCGAGATGCGAAGCTCGATCCGAGAGAAGTCGAGTAGATCGCGGATCATTCTTTCCATGCGGTCGGCCGTCTTGATGATTCGCGAGATGGCGGTCAGCCGGCGATCGCCCACGTCCGTGGTCCGGGCGAGTTGGGTCGACGCGAGCTTGATGGCTCCGAGCGGATTGCGCAGATCGTGACCGACCATGCCGAGGATTCGGCGCTGGAACTGAACGGCGCGGGCCTTGTCAGCGGCATCGCGCATCGACAGGGTAGCCGCCGCCAAGATGAGGGTCAGCAAGATCAGATCGCTCAGGACGACGATGAACGCATGCGAGCGGATGCTCTCCGAAAGTGCAGCCTGCTCGCCCTGGAGTTGCTTCACCCGATCGTCGCGCAGATCGTGCAGGAGGGCCCCCGCCCTATCGAGCACGGATTTGCTTTCCATGAGCATCGACCGCAGCTGCTCCAAGGGTACCCCGGCGCGCCGCGCCTCGATCTCTTCGCCATCGCGCTGGAGCGCACTGGCGAGAGCCGACTCGAGGTCATTCACTCGTTGCTGCGCCTGCGGTCGATTGGCGGTGAGGGTGCGAAGCTTGATGACGGCCGTGGGCACGGATTGCCGGGCACGCTCGTAAGGCTGGAGAAATTGGTCGTCGCCGGTGACGATGAACTCGGTGAGTGCGAGCTGCGACTGATTGACGTCGTCGGCGAGCTCCTCGACGGTGCGGAGCACGGAAAAAGTGTGCTCGACCGCTTTCACGTCGAGTGACCGTTGCGCGAGGACGCGTAGCGTCAAACCGGACACGATGACCAGCGTGAGCACGGCAATTGCGAAGCCGGCAATCACCCGCGGGGGGGCGGAGATGAACGACTGGCGCAATTTGGGTGCTTGCCGCATCACCCCTCCACTTAGAAGGACCTGCTACGCGTAGCCACAAAGAGGGCGCCTTCGATTTAGCCCTCGGAAGTACCTGGGGCCCCCCGGTCCAAAGACGGGGATCGAAAAATTCGACGAGCTTGTTCGTTCGGAGAACGACGTATGCAGGCGGCCCGAAGGGCGCGCCGAGTAACAGAACACGCAGGCGGCCCGAAGGGCGCGCCGAGTAACAAGACTAGATGCCGTCGCCCCGTCCGGTACGCGACTTTGCGGGCTTGGAGAGCTTCGCTTTTTGCGGGGCAACGGCGGAGGCCGATGATGAACCGGTTCCCATCGGTGGCGCCGCTTGCGAAGCTTCAGCGGACGGGCGCGGTGCCTCGGGCGTGGCGAACGACGCTTCCACAGGTGCGATTTCGGGCGGCCGAGCAACCGCTGCAGCCGTGACCGCCTTTGCACCGGTGGGTCCCGGGCCTGGCATCAAGTTTCGCATGAGCAGCAGAGCTCCGCTCAATGCGACCACACCGATAGCTGCTGTCGCTAGCGTGAGGTGTCTGCGCTTGCGCGCGGTGGGTTCGGGTTCGAACGTGCGCGCGAACGGTTCGTCGATCGTTTCGGTCAACGGTGAAGCCGGAGCGGCCGCGCGCGAAACGGCTTTCAGACTTCCACTGCTCGGCCGAAAAAGCTCCGATGAATGGAGGCGTTCGCGTGTCCCTAGCCCTGGAATGTCGACAGTTTCCGAAATCTGTAGGGCTACGCCGAGAGCTTGGGCGAACTCGCTGGCGCTCTGAAACCGCTGCTTCACGTCGCGATTCGCTGCACGAGCCCACCAGGCATCGAAGCTCGCAGGCAGATCTCTCGCCTGTTCGGAAGGTACCGGCAGCGAACCGTACATGATTTGAGCGAGCGTATCGCCCAGCCGTTCGTGGAAGAACGGCAGCTTGCCGGTCAAACACTGGTAAGTGATGACCGCCAGCGAAAAGAGATCAGAACGATAATCGACCTTGCTTCGGCCATCCGCTTGCTCGGGGCTCATGTAGTACGGCGTGCCGAGGATGCCGGGTATCGTGCGCCCGATATCGGGAGAGTTCAGGTTTTCATGTTTGGCGATGCCGAAGTCGAGCACTTTCGCGAGCTCGTCGTCGTCCTGTCGCGCCAGAAAAATGTTGGCGGGTTTCATGTCGCGGTGGACGATGCCCGCCGCGTGTGCCTTCGTGAGGGCGCGGGCAGCTTGAGCGACGATGCGAAAGGTCTCGCCCCACGAAAGCCGCCCCACCCGGTCCAGCCGGTGGGCCAGATCCTCGCCTTCCAGGTACTCCATGACAATGTAGGGAATGTTCTCCCATAGACCATGGTCGATGATGTGGACGACATGAGAGCTTCGTAGCTGGGCGGCGGCCTTCGCTTCGCGGTGAAAACGTTGGCGGGCTTCGGGCGTGTTCTTCGCCTCGCGATCGATCAGCTTGACGGCGCAGAGCGTTTCCAGGCTCACATGCTCGGCGAGCCAGACCGATCCCATCCCGCCTCGGCCTAACTCACGTATCAGCCGGAAGCGATTGGCAATACTGAGTCCTTCGGTCAACTGCACCCGCGCCGCCCTCTTGCGCTGACACCCCGCGCAAAAACTTTCACACCCAAGATTATCATGACCGCGTCAGGCGGTTCTCATCAAAAGATCGCCTTTTTTTTCGACACGCTGGAGCTCTCGTTCAGTATCCTACATAGGCGATAAGATCGACCGCTGCGGACGCGGGGCAATAAGGCCATTCATGTCATGGACGCAATCGCGCGGAAGCTTCAATCGAATCGGTGGAGTTACTCGGCGCGCGTTCGGCCCGCCTGCGGTGGAGTTACTCGGCGCGCGTTCGGCCCGCCTGCGGTGGAGTTACTCGGCGCGCGTTCGGCCCGCCTGCGGTGGAGTTACTCGGCGCGCGTGTTTCAGCGGTGGCCGAGAAGCGACTCACGCCCGCGGCGCGCGCGGGCGTTCGCGATCTGCTCGAACCGGATGAGACGCTGGCTCAAGCATCTCTGTGGGCGGACGATCATCGACAGGACCTCCGAGCGAACGCAGCCTGGCATTACGTGAACGTGCCCATTACCGAGCCGCATTACGACTCGCGGTTCTGTTCCAGTGCGGGGTGCGTCGTATCGAAGGTTGGCGAGCTTCGAATCGTGCTTGGAAATGCGGCGTTATCGCGCAGCGAACGCCAGCTGGCTCTTCGCTTGCTCGTTCACTTCGTCGAGGACCTACATCAGCCTGTGCATGTCGGTGACCGCGGCGATCGGGGTGGGAACGACCTGCAAGTACGCTTCTTCGGGAGCGGTACCAACCTTCATCGCCTTTGGGACGAGGGGATCTTGCTTCGTCAGAATTCCGACGAGTCGGCCTGGATCGCGCAAATCGATGCGCTCGCCACGTCCGAACAGAGTCGCCAATGGACGCAATGCGATGTCGCAACGTGGGCCGACGAGAGCCTCGAGGCGGCACGGCAAGCTTATTCGATTCCGGGCAGTGGATTGGCGCTCGAACCCGGTTCCAAGCTCGGTCAGGAGTATTTCGAATTCGCGTTGCCTATCGTTCGTCGGCGATTGGCTCAGGCGGCGGCGCGCCTTGCGACGACGCTCAACCAACTCTTCGCTACGAAGTAGCTCGACTTGCGGGGTGATCGAAGATCGAGCAGGCTCCCGCCGAATGGTTGCGCCCGAGCATTTCCCGTCCGCTTTGTCGCTTGCGTGCGCGATGGCGCTTGTCGCTTGCAGTTGCACCTCGCATGCCGACGAACCTCCGGACAGTTCGCCCCCTTGTGTTGCCGGTTTGAAGACGGATTGTCAGCCGCTCTACGATCCTCCGCTCTACTCCACGCTTTTCACCAAAATCTTGCAGCCGACATGCGCCACCGGGACGGGCACCTGCCACACGGCCGGCGCTGCCATGGGAGGTCTCGTCTTCGAAAATGTCACCGATTCCTACGATGCTCTGCTCGGGCTGAATGGCGCTCGACGACGCGTCGTGCCCAACGATCCCGCTTGCAGCCTCCTGATGATTCGCCTCGAATCGACCGATCCGCAGTTCGTGATGCCCAAGGGATCACGGCTCGATGAGCCAGCGCTCTGTGACTTCGTGTTGTGGATCGCAGAGGGCGCGCAGAGGAACTGAAGTGCGGTTGCAGGAATACATCGCGGCCGGAACCCTTCTAGTTGTGCTCGCTGGGTACGATGTAACGACAGCGGTTCCGCGGCTCGACGCCGCGCTCGTCGGTGGCATAGAGTACAGCGCAAGATGAAGGCGGCTCGCTACGCATGGCTCTTCGTCATGGCTGGCTGCAGCCAGGGACCTGATGTCTCGAACGTCGAAGAAACGACGTATCCGGTCGAGCAGTTGATGGATCCCGAGAGCTGCAAGGAGTGCCACCAGCAGCACTATCAGCAGTGGTCCGGCAGCATGCACGCGTATGCCTCCGATGACCCGCTCTTCGTCGCGCTGAACAAGCGCGGCCAAGAGCAGGCTCAGGTCGGCAAGTTCTGCGTCAAGTGCCACGCCCCCATGGCTGTTGCGATGGGCTTGACGGAAGATGGCCTGAACCTCGCCAGTGTCGACAAGAGGTTCAGAGGTGTCACTTGTTATTTCTGTCACGGCGTGGATGAGGTGCAAGGAACGCACGACAACCCGCTCCACCTCGCCAAGGACGCAACGATGCGCGGCCAGTTCGCCGACGCGGTTCCCAACAAGGCCCACCGTTCGGCGTACTCCAATCTGCACGACGGCGATCGAGTGGAATCGGCGGCGATGTGCGGCAGCTGTCACGATATCGTCAACGACCACGGTACCCACTTGGAGCGAACTTTCTCCGAGTGGACGGAGACGGTATTCTCCCACCCGGCGACGGGGACGACGTGCAATCAATGCCACATGTATCGAAGCACGAGAGTGGAGCCGGCAGCCGAAGCTCCCGGGGTCTTCTCGCGCTACTTGCACGATCACAAGATGCCCGGCGTCGACCTTGCCATCACCGATTGGCCCGACCGCGATGCGCAACGAAAGGCGGTCCAGCAGTTTCTGGATACCGAGCTGCAGACCGCACTCTGCGTGCGAGGGTACGGTGACGTCGCTGATCTCGAAGTGGTCGTCGACAACATCGCCGGGGGACACAAGTGGCCGAGCGGCGCCGCCCAAGACCGGCGGCTGTGGTTCGAAATAGCTGCCTATGCCGGTGGTTCGCAGATCTACCAGAGCGGCGCGGTGCCCGCCGGAACCGAGCCGACCACGCTGCAGGATCCCGATTTCTGGCTGATACGCGATTGCATTTTCGATGCGCAGGGTACCGAAACGCACATGTTCTGGGATGCGGCGAGCTTCGAGTCGAATCAACTCCCCGGCCAGCTGACGTTCGACCGCTCCTCGCCCGACTTTTACAAGTCCCACGTGTTCCAGACCTACCCGCGCGCCGCCTCGACCAAGCTTTCGGCTTTTCCCGATCGCGTGACCTTGCGCGTACAGCTGCAGACGTTCCCCCTCGAGCTGTTCGATGAGCTCTTCGCCGCCTCCGGTGACCACGGCTTTACGCCCGACCAACTTCAGACGATGCGAGAGCAGCTGGCCACGCCGTTCACCGTAGGTAAAGAGCTCGAATGGACGGCGGCCACGGCGACTCAGACCTTTTACGAGATGCTGGTTCCCGTTTCCTGTGCGAGCAACACGAACATGAACGCGGCGGCGTCCAAGGTGCCCGCGACACGCCACACCAATTGCAAGCCGTGAGGCGAGCGCCGCGGCGTCACTGGATACAGAAGTAGAACGCCACCGAATCGAGAGCCGCGCCGGCGTCGGCGGACCCGGCGAACGCGTCGATCTTGATGTGCCAAACGCCGACCATGAAGAAGTACAGCGGGTCAAGTGTATAGATATCTGTCGATGGATCGAACGAAACGACGGGCTTCACCGTGGCGGGATGGCCGTGGTCCGGCATGTCGAGATCCGCTTTGACCTCGCCATGGATCGCATTGCCGGACGAGTCGGTGATCTTCAGCGTGAAGACGTTATTTCCTCTCGCGGGCGGAGCCGGTTCGCTCTCGATCAGCTTGAACGTGAGCATCCCCTTTTGTCCGGGCTTGGTCATGTTCGCCGTGTAAGTGTCGACGCGTGGATCGGCCGAGCAATTCACGTATCCCTCGTCGCTCGCATCGGCGGTTGCGCTGGTGCCACCTGCGCCGCTCGAACCCGTGCCGCCCGCGCCGGTGGACGAAGAGGGGGGCGTGCTGGAATTCGACGAGCAACCCGAGCCAGTCGCGGTGGCGAGGGCGAGCGCCGCGGCGAATCCGTTGCAACGGAAAGCGAAAGATCGCACCTTGCTGTGATGGCGACGCGGATCGCTCATTCCGTGACTCCTCCTAGTGCTACGAGTTACCTTGGCCCGAGGTTTCAGGTCAAATCGTTGCACGGATGCTAATGAAAGCACGATGAATCGTCTGGAGGCGTTGGAGACCGCGCACCGCGACGGCATCAACCTGTCGTGGCTCGTCAAGCTGCGCTGGGCTGCCATGGCGGGCCAGCTCTTGACGATCGCGGTGGTGCATCAGCTAATGGGCATTGCTCTGCGCCTGCTGCCGCTGCTCGGCCTCATCGCGCTCGGCGTCGCAACGAATGTCGCCGCTTTCGGTTGGACGGTGCAAGGTCGCGTCGTACCCCGGTGGGCCATCCCCGGCCTGATGATCCTCGACACGCTGCTCTTGACGGCCCTCCTCTATCTGAGCGGCGGTCCCTTCAACCCTTTCAGTTTTCTCTACCTGGTTCAGATTGCCCTTGCCGCGGTGGTCCTGCCCGAGCGCTCGACCTGGACGCTGGTCATCTTGTCGCTCGCCTGCTCGGCGTTTCTCTTCGTGGGCTACCAGGAGCTGCCGCTCGGGCGCATGTCACACGGCGAGCACATGCGCATGCACCTGATCGGCATGTGGGTGGCCTTCGGAGTCGCCGCTGCATTCATCGTCTACTTCTTGCTGCGCATCATGCGAGCGCTCGCGACGCGCGACGCCGAGCTCGAGACGGCGCGCAGCCGCATGGCGCGTCAAGAGAAGTATCCGATGCGCGGCCGTCGATTCTGCTGGTCGACGACGATCAGATCTTCGTCGAACGGTTGGCGCGAGCCTTTCGGGATCGAGGCTACGATGTGCGGGCTGCCGACGGCTACGACGCCGCGGTCGCGCTTGCGAGAGCCGAATCGCCCGAGCTCGCGGTCGTCGACTTGAGGATGCCGGGCCGCTCGGGTCTCGAGCTCGTTCGCGATCTCAGGAACACCGACCCTTTCACGAGAATCCTCGTCCTCACGGGATACGGCAGCATCGCCACGGCGGTCGAAGCGATTCGGCTCGGTGCCCAGGATTATCTGCCCAAACCGGCCGACGCCGACGACATACTCGCCGCTCTCAGCCGCGGATTCGATGACCACAAAGCCATGCCGCACGATTTTCAGGCGCCTTCACTCGCGAGAGCCGAGTGGGAACACATCCATCGCGTGCTTTCGGATTGCACAGGCAACGTGTCCGAGGCGGCGCGTCGCTTGGGGATCCATCGGCGGTCGCTCCAGCGCAAATTGCAGCGATACCCACCGCGCGAATAACGTGGGGAGTCTTGCTCGATCACAAAAGATGTTAGGCTAAATACCTCGCATGGGCCTGGTCGCCATTCTCACGCTCGGGTTCTTCCTCGGCATGCGCCACGCCACCGATTCCGATCATGTGGTGGCGGTTGCGACCATCGTCAGCCGCGAGAAGTCGATGCGAGCGGCGAGCCTGATCGGGGTGCTCTGGGGGATCGGTCACACGGTGACCATCGTGCTGGTCGGCGGCGCGATCATCCTCTTCGGCATCGTGTTCCCCGCGAAAGTGGGGCTCACCATGGAGTTCTCCGTCGCGCTCATGCTCGTTTTGCTCGGAACCATGAACGTGATCGGTTTCCGAAAAGAGGTGCACCGGCTGCGCCGCGACCACCTGCATTCCGGCCATGGCAGCGACGAGGTTGCGCCCGCGAGCGAACCGGAGTCAGAAAACGCCGGATGGCTGGGGCGCTATCGCGGCCTACGTCCGCTCATCGTGGGTACGGTGCACGGGCTGGCCGGTTCGGCAGCGGTGGCGCTTCTGGTTTTGAGCACGATCCGCAACCCGGCTTGGGCTCTCTTCTACCTCTTCGTCTTCGGAGTGGGAACCGTGGCCGGCATGATGCTCATCACATCGGCGCTCGCGGTGCCGCTCGCGTATTCGGCACGCCGGTTCTCGGTGTGGAACCACCACATACGATGGGTCACCGGCATCGTCAGTGTGGCGCTCGGGCTGTTTCTCGTTTACCAGATCGGTTTCGTGGACGGGCTCTTCAGCACGGCGCCCCCTTGGATTCCACGGTAATCGGTTCTTCATGAACACGAGAGGAGGGAACATCGTGCCGTTCACATCCATCCGCGCGCTTCTCCCGTCGGCCTTCGCAGTGGGGCTGGCCATCGCTTCGAGCCCCGCTGCCGCACAGACCCCGCCCCCAGGACCCACACCGGCCAATCCCTACTATCCCGGCTACCCTCCTCCAGCCACCAACGCTCAGCCGGGTTCGCCATCGGCGCTCCCCCCACCGGCGCGGCTGCGGTACGCGGAAGGTCAGCCGATTCCGGCCGGTTATCATCTGGAGTCGCAGCCGCGAAAGGGGCTCTGGTTGAGCGGTGCGCTCGTCTTCGGCATCCCCTACGTGATCTCGGTCTCGGTCGCCGGTTCGAGCCGGCATGACGGTGATCGCTATCTCTATATTCCGGCGATCGGTCCGTTCGTCGACCTTGCCACCCGAGGCGACGATTGCCCGACTGACACCGGCTCCTGCGCCGAGGGCGCTTCCGTCGAGCGCTTCTGGCTCACCTTCGACGGCCTGTGCCAGGTCGGGGGGGCTACGTTGTTCATTCTCGGGATGGCGATGCCCCAGAAGTTTCTGGAGCGTGACGATGCTCCCATCAGCGGCCAGAAGAGCCAACCCTCGTTCGCATGGTCGGTGGCCCCGCGAACATTCGGCAAGCGTGGAATGGGGCTCAGTTTCGGAGGGCAGTTCTAGCCGCCGATGCAGCGCCTTTTTGCGCTCCTCCCGTTCTTCGTTGCGGCGTGTGCGACCGGCACCCAGTGGACCGACGTTCGTCGCGAGTTCGACTACCGGCCTCCTCCCGGCGTGAACTTCGTCGTCATCGAACGAGCGGGAGGCACCGACATCGACGAAGCCATCCGCCGTCTATGCGAGGGGCTCACGAAAGAGCTGGCCTCTCGAGGGCTCACCGCGCGCCAGCTCACTTATCCAGGACTCCCACCCGTTCTCTATCTCGATATCCAGGAGTGGGAGCCGGGCAATCGCTTCGAGCGCTGGCTCGGTTTCGGAGGAGGGGAGGCGCGTCTTGTCGTCGACGCCCGTTTCGTGCGCGGCGGCGACGGTCGTCCTGCGCTGATGGGGCGGGTGCGCGCATTCGTTCGCGGCGGCTTCTACGGTGGCTCCGCCATGACCGCGCCGGAGCTCGCAGCCGAGTCGATTGCGCGCTTCGTTGCTTCGGGTGCCACGCCGGAGGATTGAGCGCTCGGTCCGTCGACAGCCGTCGATTGTTGAGCCCGCGCCTTCGCGTGGTGCAACCT
>WNGA01029849.1_pt1 | contig 11738 bp, 8 predicted proteins | sample 5400061 | NCBI WGS metagenome assembly WNGA01 (sample SAMN13153366, study PRJNA577476) | soil metagenome | isolation source: 100 cm soil or saprolite under grassland replicate 2 | place: USA:California | collected 2016-06-15
GCCTGCTTGTCCCGACATCTCCGTTAAGTGCCAATCGCGTCCGAACGCAGCGCAGCAAAATCCCACTGCTTATTCGATCACCTCGTCGGCGCGGCCGAGCAGCGGAAGTGGGACTACCGCTACATTCCTGATCTCGACCGCATCCGCTGCGGCAGAACCAGCCCAAGAAGGAAGAATAGGCTGCTTCAGTTGGCCGGCCTTGTCATCGTCACCAATCGGGCGCGCGAGATCCCAACGCCTCGTCGCGTGATCGATCCCCCCGCAAGCTGGATTGAGCGCAGCGAAACGAAAAAGGGCTAGGATCGACGGGCGGTCGCTCGGGAACGGCACGGCCTTTTCCACTGTGGCGCCTTCGCAGCGGCCCGTGTGCGACGCCCATCAATCCAAAGTATTCGGGAGCGGTGTTCCGATCATGTCCCCCCGGGCCCGAATGCACGGACGCTTAACATCCAGCCGCTTGGTCAGTTCCGACCGCAGCGCGGCTTTCTGTTAGTCCGATCCACATTGCCCAGCAGTGTGGCCCGCTTGCTACATACCGCGGGTAAGTTGCCCGTCTGCTTCGACGATTTGTAGATGCAACAACGTGTAGGGCGGGCGGTTGGCGAGCAGGACTTAGCCACATTGCGGAGCGGAGTCATGGCTGGCCGAGCATGCACTCCGATTGCGTCAACTGGCTACTGCCGGCCAGCGGCATCACATCAAGGTAGTGAAAAACCAGTAGGTCTCGGGTCGTGCCGCCTGTCGGAAATCCTCCAAGTACAAGTAACGGAGAGCGGTCGCCAGCGAGTCTAGGAGGGAGAGCAGCGGGGGCTCTCGCTTGATTCTAAAGAAAAGCCCCGTCTTAGAGGGACGGGGCCCGAGTTTGACACGGGTGAGACACTTGAAGTCTCCTGCCTCACCCATCACCCCAACCCCCAACCCCGCATTCGGTTCCGGCGCCGAACCTGCCGGCGCGGAACCGAACAACTGCTATAACCTTGATCTGCAAGGCAGCTGTTGAAATTGAGAAACTATTTGTCAGCTTCCGGTTGCCCGAATCTGTCATCTCGCGTACCTAGCGATTTCGGCGGAGGGAGGGAACCGACCCTTGGTCGGTCGGCACGACGTCCGCGAGGCCGTCCGGCCCCCACGCGAGATCCCGGACGGCCCCTTTCTTTCCTATGACGCTTGCGCGCCCGCTTATTTGGCGACGGCGCTGACCTTAGTTCTCGGCCGTTCGCGCTTGGCTGGCGCATATCGTGCTTGCAGAACGGCGATTGGCAGAACATCGAACAAGTCCGCAGCCGCCAAGCTGGGCCCCGTCATCGTTTTCTCGACCGCGAGTACGGTGCGCATTGCGGAAAAACCTTCGGCCAATACCGATGCATTCCAAGCTTGGCCGGGCGGCCATCGCCGGCCGCCCTGCGTCGCGCGGCCAAATAGCCGTCCGCTCGCGACGATAACGGCGTTCTGTTCGCCGAGCCGTGCGAACGCGACGATCTCGTGGCAGTTCGGACCGACGACGACGAGCGGACGATAGGATCCGTTGGTAAAGACGTCCGGAAGTCGCTGTCGCAGCGCAAGAAGGTGGCGCATCAAGGCAAACTTGACGCGGCCGTCTGGCCATGTGCTCGCAAGCGCACGCCAATCCGGCGGCTCGCCGATCGAGTTGAGCGCGCATGTTCGTGCGGCGAAGTCGACGGGTCGCCGGTTGTCGGGATCCACCAACGCCAGGTCCCAGAATTCGGTGCCCTGATAGAAATCGGGGATGCCCGGCATGGCTGCCTTCAGGACTAACTGCGCGAGGCTGTTGAGGGCCCCCATCAACGCCGCGCGGCGCGCGAATGCATCAAAGGCTTCGATGAAGCTTGCGGATTGTTCGCGATCGAGAAGACGATCAAGAAAGTCTTTAAGACCCGCCTCGTAACGTTCATTGGGCGCGAGCCAACTCGTCTGCTGTTTGCCTTCGCGGGCGGCTTTGATGGCGTAGGCCTGAACCCGCTCGACGAAGCTCGCATCGATGCCGGCCAGAGGCCAGGCGCCAAGCAGCGCCTGATAGAGCACGTATTCGTGCGCCGGCGAGGGTATCCGCGACGGTCCCAAAGAGACGACCAGCTTGGCATTGAGCTGCCGCCACTGCTGCACATTTTGCGTCCACGCGTCGGCGAGCTCGCAGAGGGCGATTATTCTCGCACGGGCGTCCTCGCCGCGCTTGGTGTCGTGCGTTGCAGTTCGGACCGGTGAATTGCTGAACCTTAAATGCGAAGCGGCGGTCGCGCGCAATGCTGTGGCCAGCGCGCCCCTGGGCAATGAGATCGAGCGTCAACGCATCGCGCAGGAAATCGAAAATCCCGAAGTCCGAACCGAACCAATCGGCACGAGCATCGGCGAGCGCCCCCTCGATAATCGCACGATCCTCGCGGCTTGGACCTGACGCAGTGACGTAGGTTCGATAGATCGGAAAATGCAAGATGAACAGCTCGAACGCGGCGCGCAGGCGCTCGGCGGTATAGTCGCGTGTGGTGTAGTGGCCGGCGGCGATCCGTGTGAGTAAACGCGTCAATACGGTGAACTCGCTCGCCAAAATATTTGCAATCACGCGACGCTTGGCCTCGATGAGAATGGTGTCAAAACTGCGCTCATCGCCACTGACGTCGTGCCAGGTTCGCTCGAGCGTGGCGAGCCCGCGATCGTCGAGAAGCAGCCGTGAGATGAGGTTGAGCCATTCATAGCCTGTCGTGCCGGCAACTCCAGCGAAGCGAGGCAGGCGCTCTCCGTCGGCCAGAATCTTTTCGGCCACGACGTAGAACGGTCTGCTGTTTGAGGACCGCGCGACGTCGATGAGCCGTTGCAGCCGGCGGAAATACTGATGCGGATCGCGCAGCCCATCGATGTGATCGAGCCGCAACCCGTGCAGGCAGCCCTCCGCGACGAGGCGGCGGACAAGCCCATGAATGGCGTCGAAGGTGCCGCGGTCTTCCACGCACAGCCCAGCGAGCGTGTTGATGTCGAAAAATCGCCGGTAGTTGATCTCGCTGCCGGCAAGTCGCCAATGCGCGAGCCGATAGTGCTGGCGCTCGAGCAAGTGATGCAGGGCGAGAATCGCCCCGGGTTGGTGAGTCGGTTGATAAGCCCGCAGCCCGCGGTCGATCACGTCCTTGCCGTCGACGATGGACGCGAGTTCGGCCTTGAAGGCCGGTGCCTCGTGACGCGGGGGATTATGCGGGCCGCGATACCGCGCCGCCAATTCGAGCAGCTTGCGGCCCGCCGGCAGCTCGCCCGCGCCGGTTTCCAATACGGCTTTCTGCAAAATCTCGCCGTAACGGCTAGGAGCGATTGGGAGCCGATGCTCGTAATACCAGGCCGAGAAGCTGCCTTCCGCTGCATCATATCGCAGCTCGATTTCACCGCGTTCCAGCGCCTCACCATAGGACGTTCCAAGAACGGGGATCAGGACGCCGCCGCCGGGGTGCGCCGGCAGGGTCTGCCAATCGATGTCGAACGAAGCAGCGCAGGGGGATTTCGGTCCCCATTCCAGGACGTCGAGCCACCACGGATTGTCGGCATAGTGAACGCCCATGTGGTTGGGCACAAAATCGAGAATCAGCCCGATATCCGCCGCATCGAGCGCGGCGGACAGGCGCCGAAACCCATCCTCGCCGCCGAGCTCGGGGTTGAACGAATTGTGGTCGACCACGTCATATCCGTGCGGACTGCCCGAACGCGCCTTGAGGAATGGGGAAGCGTAGAGATGGCTGATGCCAAGGGCCTTGAGATACGGCACCAGCGCGGCCGCTTGGTCGAAGCCGAACTTCGGAGTGAATTGGAGACGGTAAGTCGCAAGCGGCACCGAGGGCGGCATCATCCCTCTCCGATGCTCCAGAACACCGACCACGGCGGCAGCGTTGCCGGCGGATCGCCGCCCCAAATCGGTCGCAGCGGTCGAAAGTTGCGGGGCAGCTCGGCGCCGTCATCGGCGAGGTTGGCAAGCATTCTGAGCGTCTTGCCGTCGGCGAGTAACCAATTCGCGCTCAGGATACGTTGCTCGCATCGGGCGGCGAGAAACTTTGCGCTGGCAAGCTGCGGCACGATCTCCTGGCGTCGCGTCGTCAACAGCTCGCGGATCCACGCGAGCCGCCTGCGGCCCTCCAACGTCGTGCGCGCATCCCAATCGAGCACCGCGGAGCGGAACGTTGCTTCGTCGAGCGGGTCCGGAACCTCATCGCCCGGTTCGGCATAGGCCGACTTGAATTCCTCTTGTCGGCCTTTGCGCACCGCATCCGCCAGTGCGCCCTGGAAATCGCAAAAGAAGGGAAACGGCTGCGTTGACCCCCATTCTTCTCCCATGAACAAGAGCGGGGGCATCGGAGCAAGCAGCGTGATGGCGAGTGCCGCCGCGAGAGCAGCCTCGGGGACGCGGGGCGCAAGACGATCCCCCAAGGGACGATTTCCAATTTGGTCATGGTTCTGCAGAAAATTGACGAAAGCCAGCGGTGACAGGGCAGCCGATACTTCACCGCGACTTCGACCATGCCGGTGAGGCGAGGCCTCGCCCTGATAGGCGAAGCCTGAGGATAAGACGCGCGCGATGTGACGGCGCGGATCCGGTGCGTAATCCCGATAATAGCCGCTGTCCTCTCCCGTCAGCAGGCGGTGCCACGCGTGATGGTAATCGTCGTTCCATTGCGCGCGATATTTGCCTTCCGAAGGATTGGCGCACGGATCGAGGAAGCTCGCACGGTTATCGTCGTTCTCCAGGACGAGATGGATCATTCGCCCAGTGGCGGCAGCGAAGTGCCCAACCACGCGGCTCAGGTCATAGAGGACCGAGGGCCGTCCCGTTTCGACGATGGCATGAACGGCGTCGAGCCGAAGGCCGTCGAAACGATAGCGCTCGAGCCAGTGGAGCGCATTGCCGATCGCGAAGGCGCGGACTTGTGGAATGTTATAATCGATGGCGTGGCCCCACGGCGTATGAGCAGACGCGAAGAATGTCGGCGCGTAATGGTGGAGATAGTTACCTTCCGGGCCGAAATGATTGTAGACGACGTCGAGAAACACCATGAGCCCCCGGGCATGCGCCTCGTCGATCAGCACCCGCAGATCATCCGGGCGACCATAGACGCTGTCCGGCGCGTAAAGCAGGACACCGTCGTAGCCCCAATTTCGCCGGCCTGCGAAGTCGGCAATCGGCATCAGTTCGATCGCGGTCACTCCGGTCTCAACCACGTGGTCGAGCTTCTCGATCGCGGTGCGAAACGTGCCGCCGGGGGTGAACGTGCCGACATGAACCTCCAAAAACGCCGCATCCTCCCAGGGCCGCCCGCGCCATCCATTTGTCCGCCACGGGAAGCGATCGTGGTCGATGACCTCGCTTGGACCGAGCACGTCCTGCGGTTGGAAGTGCGAGGCCGGGTCCGCAACCTCCATGTCGCCGTCGATGCGATACTTGTAGCGGGTGCCGGCGCGCGCGCCTGGTATCGTGACTTCGTACCAGCCCTCCGCATGCGCCTGCATCGGATACGGGCGATCGAGCATCACCTCGACGCGCTTGGCGGCCGGAGCCCAGAGGCGGAAGGTGACTCCGCCTCGATGCAGCTCGGCGCCAAAGCGCAAGCTGGCCGTCATGGCGACCCCGAAAATACCAGAATTGAGCGCGGCCGCGCTTGCAACTTCGCGCCGGACGCCAGCTCAGCGCCGAGCCGCGGTTCCGGCGCGGTTTCCAAGAGCACAGTCCAAAGGTTGTATTGCGGGAGGATAGGAAGCGTGAACTCGATCGGGCGTTGAGCACGACATAGAGCGCCGCGCCTCCTTGCTCGAGCGGGCCGAGGACATAAGACAGGAAACGTCCCTCCGGAAAATTCCAGTCCTGCTCCACCATCTCGGTCGCCTGTGGCGTCAGCCACAACGCGCCGAAGGAACCGTCAGCGCGGCGCCCTTCGACCCAGCGCCGTGCGCGCAACTGGGGAAACCGCCGGCGCACCTCGCTGAGCTCGCTCACCAAGGCGGTCATGTCCTCCTCATTGCGGCCGAGCGCGGACCAATCCACCCATCCGATTGGATTGTCCTGGCAATAGGCGTTGTTGTTGCCGCCCTGGCTATTGCCGACTTCGTCTCCGGCGAGCAGCAACGGCACGCCTTGCGCCAACATCAGACTTGCAAGCAGATTGCGCCGCAGTTGCCGCCTCAGCTGCAGAATCTCGGGATTATCAGTCGGTCCTTCGACGCCGTGATTCGTGCTGTGATTTTCGTCGAATCCGTCTCGATTGTGCTCGCCGTTTGCTTCGTTGTGCTTGCGCTCGTAGCTGGCGAGATCTGCAAGCGTGAACCCATCATGAACCGTAACGTAGTTGATGCTCGCGCGCGGGCTGCGACCGTCGTGATGAAACAGATCGGCTGAGCCGGTCATGCGGCGGCCAAGCTCGCCGATAAGATTGCCTTCGCCGGACCAGTAGCGACGCAGCGTGCCGCGAAAACGGTCGTTCCATTCCGACCAGCCCGACGGAAACGCGCCGACCCGATAGCCGCCGGGACCAAGATCCCATGATTCAGCGATCAGCTTGGTTCCGGCCAAAACAGGGTCCTGCCGGATGGCCGCAAAAAAGGCCGCGCCACCATCGAACCCGTTGGACCCGCGGCCGAGCGTGCTTGCGAGATCGAACCTGAACCCGTCGACGTGACAAACCTGCACCCAATATCGCAGCGAATCCATCACCATCTGCAGCACGCGCGGATGCGTGAGCTTGAGTGCATTCCCGCAGCCCGTGAAGTCGTCGTAGTAGCGGGGCTTGTCGGAGAGAAGCCAGTAATAGGAGGTGTTGTCGATGCCGCGGAAGCTCAGCGTCGGGCCGAGGTGATTGCCTTCGGCGGTATGGTTGTAGACGACATCGAGGATGATTTCGATGCCGGCATCATGCAATCGCGACACGGTCGATCGAAATGCATCGAGCGATCCATCCGCGGCGTAACGGGTCTCGGGTGCGAAAAAGCCCAGCGTATTGTAGCCCCAATAGTTGCTAAGGCCGCGCTCGATCAGATGCCGATCGTCGATGAAGGCGTGGATCGGCAGCAGTTCAAGTGCGGTGACGCCTAGACGCCTGAGATGATCGACCACTGCCGGTGCCGCAAGCCCGCGATATGTACCGCGCCAAGCGGGCGGCACATCCTCGCGAAGTTGCGTCAGTCCCTTGACGTGGGCTTCGTAGATGACCGTGTCTTGCCAGGGAATCGACGGTCGACGTTCTTCGCCCCATGTGAAGGCTTCGTCGACGACGACGCTCTTCGGTATTCCACGCGCGTTGTCCCGCCGGTCGAACGAGAGGTCTGCCCGGGCGCTGCCGGCGCGATACCCGAAATGCGCGTCGCTCCAGACGAGGCGCCCGGCGAGCTGCTTGGCATAGGGATCGACGAGGAGCTTGTGCGCATTGAAGCGCAATCCCCGCTCGGGCTGATAAGGGCCATGGACCCGGTAACCGTAGAGCTGTCCCGGCGCGACATCATTGAGGTAGCCGTGCCAGACATCCTCGGTGCGTTCCGGCAACGCGATGCGCTCGATCTCGCGGCGACCGTGACTGTCGAATAGGCAAAGCTCGACCTTTTCGGCATTCGCCGAAAACAGCGCGAAATTCGTTCCGCGCCCGTCCCATGTGGCACCCAACGGATGCGGCGCACCGGCCGAAATCCGCACCCTACCGCTCCGGAACGAGAAAAATTGCCGCAAGGGGCGGAACAACAAGGCTGACCTCGGGAACTGCGCCTTCGTCCAACGTCCTGACCGCGCCCGCGTTCCCGACATTGCTGCCGCCGTAGAGCGCGGAATCGCTGTTGAGGACCTCACGCCAAGTCCCCGAGAACGGAACCTTGATGCGGTAGTCGCGGTAGACCTCGGGGGTGAAGTTCACCACCACCAGGCAACGCTCGTGCGTCTGGCGTCCTTTTCGCAACCACGCGAACACGCTGCGTTCGGCGTCATGCATGACCAGCCACTCGAACCCGGCATCCTCACAATCGAGTTCGTGCAGAGCCGGTATCGTCCGGTAAAGACGATTGAGATCGCGGACCAAAGCCTGCACGCCCGCATGACGGGGATGCTTGAGAAGGTGCCAATCAAGCGAGTGGTCATGGCGCCATTCGCTCTCCTGACCGAACTCGCTGCCCATGAACAGCAGCTTCTTGCCGGGATGGCCGAACATGAAGCCGTAATAGGCGCGCAGATTGGCAAAGCGCTGCCATTTGTCGCCTGGCATGCGGCCGAGAATCGAACGCTTGCCGTGCACGACCTCGTCATGGGAGAGCGGCAGGATGAAGTTCTCGAAGAACGCGTAGTGCAAACCGAAAAGGATTTGGCCGTGATGATGCTTGCGGTAGATTGGATCTTTGCTGATGTATTCGAGCGTATCGTGCATCCATCCCATGTTCCACTTGTACCCGAACCCGAGACCGCCCCAATCCACCGGCCTTGATACCATGGGCCAAGCGGTCGACTCCTCCGCCGCCGTGGTCGCATTGGGATATCGTGAGAACAGCTCCGAATTGAAGCGGCGAAGCAGGTTGATGACGTCGAGGTTTTCGCGTCCGCCGTATTTATTCGGGATCCAGCCGCCTTCGGGCCGGCTGTAATCGAGATACAGCATGGAAGCGACGGCATCCACGCGCAGCCCGTCGATGCCGTAGCGATCGAGCCAAAACAACCCGCTACCCAGCAGGAAGTTTGCGACCTCGGTGCGGCCGTAATTGTAGACGAGCGTGTTCCAATCGAGGTGACGACCTTGTTGCGGATTTTCATGCTCATATAGTGCCGTCCCGTCGAAACGGCTGAGGCCATGCGGATCGTCGGGGAAGTGTCCTGGCACCCAGTCCAGAATGACGGCGAGTCCCTTTCGGTGGCATGCATCGATCAAGGCGGCAAAGTCGGCTGGACTGCCAAAGCGACTGGTGGGTGCAAAAAGTCCGGTCGGCTGATAGCCCCACGATCCGTCGAATGGATGTTCGCTCACCGGCAGGAATTCGAGATGGGTGAACCCCATGTCGCTGGCGTAAGCTGGCAATTCCTCCGCCAGCTCGCGGTAGCTCAGCCAACGGCCGCCACGTTGCGGCTGCCGCCGCCACGAGCCGAGATGGACTTCATAGATCGATATCGGCGCGCGCAATGCATTGATGCCGGCAGGTGCCGGTTGCGGCTGTTGGATTGTGTCGCGATCGACTACGATCGAAGCCGTCTGCGGCCGCAGCTCGGCAGCGAAAGCGAGTGGATCGGACTTCAACGGCAGCAGGTGACCATCCGGCCCGACAATCTCATATTTGTATTTGTCGCCGGCGCGGGCTTCGGGCACGAAAATTTCCCAAAAGCCATTGCCGCGCACGCGCATGGCGTGGCGGCGTCCATCCCATAGATTGAAATCGCCAACCACGCTGACCCGCTTGGCCGCCGGCGCGAACACGGCGAAGGCTACGCCCGCCACGCCATCGAGCACCATCGGATGGGCGCCCAGCTTTTCGTAAGGATGCATATGCGTTCCTTCGCCGAGCAGGTAGAGATCGAGATCGGACAAGATCGGCGGGAAGCGGTAGGGATCCTCGATCTCGACCTGCCGTTCGCCGTAACGCGCGCGCAGGCGATAGTGGCGCGGTCCATTGGACAAACGACCCTCGAACAGGCCGGCATCGTGGATGCGTTGAAGATCGCTTTCGTGGCCAAGCTCGTCGATGACGGCAACGCCTTCGGCATCCGGAAGGAAGACGCGAACGACGGACGAGTCATTTTCTACATGCGGGCCGAGATAGCGGAACGGATCGGAATGGCGACCCTCGATGACGGCATAGGCTTCCGGCGTGAGCGAGCTCATTGCGGCGCGCCTTCCGAACGCGAGAGAATGCGCCAGGTGCCGGCCAGCGGCACCCGCAGCCAATCAGGCCGATGCGCGAGCTCATATTCGATTTCATAGAAAGCCTTCTCCAACAGGAAAAAATCGAGAAGAGCATCGGCGGCCTCGGGCGATTGCGGCCAAAGTCTCGTGTCCCTCAATGATGATCGATATGCCGCCATAAAGGCGGCGACGGAGTGTTCGCGCCAATCTTCGAGCGCGCGGGCGAGCTTGCCATGGTGTTCATCGGGCGCCGACTTGAGCGCACGCTCGAGCGCAGCCGTTGCGGAATAGTCGATCGAGCGGATGAGACCGGCTACATCGCGGGCAGCGGGGGCCTTGCGCCGGCGATCCTCGATGCTGCGGCGCGGCTCGCCTTCGAAATCGATGATGGAGATGTCGTCCTTGACGATCAGAATCTGCCCGAGATGAAAATCACCGTGATGACGGATCTTCATTGCGTCGACGGTTTCCGGAAGCAATTCGCCCAATCGCGCGGGAAGCGAGTCTCGGTAGGACAAGAGCGCGTCGAGCAGCTGGCGATCATTCTCCGCCAACTCCGATCGGCGACGTGCCAAGTCACCGAGGGCGCGGCCGGCACGCTGCAGGATGCCTTCCGTCCAATTCCCGACATCGTCGGCCGCAATCGGTTCCGGAGCGAATGCGGCGATATCATCACGGCTTGCAAGCGCGAGCTGCAACTCGGCGACCCGCCGCCCGATCTGGTCCATCCGCCGCAGATAGGCGGCTTGCTCATCGCTGTGCCCGGCGGCCTCGGCCGTCAGGAGGCGCTGTTCCTCGACGAAACGGTCCAGATAGGCGCTCGTCACCGTCCAGGCGTCACCCTGGTTTTGCACGAAGCCGTGCACGACGGCGACGGCGCTGCGAGCCCCGTTCTCCTCCAGCTCGACCGTTCCGAGCAGGGGCGGGGCATGCGAGAACGCGACTGTTTCCGTGAGAAAATGGCCGACCTCGATTTCCGGGTTGAGCCCCGGCTCGAGGCGGCGAAAGAGCTTGACGACATAGTCTGTTCCGACAAGGACCGTCGTATTCGACTGCTCCGTATCGATGGCACGCACGTCTTGGATCGCGAGCGGGCCGTCTTTCGCAAAGGCCGCCGTCGGCGCGAACTCGATTCGACGACGGTCGGCTTCGGTGGTGTGCCCTGCGCGCAGGTTTTCGAGCAGAAGAGAGATAAAGCTCGGATCTGCGGTGGCGTCGAGCAGGGTGCCTTCGCGTGGCCCCTGGCGCACGGCGGCGAGCGCGCTTGGATCTTGTCGCTCGGGGTCAAAACGGGTCCATTTGATGGTCAAGGGCAGGAGATAATGCGCGGTTTCGCGCTTGTCTTTGGTTTCGAGCAACGCAACTCCCAGATCGGGATCGGCCGCCACGATTGGAACGGCGCCGACGATATGGGTCGTCGCCAGCCTGCCTCGATTCGCATACCAGCGCCGGCTCGCAAGAAATGCCGGAAGGACATCGCGTTCGAGTATCGATTTGGAACGGTCGCGCAGCAGAGATCTCCAGCCGTCGGTGACGACGAGCGTCTCGAATTCCTCCCAGATCCTCGGGCCCTCGATCGTCGACGCATCCGGTTCGCGGAGCAGGAACCAAAAGAATCCGTAGGGCCCGAGCGTCACAAGGTAGGCACCATCGCCAATCGGCGGAAAGTTCGTTCGGCCCAGCAATTCAAACGGCACGCGGCCACGCCAGGGGGCGAGGTCGATCTCGGCAGCCTGCGCCGAGCGCGACAGATTGGCGACACAAAGCACGACTTCGTTTTCGTGTTGCCGTACGTAGACGAGCACGGAGCGATTTGCCGGGCGGATAAATGTCAGCGATCCGCGGCCAAACACCTTGCTCGACTTGCGAACCGAAATCAGGCGTTTGGTCCAA
>WNGA01031481.1_pt1 | contig 11738 bp, 16 predicted proteins | sample 5400061 | NCBI WGS metagenome assembly WNGA01 (sample SAMN13153366, study PRJNA577476) | soil metagenome | isolation source: 100 cm soil or saprolite under grassland replicate 2 | place: USA:California | collected 2016-06-15
GCTCCTTCTCTGTTGTGGGAGGTTCCTGAAATGTCCGGCTCCAACGTGGGCACTACGCGCTAGGGAGCGCCGTCTCCGCCCAGGATCTCCTCGCCACGCAGCGCGCGGCGGAGCACCTTCCCGGTGGCGAGCTTGGGCAGCGCGGCCACGATCTCGATCACCTTGGGGACCTTGAACCGGGCCAGGGACTTCGCCGCGTGATCTCGCAGCTCCTGCTCCGTCGCCGACGCGCCGGGCTCCAGGACCACGAGCGCCTTCACCGCCTCCCCCGTCCGGGAGTCCGGGATGCCGATCACCCCTGCCTCGAGCACCGCGGGATGGGCCACCAGGACCTCCTCGACCTCCTTCGGGTACACGTTGAACCCCGACACGATCACGAGGTCCTTCTTCCGGTCCACCAGGTACAGGTAGCCGTCCTCGTCCCGCACCGCGACGTCGCCGGTCCGCAACCACTCCCCCTCGAGCAGCGCGGCCTCGGTGTCCTCGTCCTTGTTCCAGTACCCGCCGAACACGTTGGGACCGCGAACCACGATCTCCCCGGGGTCACCCTCCTCGACGTCCTGCCCCTCGTCGTCCACCAGGCGGACCTCGACGCCGGGCAGGGGCAGGCCGATGGAACCGGATCGGGGCTCCTCGCCCAGCGCGGAGGTGGTGACCGCGGGGGCCGCCTCCGTCAGGCCGTAGCTGTCCCATACCGGGACGCCGAAGCGCTCCCGGAATCCCTGCTGGACCTCTGGGGCCAGCGGCGCCGCGCCCGACACCGCCATGCGCACGGAACGGAACGCCTCCCGCCCTCCTTCGGGGAGCTCGAGCCAGGCCGAGAACATCGGCGGCGCGCCGGGGAGGACGGTGACGCCGTGCCGCTCGATCAGCTGGAGGATCTCCTGTGGCTCGAACCGCTCCACCAGCACCGTCGTGGCGCCGGCGCGCACGGCCGCGCCGAGGATCGCGTTCAGCGCGTAGATGTGGAACATCGGGAGCACCGCGAGCACGACGTCGTCCCCCTTCATCGCCGTCGGCACCGCCTCCATCTGCTCCAGGTTCGCCAGCAGGTTCCCGTGCGTGAGGATGGCCCCCTTGGGGCGGGCCGTCGTCCCGGACGTGTACTGGATGAGCGCGAGGTCGTCCTCGGCTCGATCGGCGGAGGGGGGATCGCCGGCGTGGGCCAGCGCCTCCTCGAACGAGGTCGTCCCCGGCGGCACCGGCGGCCCCGCCACCACCAGCACGTGCTCGAGGTCGGGGATGCCGCTCCGAGCCGCCAGGACCGTGGGGAGGTAGGCCATCTCGGCGATCACGGCCTTCGCCCCGGCGTCGGCCAGGATGGGACCGACCTCATCCGCGTTGCCGACGAGGAAGGCGACCCGGTCCCCCGGCCCCACACCCAGCGCGGCCAGCGCGGCCGCGGCCCGGTTCACGGCGCCGTCGAGCTGTGCGTACGAGAGCGGGCGGCTCCGGAACACCACCGCCGGCCGGTCCGGGACCCGGGCGGCCGACAGCGCGAGCACCTCAGCCAGGTTCATTGCCGCCGGAGTCTATCCGGCGCGCGCGCCGCCGATCCCGGCTTCTCGCCCTCAGCCGACCGAGAGGTGCTGGGGGAACTCGCCGGGGGCGGGGGTCCGGCCGGCCCACTCCGCATGGGTCGTGCCCACCGACTCGAACACCGCGACCTCCTCGAACCCGGCGTCGCGGCGTTCGAACAGCACGAACTTCGACGAGCCGACCTCCGTGTTGTGGCAGTAGCGCTCGGAACCCTCCGGGTCGATGTAGCGCGCCTGCACCAGGTACGAGGGGTCCCCCGCGACCCGCCCGGTGAGCCGGTATCGCCTGTCGGCGACGTCGATCCGCCACGCCCCCAGCGCGAAGTCCCGCCGCCGGGACATCTTCGAGAAGCGAAGCCACCGCCCCTGCCACCGCAGGCCCACGAACGTCGTGAACGGCGTGGTGATCGGGCCGCGCTTCCCCTGCGCGACGAGCGCGTGCAGCGCCGCCCCGCCGTACTCGTCGAAGGCCGGGCAGGCCGCCCACGCCCACCGTTCCGCGTGCCGGGGGCCGTACAGGTGGCCCTGCTGGCCCGGCACCGCATCCAGCTCGTGCTCGTCGCCGTCGACCACGACCGAGCCAGTGAAGCGGGTCCGGGGGTTCGGCGAGAACGGCTTCGTCGGGGCGAGGCCGCCGCGGTACAGCGCGTCCGGCAGGAGCCGGTACGTGGGCTCGCCGATGTCGAAGCTGAGGGCCCAGGACACATCGTGGCCGGCACCGGAGATCGACCCCTCGGCCCGACCGGATCGCAGGAAGGCATCCCCGATGCGGACCTCGAAACCCTCGGAGCCGGCTCGATACGCCGAGATCGGCACGCCGTGGTTCAGCGCGAGGACCTCGCCCGGCCGGTCCCGGTCGAACCGGGCGAACCACAGCCGGGCCTCGGGCGGCGCGCCGGCCGGCGCGAGCAGCGTGTAGCGGATCCAGTACCCCACCCGGCCGTCGGACATGGTGAGGAACCACACCTCGTAGCGCCCGGGCTTCCCGGTCCACGCGGGGAGGTTGTCGTCCTCGCTCACGGCAGGAGGATAGCCGGGAGCCCGGCGGCGCGGGGCGGGCGCACGGGACGGCGCGCTCACCGGGCGTTTGGGCAAACGACATCAAAGCTTCACGATGCGGTCAGGAGCGGCAGCACGCCCGCCGATACAATCTGCTCGACCGTCGCTCCGGAGGAGGACCGGCCGCGTGCATCCGAATCCCAAACTGTTGTTCTCGACCGCCGCGTTCTACCGGTTCCCGCTGCGGGAGGGATTTCGAATGATCGCGGAGACCGGCTACGACGGCGTCGAGATCATGGTGACGCAGGATCCGGCCACCCAGGAGGCCCATCTGCTGAACGGGCTGGCCCGGGAGTTCGATCTGTCCGTGCAGGTGATCCACGCGCCGTTCCTGCTCATGACCCGACGGGTGTGGGGGACCGATCCGACCGGGAAGATCATCCGGGCCGTCCAGCTGGCGGAATCGGTGGGCGCGTCGGTGGTCGTCATCCACCCGCCGTACCGGTGGCAGGTCCGGTTCCGCCGGTGGGTCGAGCACAGCCTGGCGGAGTTCTCCGCCCGAACCGGCGTGGCCGTCGCGGTGGAGAACATGTTCCCGGTGAAGCTGCCCGGCGAGCGGGGGCTGACCTTCCACGCCGGGCAGGAGATCGAGGACCTCGACCGCAACCCGTACCTGGTCCTCGACACGAGCCACGCCGCGGTGGCCGGGCTGGACGTCCTCGACATGTACCGCCGGTACCGGGACAAGGTCCTGCACGTGCATCTCTCCAACAACGCCGGCAAGGGATGGGACTCGCACCTGCCGGTGTACGAGGGGGTGCTCCCGGTGGCCGACTTCCTGGACCTGCTGGTGGAGGACGGCTTCCCCGGGACCGTGTCGCTCGAGCTCGACCTGCGGCCGTACTTCCGCGACGACCGCGTGCTGAAGGAGGTCCTGGTCCGCAACCGGGAGTTCTGCGAGGCCCGCCTGCTCCAGCGCCGCCCCGCCGCCCGCTGAGCGGGCCGTTCGGTCCCCTCCCCGCGCATCCCCACCCGCGCTGACCTGCGCGTTTGGCCCATCCCCCGTCCGGCCGAGTTTCCCATTCCTGCAGAGTGGGAAGAACCAAGGGTCAGTTGCAGAAGGAGGAAACTGATGGCGTATCAGCCACACGCGCACGAGCCGGGACCGACCGAGCCGGAGAACACCAGCCTCGCCGGGTACGCGGCGATCAAGTACACGGCCATCATCATCATCGTGCTGGCCATCATCGGTTTCCTGGTGTGGGCCATCACGAGATTCACCAGCTAACGAACTGCATCCTGGTCGAAGTGGGCCGGAACCCCTGCGGGAAGGGGTTCCGGCCTCGTCCATCCGGGGCCTGCTAGCCTCCCGCTTCGATGCGCCGGGGGACCCTCATCATGCTGATCGTCCTGCTCGCGATCCTGGCGGGCGCGGCCACGTACCAGGCGCTTCTGGGCGGGCACCACGACCGGCCGTCGTGCGGCCCCGTGTCGCCCGGGGGGCTCCCGACGCCCGGGGCGTGCTCGACGCCGGCGACGCCCTCGCCGTGAGCTGATCCGCGCCCTCGACCGTCGGGTTCGATCCGAGGCCCTCCGGGAACATTCGCGGGTGAGCGTACGAACGCACGCGATCCCGACGTTCGTGGCCAGCGTGTACGGGACGAACTACCGGCTCCTGCCGACGCAGTCGATCGGGGTGTGGGGCTTCGTGTACGTGCTGGGGCTCATGGCCGGGACGGCCGTCGCGCCGTATCTGTTCTTCAAGCGCCGTCGCTGGATCTGACCCGTCCGGGGACGGCGTCCCGGGCGGCGTCCTCGCTGTCGCTGTCGCTGTCGAACGTGAACAGCTTGTAGGGCCGGCGGATCACGTGCTGGGCCACGTTGCGCACGGGCACTCCGCCCGGCGTGACGCCCTGCTCCTGCCCGCGGTGCGCATGCCCGTGCAGGACCAGGTCCGCTCCCGCCCGGTCCACGGCCTCCGCCAGGAGGTAGCTCCCCAGGAAGGGATAGATCTCGAGCGGCTCCCCCCGCAGCGTGTCCTTCACCGGCGAGTAGTGCATGAGTGCCACCCGGACGTCCGCCTCAAGCCCGGACAGGCTGGCCTCGAGCCGCTCGGCCAGCGACTTGGTCAGGCGGACGAACGCCTTCATCTCCGGCTCGCCGAAGTCGGTGGCGTTTGCGCCGGCGTACCCGCCGCCGAAGCCGCGGGTCCCCGCGACGCCGATGCGGGACCCGTTCGCCTCGATGACGATGGCGTCGCCCTCGAGCACCGCGACTCCCGCCTGTTCCAGGACCTTCCGGACCTGCTCCTCCTGGTTGGACTCGAAGTCGTGGTTCCCCAAGACGGCGACGATGGGGACGGGAAGCTCGGCCAGCTCCTCGGCCAGGACCTCGGCCTCCTCGGGAAGCCCGCGCTTCGTCAGGTCGCCGGCCAGCAGGAGGGCCTGGGCCTGCTCGGCCAGGCCCCGCACGTGCTCGCGGAACTGTCCGGCCGAGTCGATCCCGAAGTGCAGGTCGCCGGCGCCCGCGATCCGGATCACGACAGGTTCTCCTCCTCGACCTCGCCCGGCAGCAGCATCACCTTCGTCTGGTTGTGGACCTCCAGGTCGGCCCGGCCTCCTTCACCACGTCCGCGACGGCCTGCCGCCGGTCCTCGGTCGGCACCGAGCCGGCCACGAACACCTTGTTGCCCCGCACCGTGACCTGGAGCTCGATCTCCGCCACGCGAGGATCGTGCGCCAGTGCCTCCCGGATCCGCTGGACCAGGTAGTGCTTCGGTTCCTCAGGGGCGTGTTCCGTCGCCATCGAGCACCTCCGTGTCGCCGGACATGGCCAACGCGTACAGCGTGTTGATGGGCCGCTCCGGCACGACCAGGTCCTTCGAGATCGCGTAGAAGAGCAGGCTCAGCACCCGGCGGGGCCCCAGTCGAGCCCGCTGGAGCAGGTAGTCCCAGTCGATGTCGGCGCGGGCGATGATGCCGAGCGCGTCGAACCAGTACCGGGGCGTGGGCTCGGAGTGCGCCATCGCCTTCATCATGATGAGGTCCTCGGGGCCCGCGACCCGGATCTTCCTGCCGGCGAACTCGACGGTCCGGGCGTGCTCCACCATTTCCTGGTCCAGGTAGATGCCTCCGGAGGAGACGAAGATCACGTCGACGACGACGCCGTCGCGCTCCCCCTTGAACAACCATTCCGGGAAGGTCTCCTGGGTCCGGAACCCTGCCCCGGCCAGGGCCTCGAGCACGGCGGGCGCGTCGTGCGGGCGCACGATGATGTCGACGTCGACGGACAGCCTGGGACGGCCGAGCGCGGCCGAGGCGATCCCGCCGACGAACAGGTAAGACACCTCGGCGTCATCGAGCGCCTCGATCGTGGCGTCGAGCACGTCGAGGTACACCGCTTCCGGGACGAGCCGTTTCTCGAACGGCAGCGGGATGTCGGGGATCTCGGCCCCGGCGGCGTCGGCAGAAGAAGGAGCCCCCGGGCCCTCCTGCGTCCTCACGGACGAGGTATACCCGGCTGGCCGGGACCTACCCTCGCGGCTCAACCCCCCGAAGCCGCCGGCCGATCCATACACGGTATGGGGAATCGATCCCTTGCGTGGACCCGGTCGCGATTCCACGTCGACGCGGGGCAGCTGCTCGTGCTGTCCCTGCTCGTGGGCACGCCCGCCGTCCTGCTGGTGGCGCTCCGAACGGTCCCCCCGCTGGACCTCCTGTTCCAGTCCGTGGTCTTTCACCTCGTCGTGGTGAGCGGGATCTCCGCGTGTGCGCTCGTCGTCGCGATCCTGGCCGCCGTCGCCGCCGGGCGGACCCGGCGGTTCTCCCTGGTGATGCTCGCGTTGGGGTGTCTGTTCGTGGGGTTGTTCATGCTCGCGCACGGCCTGACCACGCCCGGGATCTGGGGGCGCCCGTTCAACATGTGGGTGGCCCGGTTCCCGACGCTGGCCCTGGCATCGTTCGCCGCGTGCCTGGGAGCGGCCGTGCTGTCGCCCGCCGGCGCCGTGCCCCGGTTCGTCGAACGCCACACGCGCGGCGCGATCCTCGGTCCCGCCGTCGTCGTCACCCTGGCCTGCGCGATCGCGGTGCAGTGGCCCGCGGCAGGCATCGGCGGCCACCTCCTCCCCGGCGAGGACGTGGCGTCGAAGGTGCTGGCGGCCGTCAGCGCGGTGATCCTGTTCGCCACGGGAGAGGTGCACCGGCGGCGTTGGCAGCTCAGCCGGGACCGGGTGGAGCTGGCCCTCCTGCTGGCGTGCTGGCTGTCGACGGAGTCCATCGCCTCGCTGCGGCTGGGCGTGCTGTGGCGGCTTTCATGGTGGGACTATCACGCCCTCCTGCTCGTCGGGTTCGCCGGCGCGGTCTACGCGGTCGTGGCCGGATACCGGCGCAGCCGGACCGCCGAAGGCGCCCTCACCGGCGTGACGCTGCGGAGCCGCCTGGACCGGATCGAGCATGGCCATCCGGAGGCTGTGCGGTCCCTGGTCTCCGCCGTCGAGGCGAAGGATGCGTACACCCGGGGACACTCGACCCGGGTGGCCGAGCGGCAAGATCGGCGTCCCCGACCAGGTGTTGAACAAGCCGGGCGTGCTCACGCCGGAGGAACGCGCGGAGATCGAGAAGCACCCGGTCGCGGGATGGGAGATCGTCCGCCAGTCGCCCTCGCTCCGGGGCGCACTCTCCGTGGTGCGCCACCACCACGAGCGCATGGACGGTGCGGGCTATCCCGACCACCTGGCCGGCCCACAGATCCCCCTGGAGGCCCGCATCGCGGCCGTGGCGGACGTGTGGGACGCACTGACCTCCGACCGGGCGTACCGCCCGGCGTGGGCCGCGGACCGCGCGCTCGACCTGATGATCGCGGGACGCGGAACCCATTTCGCTCCCGACCCGCTCGATGCCCTGCTGGCGGTGCTGGAAGCGGACGGCATCCGCCCAGTCGGCCGTCCTTCGTCGCACGACGCGACGCCCGAGGACTGCCACCCGCCGCGAGTGCGCGAGGTCACCCGGACCGAAGCTCGGTGACCCACTCCAGCAGCCGCGGAAGATGCTCGGCGTAGTGCTCGGCTCCGGCCTTTCGGATCCAGAAGGCCGCTTCCGGTGAGATCTCGTTGAGCCCCCGCAGCTCCTGGAGCATCCGGGTCCGCGCGGCCGCGGCCTGGGCGCGAACGGTCGGAAGGGGCACGTCCTTCATCGCCTCGAGGAATCGCTCGTTGAGGGCGTCCACGTCGATCTCCTCGGGGCGGTGCGTCCCCGCGCGGACCCGCTCCAGCACCACCCCGGCCTCGGCCAGCCAGGTGCCGATGTGCGCGAGCATGTCCTTCGCCGACCACCCCTCCGAGAAATAGCCGGGACGCTCGGCCTCCTCCGGCGTGAGCGAGTCCATGAGCTCGTGCAGCTCGTTCCAGCCGGCGTCCTCCCCGGCGAGCAGCTCCGGGATCGAGGGCGCCCCGCCGGCGTCGGGACGTGAATCCGTCGCATCCATCGATCCAGCTTGCATCAACCACGACGAGCCCGCATCCGAGCTCGCCTCCGCGCCCGCGCCCGGTGGTGTACACAGGAGCTCATGGCGTCCCGACGCAGCACGCGGGCCGGTCCGGACGGTCCGGTGGAAAGCATTCCTCCCGAGACCCGGGCCCGGCTCGTCCCCGCCCCCCGGCCCCCGTGGATCCCTCCCATGCTCGCCACGCTGACGGCCAGGCGTTTCTCCGATCCGGGCTGGATCTTCGAGCCGAAATGGGACGGCGAGCGGTGCCTGGCCTTCCGGCACGGGCGAGCAGTCGAGCTGCTGTCGCGGAACCGGCGGCCGCTCGACGCCCACTACCCGGAGCTCGTGGACGCGCTCGCGGCCCAGGGGGCGGACGACTTCGTCGTGGACGGCGAGATCGTTGCGTTCGAGGGGACCCGGACCAGCTTCGCCCGGCTCCAGCGACGGATGCAGATCTCCGACCCCGAGAGGGCCCGGCGGGCCGGCGTCCCCGTGTTCTTCTACCTGTTCGACCTCCTGTACGTGGACGGGTACGACGTCACCGGCCTGGGCGTGCGTGCGCGGAAGTCCGTGCTCCGGCGGCTCCTCCACTTCCGCGACCCCCTTCGGCTCACGCCCCACCGCAACACCAGCGGCGAGGCCTACTGGCAGGAGGCGTGCCGCAAGGGCTGGGAGGGCGTCATCGCGAAGCGGGCCGACTCGCCCTACGTCAGTGGGCGCTCGAGCGACTGGCTGAAGTTCAAGTGCGTGAACGAGCAGGAGTTCGTGATCGGCGGGTACACGGACCCGAAGGGCTCGCGGATCGGCTTCGGCGCCCTGCTCGTCGGCTACTACCGGGGAGACGACCTCGTGTTCGCGGGCAAGGTGGGGACCGGGTTCGACGACGAGACGCTCGAGCGGCTGTCGGGGCGGCTGGCGTCGATGGAGCGAGGCCGCCCGCCGTTCACCGTGGGCCGGCTCCCCAGGGCCGGCGTGCACTGGGTCCGGCCTGAGCTCGTGTGCCAGGTCGGCTTCACCGAGTGGACGCGGGAGGGCCAGCTCCGCCATCCCCGGTTCATGGGGTTGCGGGAGGACAAGGGCCCCCGCGAGGTGGTCAGGGAACGCCCGGTGTAGGCGCATCATGACGACGGACGCTCGGCATCCGTGAGGACGAGAGGGGGGCGATGGGCGACGCGGGGCGCGTGGGCCCGATGGGGCGTCTGGTCCGGACACTCGGAGGAAAGCGCTGGTTCACCCGGGTCGGCCGCGCGGTGGTCTTCCCGGTGGACGCCTGGCGGTGGCGCCGGACCGGGCGGGCGCCCGTGCATCGGGACTTCCCCCATCTCGTCCTGGTCACGACGGGCCGTAGGACGGGGGCCCCGCACGCCGTGCCCCTGCTGTACCTCGAGACGGCGCGCGGTCCCGTTGTCGTCGGCTCGAACTGGGGGCGGGACCGCCACCCGGCCTGGTCGTCCAACCTCCTGGCCAACCCCGCTGCGGCGGTGCACGTCGGGCTGGAGCGCCGCGCGGTCGTCGCTCGCCTCGCCTCCGACGAGGAGCTGCGCACACTGTGGCCGCGCCTCCTCGAGCTGTGGCCGGCGTGGGCCACCTACGGAGCGTGGACGGATCGCGAGTTCCGCGTGTTCGTCCTGGAGGCCCCACCTGCCCATTGACCCGCTGGCGACGCCGGATCACAGTTTCGGCGGGGGTCTGCAGGGGGAGGGGGACCATGAAGCGCCCACGCGTGTCCGTGGCGGTCGCCGTGCTCGCGGTGTTCCTGGCGGCGTTCGGCTATTCGGGCCAGCAGGCCGCGGCCGCGTCGCGCCACTACCGGGGCACGTGGAACGGCGACACGTCGCAGCTCAAGGTGATCTCCTTCCAGGTGAACACCCACAACGCCATCACCTCGGTGGAGGTCCAGTACCACATCTCCGGGAAGAAGGACTGCGGCTTCACGCGCACGGAGACCAAACGGTTCAAGCCACCCGTCGCGATCGAAGGGTCGAGCTTCAAGCTGTCGTGGGACGGGTTCACGGTCCGGGGGACGTTCACCTCCGCCAAGACGGCGAAGGGCTCCGTGAACGCGGCCGACAAGGCGAAGGGCTGCTCCGGAAAGACGAAGGAGACGTGGGCGGCGGGAAAGGGTGCTCCCCGCGCGGACGTGTACGAGGGCTCGTGGGAGGGACCCGCCACGTTCCAGCTGTCGAACGGTGGGTCCTTTCAGGACGACATGGGGTTCGAGGTCGAGGGGGACGGCATCACCTCGGTCTTCTTCCCGTACATTGGGACGCCTCGAAAGGTAGGGTGGCCTCAGCTCCCATGGCGAGGATCGAGCACTACGAGTTCGGGCGGATCCGGATCGACGGCCAGGACTACTCCCGCGACGTGATCGTCCTCCCCGACCGCGTCGTGCCGAACTGGTGGCGCCGTGACGGGCACTCCCTGGTCGTCGACGACCTGAAGGAGGTCCTCGACGACCTCCCCGGAAACCTGGTGGTGGGGACCGGAGCCGACGGGCGGATGCGCCCCGATCCAGATGCGATCGAGGTCCTTCGCTCCCGCGGCATCGACGTGGAGGCGCTCCCGACGCCCGACGCGGTCCGCCGCTACGAGGAGCTCGGCCCCGAGCGGACGGCCGCCGCGCTCCACCTCACCTGCTGATTCCGGCCGGGTCCGCCGGGCCTCCTCCGCCGTCGAGCTTGACTCCGCAAGAGCATCCTCATCACAATCCTCCCCGCCCGGGGGGCGACCGGGCCATTCGGCGGCTCGGGATGGGGGAGGCAGGGGGTGTCGGAGTCGGTGTACGCACCTGTCCTCGTTTCACGCCACATCGATGGCGAACCGGCTCCCCACCAGCACTGAGCACGTGGCCACCCGCGTCCTCGCCGTCGAAAGACACGACGGTATCGGCGTTGGTTCGCATCGTGCCGCGCAGGCGCTGCTCCTCCCGGCGTGTACCGCGCTGCTCGCATATGGGGTGTTCGCCGACGGCGCATTCTTCTGGCCGCAGGCCAGGATCCTGACCGTCTCGATCCTCGTGGCGGCGGCGATTGCCGCTCCATTGGCGTTGCGGCAATCGTGGGCCGTGCTCGGGGCATCGGCCATCCTGGCGATCGGCCTCGTGGTGAGCGCGTGGGTCAATGGCTGGCCGCCGCAGACGGTGGGGCTGTTCGCGACGGTCGGTATCGCCGCCGGTTTCTTCGTCACGGCGGCCGGAGTCGTCCTGCGGGGGCAGCGCGACCAGCTGCTGGAAGCGATGTGCTGGCTGTCGGCCCTCGTCGCCGCCGGAGGCTTCCTGGGGCTGAGCTTCCACGCCGCGCCGTGGGCGCTGTGGGCCACGGAGATCTGGCGCGACTCCTCGGCCCTCGGCTACGCGAACGCAACGGCGCTGGCATTCGTGATGATGCTTCCCGCCGGGATCCTCCTCGCCGCCCGGAAACCCAGCCTCGGGGCCCGCCTGGCGTTGTACATGAATCTCGTGGGCTTTCTGTCCACCCTGTCGCGAGGGGGGGCGCTCGCTGCCGTCGCCATGGTGGCGAGCCTTCTCTTCCTCGGACATCGCTCCGTCCTTCGGCCGCTGGCTCGACCGCTCGCCGGGGCGCTGGTCGCGCTGGCGGGCGTCCTTCCATCGGCGTCCGGGAACGCGTTCCCGGTACCGGCGCTCGGTTGCCTGGTGGCCGGGGGCGTGGTTGCGGCGCTGCCCCCAGCAGGGATCCGCCGAGCGGGCGGTCGACGGAT
>WNGA01011202.1_pt1 | contig 11737 bp, 9 predicted proteins | sample 5400061 | NCBI WGS metagenome assembly WNGA01 (sample SAMN13153366, study PRJNA577476) | soil metagenome | isolation source: 100 cm soil or saprolite under grassland replicate 2 | place: USA:California | collected 2016-06-15
CCGACCGGCCCCTCATACAGTGCGACCGGTTCTCCCCGGTCATTGAACGGGTACGCCGGGGAAATCGCTGGGAGCGCCTCATTGGCCGGGAACCGCGTGCTCATAGGCGCCATCGTAGGACCTCGCCCACCACATGATTTGGCCGTGACAGGCTGATTTGGGATCTGGCCCACATTTCGTGATGGAAACGGCATCATGCCTGCATTGCCGTGGGTGAGGCTCCGGGGCATGTGACGACCACGGTCTCGATTCTGTCCTTCCGCACCTGGCCGGCGTCGACGTCGAAGGCGTCGAACAGTTCTCTGGCCTGGTCCGGGTTGTGGCCAGCACGCGAGCCGGGGCGGTCTCGTGCCCAACCTGCGGGGCCGTGTCGAACCGGGTGCACAGCCGCTATTGCCGGCGGCTGGCCGACGTGGCGTTGGGTGGGCGCCGGATGGTGGTCGTGCTGTCGGTGCGGCGGCTGTTCTGCGATGCCACTGGCTGCGCCCGGCGGACGTTCGCCGAGCAGGTCGAGGGCTTGACGGTCCGCTATGGACGGCGACCCCGCTGCTGCGGGGGATGCTGGAGCAGGTCGCGGTGGCGCTGGCCGGCCGCGCTGGCGCCCGGCTGGCCCGCTTGTTGCACACTCCGACCAGCCGGTCGACCCTGCTGCGGCTGCTGATGTCCCTGCCGGATCCAGATCATGCGACCGTCACACCGCGGGTGCTGGGCGTGGACGACTTCGCGCTGCGCCGCGGGCAGGTCTACGGCACCGTGCTGGTCGACTGCGAGACCAGGATGCCGGTGGAGCTGTTGGCGGGCCGGGAGGCACAGCCCCTGGCCGCCTGGCTGGAGGCGCATCGCGGGGTTGAGGTGGTCTGCCGGGACCGCTCCGGCGCCTACGCCGACGGCGCCCGCACCGGGGCACCCAGCGCAGTGCAGGTCGCCGACCGGTTTCACCTGTGGCAGAACCTGGGCAAGGCGGTGGAGCGCTGCGTGGCTCACCATCGCGCCTGCCTGCGCGCTCCCGACCTGGGAGACCATGAGCCCATCGAGCCGCCGCAACAGGAGCCGGACGAGGAGCGGCCCGTCGGGCGGTTCGCCGAACGCGCTCGTCGTCACCACGCGCTCGTGCACGACCTGGTGGCCCAGGGCCACGCGCTGCGGGCGATCGCGCGATTACTGGGCTGGGGGTTCCACACCGTGCAGCGCTACGCCCGCGCGCAGACCTGGCAGGAGCTGGTCGACGGCAAATGGCAAGGCCACCGCCCCAGCAAGCTCGATCCGTTCAAGCCGCACCTGCGCCAGCGGTTCCGGCAGGGCGCCACCAATGCCGCCGCCCTGCACCGCGAGATCACCGCGCTGGGCTACGCGGGCAGCTATGCGCTGGTCCGCGGCTACCTTGAGCGGTATCGGTGCCGGCCCGATCCGATCGCTCCGCCGCCGCCGACGGTGCGGCAGGTGACCGGCTGGCTGACCCGCCATCCCGACCGCCTGAGCGAGGACGACCAGTTGCGGTTGAAGGCGATCTTGGAACAGTGTCCAGAGCTGCGGGCGGCCGCCGGCCACGTCCGCGCCTTCGGTGAGATGCTCACCCGGCTCCGCGGCCAGGAGTTGCCGGCGTGGATCGCCGCCGTCCGCACCGACGATCTGCCCGGGCTGGGCTCGTTTGCCGCCGGGCTGGTGCACGACCTGGACGCGGTGACCCGTGGCCTGACCAGCCACTGGAATTCGGGGCTGATCGAAGGCCGCGTGAACCACATCAAAATGCTCAAGCGACAAATGTTCGGCCGTGCCGGGCTGCCGCTGCTGCGCAAACGAGTCCTACTTACCGCCATCAGACGATGACGATGGCGCGCCGCGGGACTGCTCTGGACCCGATCCGGCCACCGCCCCGCAGCGCTTCCCACGCAGGGATGACCGGGCGCTCAGCTCAGTCCCGCCCGGCGAGCACGCGCCGCACGAACGCCGCCTTGCCCTCGGCATAGGCCTCACGATCGTCGGCGTGCGCTCGCGCCAGCCGCCGCTTCAGCGCGGCATACTCGGCGGCCAGCGCCGGCCGGGCGCGCAAGCGGTCGCGGAACCGCAACTGCTCGGCCCATCTCCTCGTCCTAGGGTCAAGCAGATGCAGGTGCGCGACCCGGTGACCGGCCGCGACCTTGACGAACAAGCGACGCCACGGCCGCGCATCCAACTCGGCCGGAACCAGGTGCCACTCGTATGGCGCGAGGACCCGCGCCATCGCCGGCGCGTCGTCCAGGGATCCGACGCCGGCCATCAGGTCGATGATCGGCTTGGCGGGCAGGCCCGGGACCGCAGTGCTGCCCACGTGGTGGACGTCGTCCACCAGCCACGGGCCGAGCAGGTCGTGCAGGCGCTGCCGCTCCTGGGAGGCCTGCAACGCCCAGCCCTCGTCGTAGTCGACGACGAAGACCGGCTCGATCGGCCACGCGGGCCAGTCGTTGGGATCACGTCCCGAGGACATGCGGTCCAGTGTCGCACCAGCCACGGGCATGCCAGTGCCGCCGTTTCCATCACGAAATGTGGGCCAGATCCCAGATCCCAACGCGAGTTGACATCGCCAACATGATTGAGCTGCCAGCCCGAGAAGCATCGACCCGACCCGCATACCGGATGGGTCGGATGAGCCCCTCAGCCGCAGGTTCGAACAGTGGGCAGGGCACGTCCCAGACCTGCGAACCGCCGTGCGCCTAAACGCGCAGGTCAGCCTGGGTAGGACCATGCGGCGGGCCGTCGACGGGCGGGGTGGATAGCTGCGTCGCTGGGCGTCTGTGCTGTAGCAGCGGTCCAACCTCCGGCACCGGCACGGTGTTGGGACAATGTACGGGTCGGTGCACCCAACGTTCCACAATCCGAACACCCCACCATCAGCGTTTCCGCTGGTGACTGGCCCTGTGGTCCGTCTGCCAGGCCATCATGACAAGGTCTGCCGCGATGGCTATCGTGGAGACGGGTCGTGACGGGCGACGGGAGCAGTCGCAGGTTCGGATCGTGGGCGGGCACCACTCGCACCGCCAGGTCGTCAAGATCGGTGATTCCTGACCATGGCGCGGTCGTGGAGGGCGCTGCCACTGGTCGACGCTGGCAAGCCGCCCTTGATGGTGAGCCTGCGGGTGGACGTGCTGGTGGTGGCCTTTCCCCATGCAGGTGGCCCCATGCAGGTGGCGTGCCGGGGAACTTCATCGCCCCGCATGGATCGAGGAAGGTCCCTCATAGCGGCAGATTCACTGAGCCGGCCCAGACGCGGAGCTGGTTGAGGAAGCTGTCCCACAGGCCGGTCACCAGCAGCAGCCCGATGACGACCAGCATTCCCCCTCCGGCCCGTTCGAACAACCGGAAGCGGCGGCGCAGCGCGGGGAAGCGCCCGACCGCGCCGCGGAAGCCGAGCGCGGCGACCAGGAACGGCACCCCGAGCCCGAGGGAGTATGCGAACAGCAGGATGGCGCCGCGCTGCAGGCCCCCGCCGCCCACGGCCGCCAGCCCGAGCACCGCTCCCAGGGTCGGGCCGATGCAGGGGGTCCAGCCGAGCCCGAACACCATCCCGAGCGGCAGCGCGCCGGCCAGCCCGCTGGGACCTTGTCCGCCCGCAGCCGGCGCTCCCTGTAGAGGAAGGCAGGCTTGACCACGCCGCCGAGGAACAGGCCCATGATGATCACGACGACGCCAGCGACGCGGGTGATCAGCCCGCGGTTGACGAGCAGCCACGAGGTCAGCGCGCCGAGCGCGGCGCCAAGCGCCATGAACACCAGCGAGAACCCCAGCACGAACAGGGCGACGCCCGCCAGCACCCGGCCCACCTCCCTGCCGCCGCGCTCGATGTCCTGGCCCGACACCCCGGAGACGTAGGAGAGGTAGCCGGGCACCAGCGGCAGCACGCAGGGCGAAGCGAACGAGATGAAGCCGGCCGCGGCCGCCACCGGCATGGCCAGCAGCAGGTTGCCGGTGGTGATGACCTGCTGGGCGTGCTCGGCGACGCTCACCGTCCGGCCCCCTGGGCGCCGCCAGCCCGCCCGCGGGCGACCACCTCGCGCAGCGGGGCAGCGGATCCCGCTCTGACGACGGGTCGACGGATCGACAGGGCGGCGACTGACCGACCGCGCGTGGCGGCTCGATTCTCGGGTGCCGTGATCATGTGCACAGCGGACCGGCTTCACGACAGGAGTGGCTGCAGGGCGGCCTCGATCTCGGGGGCGACCACGGGGCCCTCGCCGAGGCGGCCGCGGATGACTCTGGCGCGGTCGATCACGATCATCCACGGTTCGCTCTGGAAGCCCCACGTGGTGAACAGCGGCGCTGGCTTGTTGGTGTCGCGCTGCGGATAGATCTCGAGATGGAGGAAGTTCGCGTTGCGCTTGCCGAGCTTCTCGAAGACGGCCATCTGCTCGTCGACCACCGGCCCGCACATGCGGCTGGGGCACAGCAGCGGCGTGGCGAACGACAGCACGGTCGGCTTGCCGGACTCGAGCGCCTGGTCGAGCGAGATGTAGTGCAGCGGGCAGGGCGGTTTACGAGTGCAGATCTTGGCGAGGGCGCTGGTGCTGGTCGCGACCGGGGTCGGGCCGGAGCTGGCCTTCGTGCCGACCTGCGCGACCACCTGTTGGCGCACCGGGATCGTGCCTTGGGCGGCAGCCCGCTGGCTGGCCACCTCGACGAGCGCCACCGCCAGCCAGTTGCCCGGGTCAGGTAGATCCACCTCAGCCAGGTAGAATCCGGTCAGCTCGCTGCGCGGCGAGCGGTCCTTGGTCTTGTCGTAGCCGGTCATCGCCAGCCAGCGTGCCGGGTACGGCCCCAGCGCCTTGCTGGTCTGATCCTTGGCGATCCACACCTGCGGCGCGACGCCTTCGACGAGCCGGTTGTTCTCGGCTGACAGGCCGAAGGCGAAGCGGCTCCGCCCAGCCGGCAGCTGGCTCTGCGCGTTCAGCAGCGACAGCTGCTGCACGTTGCCGACCAGGGCGCGGAGCGAGCCAGCCGCCGCCGGCTGCTGTGCCTGCCCGCCGGAGCCAGCGCCGCAGGCGGCCAGCACCCCGGCCGCGCCCAGCGTCCCAGCTGCCAGCGCAACCCGGCCCACCAGGTCCCGGCGCGACAGCGGGGCGGCACTGACCAAACCACCTATCAGCAGGTCGGAAAGCTCCAACGGGCCGGAAGGCTCCAGCGGCCCGACCTGTGACCGGTGGTGGCTCACTGGTCGATCGCTCGTAGTTGCCAGTTCCCTATCGATCGAAGAGCTTCGACATGCCGACAGAAGGGCGAGAGACGACACCGCCCCGGCGGGCACCACGATCGCCAAGGTGCAGCCAATCGCCGCCGATCGACACGCCAGGGGCCGAAGCCACCTTCGATCGGCGGCAGGGGGGCGAGGGCGCGTTGAGCCATCGCGGCTGCGGCGCGGCCTCCCTGTGTCAGGCGATACCGGCGGTCAGGCGCGTGCAGTTCCAGATCGGGGGCGGGTTGGGGTCGGCCGGGTTGGTGCCGAAATCCAGCAGCATCGAGTGGGCGAGCACCCGCGGAAGGGCCTGCGACTGGCAGTGGGCCCAGCGCATCTCCGGCTCGACGCCGTGGCGGAGCACCCCGATCGAGTACCCGGGGTTGGCGTCCTCGACGGGGTTGTCGGATGCGAAGCCGAGGCTGTGGCGAAGCGTCTCGACATCGGCCGGCCGGCCGGTCAGGAACGTCCAGCCCGGTCCCGCGTGGTACTGGGTGGCCCACGTCTTGAGCACGGCGGGCGTGTCGTGCCGGGGGTTGCTGGTGATCGAGTAGATGTGGATGTCCTTGCCGACACGCTGGCCGAAGAACCGCTGCAGGGTGGCGAGGTTCTCCGTCACTTTCTGGGTCTGCGGCTGGGTCTGGGTGTCGATGAAGGTGATGACGACCTTCTTGTCTTTGACCAGGTCGTCGTAGAACCGGACCGTCCTGCCGTCCTGGGTCACCAGCGGGAGGTTCGGCAGGTGCCGCTGCTGCATCAGCGCCCGGGCCGACTGGGCGCTGGCGGGCTCGAATCGGGGCTGCGCGTGGGCGCCTCCTCCAAACAGGCCGCGTCCGCGTGTGGCCAGCGCTCCCACGCCCGCAACCAACGGCACGCTGCCGATCGCAGCGAGCGCCTTGCGTCTGGTCATGGCTTCCATACGTCATCACCCTCGTGTTCGTGGTCGGCTGCCTTCGCCTTTGGTGTGCCGGGTGCTGGCTCAGGGGTCGGTGTTGTTGTCGCCCACGTCCGCGACGTTCCAGAGCAGCATCATCTGGTGGTCCTCGTGAATGGTGTTGTGGCAGTGCAGTGGGTAGCCGCCGTTGAAGTCACGGAAGCGCATGAGGATCTCGACTTCCTCGTCGAAGCGCAACTGGAAGACGTCCTTGCGGCTGAACTCCACGTTGCCGGGCTTGATCTGCACCGTGTTGTGGCTGGAGGTGCGGCTGAGGATGCGGTGCTCCTCCAGGTGGATGTGGATCGGGTGCTGCCAGTCATTACGGGAGCCGTTCTTGATGATCCACCGCTCGGCCGTGTTGCGCTGCGGCGTGAAGCGGAAGCGGGTGCAGTCCATGAACTGGCGGTTGATCTCCCACTGGCCGTCGCGGTCCCGGTCGAAGTCGAAGGTCCGGGTGATCCGCGGGGTCACGTTGCTGATGTCGGGCAGGGGGCCGATGGGCGCGAACACCGCGTCGTTGGCACTGGCGGGGACGCGTGGGAACGACACCGGCTCGGGGTCGAAGCTGTTGTCTGTCACCGCGCCACCGGCCAGGTGGAACTCCATCAACTGGTCGCCCTGTCCGGCGGCCAGGATGTTGTCGGTGGGTCCTTGGCCGTTGAGCTGTTCCAGGCGGTTCTCCAGGCGGATGCGCGAGGGGTTGCCGAACCGCGCGGCGATCTTGGCGAAGTCGACGATGACGTCCACCCGCTCCGCCACCCCGAGGCGGTGGCTGGTGACCTCGATCGGCCGGCCCAGCAGGTTGCCGTCGTTGGCGATCACCCAGAAGGGAATGCTCTGGCTGAGGTTGTCGGGGTTGGTGAGGAAGAACTGGTAGAAGCGCGACGGTCCGAAGTCGAGCACCCGGAACCGGTAGCGGCGCTTCTGCACGTCGAAGAACGGCTGGATCTTGCCGTTGACCAGGAACTGGTTGCCGAGCAGCCCGTCGAAGTTGAAGGTGTCGAAGGCCAGCAAGCCCGTGGTGGGGTCAAAGAGCTTGTCGGCCAGGCCCAGCGGGATGTCGAACTGCGGGAAGCTGGGCAGGTGCAACCCGGTGGCCTCGTTGCCGGTGTCGAAGTCGTTGAACGCGAAGTGGGTGCCGACCAGGCCCTTGTAGGTGTTCTCGGCGGTGTGGTCGACGCGGTGGTCGTGGTACCAGAGAAAGCCGAGCGCCTCCTGGATGTTGCCGTTGGGGGGGTTGGTCGAGTTCCAGCCGGCGAACTGCATGTTGTAGAAGTAGTCGTAGTACTGGCCGCGGAAGAAGAACCGCTGCTGCACGGGGTCGCAGGGACCGCCGTCGCTGTCGGGGGCGGAGTGGAAGTTGTGCAGGTGGGTGGAGACCTCGGGCACGCCGAAGCCGCCGTTCTGGTTGGCCGGGGGCAGGGCGTTGTAGCGCCGCACGATCGTCGGAGTCCCGTAGCGGGTCACGATGAGGGGGCCGGGCGAGATCGCCGGGTCGGTGTTGAAGTCGTCGCCGCCCAGGTTGAAGCCCCACAGCGTCTGTGCGGGGAGGGCCGGGTGGACGATGACGTTGGGGTTGGCGGCCATGCGGGTCACGAAGTATGCCTGTGGTGGGAACCGGTCCTGGGATTGGTGGACCTCGGTGCGGCCCTCGAACGGCAGTCCCGTCAGCGGGTTGATGGCCCGGTTGGGGCTATTGGTCGGCGCGGGGTTGAGCTCGGTGACGGCCCGCTGGGGGAGCACCGGCGGGATCACCAGCGGCTCGACGAACGGCGTGATCGTCGGCAACGCCCCCAGCGCGCTCGGCGACAGCAACTGGCGGGGCAGGCCCTTCTCGGTCACCAGGAACCCGGCGCTCGACATCATCCCCATCTTCATGAGGTCGCGCCGCGTGAGCCCTTCCTTGACGAGCTCCTGACGCTGCCTGAAAGCCCGCAGCGCACGCGTGTTTGCGCCGTATCGCAGCAAACGCATGGTTCTCTCCCCGATCGGCGAACTGGTCCACTTAGCGATGCATCAGATGAAACGCCCCGGGACGGGTTCGGACCATGAACTGAAAGTTACGAGCCGCTTTCCCCGGCCTCTACTCAACCTCTCATCAACCTCTAACCGTCCTCGCGCGGCTCGGCGAGGTTGAGCAGGTAGCCAACGCCGCGGCGGTTGACGATCAGCGGTCGGGGGCGGCGATGATCGCCGATCATCTGGCGGAGGCGCCAGATCCGAACGCGCAGGTCCTCCACCGTGGCCGACTCCGACCCGGGCCACACCCGGATGAGCAGTTCGGCGGCGTCCAGCGGCACATCCTGGTGCAGCGCCAGCTGCAGCAGGATCTCGAACTCCTTGGGCGGCAACACCGCCCGGTCGCCCTCCACCTCGACCGTGCGGGCACGCAGGTCGAGCTTGACGATCCCAAGGTCGATGACCTCGGGCAGCGCGCCAGAGGACGGCGGGCCGATGACCAGCTGCGCCGCCTGCGCGATCTCATCGGGCTCGACCGGCAGCAGCAGGTGCACACAGCTCGAGCTCTGCCCGCTGGCGCGCCGGAGCTGCCCGGTGGTTCCCAGCAGCACACAAGGGATGCTTCGACGATCAAGGAACCGGAGCAGGGCCAGCCACCCAGACCCCCCGGCCTGCAGGATGACCGCCTGGGGCTCCCAGCGCGAGACAAGCTCCACCGCGCCCTTGGCCACCGGGATCATGACCGGCCGCATCCCTTGCGCCTTGAGCGCCCGCACGATCCGCGGCAGATCCATGGACTCGTCGAGGAGGAGCAGGGTGGTCCCGATCGTCGGCTGCGCGACAGTCCGCGGCGTGCTGGCGCCCCACGACTCGCCCTCGGATCCGGTGAACCGGGCCAAGCTCAACCTTCCTCGGTTCAAGCGGTTAACGCCCTAGTCGTGGCCGGTGTGCAAGGCTCATTCCATGCTCGATCGGCCTTTGGTCCTAGGACCGAGTCCTTAGGACCCGCGGGGTCGACGGTGGATGCGATCTCCTGCCAGATTGACCACAGAGCCACGGTCGCGACGGCAAGCAGGGTCGCGGCCCACGGCCGGGAACTCATTGACCGGTGCGTCAACGTCGGATCGCCATCCGAGCTGGGCGGCGCGCCACGATCCATCCGCCGTCCCGACACGTCCAGCAGCCGGACCCATCCCGGACTGGCCTCGACGCCCTCCCAGGGAACCCCGTCGCACCGCCGTAGCGCGGGGCGACCACTGCCAGCGAACCCGGGTTGGCCCGCAGCGCCACCGCACGCGCGTCAGCCGGACCCGGCAGCACGACCACGAGCGGCCCGGCCAGCCCACCCTCGCCACACCGACCCGCACCTCAGCCCGCCGACCGACCAGCATCGCCGCCTCCGTCACCGTGCGCTGGGCGTATCTGCGACCACACGTCCGCCTCTACTTATTGAACGTATAGTAAAGCACTTTGGGGCGATTGCAGAGGACATGGCAGGATTTTTAACCCTTGGCTCGGGTCCCCACCTCTGGCCAATGGGCCAGACGGGTGCCGCCCCAGTCCGCGAGGTCGCTGAGCAACTCCGTGAGCGGCTGGCTACCAACGAGTGGGGCGGGCCGCCGGCACACCTTCGGCACCGTGTCAAGATCGTTCGTCCTCGCCTCGCTCCGGGCGCTCCATCTGGACACGGCATCCTCGATGCCCTGACCGGCCGGCTATGGCTCCGGCGAGCCCGGTTGCCCCTATCGCGGGGGAGTAGCCCTCCCCCGCGGCCCCCTTGCCGACACAAGACCGGTACGGGCAGTCGCCGTTGTGCCAGCGCTCGGCAGGGCGGAGTGATCGGGAATCCCTCGTGGGTCAGTGACAATGAATGGCCAGCGCCGACTTGCCCACCCCTGCAGGGCCGCTGACCACCGCCACCCTCGGCCCGTCTGGTCCGCGGCCGGTGAAGTAGCGCCGCAGGTCGGCGACCTCGTCGCTACGATCGACAAACGGCGCCGGGTCGGCAGGCAGCCGCCCTGACCCGACCAGCAGCCGCACCGCGACCACTACCGACGCCACCGTGAGCGCCACCAGCGCCGGCCATACGGCCCAGGGGTTGCTGGCAACCTCGGGGAGCTCGAGCCCGGTGGCAAGGTTGACCAACAGCGACAGCAGCGTCGGCAGCAGCGCGGCCAGCACCACTAGCAGCCAGCGAGACCACCCGTGCCGCATGCCGACTCCTCACAGCGCACGAACCCCTCCAGCAGTAACAACGGATCGTAACCGATCTCCTCTCCGCATCTGGAGCTTGCAGGCGGCGCCAACCGACTCTCCGTCCAGAGGGTTCACCCTGGAGGTGCCAACCACCGCTGGACGATCATGGGCCATGCCCTGTACGGATCGTGAACGTGAACCCCCGCCCGGCCGACAATGGCCTGGGGTGTTCGAGCAATGTACGGGTCGGTGCACCCAGCCAGACACAATACGAACCCAAACCCCCTGGTTACTGGGCCGACGATCTGCCTGAGGGGCCACGGAGCCGTCCAGCGCATTGACGATCCGAGGCAGCGGCGGTGACTGCGACCCGTGATTGCAGGGGTTCGAACCCTGGGCAGGGTACTTGATCTCTCACACGGACTCACAACCGCAGCTCAGACGCCATCAACGCCGATCATCGAGCCTTGAAAGATCAAACAGAGCCCCTGTGACCAGGGGAAATGAGTTCGAACGCTGTCCAGGCATACCCTTCCACCCACGGATCAGCCGCAAACCGCAGAGGCGCTCAGCGGCAGGTTCGTGCGCCGCGCGCATCGCGGTCCGGTGCCGGGTGGGCCGGTTCCGCCAACGCAGCACCGGCGGCCTCGACACCGCCTAATGCGCGGCGACGGCGCGACTGCCTCGGACGTGATGCGAAGATTGGGCGTCTCGTGTTCGGCCCGAGGGCCGGAGCGCTGGCGAGGTACGGCGACGGAAAGACGATGATGTCCTACGTGGACGAGGCGAACGGCGCAGACCGCAGTGAGGCGCTCTTGTGGGCTGCTGCTACCGGGCCGCTTCCTGCACCGTCGATCGATACCAAGGCTCAGGTGCTGCCGATCGGTGACCTGCACTGGCCCGACGCCGAGCGTCTGTTCCTCAGGGTGCTGCATACAATCCGGCCGGTCCAGTACGCCAAGCTCTTCGGCGTTCCAGGCCAAGCCCAAGCGGGGATCGACGCCTACGCCCGGCTCCCGCTCGACCTCGCACACGGCCAAACGGGCGGCCGAGACTACATCACCCTGCAATCTCGGCGGGTCCAATCACTGACCTCAGCCGGGATCAAGAAGGCTGTTGACGACTTCCTGAAGGGCGAATGGGCCAAAAGGACAGCCAAGTTCCATTTCGCCACCTCGTTCGACCTACAGGACACGAAGCTGGACGCCGCGATCCGCGAGCAGACCGAACGGCTAGCCGAACTCGGGATCACCTACGTGCCGTGGGGTGTGCAGGAGGTCTCCACGCTGCTGAAGGATCAGCCTCGGATCGTCGACGACTTCTTTGGCCGGCCGTGGGTCGAGCGCTTCTGCGGCCTAGAGGCAGCCCAGGCCCTCGCCAACAACCTGCCCCATCAGGACAGCAGAGACCTACGCGCCGGGCTGCGAGACCTGTATCGTGCG
>WNGA01019857.1_pt1 | contig 11737 bp, 4 predicted proteins | sample 5400061 | NCBI WGS metagenome assembly WNGA01 (sample SAMN13153366, study PRJNA577476) | soil metagenome | isolation source: 100 cm soil or saprolite under grassland replicate 2 | place: USA:California | collected 2016-06-15
AGGGGTAAGAGTCACAAGCTTTCAGCATGTCCCTGCTGTGATTTGACTCGATTACGATGGCTGCGCAACCGCGGAGTTGTTCAGCAATTAGCGTCGTGATGTGGCCAAAGTCCATTAGCGTCGCAATCTTGACTCCGTCATGCGTGGCCGTGAACCCGAAATTATCAACTGCATCGTGGGGAATCGTGAAAGGGTGAAAATCGATCTCGCCTATCCGGAAGTCTTTGCTCGATTCAATCTGCTCGATACGGTTGCGAAGTGCATTTGCTCGCTTGCGCGGCTCGTCATTGCTAACGTTGAAGCGCTCGCCGACGTAGGCATTGTGAGTTTCCCTAGAAACATAGACAGGGCAATCGACTGCTCGGACTAAAACACGCAGACCTCCGGAGTGGTCACCATGCTCGTGCGTGACCAGAATGCCATCCAGACGCTGCGCATCTTCACCAACGAGGCCGAGGCGCCGTACGATCTCTTTCGCGCTCAGCCCTGCGTCGACAAGCACACGAGTATTTCCTGCAACGATCAGGACCGCATTACCAGTCGATCCGCTGCCGAGAACGGTAAGTTTCATGTTTGGGACTCTGGCAACTAATAGAAGAAAGGCAAATTGAAATTTATCACTTTATAGGGAAACGGCCAACTGAACACAGAGTGCGGCCCGAGCCGGAACCAAACCTAACCCAAAACACGATCCACGAAATCACACGAAGTAACAACAACAACATTTCGTGTGAGTTCGTGTATTTGGTTCGTGTGGTTTCGTGGACCGCGGAGCCGGGGGGTTCGATGGGGTGGAGTGCAAAGCCGAGGCTCTTTGCTTCCGCGACAAACGTGTAGCTCCAAGCCTTCAAACTCTTACGTCCTAGTTTGCGTTAGATTGCCAGGCGGGAACGATCCACTGTAAAACCATTCAGGTTCCCCAGCGCACCCAGTGCCAAGGACTCCGTCGTGAAAAATGTGCGCGCTACTTCCTGGGTTTCTTCCGGCGTGACTGACTGAATCTGTTTGATGATTTCGTCGGGCGTGATGCGACGACCGTGGATGATCTCTTGCCGCGCCAGCGCGCTGGCTCTCGCGCTGGAAGACTCGAGACTGAGCAGGATCGACGAAATCGCTTGATCCTTTGCGATCCTCAACTCGTCTTCGTCAACGCTCTCGGCGACTACGCGACGCAACTCCTTCATCGAGAGGTCAATAACTTCGTCCATATGTTGCGGCGAAGTCCCCGCATAAATCGTGAAGACACCCACGTCAGAGAAGGTGCTCCCTCCAGCGCCCACAGAATAAGCCAGGCCACGTTCCTCACGAATACTTTGCCACAGGCGGCTCGATGTTCCCCCGCCCATAACGGATGCTAACAAGCTGGCGGCATAACGATTCTGATCGCGCGCTGACGGCCACGGAGCGGCAATGATCAGGTGGGCTTGCTCTAATTCTGTCTTTTGTTCGATTAGGATCGGAGACGCGGGCAATGGAGATTTTTCAACACGTCCGAACCCATTCTTTCCACCACAGCCGTCGAAGGCACGTCCTACCAACTCGACCAAACGATCGTGGTTGACGTTCCCTGCAGCTGCTATTACGAGGTTCCCGTAGCAAAACTCGCGGGCGTGGAAGCCCACGATCGTTTTATGATCAAAAGTTAAGACCGTCTCTTTCGTACCTTCAATCGGGCGGCCGAGGGAATGATCGGGAAAGTAAGCTGCGTTGAAGACTTCACCAAGCAATTCATCAGGTGTATCTTCGACCATCTTCATTTCTTCCAGGATGACCATCCGCTCGCGCTCGATATCCTCCGGGGCAAAGCGGGGCTGAGAAATGATGTCGGTCAAGAGATCGATTGCCTCAGACACGCCTGTATCCGCAACCTTTATTGCAAATCCCGTCATCTCATGCGTGGTATAGGCGTCGAGATGTCCACCTAATCGATCAGATTGAACGGCGATATCATGAGCACTGCGGCGGTTGGTACCCTTGAAAACGGCGTGCTCGATGAAATGACAAATCCCGTTCAGTTCAGGCGATTCGTGGCGCGAGCCGCGGCGAACCCAAATGCCGGCTGTGACTGACCTAAGGCCGGGCATGTGTTCGGTCAAGACGGCAATGCCGTTGGGGAATCGTGTGGCTTTGACTTCGTCTATCATCAATCTCAGAACAAAAACTACACAAAATGGACCGGTTGAGGTTCAGGTGAATTGGCATCCTAACATGCGGGAAAACTCGCGGCAAAGTCGGCGCAACCGACCTAAATCGAGTTAGTTCCGTTTGTGGCGCCCCGGATCTGGCAAACTTTTGTCCATAAGATTCTGAAAGTTGACCCAGGCTTCGGCAAAAGTTGCCATCCAAACGGTGTTTAATCGGCGATTTGCTTGACAGTTCTTCGCAGTTTGGCTGAAAATGACCATTATTTGTGGTTCCGGGTAAGTCTCCTACCTGAACCAGTTCGGCCTTTTCACCGGGTAGACGTTTGCCGTGGAGAAAAGGGATGAACGATTTGAGAATTTCTTTCCAGGTTGAATCGACCAATATAGAAGCGCTCCCCGCTGGAACGGCTCGTGTTCCGCAAGTTCGCGCTTGGAGGTCTGCCGCAATGAAAAGAGCAATCGGCTTTAGCTTGTCCCTCATCGTGTTGTCGGCCATAGCTGCAGTGGGTACACGAGCCACGCCGCCAAACAAAGGAACGCTTGCCACAATCACTGGCTCAGTGAACGACACGAAAGGAAATCCCCTTGCTGGAGCGCTGGTTGTCCTCGTGCGGGACGGTGCCAAGAAAGTCATGCGCGAAACGAAGACCGCCGCTGACGGCACCTTCAGCACCACAATCTCTCCGGGTCGATACGGCATTAAGGCGATTGCGGCAGGTTTTAGTGAGGTCGTGTTCTCAGCGGTGGAAGTGCGGGCTTCGCAAGAACTGATCTATCGGTTCAATTTGGAACCTGTCGGCTCAGGTAAGACTTTGCCAGAGCGCAGGAAAGATCGAGACGATGTGAAGTGGACGTTGCGTTCGGCGCAGAGTCGACGTTCAATCTTCCAGGCGCAAGAAGGCGACGATAAAACCGTGCAAGGCGTTCTTGATGCACAAGAAGAAGAAGCTACGGCGGCCGAAAACGAACCCGATAATGCTCGAGGCCGGACTCAAGGAGTCTTTGAGACATATGCTTCCACTAATTCTTTCGCGCCGCCTTTCGCAGGCTTGAACTTTGCCGTAGCTACACAAGCCTCTGAACATGTGGAACTAATCTTCGCGGGACAAACAGGCGTAGGACCTAGCGCCCCTGAGCGATTCGAAGTCACCGGCCGATTTAGACCTAACGATCGTCATCGCATAGGCATCACGGGCGCTGCTGCCCGGTTCACCCCACCCGTTTGGGTGAAGGGGAACGACAATAACTCGGCCGCGTTTGGCCAAGTTTCACTTCGCGCTGTTGATGAGTGGATCGTTCGCGATGGAATCGTAATCCTACTGGGTGTCGATTACTCGCGCTTTATCGGGGCGGGCGGAGCGCACGCAATCACGCCGCGGGTCGGACTTCAATTTGACGCAAATGCGCGCACGCGGTTGCGGGCTGCGTACGCTCCGGGTGGGGACGAACAATCAATTCAAAGCGTCGCTTCGTTCGAAGATGCGGAAATAGTTTTTAGTGAGCCTGCAAACCGGCCTACAGCGTTTATCGATGGCCGCGCAGTGATGGAGCGGAGTCATCGATTGGAGTTCGGTATCGAAAGAGTTCTCGACGGCAAGTCGAGTGTTGAGGCTACCGCTTTCTACGACACGACCAGCGGTCGAGGCGTAGGTTTGTTGAGCACACCGCTTTCCGCGTTCTCAGGCAAAGCTGGGGAGTCGTTGGTTAACGTAGCGAATCAACAGGGTGCAGCAAGAGGAATGCGGCTGGTCTACACCCGACGTCTGAGCCGTGTGTGGACTGCGTCGGGAGGTTACTCATTGGGGCGCGGTCAGCGGTTGTCGCCTAATGCATTCTCAAATCCTGCTGAGATTTTTACTAACGGATTTTTCCAAAGCGGGGCTTTGCAATTGACTGCTGGTTTTCATACCGGTACCCAGGTTCGGACCGTGTTGCGCTTTTCTCCAAACGCTACCGTTTTTGCAATCGATCCCTTTGCGGGACGATTGGGCGTTTACGATCCATCCTTGAGTATTCAAGTCACTCAGGAATTGCCAAGCTTCGGCCTTCCAGTGCGGGCCGAGGCTGTTCTCGATGCGCGCAATCTCCTGGACACGCAGGTAAGTACCGATAACGGAGAGGTCTTTACTCAAATTGGTACGCGCGGCCGATCGGTCCGCGGCGGTATTTTGGTCAGATTCTAGACGGCTAAAGAATGAGGGGGAACAGCTGGTCCTTGCCTTGATTCCTGAACCCTCTCGCTTGTTCAACGGAGTCTCAGTCTCCAAAATCTCGGAAAATTCCGAAAAGATGGATTAACCCCGAGATGTATTTGCGGGCGCCTTGAATCTCACGAGCTAACTTAGTCTCAGCAAGCTGGTTGAATATCTAAGCTGGCATCTTGTTTTAGCTGCTGGCTTTTGATTCTCAAGGAATTGGGCGACTTGGAACATACCTTGCTTATTCGCAACTGATTGCGTTGTGTCGACGGTCATTGGTCTAGCAACTCGTGAAAAGATCGGTCCTTACAACTCAGAGCTGGATTTTGCTGATCGGCGGGGTTTTGCTGGTAGCAGCTGGTGTGCTCAATTTTGGTCAGCGCGCGCGGCGAGAAACCCCACCCTGGGATGGCGTCAGGTGGGTCGACACCGCGCAGGGTGTTATCGCTGAGGTTGTAACGCCCAAGACTTCCGGCGCGCGTGCCTGGCTTCTTCCGGGCGACCGGTTAGTGGGAATTAGCCTTGACGGCGGCAAGAGCGACGAGATCGTTCACGCTCGAGACGTGCAGATGTATTTGGAAGCGGCGCGAGTCGGCGGACAGATTCACTACTCAATCGAACGACCCTCGTATCCCGTCGAAAGCCGATCCTATTTCGCAGATCTGGATAACCTGGACGCGATCCCCAGTTGGACCCCACGAGATCTTTACATAAACCTCATCGGGCTGGTCTATCTGCTCGTCGGCTTCTTTGTCTTATTCAGGCAGGGTGGTCGCGCACCTTTTGTGCTCCATTTCGCGACTTGGTGTCTGACCGCATTTGTTCTTCACTTTTACACCCCCGTAGGTAGTTACAGGGATTTAGATCTTGCGGTAGCCTTCCTGCGCACTGCGGCCTTGATCATGTTTGTGCCGCTCTTTGTGCATTTCTGCGCGAGGTATCCCTCGCGACAGCAACTCTTCGCCGGGCGACGGTGGGCTGCGTTCCTGCTTTATTTACCCGCAATCGCTTTGTTGGCGCTGGCGACCCTCGTTTTCTTCCGCGGTGTAATCACACCCTGGATTCCAGGTTTGCATATTGCGCCGCAAACGGAAGCGTTCATTGGTTTCTTCTACAAGCTGAGCTTTGGCCACTTCGTTCTTGGACTCGTTGCAAGCGCTGTTTTGTTGGTTAGAACTTTGGTGAAGGCCAAGAGCGCCGTTGTGCGGCAGCAGATGAAGTGGGTTGTCTGGGGTACGTTACTGGCGATTGCTCCGTTTACTCTGCTCTATGCCGTCGGTTACCTGCTGGGCGCGCAAACCGATCCGTGGTTGATCGACGCCGCCGTGCTGCCGCTCATTTTGATCCCGTTAGCTTTCGGCTACTCGGTCGTTCGTTATCGTTTAATGGACGTCGAGCTCGTAGTACGTCGCGTCTTTGTCTATGCGCTGACGACGCTGGCCATCGCCCTGATGATAGGGTCAGTGGTTTATCTGGCTGGCCTATACGCGCTTGGTAGTGACGAGGGGTTTTCTTCCGGCGAGATCACGCTGCGCGTAGTAGTCGCCGTCCTGGCAATGGCTGCCATCGTCATGGTTGCAGGACCGGTGAAAAACTTCCTGCAGGAGCGGGTTGACCGTTTGTTCTACGGTGAACGCTACGATTTACGCCACAGCCTGCTCGACTTTGGGCGTACGCTTTCAGCGACTACTGCACTGGATCCCCTGTTGGATTCCCTTGTCAATCGGTTGCAAGAAGTAATGAACGTCGAGCGAATTGCCATCTTCGTAGAAGATGCCAAAGCGCCTTCTGGTTACAGGGCGGCACGTGTCGCAGGACTCTCTTCTGACATTATTGTCCCGCCGGATTTCCGCGAAATGATTCGGGTTCGCTCGGCGGAAATGGGAGTGGTGCGCGCCGACGATCTGGATTTGACGGCTGAGTCAAATAGCTTCGTGCGGCGCACGCTTCACTATTACGTACCTTGCGTTGTGCGCGGGAGAATGGTTGCGGTCATCGGTCTGGGCCGCTCCGCTGACGGCGCACTGTTGACCTCAGAAGATGTCGAGATACTCCGCACTGTTTCCGGTTATGTCGCGGTGGCGATTGAAAACAGTTTGCTTTATCAGGAGCAAAAGGAGCGGGCAGCCGAGTTCAAACTCTTGAAGGAGTTTAACGAGTCGATTGTTGAGTCAATTAACGTCGGATTGCTCGCGGTCAACCTGCAAGGAAAGGTTACTCACCTCAATTCAGCGTTGGAGCACATCCTCGATTTGAGACGCGATGCGGCATTGGGCCGCCGGGTAGAGGATTTGTTCTCCGAAGATTTTGCCGATACGCTCAGGCAGGTGCTCGGCGAGGATGGCTGGCGGTTGCGGGAGACAAGAAACATCTACAAGCTTCACACGGCGACTGTTGCCGGACGCACCCTGGTAGTTAATATTGCCCTTGCTCCATTGCAGGACGCGCAGGCACAAACCGGTGCGCTGGTCGTGCTCGAAGATGTTACTTCTCGCATCCGGCTGGAAGAACAGTTGCAACAACGAGAAAAGTTATCTTCGATTGGGTTACTCGCTGCCGGTGTCGCGCACGAAGTTAACACACCGCTCACCGGAGTCTCTTCCTACACCCAATTGCTGCTGGGAATGCTTCCTGAGACGGATCCGAAACACGCGTTGCTTCAGAAGATCCGCAAACAGGCAGAGCGCGCCACGAACATCGTTAATAACCTGTTGAACTTCTCACGCACGGGTAGCGCCACCGAATTTACTGACGTGGACATCAACCATGTGCTTGATGACACGTTACAACTACTGGAGCCGCAACTGCGACGTCACCAGATAGAGATTGCGCGCGTTTACGATCACGAATCACCTCGCGTCTTTGGCAATAGTGGCAAGCTCCAACAGCTCTTTACCAACCTGGTTCTCAATGCGCGCGATGCCATTCCCGATGGGGGACGCATCACCATCTCCACAGTTGCAGCAGACAGTGATTCTGTTCTGGTAGAAGTAACTGATACCGGTATTGGCATTGGCTCAGAGAACGTAGCCAAGATTTATGACCCGTTTTACACCACCAAGGGTGTTGGACGTGGCACCGGGCTTGGTCTGGCGGTGTCTTATGGCATTGTTCAGGAACATTCTGGACATATCGGTGTGGAGAGCGTCCCCGGTCGTGGCACCACCTTCCGCATTACCCTACCTGCGGCGCACGCCCGTGCAAGACTGCAAGCAGTAGGCGACTAACAGAAACCGCAAGAGATCACTCTTGATGGGCACAGGCCTTAGCGTGCGCGCCTCGAGCCACAAACTCATGTCCGTGCTTCAAAATATGGTCTTTGGATTTTGGTCTTGGGCCTTTGACCCTTGATTACTCTCAACCTCGCCTTGATTTCAAAGACCAAAGACCAAGTCCAAAGACCGTATTTGTAGAATCTGCGTAATCTGTGTAATCCGCGGATCCCTCCCACCTTATTTTGTTTTGCCTGATGAAGTCGTTAAACTATTTCGTCCTTTTCTTCATCACGGGATAACCGGCTCATAGTCAAAGGCAATGAAGGCAGACAGACGCATGGCTAAAAAAGGTTCAGTCCTGGTAGTCGACGATGAAGAGATCATGCGTGAGGTGCTCGAGACGCTTCTTTCCGCGGACGGCTATCGTGTTGATCTTGCCAAGAGTGTTGATCTTGCCAAGACTGGAGAGGAAGGCCTCGAAGCATACGGCCGTCGCGCTTACGATGTTGTTCTGCTCGATGTTTCGATGCCGGGAATAGGAGGCCTGCGGGCGCTGGAGGAGTTTTTGAAGATGGACGCTGAGGCAGCGATTGTAATGATCACTGCCTATGCGACTTTCGATACTGCGATTGCGGCCTGGGAGCGTGGCGCGTTTGGCTGTATTCGCAAGCCTTTCCAAAACGAGCAGATCACCGCCACGGTAGCTGCAGGTATTAAGCGGCGACGCAAAGAGGAAGAACGCCGCACATTGCGTCGGGCGATGAGCAAGGCGGTCGATCGTGGTGAGATCGTTGGGCGTTCCGACGTTATGCAGGAGGTGTTTCGCCTCATCGAACAGGTTGCCCCGGCTCGGTCCACCGTTTTGATTACCGGAGAGAGCGGCACAGGAAAAGAACTGATCGCCAAGGCCATACACGAAGCAAGTCCCCGTGTGGGCAAGCCATTCGTTACCGTCAATAGTTCAAACATCCCATCCGAGTTGCTTGAGTCTGAACTCTTTGGTCACACCCGCGGTGCTTTCACGGGCGCTGTCGCCGCCAAGAAGGGGCTTTTTGAAGTTGCGGACGGCGGGTCGATCTTTCTTGATGAAATAGGGGACATTCCACCCGAAACGCAGGTGCGCTTGCTAAGAGTCATTCAGGAGCGTGAGTTCACCCCTCTGGGGGACACCACACCGCGACGGGTTGATGTTCGCATTATTGCGGCGACCAATATCGACCTCCGCGAAGCAGTCAGACAGGGAAGCTTCCGCGAAGATCTTTATTACAGGCTGGCTGTCGTGCCAATCGAGTTGCCTCCTTTGCGCGATCGTCGCGAAGACGTACTACCGCTGGCCCAGCACTTCATTGGCAAGTACAACGAAGAAAACGGGCGTCACGTCTCCGAACAGATCGCGCCGGAAGTGCTGGCATTGCTGGAAGCATATTCCTGGCCCGGCAATGTGCGCGAACTGGAGAACGCAATAGAGCGCGCGGTAGTAATAGCTCCCGGTGATCAGGTTTCGCGTGAATGTCTGCGGCCCGAGATTGCGGATCCCCAGGCAGTGATTGCGACATCCCAGGCGGGATCAAGCTTTGCGGCGGTTCAAGATATCGGCCGCGGCGTAAATTTTTACGACGAGGTGCGGCGATTTGAAATTGATCTTATTCGGCGGGCTTTGGAGCAAACCAGTGGTCACCAATCGCGCGCTGCCCGACTGTTGGGGATGAATGCTACAACTCTCAATTCCAAGATCAAGACCTATAACATCAACTTGCGCCCCTGATTTCCCCCCCATAGTAGCCGCAGATGAACGCGGATAACACAAAGCGGCCAACGGCGTCGTAACTGAACCTAAACCAAAACAGGATCCACGAAATCAGCGAAGTAAGACTCAGAAAATTTCGTGTAAGTTCGTGTGTTTGGTTTGTGTGATTTCGTGGATCGGTTTTCACTCACAAAACCTGCTCAATAAAACAGAATTCGCCTGTTTTGCTTCGAAGATCAAGCAGACTAAACAGAGTGTCGTTAGCATTCTTCACACCTTAGCCGTTCTGATCCGCGCTAATCCTCATTATCTGTGGCTAATCATCGTTCCGGGTTCCCGATCCTGAAGACTTCAGATGCTCGGCGAGCACGAAACGGATCATATTATATGTGATGGTTTCGGGCAGCGAGTCGTGAATAGGCTTCAGTTTCTCTGCGCCGTGTTCCGCGATGGCTTTTTCGATTAACGCTCGATCGGCTGGAGCGACAAGTTTCGAAACATCGACTGGAAGGCCCGCACGAATACAATCGACCAGGTGGCTCTCGATAGTGTTGGTTACTAAATTGCGTTGTCGCGCGATCTCTTCAACCGAAAATCCCTGACAGTGCAGAGCTAATGTTTGGAGGGCTGTTTGCGGTGGACCGGCTGCTTCCTCGGCTACCTTCGCTTGTTCATCTTCGGGCAGCGCCAGTTCTACTCGCTCTTGTTCGCGCATCACACGATCACCCAATTCGGTAATTGAGACAGTGGGATACTCCCCGGGGTTCACCTTCAGACAACGCACAGCGATCAACGCCTCAATGTAAAGCAGGATTTCGTCCTGCCGCATATCTTTTAACAGGCCGTAGGTGGAAAGCTCGTTCAGGTGTCCCTGCATTATGTTTTTCGCTGCTGATCCGCGCAGCGTTGCGGCGAGCGCGTTCTTTCCGAAACGGCCTTTCATACGTGTAGCGCAGGCGAGAAGTTTTCGGACCCGCAAAGCTTCATCGGCGGTAAGACCGCGAGGAGCCACCAGGGCGCTGCCAGCTCTACCGGAGCGATTGACACCGGTGGAATCGTCTCCCAGATCCTCGCTGGTAAGCGCCATCCTCGCTGCCTTGCGTGGCGCGCAATTTCCGCAAGTTCCACATTGACGCGCGTGATGCGGATCGCCGAAGTAATCCAGAATGTGAGCGCGATAACAATCTTCCGTGTAGCAGAAGTCGATCATTTCCCGGAGCTTGCTTCGCTCCAGCGCCGCGCGGCGAGCAACCTCGTTGTGGTTGACGCGGAGCCTGGATACTGGAGAACTGTCCAGCAAGACAATGAACCGAGGTCGACGCGCCGCGGAACCAGAAGAAGTTGAGCGCTCGGCCGAGCGGTAGTCTACGCTTCGTTCGATGTGTCCAGCGCGTTCGAGGAGGTAAAGCGCTGATTGGACAGCCATTTCGTTTCGCACGTCGGCGCGCTTTGCGAGTTCCGAAGTTGAAAGTTCTATCCGCTTGAGGCCCGTTGAGACAAGGGCGTCATAAACGTCTTTCACTGTCTCAGCGGTTGGATAAGAACCTTCGATGAAAAAATCATGCGTGTTTTTGTCAGCATAGTTGAACAACAACGCGCAAGAGGACGGCAGGCCGTCACGCCCTGCGCGACCGATCTCCTGATAGTAGGCTTCAATCGAGCCGGGCATCTGGTAATGGGCGACGAATCGTATGTCCGATTTGTCGATGCCCATGCCAAACGCGTTCGTAGCAATGATCATTTGCACGCGACCAGCCATAAAATCTTCCTGGGCCTTCACTCGTATGGAATCACTCATGCCCGCATGATACGCCGCTACGCCTAAACCTTGCCCGCGCAGCTCTCCCGCCACCTGTTCTACGGCTTTGCGTGTCGTGGCGTAAATGATTCCCGAGCCGTCGTAGATCTTGGCTAAACGTTTAATCTGCGCGATCTTTTGTCTCTCTTTCTCGATATGCACGACGTTCAGTGCCAGGTTCGGCCGATCGAAACCGCTGACAAAGGTTTGCGGTTTTATTAGACCGAGTTGTTGGATTATGTCTGAACGAACATACGGAGTAGCCGTGGCCGTGAGGGCCAGGGTTTGCGCGCCATCCAAGGATTGGATCGCGCTCTTCAAACGCAGATAATCGGGACGAAAATCGTGTCCCCAGGTTGAGACACAGTGGGCCTCGTCCACCGCGAACAGCGCAATGCGAACAGATTTGAGAGCTTCAACAAACCTGCTGCTGCGAAATCGTTCCGGCGCTACATAGACCAACTTGAACTTACCCCGGCTCAGGGCGTCGATGCGTGCGCGTTGTTCGGTCGGGTCAAGCGAACTGTTTATGAAGGTTGCGGGCACGCCCCGCTCGCGTAAAGCATCGACTTGATCCTTCATCAGCGCGATTAGTGGAGAGACGACGAGCGTCGCTCCACCGAGCATCATGGCGG
>WNGA01023558.1_pt1 | contig 11737 bp, 8 predicted proteins | sample 5400061 | NCBI WGS metagenome assembly WNGA01 (sample SAMN13153366, study PRJNA577476) | soil metagenome | isolation source: 100 cm soil or saprolite under grassland replicate 2 | place: USA:California | collected 2016-06-15
CACGCGACCGCGCTGGCGATCGCCGGCGATCGCATTATCGCAGTTGGCGACGACACAATGATCGCCGCACTGGCCGGCCCCGCCACCCGGCGGATCGAGTTGGCCGGCCGCACGGTTGTGCCGGGCTTCAACGATGCACATGTCCACCTCTGGAAGGAAGGCATGCTGCTCAGCCAGGTCAACGCCCGGCCGGCCAGCGCCCCTTCGGTTGAAGCGCTGGTCGATGCATTCGCCGCGCGCGCCGCCCAAACTCCGGCCGGCCAATGGATCGAAGGACGCGGCTACGACGAGACCCGCCTGGACGAACGACGCCACCCGACGCGCCACGATCTCGACCTGGCCACGCCCGATCACCCGCTCGTGCTTGGGCGTACATGCGGGCATATTATCGTTGCCAACAGCCGCGCGCTGGCACTGGCCGGCGTGACGGCCGCCACGCCCAACCCGCCCGGCGGGGCGATCGATCGCGATGAGCACGGCGAGCCAACCGGCGTGCTGCGCGAGACCGCGCTGGCGCTGGTGCGCTCGATCCAGCCGCCACCGAGCCAGCAGGAACTGGAGCGCGCGCTGATCGGCGGCGGACGCAAGTGCCTGGCGCTTGGCATCACCAGCGTCGGCGAGCCAGGAGTGGATCCGCGCACCGTCGAAATATACCGGCGCCTGGCGATCGAGGAGCGGCTACCGCTGCGCTGCGATGTGATGGCCATGACCATCCTGCCGAATGGCCAGCATGCCGCGCCGCCCCAGCCATGGCGCGAGCGCCTCGCCAAGTGCGATACCGTCAAGCTGTTCAGCGACGGCGGCCTGAGCAGCGGCACCGCCGCCCTGAGCATACCCTATCGCGGCCGGCACGACTGCGGTCTACCGCGCTTCCCGGCCGAGCAGCTCGCCGAAGAGGTGCGACTGATCTACGCTGCCGGCCTAACCGTCGCGGTCCACTCGATCGGCGATGCAGTGATCGGCGATCTGCTGGATGCGTTCGAAGCCTGCCAGACCACCGACGACCGACCACCGACGACCGACCACCTAGCTGCATCGGCTGGCGTTGGTCGGTCGTCGGCGGTCGGTCGTCGCTTGCGCATCGAGCATTTCGGCCTGCCCAACGCCAGGCAGCTGATGCGCGCTCAGCGCATGGGGGTGATGATCGCCACGCAGCCGTCGTTTCTCTACGATATCGGCGATACCATTCTGCACCACCTGCCCGATGCGCTCGTAGCCCAGTGCTACCCTTTCCGCGCCATGATCGAGGCCGGGCTGACGGTAGCCTTCAGCTCCGATGGACCGGTGATCGGCGACATCAACCCAGTGCTGGGATTACAATCGGCAGCTCTGCGCCGCACGCGCAGCGGCCGCGTGATCGCCCCGGATCAGGCGATCGAGATCGACCAGGCGCTGTGGTGCTTCACGGCCGGCAGCGCGGCCATCAGCGGCGATTCCGATCGGCTGGGCCGGATCGCGACCGGTTTTCTGGCCGACCTAGCGGTGCTGAGCGGCGACCCGCTCGCGATGCCGGTCGAGCGCTTGCTGGAGATCCAGGTCGCGCAGACCTGGGTCGGCGGGGCGCTCGCCTACGAAGCGTAGCTAAACCTGCGTCGACAGCCGATTTCTTACGTTTTGTGTTGGTCAGAACCGCGCTGCACAGGGGGTGCGGGGCGGCTTCGCCACCCCCCGCATATCTTTGCGGGCGAGCGGCGCGGCGCCCAGCGGGCACACGGCCGCGCCGCTCGCCCGCAAAAGTGCAATATGTGGTTGCCCAGAATAGAGAGGAGATAATTTGATGATCATTTGCACACTTCTCGTGGTGCGATTTGTGATATGTTGTTTCTCACAGCAATCAAGCACAGCAACAGTCATATCGCTATCCTAGCGAAGAACGGCGTCCCATGCAAGTGAAACACACTCCCGAACAGATATCAATCGAGCCGACCTGCCACCACGACATGGAGCCGGCGACTCCGCAATGGCGCATATTGATCGCCGACGACGACCCATACATCCGGCAGCTGCTGGAGCTGGCGCTAAGCGAGGATGGCTATGAGGTCGTAAGCGCGACCGACGGCCATGAGCTGGTGCGGCTGGCGCAGGATCGGGCTCCAAGCCTGATACTGGTGGATCTGTCGATGCCACGCATGGATGGCTACGAGGCGATCCGCCAGCTGCGCAACGACACACGCACTGCGCACGTGCCCATGCTGATCCTGACAGCGCGTACCGGCGCCAATGATATAGTCATCGGCTTTGAGACCGGCGCCGACGACTATATCGCCAAACCTTTCGATATCATCGAGCTGCTGGCGCGGGTCAAATCGCACCTGCGCCGCTCCGCCCAGCGGCCGGTGCTCAACCCGCTGACCGGGCTGCCGGGCAGCGTGCTGCTCGCGCAGGCGATTCGCCAGCGCCTAGCGCGCAAGACACCTTTCGCACTGCTGTATGCCGACCTGGACAACTTCAAGGCCTTCAACGATATCTACGGGTTTTCGCGCGGCGACGAGGCGATTCTTTTCGTCGCAAGCATCATCCAGCGCGTGATGGCAGCGCATGGCACCGCCGATGACTCGATCGGCCATATCGGCGGTGACGATTTCGCCCTACTCATCACGCCCGACCGCGCCGAGCAGATCTGCCGGGCGCTGATAAGCACGTTCGACGAGGAGGTGCTTCAGCTCTACGACCCCGAAGACCAGCAGCGCGGCTATATCTCCGGCGCCGATCGCTATGGCATCCTGCGCCGCTTCGCCCTGATGAGCATCTCGATCGGCGTCGTCACGACCCATCGACGTGGCTTCAGCGATCAGGAGTCACTCACACGCGTGGCAGCAGAGATGAAGCATCACGCCAAAGAACAGCCAGGCAGCGCATTTGCAGTCGATCAGCGCACCAGCCTCCAGAGCAGCGAAATCGAGCGCCGGCGTGCTCATAACCGCGGGCTGCTGCTGCTGAGCGATGACGGCTCGCTCCGCGCGATCTTGGGATCGACCTTTCGCGACGGCGGGTATAATGTTCACGAGGTGGCAAGTGTGGATGGCGCACGGCGCAAGATCGATACTCCTAAGCCGCCGATGCTGGTGCTGGCCGACGCGCAACTAGGCCCCGCGCTCTGGGAATTCTGCACCGAGCAGGCCAGCGACAAATGCGGCCCGCCGATCGTCGTGCTGGCCTACGATATGCAGGATATCACGAAGGCGCGCACGGCCGGTGCCGCAGCATGCTTACAGTTACCGCTGCCGCTCGTGGAGATCGTCGCTTGTATCGATCAGCTGACAAGCAACGGCGACATGGTTGATGAGGCGCGCGTCGTCAACAGCGTATAACTATCTGTATGGGACAAAAGACGGACGACGAAGGACGAACGTTTGCAATTCCGGCATTCGTCCTTCGTCCTTCGTGTATCTGGCAAAATAGCTCAGACGCTGTTCTAGGACTTACGCACGTGGGAGGGTTGGAGGGTCGCCCATCCTCCCAGAGTCTTTTCCGTCCCCTCGCACCTGGTAAGCTGCATGTAGTATTCTAAGACGAGTCGTAGCTACATCCACGTCCGAGGACTACATGCCCGCATATGTGCCAACCGTCGCCGAGCTCGAATCGGCGCTCAAACAGCTTCACAACCCCGAAGCGCTACGGCATAATCCGCTCGCCGCGCTGGGCCTGGTCGCCGAGCGTGTGGACATTGCTCAGCGTGTCGCACAGCATACCCAGCCGCTGCTGCCATGGATCTATGGCTACGAGCTGGCGGCGCTGCTGCGCGAGCGGATCGAACAACTCCAAATACCATCGGCGGCAACGCACGATCAGCGCGCGCAGCGCACTGCCACACGCCCGCAGCTCTACGCACAAATCTTGCAGCTGCGCTACATCGACGATCGTTCCTGGAACGAAGTCGCACAGATTGTCGGGCTGGCGGCCGGCCATATTCAGAACAAGCTGAAGCGCCCCGCGCTCCAGCGCCTGCTTGGCGATTTGCTGGATCAGCGGAATGTTGAAGGAAGGGGGAACCAGCCAGCAGCGGTATTGGCAAAAGCCGGCGGAGGCGGCTACGTGACCAACCTGCCCGCGCCTGGTGAATTCATTGGCCGGCACGCCGAGATCGAACATGTGATGTCCAAGCTGCGCCGGCGCCGGATGCCGATCATCGAGATCAGCGGCGTCGGTGGGGTCGGCAAATCGGCCCTGGCAAAACATATTGGCTGGCGCGCGCTCGATGAGCGCCTGGTGGATGCGGTGATCTGGCTGTGTGCCAAGGATCGCACGCTGCCGATCGCTGGCGTGCGCGCGGCGGATGGGGCTGCCGGCCTGCGATCGCTCAACGATCTGTTCGAGACCACCGCACGCGTGCTGGGGGCTAGCCAGGTGCCGCTGGAGCCGGATGCGCGCCGCCGCCAGGCCCTGGATATGTTATCCAGTGGGCGCTTCACCAACGGCACGCTGATTATCGTCGACAACTTCGAGACGCTCCAGCCCGAAGAGCAGGAGCGGATCGTGTCATTTCTGTTCGAAGAGTTACCTTATCCTAACCAGGCGCTGCTGACCTCGCGCCACGAAGAACATTTGGTGGTTTTGCAGACCCACATTCTGCCGACCAAGATCCAGATCGAGCGTATGTCGCGCGAGGATGCCGTAGCCTGTCTCGATTACTTTCTCTCGCTGTACTCGCCGCCGCTCGTCACTAGCGCCGATATCCAAGAGCAGATCATCGCGCTATCGGCCCAGATTCCGCTGGCAATGCTATGGCTGCTCGGCCAGCTGCGCTACGCCGCGCGATCGCAGCAAGAGACGATCGAGCAAATTCGGCGCCAGCAGGGCCGCACGAACGCGCTCCTGAGCTATATCTTTGATTATTCCTACGTGCTGCTGGATGAGCAGCCGGCCGCGCGCGCCATCCTACATGCGCTGACTGCCTTCGTCGAGCCGGTGACTTTCGAGCCACTGGTGGCGGTGGCTGCGCTGCCGCCCACCGATGTCGAGCAGGCGCTGCTGCTGCTGCAGCGCCTGTCGCTGATCACGCGCGAGCAGCAGAACGGCTCGCCGCACTATAGCTTGCTGGAGCTAGCCCGCAGCTACATCGCCGATCGGATTTCCGAGCCCCAGCGCCACGATCTGCTGCTGCGCGCGGGATCGTACTATGCCGCGCACCCGCAGCCCGACAACCGCGCGAATATCATACCGCTGCTGGAGTGGGCGCTCAAACAGCAGCTGCATGCGCTAGCACTAGGCCTGTTCGATGGCCTGACAGCGGCGCGGTTCGTGGAGAGCGATACGCAGGTGCAGGATTGCGCCAGCTATGGCGCGGCGATCGTCGCGGCCGCCCGCGCGCTGGGCGACGATCACCGCGCCGATTGGTATGAGATATTCGCCTTGTGCTGGCCGCTGGTGTTGCGCCACGATGTGCTGGCGGCCCGGCTGACGCTGGAACGCCTGCTCGAACGCGCGCAGCGCAACGGCTGGCAGGATAACTGCGCGCTGGCATGTTCGACGCTGGGGCTACTGTTCAACGATCTCGGCACTGCGGCCGCAAACGCCGGGCACGAAGCCGGCGCATTCTTCGAGACCGCCGCAGCCTTCCTGCGCCAGGCGGCCGCGCTCTGGGAAGATCGCGGGCAGCGCGACTGGCTAGCGGTGGTGCTGGGCCGGCTGGGCACAGTCGCACGCCAGCTCGGCGATTACGATCGCGCGCTCGATTACTACACCTGGACGGCTGCACTATACGACGCGCTTGGCAACCATGTCGGCCGCGCCAGTGTGCTTGGCCGGCGCGGCTACACGCTGCTCCAGCGTTACCGCGCCCAAGGCCAGGGCGACCCGCAAGAGATCGAGCGGCTGCTGATCGAGGCGTTGCAGCTGAACGAGCGGCTGGGCAACCGCTGGGGCATCGCCGCAAACAGTCTGCGCTACGCCGAATTCCTGGATTTGCAGCGCCAGCCCGAGCGTGCGCTCGCCTACGCCACCCGCGCGCGCGCGTTGTTCGAGATCATCCCCGAGCCACACCGCGCTCTTCAGGCCGCGCACCTAGTAGCGCATCTACAAACGCACTACCGCGAGTGAGCATCGCAGACAAAACGATATTCTATCGGAAAAGCCCAGACATCGTGGCATAAAACTTGCCACTGAGGACAAGCCGTAAAGCCCTTTCCAATGCGGCATTCCAAAAATATGGCTTCCTGAAGCCATAAAACCAGGTTGGAAAGATTCAAACGGCTTCCAAGGCTTCCTAATCAGGAAGGGGGCTTGACAAGTGCGGTATACTGCATATGAAAAGGGTACTCGCACAAACGTACAAAGGAGGATGAAGGCAATGCAAAAGACCGACTTCGTTAAATCGGTAGCCGATCGCGCGAACGTCTCTCAGAAAGAGGCCAAGCAGGTCATCGACGCGGCGCTCGACATTATCACCGATTCGCTAAAGGGTGGCGAGAAGGTTACGCTGACTGGCTTCGGCACATTCGAAGTGCGCCAGCGCCAGGAACGCGAGGGCGTCAACCCGCAGACGCGCCAGAAGATCAAGATCGCCGCGACCAAGACGCCGGGCTTCAGCGCCAGCAGCACGCTTAAGGAAGCGGTTAAGGGCAGCTAGCTCTAGTCTAGCGTCAAACCTCAAGTCATTGGCGGAGGACGGGGAGTGTTCCCCGTCCTCTATGTTTAGTACAGAACTCAATCGGCAGCATCGACACATTCAAGATTTCAGATGCTGGCGACACCTCGCTCGAATGTTGAGTAATATAGCTCCCTTGTCACATGTGACGCAGCGTGCTATACTTTTAGCCAAGAAAATACACGCGTTGTAGCAAAGTTGAGTTGGCGTTTCGGAAAATCGTCGCATGTGGTGCAATTCCGAAAGGCGCAATCTTTCTGATCTCTTTTGGAAAGATTTTGAGCTACTACCGGGCGCCCGCCAGCGAACTGGGGCGCCCGCGTTGAAAGGAGGTTCCGCGCCGTATTGATCGATGCGGTCTGGTGAGGTTATACTCATACAATCCTGAAATTGTGACAATTAACGACGGAGTGTTTGCTCACGCAGGGAGGGATGTATGAACGCACTACTCGCACTCGTGGCGACGATCCTGATCGTTGTGCTTGGCTATCGCTTCTATGCGAGCCGGGTGATGTTCAACGATGGGGTGGATTTTATGCCGGCCAGCAGCTCGGTCCTATTTGGCTATCAGTTCAAGAGCATCGCGGCGCTTGGACCGATAGTCGGGCCGATCGTCGCGGCGCAATGGGGTTGGCTGCCTGCGTTACTCTGGCTGGTCATCGGCGTCTTCTTCATTGGCTGGGTGCAGGATTATGCTTCGACTATGCTGGCCGTCCGGAGCGAAGGCCTTACCATGGGCGGCCTCTCCTACAAGCTCATCTCGCCCCGCGCTCGCAACATCCTACTGGCCTTCCTCTACTTCTATCTGCTGCTGATCATGGCTGCCTTCGGCGGCATCGTCGCCGGGCTGATGGCGCGGCCTGAGGTGCCAATCGGCTTCTTTATCCTGGTGCTCGCCGGCGTTCTGGCAGGCCAGATGACCTACCGCTGGCGCCAGGATCTCCTGCTGACCACGATTGTGACCGTCGTGATCGCGATCGTGGGCGTCTGGCTTGGGCAGACCGACTTTATGAAGCCGATCGTCGGCGCGATCAACGGCATTGGCGCAACGGCGGTGCTGCCGATCTGGCGTTTCGCTCAGCCGGTCAACTACACTTCGTTCTGGCTAGTGCTACTGGGCATCGTCGGGGCGATCGTGGGCATCGCCATCGCGACGCTCAGCGGCGGCGCGAATTACACGATCGATGCCTACAGAGGCTTCTCGGTCCCCGGCCCGCTGGCGCCTGGCGTGCTCAGCCCACTCTGGCCGCTGCTGTTCGTCGTGATTAGCTGCGGCGCCGTCAGCGGATGGCACTCGCTGGTCAGCACCTCCGGCACCGCGCGCCAACTCGAGAAAGAGACCGATGCGCTGCCAGTGGCTGGTGGCGCGATGTACGCCGAGGCCGTGCTGGGCGTGCTCTCGCTCACGTTCGCTGCGGCTGCCTTCGCCAACTACCAGGGCTATATCGATGAGGGTATCAAGAAGCTGGGGGCGCCGGGAATCTTCGCCAACGGTATGGCGCTGTTCCTCAGCTACCTCGGCATCCCCAAGACCTTCGGCGCCGCCTTCGGCTCGGTCTTCCTGGTGGTAATGGCGCTCACGGTGATGCAGCTGGTGCTGCGCTTCATGCGCGTGGCCAGCGCCGAACTAATCGGAGACCGCGTGCCGGCCTTCAAGAGTCCGCATGTCGGCTCCCTGGTGGCGATCGTGCTGACGCTGCTGCTGCTGTGGACTGGCTTCTGGAACCGCATCTGGATCCTGTTCGGCGGCTCGAATCAGCTCTTCGCCGGCCTGGCGCTGCTGCTGATCACGATCTGGCTTGCGCAGCAGCAGAAACCGTACAACTGGGCCTTCATCCCCGGCATCTTCATGTACATCACCACCGTCGCCGCGCTGCTGTACACCGCTTGGGCTTCGCTCCAACTCGCGTTCCAGCCGCCGCTGCCGGGCTTCGCGGCATTCGCGTGGTCGTTCGGTAACTTCGTATCGGCCGCGATCGGCCTGTTCCTCTCTGCTGCCGCGCTCCTGCTGGCCTACGACGGTTTGCAGGCGCTCAACCGCGCGCGCAGCAGGCTGCGGCCAGCGGCGGCAGCTCGCTGACGTTCAGGACTGAGGACTGAGGACTGAGTCACAAACCGCTCAGTCCTCAGTCCTCAGTCCTCATTACTGATGTGGGGTGTGCCATGCTCAATGTCGAAGTCGTGACCCACGTACTTGGATCGATGGAGCACTGCCAGCACTGCCAGGTGTTCATCGACGGCACCGGCGTGGGCGGCAAGATCCATCAGAGCGATCTCGAATCCTACCCGCCAGAATGGCGTGAGGAATGGCAGCGCCTCTCCGACTGGATTATGCGCCTGTCCGAACAGCATGCTGGGCAGCTGCGGATCAAGATTACCGACGCCCAATCGCTCGGCGGCATGTGGCGCGCGATCCGGCAAGGCATCCGCAACTATCCGACGTTCATCGTAGGCGGCGAGAAGTATCACGGGTGGGACGAGCAGGCGTTGGAGGGGTTGATCGACCAGAAACTGGCAATGACAAGTTAAGAGTTAAGAGTTAAGAATTTGACGCTCTATAACTCTTAACTCTCAACTCTTAACTCTTAATTGGAGGAGTGATATGTCCGAAGAGGAAAAATGGAACTTCCTCGAGCGCGCTAGGCGCAACCTGCAGGACTTCATTTATGGCATGAGCGCCCACGAGATGACACGTCAGGCGCTCAAGACCCGCGGATCGATGGAGCACCTGTTCATCCTGATTACGATGGGCGATCTGCTCGGCGTGCCGATCCTGCCCCCCTATTACTCGCTGCGTCTGCTGCCCTACGTCGTTCCGCAAATATCGACATGGAAGCGGCGCATGCTGCGCGAGAAGGACCTAGTGGACGCACTGGCGTAGTTATGAGTTTTGAGTTTCAACTTCGACAACTCATAACTTCCAGGAGGCGATATTGTCACTCGCAGACATTTTCCAGCACTACCCCGGCCGCCGCTACATCATGTTCGGCGGCAAGGGCGGCCTGGGCAAAACCACCTTCAGCGCGGCGACAGCCTACTATCTGGCCCAACAAGGCAAGAAGGTGCTGGTGTTCAGCGTGGACCCGCAGGCCTCCCTCTCGGATATCTTTCAGCGCGACATCTTCGGCCAGGGCGCCGTCGAGATCATGCCCAACCTTTACGCCCAGGAGATCGACGCCGACCAGCATATCAAGGCCTACCAGGACGAGATCCGCCGGAAGATCCTCGATATGTATGGAATGGAGCAGATCCCCGACGAGATCGAGAGCTATATCCAGGCGGCGGCGGCCGAGCCCGCCATGGAGGAGAGCGCGATCTTCGATCAGGTAGTCGACATCGTCGTGCAAGGCGGCTACGACTATTACATTTACGATCTGGTACCGCTCGGCCACGCACTCTACTACCTCAGCATGGCCAGCGTCTACGACGAATGGATCGGCAAGATCACCAAGCTGCGCGAGGAGATGCGCGAGTACGAGATGATGGCCGCCCAGGCGCGGCGCGGCAAGGTGCTGGAGGAGGACAAGATTCTGGGCGAGCTCCAGTATATCAAGCAGCGCATCGGCACATCCTCCTCCATCCTGACCGATAAGGAAAAGACTGCCTTCTTCTTCGTGGTCATCCCCGAGCAGATGGTGCTGCTCGACACCGCTAAGGCCGCCACCATGTTTGCGCGCTTCAACGTGCCGATCAGCGGCTACATCGTCAACCGCGTGATCCCCGAAGCAATCGCCACGACCCCATCGGCGCCGGCTTACCTGAAGAACCGCTACGAGATGCAGCGGGGTTACCTCAATCAGATCGACCAGCAATTCGGCCAGGGCGTGCTCGCGCGCATCCCTGAACTGGAGCGCGATGTGACCGGCCTCGAGATGATTGGGCGCGTGGCACAGATCATGTTTGGGTGAACGGGTGAATGGGTCACAAGGATCGGGCAATACGCAATACACATCACTCATCACGCTTTACGTTTCACGCTTCCCGATTCTGGATATCTGGAGTGGTAACTGCATGATCGATAAGACGATGGCCCAGTTTCTGGCCGAGCATCCCAATCTGAAATACACCTTCTTCGGCGGCAAGGGCGGAGTCGGCAAGACGGTTCTGGCGGGAGCGCTGGCGTTGGCGCTGGCGCGCGGGGGCAAACGCACCCTGCTGGCATCGACCAACCCGGTGCATAGCGTGAGCGGGCTGCTCGGGCAGGATGTCTTCAGGGAGCCGAAAGCAGTGCATGGTGTCGCGAATCTCTGGGCCTACGAGATCGACACCAGCGACACGATCGCGCGCTCCAAGAATGAGATCCGCGAGAAGATCGGCTGGTTCCTCAAATACGCCGACATTCGCACCAAAGCCGACGAATTCGTGGAAAGCGCGACGATGAACCCAGCCTTCGAGGAGAGCGCGATGTTCGAGAATATGATCGACCTCATGTTCAAGGACGAGTACGACGCCTACGTCTTCGACACCGCGCCGACCGCCAACGCGCGCCGCCTCCTGGGCATGTCGTCGGTCTACTCGCTCTGGGTCAACAAGATGATGCAGAGCCGCGAGGAGGCGAAGAGTCTGCGCGAGAAGCTTTCTTATAGCAAACAAAAGCAGGAGAAAGACCCGCTCATGGAATACCTGATCAGCTTCCGTGAGCGCATGACCCACGCCAAGACTCTGCTGACCGACCCCGCGAAGACGGCGTTCTTCTTTGTCACGCTGCCAGAGGCGCTGCCGATCGCGGTGATCAAGCGCTTTATCAACTGGTTCTACGAGTTCGGCATCCCGGTCGGCGGCGTGGTTGTCAACATGCGCATCGACAAAGAGAGCCTCCGCGACGACGTCGCCGACTTCGTCAAGAATCGTGTGGCGATGCAAGATACCTACATGCAGGAGATCGACGAGATCTTCGACGGTATGGTGCGCGCGGTTCTGCCGCTGTTCGATAACGAGGTGCGCGGCGTCCCGGCGCTCGCAAAGACTGCGGAGTTGCTGATGGCGTAGTACGAATTTTGCTTTTGGATCGATTATCTCGTGTCCAAGCCGCAGGTCGCAGTAGCATATAGCAATCCTATCTGATTCGTAAACCTGACGATGGACGACGGACGCTGCACCCATATCGTCTATCGTCTATCGTCTATGGTCAGATCAGTGTACATCTGGCGT
>WNGA01014331.1_pt1 | contig 11736 bp, 18 predicted proteins | sample 5400061 | NCBI WGS metagenome assembly WNGA01 (sample SAMN13153366, study PRJNA577476) | soil metagenome | isolation source: 100 cm soil or saprolite under grassland replicate 2 | place: USA:California | collected 2016-06-15
AGTTGAACCCGCTTACTAGAAAGGTTCGAATCCCACTGGCCCCGCAGCGATAAAAAATTCCTTCTAATGAGTTTTTTCAAGTAGCATTAACGATGTTACTAAAGGAAATGATAAATTCTACTTGGCAGAATCCTGCTACACGAATGAAACCATGATTATCTTGGTCTGGATTCTTTTTCTTTTTCATCTCATAATGGACCACTCACAGTGGGTAAACCAAGAGCGACAGTTACGAAATAGGAGACTATCCATATTATGACGGCAATAATAGCAGCCCTAGTCCAGCCAAGTCCGTATAATCCCTTTAATGCCAATAGCCAAGCTATGCCTCCCACTACAAGTGCCAATAATCCATGACCAAAGAGATAGTATACAATAACCCAAACTACTGCTCCTATTACAGCTGTTATGAATGCTTTTCCGAGGTTTGTTCTTCCTCTAAATAACTTGGTTACAATGAAGATTACGATTGTTGAGATAACTAAACCTATTACGAAAATGACAGCCGGATTATCTATTTCTAATGATGCCATTGTGCCCTAGTTTATTGTCAGCTAGAATAAAAAGTTATAGAGACCCCTCATTAATACTTTCAATCTGAAAAACCATAATGATCAATTATAAAGGAAACAAAAAATAATGAACATGGTAAAAAGCAGTTTAGAATAGCCGTTTATAGAATAGTTAATGGTTACGTGTTGTATCACCCTCCCATATCATGCGAATTCCATTACTTGATACTGTAATAGATGGACATTCTGAGATTCCAGCATTGCCTAGCGGCTGCATTACTATATAAAGTAAAGTAAAATCGACTTAAAAAGAAAAACAATTATGGTAAAAAAATTAGGATTTAAGTCTACTTTGCGAGTTTCACACTATTTTCTTTATCACTACGATCTGCTCACCATCACAGATTTTTATAAACCAGTGTGATTACTAAAATTATTTGCCAGAGGATGATTTCTTATGAATAATGTTAGTCTTGTATCGGATTTATTATAATGTCGTAAAACGGACTTATTTATAAAATCTATTTAAATTATAAAGTTCATAATTATACAATGGATAGTATGAGATGTGAATATTGCAAAAAAAATATCCATTCTCTAAACCAAATTCTAGATATGTTTGTATGCAACGAGTGCTATCATAGACTAATTTCTAAAATATACTATCCAAATGCTATAGAAGCTTAATTCACCTATTCAAGGGCTGTTCAATAAAATTAAAATAAACTCTTTACTATTCTATTTACAGTGGCGTCTAATGAAATAAGTGATAAGTTTCTTTTGAAACTTTTTGATAAAACAGGAGATAAGGAAGGAATTAGATTTTTTGATAGATATCAAATTGGTAGGGAATTAGACTTGAACCTAATCCAGACCGATGATATTGTAGATATTTTGACGTCAGATGGATTTGTAGCCAAGGATGAAGTAATAGGAACTAAGATTCGAATTACTGAAGAAGGTAATAAGAGATTTAGAAATAATCAAATTTAAGTAAATCAGCTTCAGAATTTATCTTAAAAAAGGCAGTAAAGTTGCTCTATAAATAGGATTTAGTGTATTATATTGTATGCCTAAAAGATCCTCTAGTAAAAGATCTAAGGTCGATACAGCGTTATCTGCGAGAACAAAAAAGGCGATAGATTCACTGCCCGAACACGCTCAACATATTTTTCAAAAGACACACGCAAACGCAGTAAAACAATATCAGAATCCTGAAAAAAGACGTGCTGGCAAGAGTCAAAGTGCTGAGGAAGTAGCTCACAAAGCAGCTTGGGCTGCAGTTAAGCAGAAATACAAAAAGCAAGGCGACGAATGGGTAAGAAAGTAGCGAGCAGTGATCTTTCATATGCTCTTAATTAAATGTAAAGATTGTGGAAAGACGATCCCAGCAGGCTATCAGCAAGATAGGCGATCATTTGAAGCAACAAATTTTACAGAACAACTAGAAAAATGTCCAAATTGTGGTAACGTAAGACCGTATTTTAAAGTAAACTATTTCTTTAAAGAAAGTCGAAAGTGATCATTGAACAAGTTAGATGAATACGACAAGGCACCTTCATGATTTCATTTGATTTTTTATACTCAATTGGAATTTGGCGTTCAATAAGCCTTTTACAAATTCTTTTTAGGTTAGTTGAATATAGACAATCTATGTGCAAACGGACCGCGAAGATCTGTAAGAGGTGCAAAACTGAATATTATGAAGATACTGGATATCTGTTTGCGGTTATTGTTTAAGCCTCTTAGATAATTGGGAATAAAATTCAATTTTATTAAAACGTAATTTTAACTGAAGAGCAAATCAAAGTTGATGCTGAAAATGGATCACATACACTAGTGTATTGCATCCCACCGCACTTGGACTAACATCAAAGTCAAAGTAGAGAAAATTGAATTGTTGAATAAATGGTGTTGCGTCCTTCATTCAACCAATGGGTCCATCGGACGCAAGTTTCAATACAGGTGCAAATGTCTTGCCATTAACATTGCTTATTCTGATTACAGGCTCGTTTACGGTTTGATTTCTTTCCCACCAAGAAACTGCCACTCTCCCTTCATCTGCCGATATTTCTACGTCCACTGAATCAGAATTAAGAGTATTGCTGAGATTAACTTTGTCGGTGAATGTTTTGCCTGCATCAGATGACAATCGATACATTACCTCATCGTTGCCCGTTTTATTGGTCCACCATGCAACATAAACATCATTTTCGAATATCGATGTTTGCGTACCTCCCTGAAAATCTCTTTTACTAGTAACTGCATCTACTTGCTGTTGTATTGTTGTGGTTGCTGCTATAATTGCACTACCAAGAGCTATCATTACGATAACATCCAAAGCCAATTTTTTGTTCATAACCAATCTATTAGATAGGTATTATTTCAATCTGTATCAAGTATTAATTTGCACTGAGATTAAAGCCGATGGATGTAAAAATCATTTAGAATTGGATTTACTTCAATGTAGAACGTTTAAAATATAAATAAAATGAGTCTTGTGCTACTATGCCAGGTTTTTTAGTTTAGGTATGTGTTTTATTATCGAAAAGTAATGCAACATTTACTATCAATATCTCTAATTTAATTATTTTTTGTTATATCTTTTTCATTTTCTTTAAAGAGTCCAGCAGCAAAGTAATGTTTATACAATCCACGTTTACTTGATGTTATCCTGACCATTTTTTCTAATTTGTCTAATTGATATTGAACTGTTCCCATTGAAACATTCATTGCCCTTTTGATATGACGTAAGTGACACCCTGGATTATCCTGGATGAAACATAAAAACTTTGTCAACAGTGTCACCAGATTCATCCATTTAGATGAACCCACCCAAAAAGTTTAACGAGTAGTAACGTAGTGAATATCCATATGATAAATTCTCTTGCAAAGATACAATAAGTGCTTTTCAAATCAATCCCTTTATTTATAATGTATTGGTACAAGAGTGTAAGTGATTAATAGCCTCTCCTCTCATAAACGGTAACTTACTGATATACTTGTATCAAATTTCTTATTAATGATGCAATTTACTTTCATCCAATGGAAAATAAGTTAATCTTTACCTTTGTGACATTAATCACATTGATTGTCAGCGTTTTGGTTGTAGCTAGTCTGGGTTCATATAGTCAACAACAAACAGGTATTGGTGTTAATTATGTAATTGCCGCATCAAAAGTGCAAGCACAAACTCCTGCATTTGACACATCCAATTTTCATGATCCACTGAAAATAGACAACAAGTACCACTCTTTGAAGCCGGGCACCATAATGACTTACAAAGGCACTGATGAGGAGGGAAACTCGATGCGGGATATTATCACTGTTACCAACAATACAAAAGAGGTCCAGGGGATACCCACACGCGTCGTTAATGATACTGTCTTTGTGGAAGGAAAATTAGAAGAGACAACAAATGATTGGTATGCGCAAGATGACAAAGGAAATGTATGGTACATGGGAGAGGATACGACTGACTTTACCAACAAGAAAAACCCCCATGAAGGTTCATGGGAATCCGGAGTGAAAGGAGCCGAGGCTGGATTAATAATGCTAGCAGAACCGAAGGTAGGAATTACGTATGACCAAGAGTTCGCCAAAGATGTCGCTGAAGACAAGGCAACTGTTCTGAGTTTGGACAATAATGTCACAGTTCCTTACGGTTCTTATTCGAATGTGATCAAAACTAAGGAGTTTTCAGCACTTGAGCCTGATGTCGTTGAACAAAAATACTATGCAGTCAAAGTAGGAGACATCAAGGAAAAAACTCTCAAAGGTAGTAAAGAAGGAATTGAATTAGTAGAAATCAAATGACAGTGAATTAAACGAAGAAACTATAAAAATCAGAGGAAATTATCAATATTAACAAATTTTTTAATTCTGAAAGATTCGCAGAAAGTTACGAGCACTCAATACAGATGTCAAAAGTATTAAGCTAAATTTTATTGGTAGCAGTTCCAAAAGTGGCAGGGTAAGCATTAAAGAGGTCAAGTTGAATGGAAGATGAGACCAAGAACCATATTACCAATGAGTTTTGGCACGGGTTCCTAAATTGCAATGCTAGCATTATAAGTTCCACCGAACCCGACCTAAACTTTACATCTTTTCAATATATCCCTTGTAAAATGCTATATACAAAAGGATGTAGTCAAAGCTACTTAAAAATGAACCATTTTGTGATAGTCCCAATAATCATCACTCTTCATATAGTTACCATATTTGAATATATATAATAAAAGAAAAGCTAGTATGACGACATATCATAACTGCAATAGAATAAACTAGGATAGAACCAGAGACAAGAGGATTAGTCTGTTCCCCAAGGATTATCGATAACAAATCGCCAAGTTCCGTCAGGCTGTTGACGTAGAACATCTGCAGATTTACCAACTATATCAACATGTTTGCCATCAGACCCAGTTCCACTGAATGACCACTCGGTAGTTACAAGAGCAATATCGCTAGCATTAAGTACTCTCTTTACCTTGAGGTCCAATTTGCCGTTCATATCAATGAAACTCCGCAAGCTTTCGCGTATATCAGCTGGACTTTTAGCAAGCTGTCCTGGCTGAGAAGCGAAACATGCGAGAGGTTCATATAATGTCATTAAGGAATCTAGATCTCTTGCATTGATACCTTCTGTTACTGAATTAAATACTTCTTCAGGTGTCATCTTCTTAGACAAATACTGATGTTATAATGCCTGATGCTATAAGTTTATTTATTTGCAGATTTTTTGTGGGATTAGCAGTGGGAGTACTTTATATCAAATCCCTGCGAGGATGGAATAAAACAAGCATATGATTATTTTCAATTAGACTAGTGTGAATTTCCACATGGTTCCCACCGAACCCGAATTATTGTTACTAAACTTAGTAAGGTTATAGAAGGTTTAAAATTTAATCTAAATATTAATTACAAATATTCCTGTTTCAGAGCTACAATGCAGAGCTTAAATAGTTACGTCCTTTTCTAATTAAACGATGTCTAAAATTCAGGTTAGTGCCAAGATGAAAATTCGCGAAGCGATGCTGGAGGGTTTCAAGCGACAAGCAACTGAATGTATCCAGCAAGCCAAGGAAAAGGATCCTGGGACTCTTCAATTCGACTGGTTTATTAGTACTGATAAGAGTGAGTGTGAAATTCGTGAGACGTACGAAAGTTCTGAAGCATTCCTAGCACATCTATCCAACCTTAGTGAGCTATTACGGATACTTTACGAAAAATTTGCTTCTGATCACTCGGTAATAATTTACGGTGATCCTTCACCGGAACTATTAACAAAAGTAAAAGCGAGGGGAGTTGACACAAAGTTCTTCTCCTTCTTGCAAGGACTCTAAATCAAATGAACGGCTAATGACATTATTTCATCGTATACAACTGTAATTTATCTCTCCTCATGTCATTTTTCGAGTTGCAAAATAGTGTCAATTCTGTCCCTCATTCCACCGAAGAAACGATATCAGCTCCATAATTGGACTAGTGTGAATTTCCACATGGTTCCCACAGAACCCGAATAAAATTTACACTTTTCTAATTTTTCCTTGTAAACATTATAAAATACGTCAATGTAGAAATTCGTTACTAAGTATTGATATAAATATGACACAAAAATCTTAATTGTTAGCATTTTGAATCTTGATTAGAGTTATATAGAAATTCGTCTTGTTCTAGCTTATTGTGTCAACATGTTAATATAGTATAATTTTTGAATTTGATACTTGTACTAAAGTATTTTTATATTAAATCCAAATTACACACGTTACTTTTGAAATATGTTCCATTGTTAATATTTATAATTTGTTTTTCAATAATTAATTTGATTTATCTTACTGTCATGTTTTTACCTATAGTCTTAGGAACTACTACCTCTTCAGTAGGGATTCCGGCTGCTAGTTTTAACAAGTCAAAGACATTACGGATTGGAGTAGTTGGTGACATTGACTCCAATCAAGGATTAACAACACAGTTGGAAATCGCTAATCATTATAATGTCCAGGTATTGATTATACCGGGAGATTTTGAATATTCGAATGGAAAGAAGGTGTTATCTAGTCTTCAATCTCATGGATTTACGAAAGAAAATGCTGACATTGTTGTTGGGAATCATGATTCTGGAACAGAAGTTAAGTCGTGGTTAGGTAACAGTCGAACTTTTGGACAGATTAAATTTGATTTTCCTGATGATAAACTTGCTTTGTTCAATATTGATGCAAATATAAAGTTTGATTGTTCCAGTCCACAGTTCGAAATTGTGAAGTCGCAAATCGAATTAAGCAAGGCTTGGTACAAGTTTGCAGTCGTTCATCAACCGTTTGTGACTGTAAAAAGTGTTCATCCTCCTAATGGTGAGTTTGATTGTTACGATCCTCTGTTCAGAGCGGGCAGAATTGATGGCGTATTACAAGCCCATAACCATAACTATCAGAGGTTCAACATTCACGGCTTGATGTACGGTGTGTTTGGTACGGGGACACATGACACCGGTTCCAGCATGTATCCTTTAGAATCTGATACCTGGCAAGGAAACAATTGTTTAAAATGCATTACGGGTGAAAACGGAATTACGATTATAGATCTCCATTTTAACAATATAAATTCAAAACATTTTGTTGGATGGTTCATTGGTATGAACCATGAAGTGCTCGACGGCTTCGAGTCATTTAATCGTCAGTCATGAATTAGTCATAAATTAGAAAGAATAGTTGATAGACTGAATTGAATTGAATTATTTAGTAGTATGTTGTAGAACTCCGATTATGTTCAAGAAGAAAGAATTTATCCCATCCTTATTGATGGGCTTAATATTAGTTGTCGCTCCAACCGCAGTTGTTGTAACCTACGCAGTACCATATTCACACATGGGAGGTAATACGGAAAGGGTTCAAGTTACGGAACTATTGCAAGCATTCAGCAATCAGAAGAAATGAAGTCTCCAACATGGATTTTGTCGGGGCACTGGGGAACCAATCTAATAAACAAGACAAAGACAGATTTCAATCAAACCAACCAACCAAAATTCGACGCAACATTTACGATGGTTATGCTAACGGGTCCGCTAGACACCAGCACCATATATCGAATTATTCTCTTACCAACGTCAAAACTGAAAACGGTATAGCAACCTACAGTGGTCTTGCAACTGTAACAATGAAGGCGGGTCCTGTAGCCAATGTTCCGGTTGAAATAAAGATCATTAACAATAACGGGATATCAAATTGGTTTGACCCCGCCAAGGTTGAAAAGCACTTCGGTGAATCACCAATCTATGGAACCGTTTTTACGAAGAAAGATATGGAAAGTAAAGGATCTTTGGTCCCAAAGGCATAACATGACAATTAAGGGGACTACTACCAATAGCATGTGCTAAGTGTAAGAGTCCGTATTGAAATATTCCCAAATCCAAAAAATGAGATAATTATTTATTGTTTGTTTACCAATGATCTACTACTCACTTGATCAAACTGATGGGAGGCCTCTGGTCTGCATTCCACCTACCTAATCCTCCCGTCACGTTGCAGTCAAACTATTTTTATATTTACGTGGAATGTTTATCTTTTAGGACATGTCTGTTTTCCATTTACGGAATAACAATCTGAGGGTAGAACCTTCTTTTTATCTAAGTCGTTATCTGTATCAGAAATAAAAATGAACCAGACGGAAAATGCTATAGGTACGGCTGAGACTATTATTATTGCTATAATCAACCTTTTTCCAAATAGCCTCCTCATTGAAGTTGATTTGTCAACATCATCGTGAAAACTCATTCAGAAAATTACAAGGTAAAATAACTATTAACGCTTTCATTAAAACCCAATAGAAGCTGATTATTTATCTATCGGTTACGAGTTTAAATAACCATTAACTGGTGGGAGGACTAAGGTCTGCATTCCACCTCTTTAACCTCCCATCAGAACAAATTGAATCTTTGAAAACTTATTTATTTTCTTTAATCATAATTCTATGCCTTCTTTCAATAGTCCATGGTAGTACGGATTGTTTTTATTGACCCAATTCGTCCTCCTATTGGGCTTTAACTTTTTTATAATTTATTGGACTAAACGTTGAACATGTATCAAGTAGTTTTAGAAAATAAATATGATTATGACAATCGTTCATTTGCGTTTTGCCAATCGTGTTACTGGACAGCAACTATTCTTACTAGGATAGAAAGTTACGAATGTCCTGTTTGCCGTGGCGAGAATATTGACTTGATGCCCTTAAACTTGAATGAAAAGTATGAATACCAGTTAGAACCGAATAAGGGACTTGAAATTAACTTTTCGATAAATGAAGACATATTGGATGTAAAGACATAAAATTAGAATATCATTAATCTCGTTTTCGCTCCCAAATATCACTCCTCCCATCGGTAAATCCACCCTCAAGGCCTGTAATTACTAATATTGTTTTAATTTTATTCATTTCTCTTTCTCATGGATGTAGTGCAGGGTATCAGGTTTGCTTATTTCTTGATCACTTATTAACTGATGAGGAATATTCTTATAGATTGCGCTAGAATTAACTGAGGTAAGGACATGTCTAGTAACAACAGGATCGTTAGTGTAGTGGATGACGACATAAGTACTGCTACGTTCTTTCACGAGGCTTTGCGCCAAAATATTGATGGAGTTTCAGTCTTCTCCTTCATCGATTCCGTCAAGGCATTTGAGCACTTTACAGAGAACAGTGAGAACTATACTCTAGTTATTTCTGATCTAAGAATGCCAGGTCTAAATGGTTTAGAATTACTCAAGAAAGTAAAGACTTCAAATCCTAAAGTAAGAACGATATTGATGAGTGCTTATAATTTTGACGAAGAAGAATTGTACCAGCAATATATGAAAGAGGGAGTGATTAACTCAACTATTGAAAAACCTGTGACAATGAATAGGTTATACCAAAGAGTACAAGAAGAATTAGATGTTAATTAAATAGGCATATGAAGAAGCGAATTTTGATAGTCGATGAGGAAAAAGACGTAGGGGGAACTTTCGAAACGATACTCAAAATTATGGATTCGAGATAGATTACTTTACAGATCCGGCAGTGGCTTTGGAAAAGTTCAAACCAAATCTATATGACTTGACGATATTGGATATCAACATGCCTGAAATTAACGGATTCGAATTATATGACCAACTTAAATCACGGGATTCTAGCATCAAGACCCTATTTATAACAGGACTGAATAGTGTAGAGTCTTATAATACACAAAATAGCAAAGTGTACCCCTTAAAGGGACAAAGACATTTCATGGCGAAACCCGTAAGTAACAAGGAACTTTTGGAACATGTTTATGCAATGATAAATTAGACAAGTTGAATCCTAAACAGGTAAAGATCACAATAGACGATGAATTTGATTAAATGATTATTATACTTCCATAGCATTTGGATAGTATATTTTAGAAACTAGTTTATGATAGCAATCATTACATACGAAAATATCTAAAAATTGATTTAGAGAGTGGATATTTTTCTTACAATAGTCGCATTCCAATATACTATTATGAACTTTATAATTTAAATGGATTTTATAAATATGTCCTGAATGCTTCTTCAATTACTGTTTGTTGATCGTTAACATACACATGAACACTTATGCTAATGCCTTTAGCAGTTTGTTCTAACTTTAAGGAATGTGTAAATTCTTGTTGTGGTTGGTGTGATTGCAGAGTGAATAAGAGAAGACAAAACAAGAGATACCAGAACAAAACAATTGGTTGTAATCATAATACAACACGAGCGCTGCAATTTTTTCTCCTTGAATTCAAACGATGCAAAGAGATAACTATCTCTACCTTAACAATATCATGGAAAATATGTTAATACTATTTTTTGGCGTAGGACTTTGTGTTATTGCTATTTTTCTCTACCTTTATTTCCACGGATAGTTATGGTCACAGGAGTGGGTGTCATGCAGCTCACAGCTGTCCTTCTGATACAGGCAGTTACATTTGTGGTGATACCGGTAATTTTTCTCAATGTCCAGGCAATGATTCAGATGATAATACCGACAACAATGATGGCGGTGACGCCGCTGCGGCTGACTCGACAACAATCAACAACAAGGAAGAGAAGGAAACAGGCTGGTCTGATATTGAATATCTTAGTGATGCAAACAATAACACGATGGTGGATTACAAAAACCTCTTTGGTCTGAATATTGGCAAAGTCTATAATCCTAACTCTGTCGACAATGCTGACTGGTTCCTTGGCAGCAGCAACTATGAAGACCATGTAGATTACTATCTGATACCGTACAACTACAATTGGCACTTTTACTCTAACATATCTGCACCTTGGTATGGCTGTGAAGCTCAGAGTAAGGCGATGCTTGTGACCGCTAAAAAATACAATGAAACAGGGGATTCCAAATACCTTGAATTTTCCAAAAAAGTATTCAATGGTTTAAATTCTCCTGTTCTAAATCAGGACGGCTGGCTTTTGGGAGTGGTGGCTGAAAATAATAATGCTACAATACTGAACAGTCAGCTGTTTTGCGTTGCGAACTTGATGACTTACTACGAATATACCGGGGACGAGCGAGCGCTGACACTATTCAAGAAGGCTGTAGCCATACTGGAGTAAAATATCAACGACCTATCGGAAGATTGCGGTACCTACTACTCTTTGTCTAAGGATAGGCTTGTATCGCACCAAAAGCATCCAGAATACATTCAGATGCTGGAAAGGTTGTATTTGATGAAGGAAAGCAACATGCTGAAAAATACGCTGGACAAATGGCAGCATGACTATCTGTTTCCTTGTTATTCTCGAGCTTCTTGAGTAACCAATCTAGCAACTTGAATGAATCCCACTGATTCCTAAAATGAATTCGATGTTTTGTCGAAAATCTAAATATTATTGTAGCAAATCTATCTACCTTATCTCCAATTTCACTAAATGATTATGAAGAACGGACTTGATATTTCATTACATCTGGTGTGGGACTGATAGTTGCAGGAATTGGAGTAAGTTCAGGTGATTTGTCGTCTAACGTTTGTACTGCAATAATCATAATGGTTGCCGTAACTACGGTAATAACTCCTGTTTGGCCAAAGAAAGCCTATAGTCGAGAACCTGCAGCTACAAATGAGACATCAGAAGCAGCAAGATAATTCCTCTGCATTTATTGAATTCAGAAAAGCTATACAATCAATCAACAGGACCCTACTACATGGATTGTCCGAATCCCACCGAACCCGATATAAAATTTA
>WNGA01018022.1_pt1 | contig 11736 bp, 9 predicted proteins | sample 5400061 | NCBI WGS metagenome assembly WNGA01 (sample SAMN13153366, study PRJNA577476) | soil metagenome | isolation source: 100 cm soil or saprolite under grassland replicate 2 | place: USA:California | collected 2016-06-15
ACGGTGTGAATGGAGCGGGACAGCTCATTCTGCCCTCGGGCTTTGCGCTCACGCAGCCGCCGAACAGCACCCTGACATTCCAGCTCGACCAGCCCAACGGCCCCGCCGGAAGCTTCACGGTCAACGGGCACGCGCTGGACGGTTTGCTGTCCGTCACGTCCGGACGCTTCGTTCGCATCTTCCCGTGATCCTGAACGTCCGCACGCCGTAACCCGTTTCGCGTTCGCTCGTCCACCCCGAGCGCAGGAGGGGATGCGAGGTGAGTCGGAGGCGTTCCGCGCTGGTGGTCGTCCCCGCCCTCCTGCTGTTCGTCTCCGTCGCCTCGTGTGCGCGAGCCCGCACGGGCAGCGAGCCGATCGAGGCGCTGCTGCCGCCCCCGGCGCCTGCCGAAGACTACATCGGCGTCCAGCTGTGCCGCGCCTGCCACCCCGCCGTCGCGGCGACCTTCGCGAAAACGACGATGGGCCGCCTCTTCCTGAACGCCCCGCGGAACGCGAAGGAACGCCACGCCTGTGAGACCTGTCACGGCCCCGGCAAGGCCCACATGCAAGCCGGGGGCGGCCGGGGCAAGGGCGGGATGATCAGCTTCGCGAAGAACGATCCCACGCCCATCGCGGTGCGCAACGCCATCTGTCTCGACTGTCACGCCAAGGGCGACCGCCTCTTCTGGCGGGGCAGCGCCCATGCCAGCCGTGACGTCGCGTGCACCAGCTGCCATCGGGTGATGGAAAACATCTCGGCGAAGCACAACCTGGCCAAGGTGAACGAGATCGAGACGTGCGGGACGTGTCATCTGCAGAAGCGTGCGCAGCAGCTGCGCTCGTCCCACATGCCGCTGCGCGAGGGCAAGATGTCGTGCAGCTCCTGTCACAACCCGCATGGCACGGTCTCGCAGGCGCTGCTGAAAGAGGGCTCCCCGAACGAGACCTGCTACACCTGCCACGCCGAGAAGCGCGGGCCGTTCCTCTGGGAGCACGCGCCCGTGTCCGAGAGCTGCATGAACTGCCACGAGCCCCATGGCACGAACCACGAGAAGCTGCTCAAGGTCGCGATGCCGCGGCTCTGCCAGCAGTGCCACGTCCTGCCGGGTCATCCGAGCAACCCCTACGGCACGGATGCCCCCTCGCTCAAGTTCGTCGTGGCGCGTCAATGCGCGAACTGCCACACGAACGTTCACGGCTCGAATCATCCGGCGGGCAGGTTCTTCGCACGGTAGGCGCGAGCCCATGACGGCGACGCGAGAGACATGGCTGGCGGTGGTCGTGGCGCTCGCGCTCCTGACTCGGGTCGGGTCGGCCTCGGCTCAGGTCTCGCTCGGACCGGTCAATCTGGAAGGAGACGTCGAGGCCGGCGTCCGTCTGCTTCCCGAGAGACCGTCCCCGGCGAACCGGCAGAAGCTCGAGGAATACCGCGACATCACGCAGGGCGCCTTCCTCGCCAACCTGCAGCTGAGGCTCTTCACCCCCGACGAGAAGTATTCCCTCGACGCCCTCGGCTCGAAGTGGGGACAGCAGGACCAGGAATTCACGCCGACGCCGGACCTCGAGCTGCGGGCGGACTACACCCGCATCCACAAGAATGGCGACCGGCCCCTCGGCATGCCGTTCGGCGGCCCCGGGAGCAACCTCCTGGAGACGCTCGAGCCCATCGACCAGACCATCCACAACCTCCGGCTCGGGGCGAGCTTCGCCCACGAGGGGTGGCAGCTCCGGCTGGGGTACGCGCTGTCGATGTTCGACAACGGCAACCGCATCGTCACCGCGGACAACCCGTGCTTCGGCCTCCCGGCCGCGGTCACGGCGACATCACCCGGCTGTGGTCCCGACGCCGCGGGCGCCCAGCCGACCGGCGGCGTCTCGCTGCCGGCGTCGAACCAGGCGCACAACTGGAGCATCGCGGGCGGCGTGAACCTGCCGATGGACACGCGACTCAGCGCGCACGTGGCCTACGGTCTGCGGTTCCAGGACGCCAGCTTCCTGCCCCAGACCGTCAACCCGGCGCTCGTCTCGCCCCTGCTCGGATTGCCGGCCCGGAGTCTCGATGGCACGGCGGCCACGACGCTCATGACCCTGCAGGCGGTCACCCGGCCCCTGCTTCCGCTCACGCTGACCACGAAATACCGCTACTACGACTACAACGACCTCACGAAGGCGCTGGACTTCTTCGGTCGCGCTCTCAACGACCGCATCGTCCTGGCGGAGACGGTCAAGGCGCTGCGCCCGGACTACACGAAGCAGAACGCCGACCTCGACGCCCGGTGGCGGTTCGGTAACCCCCTGGCCATCACCGTCGGCACGGGGTGGGAACGCTGGGACCGCAATGAAAAAGTCCGGGAGGTCCCGACCAGCGACGAGTACTTCGGCAAGGTCGTGATCGACTACACGCCGTCGGAGTGGTTGATGGCACACCTCACCTATCGGCCGTCGGCCCGCCGCATCGACGAATACAACACCTGGGCGCACTACAGGTCGCTCCACGTCGACCCGCTCACGACCCCCGCCGGCAACCAGTCGCCCCTGCTCCGGAAGTACGACGAGGGCGAGCGCGACCGCCAGCGGATCGACCTGCTCCTGCAGATCGCCCCGAGCGAGAGGCTGAGCGGGACCATCAACGTCGGCTGGAAGAACGACGACTACCTCCGATCGCCGCTGGGTCTCCAGCAGGCGACCTCGTGGTCGGCCGGCGCCGATATCACGTTCGTGCCGTTCGAGCGTGTGAGCCTCGTCGCGGGCTACGTTCGTGAATGGATCTTCGAGAGGCAGCGCTCGCGCAGCGGTGCCGACGCCGTCGACGACTGGCTTTCGGACAACGCCGACACCATCGACACCGCCCACGTCGGGCTGAAGGCGAAGCTGTCAGAGGCGCTCGACTGGACGCTGGGCGCCAATTACTCGACGGCCACCGGCACCGTCCAGACGCGCAATCCCGGCTCCAGCGGCGGGACCGCGAAGCACTTCCCCGCTTTCGTCGACTCGCTTCTCCGGCTCGATACCGCGCTGCGCTACCGCTACCGGGACAACTGGACCGCCAGCCTCGGGTACGTGTACGAGAGCTTTGCCCAGCGCGACTGGCGCACCGATACGATCAACCCCTTCGTGCCGGCCGTGGGATCGTCGATCTTCCTGGGCAACCGGACCAACGGCTACGACGCGCACATCGTGGCCGTCACGCTCGGCTACCGCTTCCGATGAGACGCTTCGCTCTCACGGCGGTCGTCGGCCGGCCGGTGTTCGCACGACACCGACCGCGGGGGTGGGCGGGCTCGTGGCCTCCGTCAACGCGCTGCCCGCGGCCGGCGCGTGCGGGCCGCTACAGCAGGCTGGATCGCACGGACGGGAACCAGCCCAGCAACGGTGAGTCGTCGCAGACGATGGTCTCGTCGCGCACGGCGCCGGTGGAGACGAGGCACAGCGGCACGCCGATCAGCTCTTCCAGCCGCTCGAGATAGCGCCGGGCCTTGGCGGGCAGATCGCCCTCGTGCTTGGCGTGGCTGGTCGGCGCCATCCATCCGGACACCTCCTCGTAGACGGGCTCGGCCTCTTTGAGCGCCGTCTCGTCCTCCGGGAACTCGGTGAGGAAGTCGCCGCGGTAGCGGTAGCCCGTGCACACCTTCACGGTCTCGCAGCGGTCGAGGATGTCGAGCTTGGTGAGCGCGACGGTGTCGAGACCGTTGATGCGTGCCGCGTAACGGAGGACCACGGCGTCGAACCAGCCGCAGCGGCGCGGGCGCCCGGTGGTGGCCCCGTACTCGTTGCCGCGGGTCCGGATCTCCTCGGCGATCGGCCCGGTCATCTCCGTGGGAAACGGCCCGCTGCCGACCCGGGTCGTGTACGCCTTGGCCACGCCGAGGATGCCGTGGATCTTCGTCGGCGGAACGCCCGTGCCGGTGGCGGCCCCCCCGGCCGTCGTCGACGACGAGGTCACGTAGGGATATGTTCCGTGGTCGAGGTCGAGCATCGTCGCCTGCGCGCCCTCGAAGAGGACCGAGTAGCCGCCCTCGATCCACCGGTGCAGCAGCAGCGCGGTGTCGGTGATGTAGGGCGCGAGCCAGCCCGCATAGCGCAGGTAAGGGTTGAGGATCCCCTCGACGGTGAACGTCTGCGCATCGTAGATCTCGCTCAGGATGCGGTTCTTCTGCGCGATGTTCGTCTCGAGCTTGTCGCGGAACAGCCGCTCGTCGAGCAGGTCGGCCATGCGGATGCCGACACGCGCGGCCTTGTCGATGTAGGCCGGGCCGACGCCCTTGCCGGTGGTCCCGATGCGACGCGCGCCCAGCTTGGCCTCCGAGGCGCGGTCGAGGGCCGGGTGATACGGCATGATCACGTGCGCATTCTTCGAGATGAAGAGGTTGCCGTCGAGCGTGATGCCCCGGCGCACGAGCGTCTCCATCTCCTCGATCAGCGCGGCGGGGTCGATGACGACGCCGCAGCCGATCACGCAGCGACAGCCGGAATGCAGGATGCCCGACGGGATGGAGTGCAGCACGTACTTCTCGCGGCCGACGACGACGGTGTGGCCGGCGTTGTTGCCGCCCTGGTAGCGGACGACGACGTTGACGTGCGGGGTCAGCACGTCGACGACCTTGCCCTTGCCCTCGTCCCCCCACTGCGTCCCCACCACCACGATGTTAGGCATTGGTCACTCCTCCGGGCGGCGGGGGACGAGCCCCCGCCCTGCGGTTCGTCCAAGATCCTCGAACACTTGCTCGGGCCGCTCCAGCATCTGCCGGATCGGCACCGTTCGCTCCGTCCCCGCCGCGAGGTCGAGGACCAGCGCTTCGCCGTCACGCGTTCGCGCGCTGCCGATCACCACGGCGCGCGCGGCGCGCTGGCTCCGGGCGTACGCCAGGGAGTCGGGCAGCGCCCGCGTCACGATGTCGCGGGACACGGAGGCCCCGAGGTCCCGGAGCCGCCGGGCCAGCGACAGCGCCGCCGTCTTGTCCCGCGTGGAATCGACGATGAAGAAGTCGGGGCCGGGCAGCGGCACGACGACCCCCTGCGCTTCCATCACCGACAGCGCGCGGGCCACGTCGAAGGCGAAGCCGACCGCGGGACACTCGTAGCCGAAGCGGCCGAGCATCTGGTCGTAACGTCCGCCCGCGGCCACCGAGGCGCCGAAGTCGGCGACGTACGTCTCGAAATACATCCCCGAGTAGTAGTCGAAGCCGCGGACCTCGCCGAGATCGAGCAGGACGCAGTCCGCGAGCCCGTAGATCCCGAGGAGGCGGTACACCTCGACCAGGTTCGCGAGCGCGCGCTCGGCGCGCGGGGTCCGCGCGAACGTCGCCGCGCGCTCGAGGACGTCCGCCCGCCCGAAGAGCGTCGGCAGCGCGAGCAACGCCTCGGCCACCGGGGCCGGGGCCGCCAGCTCCTCCACCAGCTTCTCGAGCGCGGCCGGATCCTTGCGACCGAGCGCGGCCCGCACGTCGCGGGCCTGCTCATCGGTCGCCGCCGTCTCCTCCATGAGCCCGCGGAAGAAATCCGGGTGACCGACGTCGATCTGGAACCGCGACAGCCCGAGGGCCGACAGCCCCTCGACCGTCATGGCCAGCACCTCCACCTCGGCCTCGGGCTTGTCGAGGCCGATCAGCTCCACGCCGGCCTGGTAGAACTCACGGTAGTGCGAGAGCCGGGGCTCGTCGTAGCGAAACACGTTCGTCACGTAGCCGAGACGCAGGGGCTTGGGCTCGTCCCGCATTCGTGTGGCCACGATGCGCGCGATCTGAGGCGTGATGTCCGCGCGCAGAGCGAGCAGGCGGCCGGTCTCCCGGTCGACGAGCTTGAACATGTCCTCCTGCACGACGGCATCGGTGCCCACCGAGAGCACGTCGAAGAACTCGAACGTGGGCGTGACGATCTCCCGGTATCCCCAGCGACCGAAGACCTCGAACAGCCGCGACTCGACGTGGCGCTTGCGATGGGCCTCGTCGGGCAGATAGATCCGCGCGCCCTTGGGCAGCTGCGTCGACGGCTTCATGAGCGCCCCTCGGGCTCGAGATGGGCCAGCGTGTTCACGCGGTGCACGGTGGCCCAGTCGTCACGGTACTCGATCTCGGAGATGCCCGCGGGCGAGGCCTCGACCGACCACAGCCGCTCGGGTCCGAGCCCGAGCGCGGCGAGGACGAGCAAGCGTGTGACGACCGCGTGGCTGACGAGCACCACCGTCTCCTTGTCGTGCGTCGCCCGCAGCGTCGCCAGGGCCCGCGACACGCGCTCGGCGACGGCCGTCAACGGCTCGCCCCCCGGTCGGGCGAAGCGCTCGGGCGTCGTGCGCCAGACGGCGTAGTCCTCGGGGAAGCGATGCGCCACCTCCTCGCGGGTCAGGCCTTCCCAGTCGCCGAAGCCCATCTCGCGAAAATCGGTCTCGACCTTCAGCGGGACTCCCAGCGCGGCAGCGAGCGGCTCGGCCGATTCGCGGGCGCGGCCGAGCGGGCTCGCGTAGACGACCGCGATCGACGCCCCGGCGAGGGCCGGGGCCAGGGCCGCGCACTGCCGCCGGCCCTCGGCCGTCAGCGGGATGTCCCTCGATCCCGCGAACCGGCGCTCGCGGGACCAGGCCGTTTCTCCGTGCCGTATGGCGAGCAATCTCAGCTCCATGACAACCTGCCCATTCTATCCCCATTCGCGGCGCCGTCGGCAGCGGCCGATGCGGTATCCTTCGACCGATGCGACGCGCGATGCCCGGCCTCAGCCTCGTCCTCGCCGTGTTGCTGGCGGCGGGATGCGTGACGGTCGCCACCCCCGACCCGTCGGCGAACGCCATCGTGGTCAACGGGACGGGACGGATCGCGGTGACTCCCGACACGGCGCTGCTGACGCTCGGCGTCGAGTCGCAGGCGGCCGGCCTCGCCGACGCGACGAGCGATGCCGCCCGGCGGATGAGCGCGGTCGTGGCCCGCGTGAAGGCGTTCGGGGTCGCGGATACCGACATCGCCACCGTGTCCTACTCGGTCGACCCCCGCACGGCGCCCAGCGATCCCGCGCGCCGGGACGAGCCGCCACGGATCGTCGGTTACCGCGTGACGAACGTCGCGCGGGTCACGGTCCGGAAGCTCTCGGACGCGGGCCCCATCCTGGACGCCGCGGTCGGCGCCGGCGCCAACGCCGTGCGGGGCATCCAGTTCACGCTCGCCGACAGCGACAAGGCGACGACGGACGCCCGGGCCAGCGCGGTCGGTGACGCGATGGTCAAGGCGCGCCAGTTCGCGGCCGCGGCGGGCGTGACGCTCGGTCCGGTGCTGTCGATCCGCGAGAGCGGCCTCTCGGCGCCGACGCCGCTGCCTCGCGGGGCATTCCGGATGGAAGCGACCCCCATCGAGCCCGGCCAGCTGGAAGTCGTGGTGACCGTCGAGCTCCGGCAGGCGATCCACCGGTAGATCACGTCAGGATCTCGGTGAGCGCTCGGCCCTCGACGCGACCCATGTCGAGGCCGAGGATGGTCGCGATGGTCGGCGCGACGTCGCGGCTCTCGATGAGCGGCAGCTCGAGTCCCCGGCAGATGCCGGCGCCGGCAGCGGCGAACAACGCGTGGTTTGCCGGAAGGCTTCCGCGCTGGCCGTGCGTGCCGCGGTGGTGCGGCCGGTCGGTCTCCTCGTCTCCGACCGCGTCGTCCGCGAAGAGATAGCCCTCGGCCGCCTCGATCAACACGTCGCCGACCTGCCGGTGCTCGGCGGGCGTCGGCAGCCCGAGGCTCGCGTACTCGTCCGCCGTCCACACCGCGGCGACCCCGGGAATCTTCCCGAGCTCGGCCGCCACGTCCCGCACGGTGCGGGCGTGCCCCGCGCCCTCGCGCACGTAGACATACGCGGCCCCGTGGTTCATGACGACGCGCGCCTCGGCGTGGGCGATCCTCCCGTCGGCATCCACGTCGAGCAGCCCGAGCGTGCGCAGGCGCACGTTCGGTCGGATCTCGCGCGTCACGGGCAAGAACCCGTGATCGGAGACGACGAAGACGGTCGTCTTCTCCGGGTCGGGAAGCGTCGCCAGAAGCTGGGCGATCCGCTCGTCCACGTAGGCGAGCGCCCAGTACGCCTCGGGAGAGCGCGGGCCGTACAGATGCTGCAGGCTGTCGACGCAGAGGAAGTGGACGAGCAAGAGATCGGGCGCGTGACGGTGGATCACGTGGCGCGCGACGTCGGCCACCATCGCGTCCTTCAGGAAACGCTTGGGAAGCTGGGCCCACTCGCCCTGTCGGTCCATCGGATAGCCCAGCGCGGCCAGCTCGCCCCAGACGGCGGGTGCCGTGTGGCCCTCGAAGACCGCCTGATCCTTGAAGAACGGCAGGTTGAACGCGAGGGAGGCCGCGTGCCGCGTCGCCGGCCAGTCGACGGCGGCCACGCGCAGACCGGCAGCGTGCGCCCGGTCGTAGAACGTCGGCACGCGGATCAGGTCGGCGGCGTCGTAGATGGGATCACCGGTGAGGTCCTCGGCCCGGCCCGTCGCGCGATTCAGGACGTGGTTACCGACCACGCCGTGGATGCTCGGCCCCACTCCGGTGACGAGGCTCACGTGGGTCGGCCACGTCGTGCTCGGAAACACGGTCTGCATTCCGGACGCCACGACGCCGCGCTCGGCGAGGCGGCGAAGCGTGGGCAGACGCGCGGCCGGGTCTCGCCAGTAGAAGGCGGCGAAGCCGTCGATGCTGATGACGAGCGCGCGCGGCCTGGTCAGGACTTCTCGGCGAAGACCTTCTGCGCGGCGCGGACGCCGGCGCCGAAGTCCACGGGCTGGCCCAGCTCGGCGAGCACCTGCTCGAGCGCGGCGACGGCGATGATCACGTCGGTCTCGGCGGCGTAGCCCATGTGGCCGATGCGGAAGATCTTGCCCTTCGTGGGGCCACGGCCGCCGTCGATGGTGATGTTGTGCCCGGTGGCGAAGCCCGCCACCACCCGGTCGGCGTCGAGACCCGGCGGCACCTGCACGGCGGTGAGGGCGGGGCTCGGCGTCGCCTTGGGAAACAGCGTGAGACCGAGCGCCTCGGCGCCGGCGCGGGTGGCGCGCGAGAGCCGGTCGTGACGCCGGAGCACGTTACCGAGCCCCTCGGCCTCGATCATGCGCAGCACCTCGCGCAGGCCGACCATGATCGACACCGCCGGCGTGAACCGCGCCTCGTTCTTCGCCGCGTACTTCCGCTCCTCGGACAGATCCAGGTAGAACTTCGGCAGGGTGGAGCGCTTGGCCGCGCTCCACGCCTTGTCGCCGAGCGCCAGCACCCCGAGGCCCGGCGGCAGCATGAGCCCCTTTTGCGAGGCGGACACGACGACGTCGAGCGACCACGCGTCCATCTGCACGTCGGCGATGCCGAGGCTCGAGACGGCGTCGACGATCAGGATCGCGTCGGTGCCGCGCGTGATCTGCGCGTACGCCCGCACGTCGTGCAGCACGCCCGTCGACGACTCGCTGTGCTGGACCAGGACCGCCTTGACGTCCGGGTGGGCGCGCAGCGCCTCGGCGATGCGCTCGGGCGCCACCGTCTCGCCGTGCGGGGCTTCGAGCTCGACGATCTGCAGACCGAACGCCCGGGCGATGGCCAGCCAGCGCTGCGCGAAGGCCCCGGCGTTCACCACGACGACGCGGTCGCCGGCCGAGAGCGTGTTCGCGACGGCGGCCTCCATGGCGCCCGTGCCCGTGCAGGCCGGAGTCAGCACGTCCTGCCGCGTCTGGACGAGGCGTCCGAGCCCCGCGCGCACCTCGCGGAAGAGCGCGTCGTACTCGGGGGTCCGGTGGTGGATCATCGGCCGCGCCATGGCGAGCAGCACCTCGCTCGGCACGGGCGTCGGCCCCGGCGCCATCAGGTGGTACTTCTTCATGCGTCCCTCCTCGGAGACGATGTTATCGGGTCGGTGGCGTGACCCGCAACCCGCTGACCTCGACGCGATGCGGACCGGCGGAGCGGCCGAGAGCGGTGACGAAGATCGCGTCCGATCCCTGGGCGGCCGGGGAGAAGAACTTCACGACCTCGTGATCGTAGAAGGTGAGCCCCGAGGCCCCCAGCCCCAGCGCGTAGGCCCCGAGGTAGGCGCGGCCGCCGACCAGGCCCGCTTCCAGGTTGACGAGGCGATACCCGCGATCGCCGAAGGCGGCGAGCACGTCGTCGAGCGGCGAGAGGAAGTACATCACGGCGGCGGCGTCCGCGCCCAGCGCCTGCTCGAGACAGAGATACCCCGACTGCCGGCGATACTGGCCCTCGGACAGGATTTCGAGGGCGTGGGGCTCGGGCCAGTAGCGGACAGCGCCCGCGGGCAGGCCCTCGACGCCGTTGAGGATCAGGTAGAGGTCCACGAGCCCACCCGGCACATCGCGGTCCACCGGGCGTGTCGCCCACCACAGGATCGTGGAGAGCTCCGCCGCCGTGATCGATCCGTGCGAGAACTGGCGCGTGGATCCGCGCCGCTGGATCGTCTCGCCGAGCCCGCGCCCGGCGACGTCGCGGGGTGGCGGCAGCGTCGTCAGCGCCCCGCGCGGCTGCCGGCGCGGCGGCGCTCCGCGCGCGCGCCAGCTCGCGACCTCCGCCGGACTCGTCAGGCTCGACGCGTCGATGTTGGCGCGAAGCTCGGGATAGTCCACTTCGTCGGAGGACAGCGGAATGGTCTCGTGGCGGATGGCGTCGAGCCTGCCCGCGGGCGGAGCCGGTGCGCCTTCGGGGCCCAGTGAGACCAGCTCGAGCGCGGCCTCGCGCGCCACGTCGAGGCCGAGGAGACGATCGACGGCGGCGTCGACGAATCCGGTGACGAGGCGGGGCGCGGCGCCCATCGCGTCGCCCGCGGCCAGCAGGTTCGCGAGCATCGTGCCCGAGTCCCAGAACAGATGCCGGTACCCGCGCGCCTGGTATTTCCAGGTGTTGCGCCAGTAGATCGCGGAGAGGACGACGATGGCCGCGCGCCGGGCGAGGCGGTCGTCGGCGGCCGCCTCCGCGAGCGCCGCCCGCACGTCGCCGGTCCTCAGGCATCGCAGGGCGAAGTCACCGGGTCCGAAGTGATAGAGCCCGGGCGCGAGCCCCTCGACGTCGCCGGCGGCGACGTACACCTCGGTCTGGTAGAGCGCGCCCGTCGACGCCGCGGCCCGGAACAGGACCTCTCCGCCGCCGGGGTACGTCTTCTTCCTGGTGACGCCGGCCGCCAGGTACAGGAGCGCGGCGAGCCGCTCGAGGTCGAGCCGCCGCGACACCGCCCGTCGGGCGGGATCGAGAGCGGCGAACGCGTCGACGGCGACGGGATCGAAAGCGCGCGGCAACGGAAGCGCCGGCAGATCCGTGTACACCTTGAAGGGAAACGGCTTGATGTCCCACTCGAGCGTGTGCGTGCTCGTCCGCACCGACTGCGGCGAGTGCGCGCTCGCATCGTGGAACTGACGAGCGAAGCTCGTCACTCGGTGGGGGGTGTCGGGGAGGAGCGGCGATCGCTCCCCCCGACATTAAACAAATACGGCGGCCGGAAGATTCCTCGTTCGGTGATGATCGCGGTGATCAGCGACGCCGGGGTCACGTCGAAGGCCGGATTGAACACCGGCGATCGGGCCGGCGCCGTCTGCTGCGCGCCGATCCGGCGCACCTCGTCCCCATCACGCTCCTCGATCGGGATCGCCGCCCCCGCGGGCAGCGTGGGATCGATGGTCGACCACGGGGCGGCGACGTAGAAGGGCACGCCGTGATGGCGCGCCAGGACCGCCACGCCGTAGGTCCCGATCTTGTTCGCGGTGTCGCCGTTGGCCGCGATGCGGTCGGCGCCGACGATGACGA
>WNGA01021979.1_pt1 | contig 11736 bp, 12 predicted proteins | sample 5400061 | NCBI WGS metagenome assembly WNGA01 (sample SAMN13153366, study PRJNA577476) | soil metagenome | isolation source: 100 cm soil or saprolite under grassland replicate 2 | place: USA:California | collected 2016-06-15
ACGCTGGAACAGCCACGATCGAAGTCACGATGCCATACAGGAAGACGACGTTCACGGCGAAACGGCGCATTCCGCTCGACGGCGACGGGAACGGCCTGCCCGATGCCGGCTGGCGGGCGAACACCGGCGTCGCCGTCAGCACGGCCGGCCTGCAGGCCACAGATGATCTTGAACTCGATCCACCCGCAACGGGCCTCCCGTTCGATACTATCGCCGGCGATGGGCTCTCAGCTTTCGAGGAGTACAGAGGGTTCTTCATTGCGGGCGCTCATGTGCGCCTTGATCCGAACAAGAAGCAGGTGTTCGTTGTCGCCGACCCGGTCGTGTTGACCGACCCTGTTGCCGTGACATGGATTACGAAGCTGCCCTTCGCCACCCTATTTGCGGAGGCATCGGAGATAGCCGGCTCAACCAATTTCGCGCGTGGTTGGCCGTTATCTGCGTTGAAGGCCGAGATAAACCCAAACCGCGCGGGCGTGCCTGGTGCGCGCTCACGTGCGCATCGCGCACTCCGGCTCGTCTGGGCTCCAGTGAAGCCCGCCGACTACTTCGTCAGCGCCACATCGACAATTATTCCTGTTTGGCAGCGCGGCATCCATGGCATCACTTGGAACGATGGTATGCCGGACATCGACCTCTTCAACTCGCCTAACAACAATCCCGTTAACGAGTCACCTGACGCCACGCAGTTCGTAGAAGTCATGACCGCGGCCGATCGGAATGCTGGCATCGCCACCGACTTCTCTGATCCGGGCGGGTATCACGACGCGAACGGTATTCTAGTCCAGCCCTGTGGCGTCGCCCCACCAGGTGGTCCGTGCGACGACTGGGATCTCACGCGCGGTTTAATTGTTCCGCACGTTCAGCTCGGCGGATGGGCCAAGCTGCAGACCGTCGTCGATCCCATTTTGCACCTGACTGATTACTACTCTCAGTACTCATTCACGTGTGGAATTCCTAATCTCACTGAGGTTGTCGGCCGGATGTCCGCGAGCGACATGAGCCTGCAGCCATACCGCACAATGATTCACGAACTCGGCCACAATCTCCAGCTTGTGCATGTGGCCGATCCGCTAAACGACTGCCACGACTTGATGTATGACAATCAACTGCTCCCGCCCAACCGCCGAACCTTCTTGGACATTGTTCCACTTACGAACGACTACAGCCGAGAGAACCGCGAGCAGATGCGCTTGTGGCAGCCATAAGCAGAAATTAGGAGCAATGATGCGTTCTCGAATTCCTCTCCTTTTATATTTCTCATGCGTCACCGCCGCGGCGTCCACGCTGAACGTTGCCGTATCAACGCGGCCACTCGCTGTCGGCCCGATGCCGCGCATGCACGTTGCCCGTGTTGTCTTCGCCGACGACGCCGTGACGGCGACAGTCAATCTTGACGTGTATGCGGTGCCGGCGCTTCCCTCGACAAAGCAGCACCTTGCGGCGCTCCAGCAACTCACAGACGACGATTGGGCTCAACACCTGCAGTGGGAGGTACAGCGCGGCGACACGTCCCATCGTGTGGATGTTCAGACGATTGCAGCACATGCTCGTCACTTGGGGCCCGGCTCGGCGGAGCCAGCGGCCAAGACCGTGCCGTTCACCGCCTACGAGGGCCGTTTTGCACTCCCCAAACTCACCCCGGGCACATATACCCTCCACGTCACGATAGACGGTCTTCATGCGACCGCTGGGCCGTTCGTAGTGGCGAGCGGTCATGAGCCGGCGTACCGCGATGCATATTTGGAGAAGCAGGCGGCGCAGGCGCACTCGTACCTCGAATTCCGTCAGCTTCAGCTCGAACGCGTGCGCCTGGATTCCACGAAGGCCGGTGCGCTGCTCGCCCTCGCCGCCCGATCTCTCGACGAGGGTACTCTTGACGAGACCATGGATTACTACAACCGTGCCGTGGCCGCAATGCAACAGAATGTCGCTGTGTACGCGCGCGTAGCGCCACAATGGGCGCACGAACAGGAGCAGCAGCTCGCCGTCGATGTGCGGCACATTCGAGCGCTGCAGCAGATGCTTCCCGCCTACTTTGCACAGCGGGCAACGCTCCAGGTGATCCGCGACATGGCTGCTGGCGGATATGTCATCAAAGATCGCAAGAGCGGAGCGCTGCTGCAAAACTTCGCTCGGCGCAGGTGAGGTTGCGCCGTAGGGCCATGAACATGACAAAAACGCTGCAAACCCTTCTCGTTGCGCTCGGCATCATCTCGTTTACTGCGGCCGGTTCGGCCTCGACGCTGACGCTAACTATGGAACACCATGCTTCGATCGCACAGGATCACGGCGGTCGCCGCGTTCTGCGGACCTTGTTTAGCGAAGAACCACTCGTGGCCCAGGTGAGGCTTGACGTTTACGCGGTGCCGCAGCTTCCCCATACCTCTTCGCACCTTACCGAACTGCAGGCGCTGCCGCGCCAGACATGGGACCGCGAGCTGAATTGGGAGGTTGTCAACAGCGCTGGCCTCGCGCAGCGTGTCCGGCCACGCCTTCTGAACAGCGCAGTCCATGACCGGGGACCGGACGCATCGAATGAAGCCGACCGTACGGCTGTTCCATGCACCACGTACGAGGCGACGTTCGACATCGGGCACCTTCCACCCGGGGATTACAAGGTCCAGGTCTCCGTGCGCGGAATCGCATCCGGGACATTCCCCCTGAACGTCCGCACCGGCAGCGAGCCGGAGGTTCGCGATATCTATCTTCAGGAGAAAGCCAAGAAGACTCGCGACTGGGATGAGTTCAAGCAACTCCAGCTCGAGCGCTTGCGCCTCGATCCAACCAAGGCCGGTGCATTGCTCGAACTCGCTCAGCGCTCGCTCGAGTCCGGCACCCTTGACGAAACAAACGGCTATCTCGGCCGTGCGGCCACAACGATGGAGCAGAACATGCGCGAGTGGGCAAAGCTGAATCCCACCGACGCACAGAAACAGGCCCCAGCAGAACATGCGCGAGTGGGCAAAGCTGAATCCCACCGACGCACAGAAACAGGCCCCTCTCGCTGAAAGATCCGTTGCCGCCGTCCGGGCGCTGCAGCGTGCCCTTCCCGAATACTTTGCGCATCGTGCGGAGTGGCATGTCACGACAGATCCGACTACCGGAGCGTATGTCATTCAGAAGCGGGACAGCGACCGCGTCGTCCGCATCATTCGCTGATCGATCGAACGCAGCGTAAGAAACTATAGGTGGGGACACGCGCACCGCTCGTCGCGGCGATCATCGCCGTCGTCGCGGCCGGCTGTGTGCCAGCCTCTCTCGTGCAGCGTGAGCGCGTCTTCGACCGGCCGACCTTCGCCGGTGTCGACGCGCTCACGTTCACTCTGCTGCCACGCCGCGTCCGCGGCTGCGGCGTTCAAAGCGAGCCGTCACACCGGCCGTCGATGCCGCACACCTGGCCAGCGGCCGACTGTATTTCGGCAGCACTCGCGGCGCGTCACCCGTTCGTCGTGCGCTACCGCGGAATGACGATGGACTCGGGAACCGAGACCGCGTTTGTCGGCACCCGCGACGTGGTCTATCGGGTCTACGAAGACAAGGCCGGCCCGTTCACTCTCGAACGCTGCGCGCGCGGTGACGTGCGCGTCACATCCGCCGGCGGCGTGATCTGCGCTAGCTGGCTGCTCGTGCGCGACCTCCTGGAAGAGCCGCTACCCGCCGGCCCGCCGCCACTGCATCGGGACTAACAGAACATCACCGCGTGTGCCTCAGTGCTCGCCCGCAACGCGAAAACGCCTTCATGAATCATTAATGCGACGTACGAGCAGATTCGCGCCACGCGCCGTCGCCTGCAGTTCGCTCGGGCGCTCGCCCACTCGCCCCGGCTGCTCGCATATGCTCCGCTTCACCGCACGCACGCGGTTTCACGAGTCAAAGCACCGCGCGCCGGCTACCTCGAAACGGGCTGCATCCTGCCGCAGCGGCGCATCTCCGCACTGCCTCGCGCCTCGCGCACGCCACCAGCGCCACAGCCGCCACACAACGGTGCTTGGCCTCCGCACCGCCAGTGCGGTCGCCTGGAACGGCGAATTGACCCGCGCGCACAAATGGGTGCGGCGCGCGAGCAAATTCACGCCATCGAGCGTCGAATACACGCCGGCATACGCCGACGACGGTCGCCACCACTCGCTGCACACGCCGCCTGCTCATGAACCGAAGCGATCGGCGATCTTCGTCATCTCTTGCATGGTCGGCACGCGACCGTCACGCGGGAACGGGCAACCGCGACGTGCGTTATACGGGCACGAACGACAGCGCGATGTACGTTCCGGTGTGCGCGGCGTCATCTGCCCACTCAAGAGCTGCCATGCTCGATTCAACCACCACTCCGCCTCGATGGAGCGAATCTGCTCGCGCGTCGCATTCAGGTGTGGTGAGGTCAATTCGTGCTCTGCGGCGACTGTTTGGCGCGTTCGCGGAGAACTGGACGCGGTGAGGCGATAATCGCGAGCGAAAGACGAGGACAGAGTGGCAGGCGATGAGGTGATGTTTGTAACGCTGCGCGGTTGCCAGTGCGGCGGCAGCGGCGGTTCGCGGCTACGGCGGCACAAGAAGCCATTCATCGGCATGTCCGACGTGGGCCAGCTCACGTTCTGCGAGATTCAGTCGACCATTTCTCAGATCGCGAGCCAGGGCGACTACGCCGGCGCAGCATTTGCGGATGACCGCAGCAGCGGCGTGCGTGCGATCTCGCGCCGGCAAATGACGGCTGAGGAGCGCGCCGATGCGGCGAAGCGCCTTGCGTTGCTGAGCGATGGCGTGGAGACGGATCCATTGCTGCGGCGCGCTGGCGGGCAGATTGCGGAATCGCTGGAGCTCGGCGGGACGCAAACTGAGCGGGGGCATTTCGACTTCGGCACGTTCTACGTGATCGGATGCCCGGATGCGGTGAGCGCCGATGCTGTGAAGGAGTTCGCGAGGAGCCGATACCCGCGACTGGCGGAGCTAGGCAAACGGATTCAGTGCAACCTGTACGCTGCGCTCTGGAAGAAAACGCGTGGCGATGTCGTGGTGGTGAGTTACGACGGCCGCGAGCGTATCGAGCGCGTGGTGAACGGCGATGTGCGCTGATTGGGGCGGCACGAAGGCCTTCAGCTACTTGACCACCGACAACCTGCCGGGCTTCCTCGCGGCCGGCACCGGGACGATCAGGCTGCGCACGAACAACGGCGGCGGGCAGGACGACCAGATCACGATCTACCTGCAGCAAGTCAACCGTGACGCGATGGTCAACATGACGATCTTCCAGTCGGCCGGCGTGGAGGATCCGAGGCCGGCCAACAGCACAGAAGTGGCATCGCGCTACTTCATCGCCAACACCGCCGACCGCGTTCCGGTCGTGCCGGTGTTCCACTACGGTGTCACCTCGACCGGCGCCGACCTCCTGTACCCAGCCGGGCCTTCGGTCACGTACGTCGCCACCTGGGATACTGGCGCAACGTCGACGCCGGACATCGCCTTCGCGCCGAAGGAGCTCCACGGTCATACGATCCTCGGCGTCCCGGTGCCGAAGATGGCGACCGGCAGCCACACGTTCACCATCAAGGCGACGCTGCCGAGCGGCAAGACGTACACCACTCCGAGCATGACCGTCTTCGTCTACGCGCAGACGATCTACCTGACCTACGGCACGAGCTTCGATCCGAAGAACCCGACCGACGATCTGCCGAAGTTCGTTCCCGGCCAGGACGCGAGCGGCAACAACGTCGATCTCCGCAGCGGTCCGCAGGTCGTGCAACTCAATATCATCATCCCGAAGGGAAGCTCGGGGACGTTCAACATCCATCTCGACCCGACGCACTATCCCGGCATCGCGATGAACTACCCGATCTCCAATCCCGACACGGATCCCGACATCGACTTCGGCGGCCGGTCGACCGATCAGAACAACGTCCCGATCCCGCATGGCGGCGGCACGAAGGTCTACTCGGTGCCGCTGCAAATCCACGACTACGCCGGCTCGGCCACGGTCGAAGTGACGATGCCGTACCGCAAAACCACCTTCACCGCCCGTCGCCGCATCCCGATCGACGACGACAACAACGGTCTGCCTGACGCGGGGTGGAACACGCCATTCGGCCACGTGAACACGAGCGGGATGACCGCAAGCGACGACCTCGACACCACGCCGAGCGGTCCGACGCAGAACGGCGACGGCTTCAGCGCCTACGAGGAGTACCGCGGATTCTTTATCAATGGGCAGTACGAACGGCTCGATCCGCAGACGCGAGACGTCTTCATCGACGCTGACAGCGGCATCGACCGCACCTTCATCGACGCGCATCTGCCGTACCGTCTGCACTCGGTCGGTGCGGGCGACAGCCTCGGCACCGATCTGCTGCGTGGGACGACCACCATCGCGCACACCTCAACCGTCATGGATCCGAACCGCAAGGATCCGAATCCGAACGGCGTCGGGACCACGGTCCCCGGCTCGCAGCCAGCCGGCCAGCGCGCCATTCGCCTCGTCTACACCTCCAAAGACTACCCGCTCGAATTCGATCCGAACTACGGCGCCTCCTACCCGGTATGGCAGTTCGGCATCTACGGCATCACCTGGCAGGATCAGATGAGCATCGACCCGTTCGTCCCCTCTCAGGCCGTGTTCTATGTGACGCTCACCCTGAACAAGGTCCGTTTCGTCGAGATCTTCGAGCGCACGCAATCGAACGGCACCGTGCACATGGGCGGTGGCCCAAACCAGAGTCCGCAGCCGCTTTACCTCGACGACACCGGCCAGGCGGTTCCCGACTGTTTTGACCCGAACACGCCTGGAGCGGCGCCGTGCGATCGCTACCTCACCAACATCGGCGCGGTGCTGTACGAGGCGCTACCGCACAACAATTTGAATGCGAAGCGGTTCATCCTCCATTCGCGCCTGACGTACCCTGGTGACTACTACTCCAAGCTTTCGCATCCGTTCTGCGGCGCCACGAACTACGTCGAAGTGTCGCAATCCGATTACGCTTTCCTATGGGGCGCCGTCGCGGCGCACGAAACGGGCCATAATCTGACGATCGATCACACCGCGAATTGCGGTGAGCTGATGTATGGCCTGGGAGGATTCATGCCCGACAACCTGCCCTATCCGACCAATTACAGGGCGGCCGAGCTCGGCGCCATGAGGACACATTAATGAAACGTCTGCTCGTTCTTCTTTCTTTTTTCGCTTCGACCGTCCTTGCGGCCGATTCGATCTACCGCACGCTGTCGGCGATTCCGGACACCGACGCTGGGGTCTGGATTGACGGCAAGTTCGAGCACATCTTGTTCGAGCCTGCGGCGGTGATCGTCCTCGTCCACCTGGAGAGCGGCACGAGCAACGCGAGTCATGCCTGGCCGCCCGACTGGGTGCGTGACGTGCACTTTACGATCACCGATCAGGGCGCCATCCGGTCGCGCGATGTTCGCGCCGAGCTCGTGCGGCAGGAGGATGAGAAGATGCGCATTGAGCAGTATCTCGTCCAGCACGGCGTCTCCGCCGAGTTCCGCCTCCCGCCGCTGCCGCACGGCCGGTATCGCCTGACCGTGTCGTACGACGGCCTAACGCAGTCGACGCCGGGGCCAATGATCGTCGTGCGCGGCGACGAAACACCCGAGATTCGCGATTGGACGCTACGCCGGCAGATCGAGAAGGCGAAGACCTGGGACGATACGAAGCGCCTCCTGCTCGCGCGCACCGAAAACCTCCCGCGCAATCCGGAGCCATGGTTCGAGCTTGCCGAGGGAGCGGAGAAACACGAGGACTACGAGACGACGAAGCGCTATTACGAGAAGGCGATGGCGCTCACGCTTCAGAACGGCGGCGACGGCGCTGAGGAGACTGTGCGCGGCGTCAAGCGCATTCTCGAGCTCCTGCCGGCCTACTACGCGGATCGCGAGCACCTGGTGATCGTGCTCGAAAACCTCGGCATGCCGGGAGCGCCCGTCCGCATCGAGTTGCGCGAGCGCAAACCGCTCGCGCCGCGCATCCCGGAAAAGAACTAGGTGAGGAGGCGCGCACCGCTCGTCGCGGCGATCATCGCCGTCGTTGCTGCCGGCTGCGCGCCGTCCTCTCTCGTGCAGCGTGAGCGCGTCTTCGACCTGTCGACATTTGCCGGCGTCGACGCGCTCACGCTGGCTCTTCTGCCACGCCGGGTCCGCAACTGCGGCGTCCAAAGCGAGCCGCGCGTGACCTGCCCTCGATGGCTATTCGTCGTCGACCTGCTGAAAGAGCAACTGCCGAACCGCTGGCCGGCAATATCAGAGAACCTTTAGAACGGTCCTGCCGCGCGCGAACGTCTTCACCCACATCGAGCCGCGTGAGATCCCGTGTCGCATCAGGACGTAGAGCTCCGCGGCGGGCGCTAAAAGCCATCAAGCCGCTGCTCACGGCGCTCAGGCGGAACGTTGCGCCATCGCCGCCCTGTGCTCCTCATTTGCCGAACGCCCCTTCGATCTTCTCCGTCACACGCACGACCGGCCCATCGAACACGATCGCGGGCGGCAGCGCCGCATCCCATCGCGCACCCTTCGGGTATACGGCGGCAAGATCCCACAACACGCCGTCCTGATCGCAGCAGCTCGGGTCGGGTTGCGGCGCGCGCGCGTCCTTCGTCATCCGCGTCGCCAGTACGTGATGCTCATCCCAATAGTGGCGCGCGCGAAGGTCGGGGATACGCGCCATGACGCCGCTCGTCGGCGGCATGAAATCCGACGCCAGGATCGGTTCCCAAACGACGAACACACGCAGCTTCGTGTCGGGATGCTGCTGCAGGATTCGTTCGGCTGCGGAGGCCCCCCGCAGACAACCGGGTCACGTAGGGGAGAGGAGCAAGATCATCCGCGTCTCGTCGGCCGCCGCGTTGAAATCGGCGCGGAGCTGGTCGAGCGACGCCGCGTTCAAGTCGGCGAGCGGCGGCTGTCCCTTCGGCGTTCGATGCCCGCCGAATTGATACCACCCGGCACCGAGCAGCGCGGCGACGGCAACAGCGAAAACGAGCAGCTTTTTGCGTCTGGTCACGATTACCTCGACGGAGTCAGATCGGCGAGCGCCGTTGCGAAGAGTTGAGGGAAGAGAGTCACGAGAAGAACGATCCCTGCGCAGGCCCATAAGACTGCGACGCTCGTGCGGCTGCGCCGGTCGCACGCCTTCCTCCGGTAGACCTGCACGAAGCCGACGGCCACGAGCAGCACGGATGCGCCGAGGAGCCACGGCCGCAGCTTTGCCACCGCCATCGCCATGCTGACCGTGGCCGCGGCGGCCGCGAATCCGAGTGGTAGGCAACAGAGCAGCGTCGCGAGCGCGCTGGCCGCGGCCGCAATCGGTGTGATCTTCTCCGCGTGCTTCATCGCCGCGTTTCCGTCACGACGACTTCAACACCGCGGACAATGCCTTTGTCACGCGCTCGAGGCGATCGTCCGTCGAGCCGCTCATACACGTGTTCACGCATGACCGCATCTCGCTATCGATGAGCGAAGCGGCCGTCTGATTCAGAGCCGCTTTGACGGCGGCGATCTGAATCAGAACTTCATCCGCGCAGCGATGATCGACAACCATCTGCCGGATGCTGCGCACGTGTCCCTCGATGCGCGCGAGGCGATCGGCGAGACCCTTCTGTGCCTCTGGCGTCAGGTATTCGTCGGGCTGCGATGCTTTCTTCCGAGCTGCCACTCCATCCTCCTCACGACACCGCGCGCACGACGCTGGTCGTACTCGTTGCTTCCGCCCGTAGGAACGAGATTGCCGAGGCAGCAAGCACCCTTCGGGTTCTTCCCTTCGCAGGCGCAATGTCCGGCTGGCACTTCACGCGCGACCATCTCGCGCAGCCTGGTTCCGTTGCTCCATGCGCCTCCGAGTATCCCCCTCGGGGGGATATCGTACTACGACGAAGCGGCGCCTGGTCGGTGCAGCGCGGGCACGATCTGGCCGAGGAGATCGAGGGGAAGTCCGCGAGGTCCTGTCGCGCGCGCACGTCCTCACCCACATCGAGCCGCGGATCGGCGCAGCGAGAACGGGCTGAGACAGCGACGAAATGCTGCAGTGGTCAAATACAAAGCATTTGCCGGATCAAAAGGCGACCACCTGGTATAGTTTGAACCCCATTCTTTGGCCACTCCAAAACTGCTGGTTGCGCGACTAAGTGGTTTCGCTGCAACATGACAGCACATCACACGCAACTGTGGCAGATCGATTGCTCTTGGGCACGGGCAACTCGCAACGTCTACCTGCATCGCGAGCGGCCGCCTGGGCAGCTCGCAGGACCCTCGGAAACGCAGTACTAAAAAAGGAGCAGGGATCGAATGTCTAAGTCACGCCTCTCTCTCGTCGTCTTCGTCCTTGTCGCGCTCTTCGCTTTCCCCGTTTTCGCGAACCACTCGTGGGGTGGTTACCACTGGGCCCGCACCGCGAACCCGTTCACGCTGAAAGTCGGTGACAACGTCAACACGACGTGGGATCCGATTCTCGTCACCACCATCTCCGACTGGAGCAAGTCGACCGTGGTCGATCTGGTCCGCGTGACCGGTGGGGCCAATCCGAAGAACTGCCGTCCGACCGCCGGCCGCGATGAGGTCTGCAACTCGACCTACGGCTACACCGGCTGGCTCGGCGTCGCGCAGATCTGGCTGAGCAGCGGCCATATCGCCCAGGGCACCGTGAAGCTGAACGACAGCTACCACAACTCGGCGCCGTACAACACCACGGCGTGGCGCAACATGGTGTCGTGCCAGGAAGTCGGCCACACCCTCGGCCTCGATCACCAGGACGAGAACTTCAACAACGCCAACCTCGGGACGTGCATGGACTACACGAACGATCCGAGCACGAACCAGCACCCCAATCAGCATGACTACGACGAGCTCGTGACCATCTATTCGCACCTCGACGGCTTCAACTCGGCGTACGGCATCGGCGGCAACCTGACGACGCTGTCGCTGCCGGGCTCCGCATTCGACGACGACCTCAGCGCGCCTTGGAGCTGGGGCAATGCGGTCAGCTTCGACGGCGCCGGCCGCGGCAACGTCTTCGTCCTCGACCGCGGCGACGGCACCTCCGTTGTGACGCGCGTCGTGTGGACCCTCGACGACGGCCACCCCGGCATCGAGCGCGATATCCGCCGGTAACCGAAGCTCTTCGTCCGATCGCCAAAGCCCCGCGGGAGACCGCGGGGCTTTTTCATTCCGCAGCGGCCGGTCAGACTCTCGTCACAATTGTGTGTGCGGCTATGTTGGCCGTTTCAGCCTTCGCCGCGCGCCCGGAGAAACTCGACGGCGCGTACTACGTCGGATTCAAGGCCAGCGTGAACGCCAGCGATCGGGCCATGCTGAAGTCGCACGGCGCGGCGACGCGCGGCGAGTTCCCCGATCTCAACGTCATCGAGATCGGCACGTGGCCGACACGCAGCTCGACATCAGCCATCCCGACATCGCCGGCAACTTGCTCGCCAGCGTCAACTGCGTTTCGTCGAATCCCTGCTCCGGCAGCGGATGGCAGAACGACGGCGAGACCCACGCCACGCACGTCTCCGGCACGATCGTCGGCGTCTACAACACGCAGGGCGTCTACGGCGCCGCGTACAACGCGCAGCTTCTCCACGCGCGCGTGCTCGCGCCGGGCGGCGGCACGACCTCGGACATCATGCGCGGCGTGCAGTGGCTGGCCAACAACGGCGCCAAGGTGGTCAACCTCTCCCTCGGCGGCGGCCTGAAGTCGCGCACCGAGGAGAACTTCTACAAGAATATCCGTTCGCAGGG
>WNGA01023501.1_pt1 | contig 11733 bp, 9 predicted proteins | sample 5400061 | NCBI WGS metagenome assembly WNGA01 (sample SAMN13153366, study PRJNA577476) | soil metagenome | isolation source: 100 cm soil or saprolite under grassland replicate 2 | place: USA:California | collected 2016-06-15
TGGGCCTCGCCATCCCGGATGCCGCGCTCACGCAGCTGCGCGCCCATCTCGACGACGCGGACCTGGATAAGGCGGCGGAGTACGAGCGGCGGCTGCGCCATGACGTGATGGCCCACATCCATCACCTCGGCGATCAGGCTCCAGCCGCTCGGCCGTTCATCCATCTCGGCGCCACGAGTGCGTATGTCACCGACAACGCGGATCTCGTGCTGATGCGCGAGGCGATGCAGCTGTTGCTCGGACGGATCGGCGCGCTGCTCGTGGCGATGGGCAAGGTCGCCCGGCGCTACCGCGCACTGCCCTGTCTCGCCTACACGCATTTCCAGCCGGCGCAGCTCACCACCGTCGGGAAGCGCATGACGATGTGGATGCAGGATTTCGCGCTGGACGTCGAGGAGCTGCTGAACCGGATCGCGACGCTGCGCTTCCGCGGCGTGAAGGGAACGACGGGGACGCAGGCGAGTTTCCTCGAGCTGTTCGACGGTGATCACGCCAAAGTCGCCGAGCTCGACAATCGCGTCTCGCGCGCGATGCGGTTCGATCACGTGCTTCCCATCACCGGCCAGACCTACACGCGCAAGCTCGATGGGCAGGTGCTCGCGGTGCTGTCGGGCATCGCACAATCGGCCGCAAAGTTCGCCACTGACTTGCGGCTGCTGCAGCACGAAGGCGAGCTGCTCGAGCCGTTCGAGAGCGAGCAGGTCGGGTCGTCCGCCATGCCGTACAAGCGCAACCCGATGCGCGCCGAGCGCATGACGAGTCTGGCGCGCTTCGTGATCGAGCTGGAGGGCAACGCCTGGCACACCGCCGCGGCGCAGTGGCTCGAGCGGACGCTCGATGACAGCGCGAATCGCCGGCTGGTGATTCCCGAAGCGTTTCTCGCCACCGACGCGATTCTCGTCCTCGCCACGAACGTGGCGGCGGGACTCGAGGTCCGCGAAGACACGATCGCCCAGCATGTCGCCCAGGCGATGCCCGTCCTCGCGACCGAACGGCTGTTGATGCGCGGCGTGAAGGCCGGCGGTGACCGCCAGCAGCTCCACGAAGTGATCCGCACGCACAGTCTCAAAGGGACCGACCAACTGCTCGACCACCTCGCCCACGCCCCGGAGTTCAAGCGCCTCGGCGTGCGCGCGACGCCCGAGGAGCTCGATGCGGCGGCGTACCTCGGCCGGGCGCCACAGCAGGTGGATGACTTTCTCGATCGCGTACTGCCCGATTCGATGCGTGCCATTCAGGCCGCTGCTCCCGCAGCCGCCGCCGCGGAGGTTCAGGTATGACCGGAGTGCTGGTCCAGAGCAAACTGCCGCTGCCGCTGCTGCGGCGCGGGAAGGTGCGCGAAGTCTACGAAGTGGACGAGGCGACGCTCCTCCTCGTGGCCAGCGATCGCGTCAGCGCATTCGACGTGGTCATGCGCGAAGCGGTGCCGCACAAAGGCGCCGTCCTCACCCAGATGAGTGCGTTCTGGTTCCAACGCCTGCAGTCGGTCATGCCGCACCACTTGTTGACGGCCGACGTCGAGGAGATCGTCTCGCGCGCTCCCGCGCTCGCTCCGCACCGTGACGAGTTACGCGGGCGCGCGATGTTGACACGCCGCGCCACGACCGTGCCGTTCGAGTGCGTCGTCCGCGGCTACATCTCGGGCTCTGCATGGGCCGAGTACCAGCAGTCCGGTACGCTCGCCGGCGAACCGCTGCCCGAGGGGCTCGTCGAGAGCGTCCAGCTCGATCCCCCGATCTTCTCGCCTGCGACCAAAGCCGAACAGGGTCACGACGAGAATGTCACATTCGACCACGTCGTGAATGCACTCGGTCGACTCCCCGCCGAGCGGCTGCGCGGCGCCAGTCTGGCGCTGTACGAGGCCGGCCGGGATTATGCGGCGCAGCGCGGCATTATCATCGCCGATACCAAGTTCGAATTTGGGACGACGGCGCAAGGCGAGCTGATGGTCATCGACGAGATCCTGACGCCCGATTCCTCGCGCTTCTGGCCCGCTGACCCGTACCAGCCGGGCCGTAGCCAGCCCAGTTTCGACAAGCAGCCGCTGCGCGACTACCTGGCCGACCTGAAGAAGAAGGGCACGTGGAACGGAGAGGCGCCGCCACCGCCCCTCCCGCCCGAGGTCGTCCATGCCACGAGTGAGCGGTATCGGGATGCCTTCAGACGCATAACCGGCACCGACCTGGAGTGAGGCTCGCGCCCGAGGGATGGCCATTCATTGCGGCGGCATGGATCCTGACCCTGGTGGCCGCATGGCTGTGGTGGCCGCTCGCTATCTTGCTCGGGATTCTCGCCGTCTGGGTCGTCGCATTTTTTCGAGATCCGATTCGCCCCGGCCCGCGCGGTGATCGGTACGTGGTGGCCGCGGCCGAGGGGCATGTGGTCCACGTGATCGAGACCGAGGAGCCCATGTACGTCAAAGAGCGAGCGGTACGCATTTCCATCTTCCTATCGGTCTTCGATGTGCACGTGAATCGCTACCCCGTCGACGGGACCGTGGAGCTGGTCCATTACAACAAGGGCAAGTTCCTGCACGCCGCCGACGAAAAGGCGAGCCTCGACAATGAGCAGTCGTCGGTCGGTATGCGCGGCCCGCGCAGTCGCGTGCTCGTCCGACAGATCGCGGGTTTGATCGCGCGGCGCATCGTCACGGACTCGAAGCCCGGCGAGCGCGTCACCCAAGGCGATCGTCTCGGTCTCATCCGGTTTGGCTCGCGCACCGACGTCTTTCTTCCCCTCTCCGCGCGTCCAGTGGTCAAGGTCAAGCCCGGTGACCGCGTCCGCGTGGGCGGGACCGTCCTGGCGGAGTACGCGTGAGACCGCCGCCACTGCCCTTGCGGCGCGTCGTGATCGTGGTGCCGAGTCTCTTCACACTGTTCAATCTGTTCTTCGGCATCTGGGCCATGGTGCTCGCCACGCGCGGCGAATTCTACCGCGCGGGTTGGTTCATCGTCTTCGCCGGCATTCTCGATACGCTCGATGGCCGGGTCGCGCGGATCTCGGGTACGGGGACGCGGTTCGGCGCGGAGCTCGACAGTCTCGTCGACATCGTCAGCTTCGGAGTCGCGCCCGCTTTCCTTATGTATCAGGTCGAATTCGCCGGCGGTTCGGCGGGCGGAGGGAGCGGTGGCGCCTCCTGGATCTTCTGCTACTTCTACGTGATGGCGACTGCGATCCGCCTGGCCCGGTTCAACGTGACGCAGGCGGGTCGAGCCAAGACGTACTTCATCGGATTGCCGTCCCCGGCAGCGGGAATGACGCTGGCGACGTATTTCCCGTTCTCGCAGACCCCGCTCTACGCGTCGCTGCACGGCCTGCCGTGGCATCTGGTGCTCACCTTCTTGATGATCGCCTTGACGATCCTGATGGTCAGCAACGTTCACTATGCCACACTGCCCCGCGCTGGCTTCCGCACGGTCAGCGGACTATTGGGGCTCACGCTGATTGTTGTTATCCTGGTATTCGGGATCTGGAAGCACGACGTGTTCCTCTTCCCACTGGGCATCGCCTACATGATCTACGGCGTGGGCCGGGCGATTGTGCTCGGGTTCTTCAAGGCCGCCGCCGAGGATGAGGAGGCAGAGATCGCGGGCCCGATTGAGATCGACGAGAGCGAGGCGAACTACCGCGGACCGAGGCGTCCCGGAACGGGCGCGGGAGGGGTGGCATGAGCGCCTACACCGTCGAAGTCCGCGTCATGCCCCGCGCATCGCTGCTCGATCCTCAGGGGCAGGCCGTGCAGCACGCCCTGCAGGCGCTCGGTTTCGGCGACGTCGCCAGCGTCCGGGCCGGTAAACACCTCGTGCTGCAAGTGCAGGCGTCGACGCGTGAGGAGGCGGCGGCCAAGGCCCGCACCATGTGCGACCGGCTGCTCGCCAATCCGGTAACCGAGGATTACGAATGCAGCGTGTCGCAGTAGTCGTCTTTCCCGGGTCGAATTGCGACGCGGACACGCTCGACGCGGCCCGCGCGGCGGGGTCGGACGCCTATTACGTCTGGCATCGCGACACCGACCTGAAACAGCCCGATGCGGTCATCCTGCCGGGCGGCTTCAGCTATGGTGATTATCTTCGCTCCGGGGCCATCGCCCGGTTTTCGCCGGTGTTGCGCGCGGTCTCCGCGCACGCGCGCGCGGGCGGTGCCGTCCTCGGCATCTGCAATGGGTTCCAGATTCTGTGCGAGGCGGGCCTCTTGCCCGGCGCGCTGATGCGCAATGCCCGGCTCAAGTTTTTGTCTCGGCCGGTACAGGTCCGTGTCGAGGCGACAGACACGCCGTTCACACGGAGTTACGAGCGTGGCGAGGAGCTGACGTTGCCGATCGCGCACGGCGATGGCCGCTACGTCGCTGATGCGCAAACCGCGGCCGAGCTCGAGGCCAACGGCCTGGTTGTGCTGCGCTACGTCACTGACAACCCGAACGGGTCGATGCACGAGATCGCCGGCGTATGCAACGCCGGCCGCAATGTGGTGGGGATCATGCCGCATCCGGAGCGCCGCAACGCGCAGCTGTTGGGCGGTCAGGACGGTGCCCGCGTCTTCCTTTCTCTGGAGGCTCGCAATGCGACGCAGCACGCTGGCGATATGCGCGCTGTTGATGGTCGCCACCTCAGGGTGTGACCAGGTTGACACCGCAAAAGCCAAACTGAAGCTGGCGTGGGACAAGTTGCGGGGCCGTTCCACTACCCAAACCCCGCCACCACCGCCCGTGCGTCCGGCGACCGATACGGCGGCCGCCCCCGTTGTCACGGAGCAAGAGCAGGCGCGGCCGCCGCGTCCGCGTCCCCCCGCGGCTCCTCCGGGCCAGGCGTTCTCCCGCGACGTGCCATACGTCTCCAATGACACCGGCACCGTGAATCCCGGCATGTCCGAGCGCGAGGTCTACGAGTTGTGGGCCGCACCCCTGGCCGTCCGGCGGGTCGGTCAGTATACCTATCTCTTCTTCCGCAATAGCTGCGAATACACCTGCGGAACGATGGACGTCGTCACACTCAAGGACGGCAAGGTCGTGGACGCGATCGTGCGCTGGGACGGCCACCGGTACTCCGGCGAGTCGTCTTCGCCTGAAGGACGCGTCCCTGTGGCGAACCCGGGGGATTCACTCCACATCACGCCGCCCCCACCGAGCCCATGAGTCACGACAAGCCAAGCAAGAACGAGGACGAATACTTTGCGCGCCGGGACGCGGAGCTGCTCAAGCAGCAGCGCGCGGCTGCGCAGCACGCCGCGGCTGAAAGCGAGCGCAAGAAGCATTACATGAAGTGCCCCAAGTGCGGCTATGACCTGATCACCCACGACTGGGACGGGATCCAGATCGACCAGTGCACGCACTGCCACGGCGTCTGGTTCGACGCTGGTGAGGCCGAGGCGTTGATGAAGACATCGGCGCCGAACATCCTGGCGCGCGTCTTCCGCGCCGTCGCGAAGGGCGTGACCCGGAAGTGACCGATCCGAAGATCACCCCGGAGCTGGTGCAGGAACACCACCTCACACCCGACGAATACGCGCGCATCGTAGCGATGCTCGGCCGGACGCCCACGTTCCCGGAGCTGGGCATCTTCTCCGCCTTGTGGAGCGAGCACTGCTCCTACAAGCATTCGCGGCCCATTCTCAAACAATTTCCGACGACCGGCCCCCAAGTCGTGCAGGGCCCCGGCGAAAACGCCGGCGTGTTGCGACTACTCGGTGGGTGGGCTGTCGCCTTCAAGATCGAGTCGCACAACCATCCGTCGGCCGTCGAACCCTATCAGGGGGCCGCGACGGGCGCCGGCGGCATCCTCCGCGACGTCTTTACCATGGGCGCGCGTCCCGTCGCGCTGCTCAATAGCCTCCGGTTTGGCTCGCTCGACGACGCGCGCAACCGCTATCTGTTCGCCGGGGTGGTGCGCGGCATCGGCGACTACGGCAACTGTGTGGGCGTGCCTACCCTCGGCGGCGAAGTGGACTTCGCGCCCGGCTACTCCGGCAATCCCCTGGTCAATGCGATGTGTGTCGGCGTCCTGAAGGAGAAGGACCTCATCAAGGCGGCCGCGCATGGCGTCGGCAACATTCTCCTTGCGGTGGGATCGAGTACCGGTCGTGACGGGATCCACGGCGCATCGTTCGCGTCGGAGGAGCTGACCCACGAGAGCGAGCAGCGCCGTCCCCAGGTCCAGGTGGGTGATCCGTTCACCGAGAAGCTGCTCCTCGAAGCGAGCCTTGAGCTGATCGCCTCCGGGCACATCGTGGCTATTCAGGACATGGGCGCGGCCGGGCTCACATCATCGTCCGCTGAGATGGCGGCGCGTGGCGGCGTGGGCGTCGAGATCGACTTGTCGAAGGTGCCGACGCGCGAGCCGGGTATGACGCCGTACGAGATTCTGCTGTCAGAATCGCAGGAGCGGATGCTGGTCGTGGCGAAGAGCGACCGGGTGAAAGAGGTCCAGGCGATCGCCGCGAAGTGGGAGCTCAACGCAACGCCGATCGGCAAGGTGACGGACGACGGGATGTATCGCTGCACGTGGCAGGGGCAAGTCGTCGTCGAGATTCCGGGACAAAAGCTGGTCGACGACTGCCCCATCTACTATCCCGAAGCACAAGAAGACCCCAGGATCGCAGAGCTTCGGGCGTCTACGCCGCACACCCCACGCAGTTACACGCCTTCACACGCATTACTTACGCTGTTGGATGCTCCATCAGTGGCCAGTAAACGGTGGGTCTTCGAGCAGTACGACTCGACGGTTCAGGCGAGCACGGTGGTCGCACCAGGCGGGGACGCCGGCGTGCTGCGCGTCAGGCACGAGGAGTTCGGGATCGCGATGAAGACCGACTGCAACAGCCGCCACGTGCGTCTCGATCCGTACGAGGGCGGCAAGGCGACTGTCGCGGAAGCGGCGCGCAACGTGGCGTGCACGGGTGCGCGGCCGCTCGGCATCACCGACTGTCTGAACTTCGGCAGCCCCGAGCGGCCCGCCGTCTTCTATCAGTTCCGCGAGGCATGCCGCGGCATCGCCGATGCCTGCCGGGCCCTCGGCACGCCGGTGACGGGCGGCAACGTCTCGTTCTACAACGAGAGCCCCACCGGCGCCGTCGACCCCACGCCGGTCGTGGGAATGATCGGTCTGCTGGCGCGGGCCGACATCGTTTTCCTACTGGGCGAAACTCGCTCGGAGCTGGGTGGATCCGCTTACTGGGAGGTTTGCCAGGAGTTCATGGGCGGCCAACCGCCGCGCGTGGACCTGGAGGTTGAGAAACGTCTCATCGAGCTCCTCGTCGCCGGCGCTGAGCGCGGCCTATTTCGCTCGGCGCACGACTGTTCGCATGGCGGGCTTGGCGTCGCGTTAGCCGAAGTCGCGATGGGCGGCCCGTACCAGGAATCAGGTTTCGGTCTCGACGTTGATGTAACCACGTACCACGCACCACTCACCACGCACGAGTTGCTGTTCAGTGAATCACACGGGCGCGCCGTAATTACTTGCTCACCAGAGCGCGCGGGGGCAGTACAGGCGCTCGCCGGTGAGCTGGGCGTCCCGCTGCTCCGCGCCGGCACCGTGGGTCCGGCAAATGGGGCCTTCCGCATCGCGCTCCGAGACGGACAGATCGAGGAGTCTGTCTCGCGGCTCAGAGACGTATATTTCAACGCCATTCCTCGACGCATGGGAGACTGATCGCAGATGTGCGGCATCATCGGCGTGGCGGGCGTCCCTGACGCATCGCGCGTCACCTATCTCGGGCTCTACAGCCTGCAACACCGTGGTCAGGAGTCGGCCGGTATGGTGACGGCGGATGGGGCCGGTGTTGCCCGTTCGCATCGCGGGATGGGACTGGTGTCGGACGTCTTTAGCGAGACGGTCCTCGCCGGGCTGCCGGGGGACGTCGCGATCGGTCATACGCGGTACTCGACCGCCGGCTCCTCGGTGCTCGCCAATGCGCAACCGATTCTCGCGGGCTACCATGAAGGGCCGCTGGCGCTCGCGCACAACGGCAATCTCACCAACGCCGAAACCCTGCGGTCGGATCTGGTAGCCAAGGGCTCGATCTTCCAGACCTCATCGGACAGCGAAGTCCTGATCCACCTGATCGCCCGCTCCGAAGCACGCGAGCCTGAGGACCAGCTGCTCGATGCGCTCGAGCGCGTCGAAGGCGCCTATTCACTCGTCGTCACCATCGGCCGAACCCTCTACGCGATCGTCGATCCGCGCGGCTTCCGGCCCTTGTGGCTCGGCCAACTCGGCACGGGCTACGTCGTCGTCTCGGAGACGTGCGCGCTGGATCTGATCGGCGCCACCGCGGTGCGTGAGCTCGAGCCGGGAGAGTTCCTGCGGATTCAGGGCTCGCCGCCGGAGATCGATCGCCTGCCCTCGTTACCGCCGAAGCCACATCAGCGTTGCATCTTCGAGCTGGTGTACTTCTCGCGGCCCGACAGCACGATTTTCGGACGGTCGGTGGATCGCGTGCGCCGCGCGTTGGGCCGCGAGCTCGCGGACGAGCACCCCGCACCGGGCGCCGACTGCGTCTTTTCGGTTCCGGACTCCTCCAACGCAATGGCGCTCGGCTTTGCGGAACAATCGGGCTTGAAGCTCGAGCACGCCTTGATCCGCAATCACTACGTGGGCCGCACGTTCATCAATCCCACCCAAGCCGCGCGCAACGCAAAGGTCAAGATCAAGTTCAATCCGGTGCGGGAGGTGCTGGAAGGAAAGAAGGTTGTCGTGGTGGACGACTCCCTCGTCCGCGGCACGACGAGCCGCGAGCTCGTGCAGATGATTCGGCAAGCCGGCGCGAAGGAAGTCCATTTCCGGGTGGCCTCGGCACCCATCACCGGTCCCTGCTACTACGGAATCGACACACCGACCAAGTCCGAGCTGATTGCCTCGAGCCATTCCCTCGAGGAGATTCGCCGGCACCTGGGCGTCGAGACGCTGGGGTATCTCTCGCTCGACGGCATGAAGCGCGCCGCGGGTGGCGATTCGACCGAATTCTGCCATGCCTGTTTCTCGGGCGACTACCCCACCGAAATCCCCGATGACACGCGGAAGGCCAGAAATGCCACGCCCTTACAGGTGACCATGGCCGTTTGATGGATGTAGGGGCGCAGCATGCTGCGCCCCTACCGAACCAGCCCAATCCGCACCATATGTACCGTATGTCCGTTGAACGACACGTCTATTTCTTCGGCAACGGCCGCGCCGACGGCTCCGCCGCCATGCGCGATATCCTGGGAGGCAAGGGCGCCGGCCTTGCCGAGATGGCGAACCTGGGACTGCCTGTCCCGCCCGGATTCACGATCTCCGCCAAGCTCTGCATCGCATACCTCGAAGACGGCACGTTTCCTCCGGCACTCCGCGCCGAAGTCGATCGGCACCTGAAGCATCTGGAGCGCGTCACCAAAAAGGGCTTTGGTGACGCCAAGAATCCGCTCCTCGTCTCAGTGCGTTCGGGCGCCGCGGTCTCGATGCCGGGGATGATGGAGACGATTCTCAACCTCGGCCTCAACGACCAGACGGTCGAAGGTCTCATTGCCGGCTCCAAGAATCCGCGGTTTGCGTACGACTCCTATCGGCGCTTCGTGATGATGTACGGTGACGTCGTGTACGACATCGGCAAGGCTCCGTTCGAAGAAGAGCTCGAGAAAGCCAAAGCACGCCGCAAGGTCAAACGCGACATCGATCTGCCCGCGGACGACCTGCACGACCTCGTGCATGACTTCAAGACGATCGTGAAGAAGCGGACCGGCCATCCCTTCCCCGACGATCCGCAGGAGCAGCTCTGGGGGGCGATCGAAGCGGTCTTCAAGAGCTGGCACACCAAGCGTGCCAAGGACTACCGCCAGGTGAACGGCATTCCTGACAGCCTGGGAACCGCCGTGAACATCGTCGCCATGGTCTATGGCAACATGGGCGACGACTGCGGCACGGGCGTGGCATTCACGCGAGACTGCAGCACCGGGGAGCACGTGCTGAACGGCGACCTGCTGACCAATGCGCAGGGCGAAGACGTGGTCTCCGGTGCGCGTACGCCCGAGTCCATCCAGAAGATGAAGCGCGGCAAACTCGCCAAGATCTACCGCGAGCTCGACCGCCTGGCGACCAAACTCGAGAAGCACTTCAAGGACGTACAGGACGTGGAGTTCACGTTCGAGCACGGCCAGCTGTACATGCTGCAGACGCGTCGCGCGCAACGGACCGGAATGGCGGCGGTTCGGACTGCCGTCGAAATGGTGGACGAGGGGCTGATTACCGAAGACGAAGCGATCCAGCGCGTGCCGCCGCAGGATCTGGATCAGCTGTTCCATCCAATGGTGGACCCACGCTCCAGCGTAACCGTATTGGCCAAAGGGCTCCCCGCCTCGCCGGGAGCGGCGACCGGCGAGGTCGTGTTCGATGCCGACGAAGCCGAGGTCCTCAAGAAAAAGGGGCACGATGTGATTCTCGTGCGCCCCGAAACCTCGCCAGAGGACTACCATGGCATCGTGGCGGCGCGCGCTATTCTCACAGCGCGGGGCGGCATGACGAGCCATGCGGCAGTCGTGGCGCGCGGCATGGGTAAGACCTGCGTCGTGGGCGCGAAAGAGCTGGATGTCGATCCCGCCGCCGGCCGATTCCGAGTCAATGGCCGTGCGGTCAAGCGGGGTCAGGTGATTACCGTCGATGGTACGACGGGTCGCGTCATCCTGGGCGCGGCGAAGCTCGTCACCCCCAAGGCGGGCAAAGAGTACGATCGCCTGATGTCCTGGGCGGACGCGAAGCGTCGGATGCGGGTACGCGCCAACGCCGACATTCCAGCCGACGCGCGCCGCGCGCGCGAGTTCGGGGCCGAGGGCATCGGGCTCTGCCGCACCGAGCACATGTTCTTCGAGGGTGATCGCATCACCCTGATGCGGGAGATGATCGTCGCAACGGACGAGGCGGGTCGCCGCAAAGCGCTGGCGAAACTGCTTCCGATTCAGCGCCGGGACTTCGAGGGGATCTTCGAAGTCATGGATGGGCTGCCGGTCACGATCCGGCTGCTCGACCCCCCGCTGCACGAATTCCTGCCGCACACGCGCGAGGAGATCGCAGCGCTCGCCAAGCATGCGAAGGTGCCGGCGGCGCAGCTCGAAAAGCTGATCGAGTCGCTGCGAGAGGCGAACCCGATGCTCGGCCACCGCGGCTGCCGTCTGGGGATCACCTACCCCGAGATCACCGAGATGCAGGCGCAGGCGATCTTCGAAGCGGCCGGCCACGTCGCGGGCAAAGGGAAGAAAGTCACGGTCGAGATCATGGTCCCGCTGGTGGCGGACGTCCGTGAGCTCGTCAATCAGACGCAGATCATTCGCAAGGTCGCGCAGGAGGTATTCCATCGGGAAGGCCGAGCCGTCCCCTACCTCATTGGCACGATGATCGAGCTGCCGCGCGCGGCGGTGACGGCCGACGAGATCGCGAAGGAAGCGGAGTTCTTCTCGTTTGGAACGAACGACCTCACACAAACCACGTTCGGGTTATCGCGCGACGACGCGGGGCGATTCCTGCCGTTCTACGTCGAGCACGGGCTGCTGTCCGACGATCCGTTCCAGGTCCTCGACCAGGGCGGCGTCGGCAAGCTCATCGAGATGGCCGTGAAGCTCGGCAGAAACACCAGGCGGGATCTCAAGGTCGGGATTTGCGGCGAGCATGGCGGGGAGCCGAGCTCGGTGAAGTTCTGTCACCGTACCGGGATGAACTACGTGTCCTGCTCACCCTTCCGGGTGCCGATCGCCCGCCTCGCCGCGGCCCAGGC
>WNGA01025497.1_pt1 | contig 11733 bp, 11 predicted proteins | sample 5400061 | NCBI WGS metagenome assembly WNGA01 (sample SAMN13153366, study PRJNA577476) | soil metagenome | isolation source: 100 cm soil or saprolite under grassland replicate 2 | place: USA:California | collected 2016-06-15
GTTGTGGGCCGGCACAGCCTCGACCCAATCTGGCTCCTTGCGCTGGGCGCGGCGCACCAGCGTGTCGATCGGGAATGGCAGCGGGTCGTCGATCGTCGTCACGATCACGCGCTTGAGCGCGGGCAGCGCGGCCTGGGCCTTGCGCAGGCGCGGCAGGAACAGGTTCAGCAGCACGATCGTCTCGGCGCCGCTATCGGCCAGCTGGTGCTGAAGCTCGGGCGCGGTGTAGGTCGGGTTGGTGTTGACCGCGATCGCGCCCAGGCGCAGCGCGGCGAAAAAGGCGATCACGAACTGCGGCGAGTTCGGCAGCATCAGCGCAACGCGATCGCCCTTTCTGACGCCCAATTCGTCCAGCGCGGCGGCGAAACGGTCGCTGCTGCTATGATAGCCAATCGCCCTTCCCACCTCGTAAACGTTTATTCACGCCCGGGGATCGTTCCTTCCCGCGCATGCCGGGCGCGTCGCGCTATAGTGAGATGCGACAGGAGGCGCGCTGACGCGCCTGAAAGGAGACAACGATGTACCGCACGATCATGGTGCCCCTCGACGGGTCGTCGTTCGGAGAATACGCGCTGCCGCTGGCGCTTGGCATCGCGCGGCGTGCTGGCGCGCAGGTCGAACTGGTGCATGTCTGCGCGCCGCTGGGGCCAAATGTGTTCGGCGCCGCCCTGGACGCGCCGGTTCTAGGCGAGGCGCGGCTTTCCCAGATGCGCGAGCGGGCGCGCACCTACATCGATCACCTGGCAACCTGCCTTTCCGAGCGCTGGGAGATCGCGATGACGACGGCGGTGCTGGATGGCGATGCCGCCGACACCCTGTACGACCACGCCTGTGCCTCCGGCGCCGACCTGGTAGTCATGACGACGCACGGGTACGGCCCGCTGGGCCGTGCGTGGATGGGCAGCGTCGCCGATACGCTGGTGCGCCGCCTGCCGATGCCGCTCCTGCTGGCGCGGCCGCACGCGGAGGCGCTCGATGTGCTGGAGGCCGTCCACGAGCGCGCCTTCGCGCATGTGTTGATCCCGCTGGACGGATCGGCGCTGGCCGAGGAGGCGATCGCGCCGGCGCTGGCGCTCGGCCAGCTCATGGAGGCGGAGTACACGCTGCTGGAGGCGATCGAGGTACCAATGCTGGGCTACGCGCCGGCCGCGCAGGTGGCCGGGCTCGACGATCGCGTGCTGGAGCAGTGGCGCGCCGAGGCGCTGGCCAGGCTCGAGCGGGTTGCCGCACAGATGCGCGAGCGCGGCGTGGTCGTACACACTCACGTAGCCTACGGCCAGCCGGCCGTCACAATCATCGAGTACGCCCGCGAGCATGCCGCCGATCTGATCGCGCTGACAACCCATGGCCGCGGTGGCGCCGTGCGGCTGCTGCTCGGCAGTGTGGCCGATAAGGTCGTGCGCGGCGCGGGCGTGCCCGTGCTCATCCAGCGCTCTTACTCTACGATCTGCAGCATCGCGCCGAGTTGCAGCAACAGCCCGTGGCCGGGGTCGCGCTCGATCCACAGCTCGCCTTGTTGCGCACCTGGCAATCCCAGCGGCTAGCACGAACCTACGCCGACCTGCTGGTCGACCCCCACGCCGGCCCGGCCTGCCGCTTTTTCCTGAGCGATATCTATGCCCCGCGCGATTTTAGCCAGCGCGATCATGACATCGAGCGGATCTATGCGTTTTTGGTGCGTGTGCTGCCTCCCCACACACTGCGACTTCTCAGCGAAGTGATCGAGCTCAATCGCCTGACAAACGCGCTCGACAATGCCCTGTGCCGCGTGCTGGTGAACCAACTACAGGTGACCGATAGCATCACTCCTGAACAGTACGCCGCAGGCTACCGGCTGTGTGACAACTATGACGAGCGAGTGCGGCAAATCGAGCTGATCACGCAGGTGCTCAGGCAGGTGGGTGCCGGGTCGCGCCTGGCCGTGGTGGGGCTGGCCATGAAGCTCGCGCGAGGTTCTGCACTGCGCGCCGGTTGGGTTGAACTGTATGATTTCCTGGCGCGGGGCTACGCCGCCTTCAAGCAGCTGCGCGACCTGCCAAGCTTCGTGGGAACGATCGGCGAGCGCGAGCGACGCATCTTGGATCAGATTTTTGCCGGCAACCCGGAGCCTTTTACAGTGTGAGCTGGCCGATCTTTAGCGCTTAACGCCGCCAAGGAGGAGCATATGCAAGTGTTTCATAACCGGGTGCCACATTGTGAATACCGCCTCGATTGCCGGGCTGGTCGTCGGCCCTGGGTCGTCCAGCACCTACAATGTCAGCAAGCACGGCGTGGTCGCCCTATCCGAAACGCTCTACTATGAATTGGCGCAGCGCGGCGCAAAAGTGAAGGTGTCGATCCTCTGCCCCAGTTGGGTGAACACCCGGATCTGCGACGCTGAGCGCAATCGCCCAATCGAGCTCCGCAATGATTCGCGGTGCTGCAGGCAAGTCGCCAAGCCGCGCAACAGGGGATGTCGCCTGATCAAGTTGCCGACAGTGTGTTCCAAGCGATCAGGAACGAGCAGCTCTATATTTTCACGCATCCCGAAACGAAAGCGTGGGTGTGTAGCCAAATGGAGCATATGCTCGCGGAGCACAATCCGCCGATCGCCCCAGTATAGGGTCAGGACATGCTCAAGAGATATGTCCAATGGCAGCCAACCAGTTTCAGCGTACCAGCGAGAGAAGGTAGGAGGAACAAGCGCGTGCATTTGGGAACCAGCAATATGCAGGAATCTTCACTGGGCATGGCGAAATCTTCCCACTCACCGCCGGTATGTTTCACTAGAATAGAGGGGAGAAACAGTGACCAGAAGGCATCGCGGCAGCGACTCTGACCGACGAAGCGCCGGTCGATCATCCACCCAGCTGGAGACACCACCATGAGCGTGTCCACTGTCAGTCAAGCTGACTACCGCATTGACGTCGCACGGATCGCAGCTCACCCCCTCGACGCGATCTTTACGCCAGAGACCGTGGCGGTCATTGGGGCCAGTGAGCAATCCGGCAGCGTCGGACGCACCGTCCTGACCAACCTCATTCGCACGCCCTTCGGCGGCACCATCTTCCCGGTCAACCCCAAGCGCACCCACGTGCTGGGCATCAAGACCTACCCGTGCGTGGCAGATGTTCCCGCCCCGATCGATCTCGCGGTTGTCATCACACCGGCGCCGTCCGTGCCGGATGTGATTGGGGAGTGCGCCGATTGTGGGGTGCGCGGGGCTGTCGTGATTTCCGCAGGCTTTAAGGAGACTGGCCCGGCAGGCGCCGCGCTGGAGCGGCAGATCATGGAACAGGCACGTCGCGGGCACATGCGCGTGATCGGCCCGAACTGCCTCGGCGTCATGCGCCCGATTACTGGCCTCAACGCGACCTTCGCCAGTGATATGGCGCGGCCTGGCACGGTAGGCTTCATCTCTCAGAGCGGCGCGCTCTGCGCCTCCATCCTCGATTGGAGCTTGCAGGAGAACGTTGGGTTCAGCACCTTTATCTCGGTCGGCTCGATGCTCGACGTCGGCTGGGGCGACCTGATCGACTACCTTGGCGACGACCCGCACACGCACAGTATTCTGATCTATATGGAGACCATCGGCGATGCGCGGGCGTTTCTCTCGGCTGCCCGCGAGGTGGCGCTCGCCAAGCCGATCATTATCATTAAGGCCGGCCGGACCGACGCGGCGGCCAAGGCTGCCGCCTCACATACTGGCGCGCTCACGGGTAGCGACGAGGTGCTTGCGGCCGCGTTTCGCCGCTGCGGCGTGTTGCAGGTCAATACGGTCGACGAGCTGTTCAATATGGCCGAGGTGCTCGGCAAGCAGCCGCGTCCGCACGGGCCGCACCTCACAATTGTCACCAACGCTGGCGGTTCCGGCGTGCTTGCGACCGACGCGCTGGTCGCCGCGGGCGGTGAGCTCACCACACTTGCGCCCGAGACCGTCGAGACGCTCAATGGGGTGTTGCCCGCCCATTGGAGCCACGGCAACCCGATCGACATCCTCGGCGATGCCAACCCCCAGCGCTACGAGCAAGCACTCGCGATTGCCGCGCGCGACCCGGGCACCGATGGCTTGCTGGTCATGCTAACGCCGACGGCGATGTCCGATCCAACGGCGACCGCCGAGCGCGTGCGACCCTACGTGCGCACCGATGGTAAACCGCTGCTGGCCAGCTGGATGGGGGGCGCGCGGGTGGCAGACGGCGAAGCGCTGCTCAACGCCGCTGGCATCCCGACCTACCGCCAGCCTGACGCCGCCGCCCGCACGTTCCAGCTCATGTGGCGCTATAGTGCGAATCTGCGCAACCTGTATGAGACGCCAGTACTGCGCGACAACGCTTCGCAGCCCGACCGCGCCCAGGCCACAACGATCCTCCAGCGTGTGCAGGCAACCGGGCGAACCGTCCTCACCGAGGTGGAGGCCAAGCAGGTGCTGGTCGCCTACGGCATTCCGACTGTTGCAACGGAGGTCGCCACCAATCCGGCTTCGGCTGCTGCTGCGGCCGAGGCGCTCGGCTACCCGGTCGTCGTCAAGCTGCTGTCGGAGACGATCACCCACAAGACCGATGTCGGAGGCGTGCGGTTGAACCTGGCGAGTGCGCAGGCGGTGCGGAAGGCCTACCGCGCGATCGAGACGTCGGTGCGCGAACGCGCTGGCGAGGGGCATTTCGGCGGGGTGACCGTGCAGCCCATGGTCAAGGCTGATGGCTATGAGCTCATCCTCGGCAGCAGCGTCGATCCGCAATTTGGCCCGGTGCTGCTGTTCGGCGCGGGCGGACAATTGGTGGAGGTCTTCCAGGATCGCGCGCTGGGTTTGCCGCCGCTGAACTCGACCCTGGCGCGACGGCTGATCGAGCAGACCCACATTTACGCGGCGCTCAAAGGTGTGCGTGGGCGGAACCCGGTTGACCTCGCTGCCCTTGAACAGCTGCTGGTTCGCTTCAGCCAGCTGGTCGTCGAGCAGTGTGCCATCAAGGAGATCGACATCAACCCGCTGCTCGTCTCAGCCGAGGGCATGCTGGCGCTTGATGCGCGGGTGGTTGTGCATGGGCTCGAGGTTGCCGAGGAGCAGCTGCCGCCCCTCGCCATTCGCCCATACCCGACTCAGTACGTCGGGCCATGGACGCTGGCAGACAGCACCACCGTCACGATTCGCCCGATCCGGCCGTCATCGACTACGACCGCGAGCTGGCGCTCATCGCCGAACAGACCGACCCGCAGACCGGCGAACGGGCCGTCCTGGCGATCGGGCGACTCTGCCGGGAGCGCGACCGGCAGACGGCCGAGGCGGCTGTGGTGGTCGGTGACCCATTCCAGGGCCGTGGGCTGGGCACCGAGCTGCTGCGGAGGCTCCTAGAGGTCGCGCGGATGGAGCAGATTCGTCATGTCACTGGCCTGATCCTGGCCGACAACCACGCGATGCGGCAGATCTGCGCCAAGCTCGGCTTTCGCATCCATCGCTCGATCGACGATCCAGCCCTCGTCACCGTGACGATTGATCTGGACGAAACAGCCAGCGAAGGTACGTAACCCTGGCATGATCGACGGCAGCCGTTTCGCTTTCAGCATATCCAGGGGTTCCTGAAGCCGCGCGTCGGTCAGTTGTACCAGCATACTCGATCAACCCCCGTGGGGCACCAGACTCTCGTAAAACGAGCTATGTTGGGTGTGCTGATCTTTGTCGCAGTTCCAGCCGCCGTCCGACCACTACCATGCACAGAGCGACTGTACCAGGAGCCGAACACATGCATCGCCGGCCAGCGCCAGCCGGCTGCACACCGCCAGCGCGTTGCCCTCCTAGTGCATAATCAAGGAACCTTACCGCACCAGAATGGGCTATACGCTAAGCTCATTTCCTAGCGTCCTCCTTGAAACAGCGTGTGCTATCCCGCTGCGTGGTGCATCGCCGCGTGCGCAGCCACATCCATTGCCGCGAACATGCGCTGCGCTTCGTCAGCAGTCAACTGCGCGTCGAGCAGCGGCAGGTAGATCTCCTCCTCCTTGGCAAAATGCACCATGACCAGGGCGTAGAGGCCGTACAGCACCCGCCGCAGCGCCTTCGCATGCGCGTCGCTGAGCGTCGCGCCGGCGAGTTGCGCCCGGAGCACCCCCAGCTCCTCGGTGAGCCGGCCGACCTCGACATGATCGCGACGCATTGTTGCCGTAGATAGCGGCGCGCCCATCACCTTTGCAACCACGGGGTACAGCGCCTGATCCTCTGCCTGTGCGTGCGGGATCAGATGCTCGATCAGAAACGTATATACCGCACCAATATTCTGTCTGAGCGTCTCGACCGGCACATCACCAACCGATTCGGCCGCTATGCGCAGCTGCTCGATGTGCGGGAGCAGCTCCTGGTGCTCCTCGCGGAGCGGTTGGGTGAGCACTGTCATGGCAGTCTCTCCTTTCTGTGTGCTATGTGTGGGGAGCGGGCGATGGTGGGAGCTTCCACCATCGCCCGCTTGATGCATATAACCAGCCGAGCCTTCGCACAGTCCACATGCCGCGTTTCCAGGCGGCACTGCGGCCTATTTCGGGTAGCGCCACTGGTAGTAGTGTTGGCCGACGTTGCCCATCTCGACGCGGAAGGCCGGGTCGTTGGCCGGGTTATAGGTAAGCACCCGCCGCTCGAATACCTGGAACAGGATCGGGCGCTCGACCACGCCAACGTTGGCCTTCACCCAGTATGCGCCCGTCACGGGCAGGCCGAACACGAACAGTGGATCGTAGACCTGGCTGCGGATGTAGCGGCCATTCTCGTAGACCAGCCCCTGCCCATTCACAAAATCGAGGAATGCCTTCGCCACGCCGTGGTTGTTCTCGCCGCGCACCAGCAGCGTCGCCGGGTCACTGGCGTAGTCATTGAAGCCGCTAATCGACCCATCCGCGTTGAGGAAGCCCGTCGCCGGCTTGCCAAGGTCGCCAGGGTTAACCGCGCCGGGGCTCTGGTACAGGTGCAGCAGGTCGGCGTAGGTCGGAAATTGATCTGGGTCGCCAATCGCCGCGATCCTGGCCGGCGCGCGCAGCTCGAACTGATTGAAGCCGACCTGCAACCGCCCAGTCATCAGCTCGATCGGCAGCAGGCCGTTGGTCACGTACCAGGTCGCGTTCGGGTCGGCGGTCGGATCATTGATCTCCATGCGGCTCTTGTCGAAGTACTGCACCGTGCGCTTGCCATCCACGCCCTCGACCAATTGCTCGCGCAGCGCCTCGCTAATCGGGGCTGGCCCCCATGTCCACGAGCGGTCGCTGATGTGTTCGGTCACCGCACGATCCTGGCGCTCCCAGACGCGCTGAAATGCGGCATTCCCGATCACAGGCGCTGCCAGAACTGGCGTGATCGTCAGCCCGATCAGAACCACCATGGCCAGAATTGTTCCGCGTATCCGTTTCATATTCGTGCTCCTTCGCATACTCCGTAGCTTCAGATAGAGGCTACGCCGCGCACGGCACAGTTCCTGGGCCTTGCTCGCGTTTGTGGGAAGCGAAAACGGCGTGGGACTGGGCAGGGCGCATCCACGGGGTACATCCCATCGCTGTTCATGATAGAACGGTCGGACGGCCAATGGCGAAATGAAATCTTCACTTCACGAGAGGATGTAGCTACCGCCACGAGTTGAAGTACACCCGGATCCAGCCATACCATTACCACGCGACGCACGGTGAAGAGTTCTTTACGCCGAGGTGCTGATCGGCCTGCTCCTGTGGCCGGCGCGCTCTTTTACGCGCTCTACGCCTACGCGGTCTATCTGGTCGGTGCGCCGTTCACCGTGCTGGTCTTCGCCTACGTCGCCCTGGTGATTCTCAGCGCGTCCACGCTGATTGGCATCGTGGCGAGCATCGACAGTGCGGAGGTGCGTCACCACCTAGCCGGGACGCCGGTACGCAGCGTCGGTGACGCCCTGATCGTCATCGCGATCCTGGCCTATGCCGGGCCTGACAGCTGCCGCGCTCAGCGCGCTCACAAGCCCTGCGAGCGCGGCCGGGATGCGTGGGCAGTGGGCCGTTGACTGCGCCGCTCGGCACGCCGCCCTACTGCTCGCTGGCGCCCTCGTGTGGCGGCGATTGTCCCTCGGCTACGTGGGTGGCCCCTGCATCATCATCGCCGGCGCGGGGATGTGTACTGGTGGGCGCATCCTACATCACCTCAAGCACAACCTCCGGCGACCGGAGGCGATGGTGCTGATCGTCGGCTACCAGGCCGCAGGCACACTGGGCGGCTGCTGGTCGATGGCGCGTGGCGCGTCCGCATCTTCGACGAAGCGATCACCGTGCGGGCTCAGATCCATACGCTGGGTGGGTTCAGCGCGCATGCCGGGCAGTCGGAGTTAGTCGACTGGCTGGCGCCCAGGCAGCCGCAGGTCGTTCTCACCCACGGCGAGGAACGCGCCCGCATCGCATTGGCGCAGCGGATCGCCACGCGCTTTGCGCTCGCGGCTGAGCTGCCGCTGCTCAACGACGTCATCACCGCCGGCGGCACCGAGTTAAGCGCGGCTGTCCGGAGAGGGGTGAGCAGCCTGAACAGCCTGACGGTTGTTCAGCATGCTACGCGATCGCCACTGACGATTGTCGATTCTTTTCTCTGCGACGTACATACCTCGTGTATACTCAGTTCAAGGTATCCATGCTGTGACCAGCATGTGGCACGGAGGTGCGTGATGAAACGCGATCCAGTCTGTGGATTACTCATCGATCCAGCGGATGCGCTGCGGCGAGAGTATCATGGCAAATCGTATTATTTCTGCTCTGAGCTCTGCAAGCGCGAGTTTGAAGATCGCCCGGATGAGTATGCCGAACATCCATCGACGATGGAGCTTGATGGGTTCATGCTCGATCCGATACGGATATTCGCGACTGCTATGCAAGAGGAATAGGGGCCGATCGGTCACTAATGCCGCCACGGTCACAAGATACGCATGCGGCGCACGTTGTCGAGGGTGAAGGGTCGCTCTCACCTGCGCCGATGATCACACGGCTCACCCTCATAGCAGCGCCACGGAGCATCACTGTGGCTGAAATATGCCTTGCCGCGCGTCTCCGATCTACTCAGCACACTCTGTCACGAACGCCTGCTCGCGGCGCTCATGTCGATCGGCCGACCTTTGCTCGAGACCGCTTATTCACCAAAGGGCGAGAGCAGATAGCCTTTGCCGCGCACGTTCAGGAGATAGCGTGGGGCGTTCGGATTCGTTTCGAGCTTCTGGCGTAGATGGTGGATATGCGGCTTGACCAGCTCGCTGGCCTCGATCTCGCCGGTATCGTAGCCCTGGGCAGAGCGGACCAGCTGCGAGTACGAGATCATCGTGTTTGCGTGCTCCGCCAGGCACAGGAGCGCCCGAAATTCGGTAGGGGTGAGCGTGACCGTGCGCCCGGCTAGCGTGGCCTTCTGATGCCATGTGTCCAGTTGGAGCATGCCAACAGTGAATATCCGCTCGCTGGGTGTGGCCAGGTGACCAGACTCATGAGCGAACTGATCGCCGCGTAGCTCGTGGAGCGCCGACCCGACGACGTCGAGCAGCAGCAACTCCCGCTGCTCCTGGGTGTGCGCTGCCAGCCCGGCTTCGACACGCGCGAGCACCTGGTTCGGGTGAGTGGTCTTGAGCACGTAGTCGAAGACGCGCTGATGCAGCCCGTCGATCGCAGTCTCCAGCGACCCATGGCCCGTGAGCACAATGACCGGCAGATCCGGCTGGCGCTGCTTCGCGGCTGCCACCACCTGCATGCCATCAATGTCGGGCATCTTCAGGTCGGTGAGCAGCAGATCAAACGCTTGCTGCTCGAGCAAATGCACCGCCTGCTTCCCGCTTTCGGCAAACGTCACGTCATAGCCACGCCGCTCGAGCAGCGCGCCGAGCGTGACACGAATACCGGCCTCATCGTCTACGAGCAAAATACGAGCGTGTTGACCGCTCATAGCGTTCCGTTGCGCCTCCTGTCGTGCAGGGTTGTCGGGTCGCCATCGCACCTGACCCCGAACGATTATATCGCTCATGCGCAGGCGCCAGCGTGAAGGGAGCGCAACCCTCGGTGGCCGTTGCGCTCCCAATAGTCAAGGATTGGACTAGCGATGCAATAGCTGGTCTGCTCAAAGCAGTGGGTTCGCGGTGCTGCGCCCGCTGGCACAAGCATGGCCAGCGCCACGCTCACTGTCGCGAGCAGTGCAAGAGCGATGGTTCGTTTCATAAACCCGCCTGTGATTGTGGCTTTGTGCTTCTATTTCATTGGGCGACAGGCCACCAAAGCAGACCCGTCGGAGCAGCGGATCCAGTATCTGTGCGTCAGACCGAGCGGTGGTGATGTCGATGACATGTGTTGTCATGCCAAGGGCGCCGAGCACAGCCGCCCACACCACGCCGAGCCAGCGGTACGACTCGGTGACATCGTTGGTAGAGAGCGGATCTTCGGGTGGCAGCGCCAGGTCGAGCAGCAGCAGCGAATCGCTCAACACGACGCCCCCGCCGCTGCGCCGGCGGTGAACCGGGACACCGGCGGCGGTACAGGCCGCCAGGTCAACCGCGGGCAGCCGCTGCGCTGAGCCGAGCAGCTGGAAGAAATCGGGCGGGGCATTGGTCGCGACGCCAGGACTTGAACCTGCCTCCCCATCCCTGGGTGTGCAGTCCGGATTTCACACTCGCGTCGCGTTGCTCGTGGACGTTCATCGCTTTCTAGTTTTGGGATGCGGCGTGACATGCGCGGCAACCGCGACCAGGGACAGTGCAGCCACCGTCCGCCAGCACAAAGCCAGCGCCACTAGCACCACCAGCAGATACAGATACAGTTCGATCATCATCGTTCCTCCTCTGGCGCACTGGCGGCAGTACGGGCTACCACTCAGCCCGCCGAATGTCTCAATGTGAACACCCATAGTGTAGCACGACACTCCCCTCCGCGAGCTACAATACCACCACCAAGAATGGTAAGTTGAACACCGAGAAAGCGCTGGTCTGCGGCGGAATTTCTCGGCGTCCTAATCAGGGATAGAGCAGAGGAGCTGAGCGCAAGGACAAGCTGTGGTTGGGTGTTATCAGTCGGGGTTCGGCAGCGAGCATTGGGTGCTGCCCTCCTCGGCCCATCCCTCCGCTGAGGCGAATGCCTCATCCAGCGCAATCAGCTCGGCGAACGACTCACGTCATCGCGGGCGCGATGTGCTGCCCGCCAACCACTCGGACGGTGCTGGCCTGGAGCCCATTGTCGCCTTCCTCGGCGACGAAGCTCACCTCCGTTCCAATCGCGAGACGGTCGAAGGCGTCGTGCACGACGCTGTTACGATGGAAGGAGATCGCAGCCCCGTCCGCTGTTTCGAGAAAGCCGTAGCCCTCCTCGGGAAAGAGCGTGACCACGTGGGCGTGGGGAACCATGGCGTGGACTTTGACCGTGCGGCGCTGGCGGCGGGCGAAGTCCTACAACCGCCGGCAGCATGTTTGGCGATGTCTTCATTCATCTGCTGCCGGAGAGTTACGCTCAGTCTGAGGCGCATGTGGCGACCGCGCTCACCGTACTCGCGGGGATCTTCGGCTTCTTCAGCCTCGAAAAATTTCTGCGCTGGCGCCACGAGCATGTGCTCGATGACCACGTACACATCCAGCCGGTCGGCTACCTGAACCTGGTGGCCGACGGCGTGCATAATCTGATCGACGGCATGCTGATCGGCGCCGCCTATGTCGCGAGCGTGCCGGTCGGGATCGCCACCACCCTGGCCGTCATCCTGCACGAGATACCACAGGAGATCGGCGACTTCGGTGTCTTACTCCAGGCCGG
>WNGA01013563.1_pt1 | contig 11732 bp, 8 predicted proteins | sample 5400061 | NCBI WGS metagenome assembly WNGA01 (sample SAMN13153366, study PRJNA577476) | soil metagenome | isolation source: 100 cm soil or saprolite under grassland replicate 2 | place: USA:California | collected 2016-06-15
CTCCGGCTGCGCCGCGAAGTGCTCGCTCCATTCCCACTCGCGCAGGATCTCCTCGGAGAAGGAGTAGCCGTAGGTCCAGCTTTCGGAATCGAACCGCGCGCCGGGGTAACGGTTCCAGTACCAGGTGCCACCGACGCCGGCGCCAGCCTCGAACACCCGCACCCTCAGGCCGAGCCCGCGCAGACGGTGGAGCTGATACATGCCGGAGATCCCGGCGCCGATAATGATCGCGTCGTACGGCCCGCTCCGCTCGGCTGCGGTCGCGGGGACCTGTGGTCGCGCTTCCTCGGATGTCGCGGTCACGGCATGGCCCCCGGGTCAGCCCGGCCTCTGACGCGGAGTCACGCGAGAGCCTGGCGCGGAGAAAGTCTCGAGACCCCACACAGGCGCATCCTATCAATTTGCCGGGATAGAGTCAGCCCCCCGCATGAAGACCCGCGCGCCGCCATCTATCACCGTGCTCCCCGACAGCGCGGGGCTCGACCCTGACGAGATCTTCCGGGCTGGCCCTGAATCAGATCGCCTCGAAGTCACACCGCTTCCTCATGGGCTTCGAGGCTCGGCAGGGTCTGGGCGAGCACGGGGATCCTGGCCTTCGCCGCTCGGCGACCGGTCGAGCTTGGGGCTTCGCTTCGCGTCGAAGCCCGGCAGGATCGCCTTGACGAAGGCATTCTCCAGCAGGCGTCCGATGACTTCCCACTTGTTGAACTGGGGTTGGTCGAGTCGGCCCGAGATCGTGGCCACGGTCGCGACCTCGCCGCGAGAACGGTTCTTCAGAATCTTCATGGCGACACCCACCGCACGTTCGTACAGCCGACGGCCAAAGCTCTTTGTCTCCGCCTCGTTCCCGTCGACGGCGCCCACGCTGACATCGCGAAAGAGCGGCTTGACATAGCCCGTGATGTCCCCGCCTCTCACCCGAAGCTCGGAATATACGGAGAGCTTGCCCGCGGCGACGTCGATGCCACCGTGGGCGCGCACGAATCCGTTCATGGCCGCCATGTCGGCCTCGTCGATCCGGGCCGTGAGATCCATGTCCCCTCCGCCCGTCTGGGGCCGTAGCGTCATGCTGACGGCCGTATCGCCGGTGCCCATGAACCGGCCCTTGAGCCGCATCATCGCCGGGCTTTCCCGCCGCTGATTGCCCAGGTTCTCGACGGTCAGATTCGTGTCCGTGAGGGCGAGACGGTATTCCGGCGTCGCGGCACGATTCACGAAGCCCAGCGTGCTCCTGGTGATGTCGAGGCGGTCGATCCGGAGGTCGATGTCGGGTTTGTTGGCGACCCGCTTGGCCGCCTCGAGACTTCGCTGCGCCCGCTCCTTCTCGATTTCCGCGGTGCGGGGGGCGTGGATGTACTCCGCGTCGACTCCCTGCACCTCCACACGGTCGAGGATCAGTCGGGTGATCGTGGGAGCGTACTCTACGTTCCCGGTGAGGGAAAGGGTGCCGCGGCTCACGGAGAGGTTGTAGCGCTGGATGATGGGCTGGAAATAGTCGAGCTCGACGCGATCGAGCCGGAGCGCCGCCTGGATCCCCGCGTGGGGCTCAGCGAGAAAGTCCGCGCGGCCCTCGAGCCACAACTCCCCCGTGTCGAACACCACGCCTTCCACGTGGACGTCGGACGGGTAGTCGTGGTCGCGAGACCTGATGTTTCGGATATTCTCGGCGCTCGCATTGAGCTGGCTCAACCGCAAGGGCTTGAAGGCGCCGGTATCGAGGTAGGTGAGGTCGCCATTGCGTACCTGCAGCCGGTTGATCTTGAGGTCCAGAGCCACGGCCTCGAGCGCCTCCTGCCACCCGCGGTCTTTCAGGCGAACGTCGCTCCGGGCCTCCGCGCGGAAGTTCTTGAGATTGACGTATAGCTCCGGCCAATCGAAGGTCATATCCGCCACGATCTTGCGTTTCAGCAGAGCCCTCCAATCAATGGTCGTCGTCAGGGAACGGATCCGCGCCACTGGCGGGTCGGGATTGGCGTCCTGTGAGATCGTAGCGTCCACCAACTCCAGCGACACGGTCCAGGGGTGGACGTGGAGGGCGCGCACGGTCACGGTATACCCCGTGAGCCGGTGGTTGATCTCGCGCTCCATATAGCGGCGCGCGGGCTCGTCGATGAGGAGCGCTGCCAGGAAGGTGACTGAGACGAGGCCCGCAAGGAGCCCCATCGCCCACATCCACCGTCTTCGACGAAGTGAGAGCCTCATTGCGCAACTCCTCGTCTAGCGAAGCTTGCATCGCCCATGCCATGCGCGGTAATCAGTCGTAGCTTCCGAAGCTCCACTTTTCAGGCCCTTTGGGAGACGTCAGTATGCTCCAGCAAGACCGCTCTTTCTGACTGGTAACCTCTGCGCGCGACGGAATTGCTTTGAGCTTGTCGCAGAGCACCACAACTCCTTGACCGCGGGTGCGCATGGTGAGTATCCGTCAGGGAAGGAGGATCAGCACCATGAGCCAAACGCAAACCAAGCCCATGACGAACTGGTGTCCCCAGGCAAGGCCCGACGAAGAAGGGTGTTGTGGAACCGACAAGATTGCGGAGGATGGCAAACGCCACCACTGCGACAGGCCGTCAGGCCACGCCGATGACCTCCATGCCTGCAAGTGCGGGCTGAAGTGGAAGCACATGATCTAGGCGCAGCATTGCGGGGCCGGCGGCGCTCGAGCGCCGCCGGGCCCCGCGCTCAGGTCCGGCAGCGGGTACACGCGGGTTGATGCCGCAGGCCGTGACGCGCGACCGGTCGAACTCTCGAGGCTGCCTCTGAGAGTCGGGCTGAGATCAGGAGCCCGAAGGGGCAGCCTCTAGAGGGCGGCTCATCCCCTTCGGGCGAGTGCCGGGCGTGCCCGCAAACACCCGGTCACTTCCAAGGGTACGCTAATCGTGTGTGCTGTCTAGAGGGCGTGCCCGCCACCAAGATGCACTCCTGCGAGCGTGACGCGGCCAACTATTACATCCGCGACGGCATCGTGGTGCTACCCAAGAGCGCGGTGATCCTCGACGGACCGTCATCTGACCCGCCGATCGTCAGCGGACGTAGCGGGACACGCCACCCCCACCGGAGGCTCCGTGAACCCGCCGTAGGCCGCCAGCGTCAGGCAGTCGAGCGGCTCGGGCGCCCGGTCGACGCCGCACCACGCGGCCGCGAAGCCGGCGGCGGCGATCTCCTCCGCCGCTCTCACCACGGCACGGCGCGCCCAGGTTCCGAGACGCAGCACATCGACCTCAGGGCGCACCGCGGCGGGGGCTCCGACTGTCCGCGCGAGATGATGGAACAGCTCGTGAGCCAACACCACCTCCCGCACGATCACCGTGCCGAGTCGACCGCGGAGGCCGGTGGTTACCAGCATCTGCTCTACCGCATCCAGGGTCCGGGTAAAGACGATCACGCGGGGCGGCGGGGCCGTGTAGAGCGCGTGGTGAATAAGGGGGCCCGAGACTGCCTCGGCGTCGCTTTCGCGGATGTCGACGCCCTGGGCGCGCAGCGCTTCGCCGGCCGTTCCCCGTCCGCGGCGGCGCGCGCTCCTCGGCTTTGCCGGTACTCACGCGCGAGCCTGGGAAGATCCTGGTGCGGGCGCGCGCCGCCGTGGCCCGAGCGCCACTGGACGTTTCTCTGGAGAGCCCCCGCGGCACCCCCCGATCACTCGCCTTTGCTGCGGCGATCGTAGGAGATCGCATAGGCGGCCGAGCGGGCAAGGAGGATCGGATCGGCCGAGAGATCGATGCCGTCCGTTCTGTTGGTGGGGTCGAAGATCAGGCGCTGCTCGTCGGCCGCGGTCGTCGGGGAGATGCGGGCGACTTCCAAACGCCCCAGCTCGACCACGGGCCGCCCCTCGGGCCACAGGGCGGTGACGTCGTCCGTCGGGTCACCTGCCCCGGCCAGTTGCAGGAGCAATCGGAACGCCGCCGGGCCTGTCCGCAGCCGGCTTTCCAGCTCCTCGCCCAGGAAGCCCGCGCTTCGCTTGCCGGCGTCGTCGGGGGAGAGAAAGGCCTCGCCCGCCTCCGGCACAAAGCGATACCGGCCGAAGCGGCTCGTGCCATCCGCGGCGGTGAATCGGAAGGCGTGTTCGGCATGGTACATCGCCTGCGCGTAGCTGGCCGGTATCGGCTTCTTCATGAGGCGCTCGACGAAGGCGCGGCCGGCGGGATGGGCGGCGAGAAACCGTGGCACCGCGTCTGGATCGGGCCGGCCGCTGGCCGGGTCGGGGAGCTGAGCCCGAAGGAACTCGAGGAGCTCTTCGGGTGTGCGCGCGATGAAGCCTTCGACGGAGTTGGCGAGGATGTCGGCGCTCTTGCCGTCGGGGAGCTGGAACTTCACCGCCATCGAGCGCACATTGGGGACCCCGTCGTGCACGGCGGGGTTCCCGTTGCCATTGGCGAACCGGATGGTGGTTGGCACCGATTGGCCGTCGAAATGCGGCGCCCGAGTGACGCGGGGAGCCTCCGCCGAAGCGCGAAACATTCCCGAGCAGACGAGACCCTTGGCGTGGACGGGACGGAAGCCGGGATGTGGGCCGGCCAGCGTCCTCATGGCGTCGACGATCTGGCGGATGACGAGCTCCGGCGTAGCCGCCGTAGTCATGTGCGTGCTCCTAGTCTCGCAGCTTGAAGCGCTGGTGCCAGGTGGACTCGGCGCCGGTGCCTACCGTGGCCACGCGGATATCCAGCAGGTACGGCTCGCCCGCGGTGATGGCGTCGACGCCCCGCCGCAGGGCGGACTCGATCGCCTGGGGATCGCGGACGGCCGTGCCCTCGATCCCCTGGGCTTTCGCGAGCATCACGAAGTCGACCTCGGGGTCTCCGAGATAGACCTCGGGATACTTCTTCTGCTTGGCCATTTCCCCGCCGAAGGTGTGGAAGTTGGTCCGCACCGTCTGGTAGTTGAGATTGTTCCAGACGATGGTCAGGATGGGCAGGCCGTATCGCGCCATGGTCCAGAAGCCCGAGGCGCTGTACATCACTGCGCCGTCCCCGACGCTGCATACCACCGGGCGATCCGGGGCCCCCAGCTGCGCCCCGACGGCTGCGCCGATGCCATGCCCGAGCGAAGCGCCGAAGGTCCGGACGAGGCGCCACTGGCGCTTGTCGAAGCCGAACGGCATGAGATGGTCGGCGTTGCGGAAGCTCTCGGACACCACGAGCGTGCCTTCGGGCAGCACCGTGCCCGCCACATGCGCGAGGTAGTTCGGGTGAATCGGCCGCTCGGACGCATGCCCCAGGGCTTCGTCGTGAAGCTGCCGCACCCGCTGTTGACCTCGCGATCGCAACGCAGCGGCGCGTCGCTCGAGATGCGGCAGCCGGGCATCGGCTTCCTTCCACGAGGCATTCAGTGCGGAGAGCGTGTGGCGCACATTGCCCCACACGGCAATATCCAGCGGAAAAGTATTGCCGAGCTGGGCCGGATCGTGGCCGATCCCGATGATAGTGCCGGCGGCGCGGAAGCGGAGGTCCGCGGGATTGCCGCGGGTGTTCTGCCGGTAGCCGACACAGCACACCACGTCGTAGCTCTCTTCGGAGAGGGCCTCGACGCCCCCGGCATAGTTCGGGTGGTGCACGGGAAAGCTGGCATAGTCGAAGATGCCGGTGGCCACGGGCAGCGCCAAGCGCTCGGCCAAGGCGAGGATCTCGTCTTCCGCTCCCGCCGCGCCGATGTCCGGCCCGCAGACGAGCAGGGGCTTCTCGGCGTTGAGCAGCGCATCCCAAATCGCGTGGACGACGCTCGCGTCCGGCACCAGACCCATGTGGGGCGGGTCTGCGGCCTGGATGACGGCCTCCACGTTGGTGGCCTCCAGGGCCGAGCTGGCGTAGGCCACGTAGACGGGGCCGGTGGGAGACGTCGTGGCGTCCTTGAACGCCCGCCGTGTGACGGTCGGAATTCCACCAGCCTCCCACACCTCCCAGCGCCGCTTCGTAATGTCCTGCACGGCGCCCATCTGCGAGAACCCCCCGCTCGCTACCAGCGCGCCGTGGTCGCCGTATGACCCCACGTCGCGCATGGCCGCGGTGACCACCATCGGCGTGCCGTCGAAGTACGCGTTCTGGAGCTGACCGGAGCCCTGCCGCGTTCCCGCAGCGAGGTGCACGTTGACGAAGGCAGGCTTGCGGGACGCCTTCGCATACCCGTCCGCCGCCGAGAGCACCAGCGACTCCGCGAGGAGCAGGATCGGCTGGACGCCCGGAACGGTCAGAAGGGCGTTGAAGAACCCGGCCTCCGCGCTGCCGGTATTGGTAAACGCGTAGCGGACGCCCTGCGCCACCAGCTGGTGGACCAGGAGCTCCCCGCCCGTCCCGAATACACGCTTCTTCTCCATCCTTCGCTCCTCGTGCCTTGCCGGTTAGTTCGTCCGGTTCGCGCCCGAGTAAGGCTTCTCGCTCCATACCATGCCGGGCGCGGCCTCGCAATGGTCACTCCTCCGCGTAGTGCCTCAGACTGGTTCCTCGCGATCAGCCAGTGCGCGATCGGTGAGGCATGGACGTTGGGCAGCTGATCGGCAATTGCTCGAGGCGTGCGCGGACGCCATAGTCGCCGCATCCAGAACGATGGTGGCGAGCCGGCCTGGCAGCCAAAAATCTTATGGCTGAAGGATAGCCGCCGACCGCGGGCTCGCGATCCTCTCTCCCGGCCGCTGACCGCGGCGTTAGGCGACACGAGGAACGCGTGATCAAGTCAAACCGTCGCAGTGTGATCCGTCTTGCCGAGGCGCAAGCGGGTATCCCGGGTCCCACCGGCGAACACTTTGTCAGCCTTCTACGGCGCGGCACTCTTCACGTTGAGGTGATCGGGTCCTTGACGCACCGCGCGCATCGGGCGCAGTATGAGCCGCCGGACTAGGCGACGCCGAGGGCCGACGCGTCGCGCGCAAACTGACAACCTGAGGCGTGGACCCGTGCTCACAACAGGACGGGCGGGAGACCTGACGCATGGGTGCGCGAACGGTGGATTTCGGAGGCGTCCTCGCTCGGCTCGCGCGCAGCACCGTCATGGAGGACGGCGATCTCTCCGGCGTGCTTCGCGCCATCACCGAGGCCGCCGCCGCCGCCCTCCAGGTGGGGCGGGTGAACATCTGGATGTTCGATCGCGAGCGAACGCGAGTGCGCTGTATCCAGGCGTACGAGCGCAGGGCAAACCAGCACACGCAAGGCCAGGAAATTCTGGCCTCGGCCGCCCCCTCGTACTTCGCGGCCCTCGCCGAGCTGCGCACCGTGGCCGCCTTCGACGCCCTCAATGACCCGCGGACCCGCGAGCTGGGCGACTACCTGGAGCCGCGGAGCATCACGACGCTCCTCGACGCGCCGCTCTACCAAGGCGGAGAGCTCGCGGGCGTCGTGTGCCACGAGCACGTCGGGCCGCCGAGACAGTGGAACGCCGACGAGCAGGCGTTTGCGGGCTCGGTGGGGGACCTCGTCTCCCTGGCCATTGAGGCCGATCGCCGCATCCGGGCCGAGCGGTCTCTGCGGGAGGGCGAGGAGCTGTTCCGCGCCGTCGGCGACCGCCTTCACGACGCCATGCTCCTGGTGGACGCCAGCGACCGATCCTCCCTCACCGTGCGCTATGCGAACGAGGCGGCCTGCCGTCTCTCCGGCTACAGCCCGTCGGAGCTGAGCGAGCAGCCCATCACCCTGCTCGCCGACCCGGGCGCCAGGGGCCCCGTGGACGAGCAGATCGGCCGCGTGTTGGCAGGCGAGATCGTCCTCTTCGACAGTCTGCACCGACGCAAGGATGGGTCCGTCATGCCGGTCGAGGTCTATGGGCGCGCCATCGACTGCGCGGGACGGCTCACGCTGCTTCTCCTCGGCCGCGACATCTCACACCGCGTGCGGGCAGAGCAAGCGCACCTCGAGTTTCAGGCCAAGGTCCTCGAAGCCCAGCGGCGCGAGAGCCTCGGCATCCTCGCCGGGGGCATCGCTCACGAGTTCGGCAACCTGATGACGACCATCCTCGCCAACCTGGCGCTGACGCGGCTCCCCGAGTCCAGTCCGGCGCGGGACCGGGTGAGCCAGATCGAGGCGGCCGCGAGCAAGGCCACCGATCTCTGCCACAAGCTCCAGGCCTACTCCGGCCGGGCCCGGTTCGTCATGGCGTCAATCGACCTCTCAGCACTGGTGGACGAGCTGCTGCGGCTCATGCGCTCCACGTTGCCCGAGCACGTGACCGTCGAGCAGGATCTGCCCCCGAACATGCCGGCGATCGAAGCCGACGCCGGACAGATGCGCCTGGTGGTGGTGAGCCTCATCACGAATGCCGTCGAGGCCATTGGCGACCCCCCGGGCACCATCGCGGTCCGCGCCCGGGTCGGGCGCTTCACACGAGCGGACTTCAAGGACGCCTCCAGGCTGTGGCAGACCCCGGACGGCGACTATGTCTGTCTCGAGATCAGCGACTCGGGCTCCGGCATGGGTGAGGAGACACGGCGACGCATGCTCGAGCCGTTCTTCACCACCAAGGTGACGGGACGGGGCCTCGGATTGCCCGCCGTCCACGGGATCGTGCGCGCCCATCGAGGCGCATTCGTCGTGAGGTCGGAGCTCGGCCGCGGCACCACCGTCCGCGTCTTCTTTCCCATCCTCCCGTCACAGGCGGTGGTGATGCCGAGACGCGACGAGGGTTCCGGCGGCGAGGCCGCCAGGGGCGAGCGTCGCGGACATACGATCCTGGTGGTGGACGACGAGCCGATGGTGCGCGAGGTGGCCGCGCTCGCCCTGCAAGGCGAGGGATTCGACGTCGTCACCGCGCGCGACGGGCGGGAAGCGCTCCACGTGATCGACTCTCGGGACGACATCGCAGCGGTCATCCTGGACCTCAACCTACCGGACGTCGGCGCGGAGGAGATGGTGGGCCGCATCCACCGCCGCCGCCCTGGCATCCCCGTGATCCTGTCCAGTGGGCATCACGAGGCGATCGTGACGAGTGGTCTCGGGGCGGGCATTGCCACGTTCCTCCCGAAACCATGGGAGCTGTCCCAGCTTCTCGAGGTCGTGAGCCAGGCTCTGGCGACCCGGTGAGCCGAGTCGCTTTCGCGGGGGCGGGCTTGGCCCCCCACCAAGCACGCAGCCACAGGGCAACAGTACTGTCCTTCACGGATTCGGCGGAAGCGAGCCGAGAACGGTGTTGACAGGGCCCAGCGGGCCCGCACATACTGCCGGCACTTCCACGAAGTAAACCGTCCGGTTCCGCGGGGGGTACGATGGCCCTGGCTCGGGCTCTCGGACAACCTTTCCTCGCCCGCGCTGACCACTCGACGTGGCCACCGCAGGAGTCTGCCTTTTCATCCCCGACCGACGCCGGCAGTTCCGCGCGCACCTCGCTCGAGCCACATGGAGAGATCTCTGTGAGCTCGATCTCGAAGAAGGTCAGCTAGAGTCATGGATCTGTGCACCTGCGATGTGCTCGTAGTGGGCGGCGGCGGGGCGGGGCTGCGGGCCGCCATTGCCGTGGCCGAGACGCAGCCGAGACTCCGCGTCGCCGTGATCTCCAAGGTCTATCCCATGCGCAGCCATACGGTCTCCGCCGAGGGGGGAGCCGCCGCGGCAATCAAGGCGGAGGACAGCCTCGACGCGCACGCCTACGACACCATCTCCGGGGGTGACTGGCTCAGCGACCAGGACGCCGTGGAGGCCTTCGTGCGGGAGGCCCCGGAGGAAATGCTGCGGCTGGAGCACTGGGGCTGTCCCTGGAACCGAGAGCCGGACGGCCACATCGCCGTGCGCCCCTTTGGAGGGATGAAGATCGAGCGGACATGGTTCGCCGCGGACAAGACCGGCTTCCATCTGCTCCACACGCTGTTCCAGACCACGCTCAAGTACGACGCGATCCAGAGGTACGACGAGTGGTTCGTCACCAAGCTCCTCGTGGAGGACGGGCGCTGCCAAGGGGTTGTGGCCATCGAGCTGACCACCGGAAACATCCAGGCCATCACGGCCAAGGCGCTCATCCTCTGCACGGGAGGGTGCGGCAAGGTCTTCCCCTTCACCACCAATGCCAACATCAAGAACGGCGACGGGATGGCCCTCGCCTATCGGGCAGGGGCGCCGCTCAAGGACATGGAGTTCGTCCAGTACCATCCGACCGGTCTGCCTTTCACCGGGATCCTGATCACCGAGGCGGCGAGATCGGAGGGCGGCTGGCTCCTCAACAAGGACGGCTACCGGTACCTCCAGGATTACGACCTGGGCAAGCCCACGCCCAAGCCGGTCTTGCGCTCCATGGAGCTGGGCCCGCGCGACCGGCTCTCGCAGTGCTTCGTCAAGGAGCAGGAGAAGGGCCGCACGCTCGAGGGACCATATGGGCACTACGTCCACCTGGACATTCGCCACCTGGGAGAGAAGCTGATCGACACGAAACTTCCCTTCGTCCGAGAGCTGTGCCTGAAGTACGTGGGAATCGATCCGGTGAAGGAGATGATCCCGGTCCGCCCGCGCTGGCCAGGCCGCCGCGGGCTTCGCCGCCGAGCAGGGCGGTGCAAGCCCGTCCCTCGTCGCCCAGGCCCAGGACGAATACAGGAGGCTCGAGGAGACCTTTCTGCGCAAGAGCGGCGGCAAGGAGAGGATCGCCACCCTGCGCGCCGAGATGCACCAGATCATGGAGGAGAGCGCGGGCATCTATCGGACGGAGATGACCCTCAAGGAAGCGGCCGGGAAGCTGAAGCGACTCCAGGAGCGGTTCCAGGATCTCTCCCTGGACGACAACAGCTACACGTTCAACACTGAGCTGACCGCGGCCCTCGAGCTCTCCTACATGCTGGATGTGGGCCAGACGATCGTCCAGTCCGGCCTCGAGCGCAGAGAGTCCCGCGGCTCCCACCAGCGCACCGACTATCCCCAGAGAGACGACGAGCGGTTCCTGGCGCACTCCCTGGCCTATCGCGCGGCAGATGGCGCGCCCCGGATCGAGTATGAGCCGGTCACGATCACCCGCTGGCCGCCGGGCACGCGGGTTTACGGGAGGTAGCAAGGATGCCGCCCACCGTCGCCCTCGCCGTCGCGCGCTATCGGCCGGAAAAGGAATCCGAACCCACCTGGCAGAGCTATGAGATCCCCTATCGGAAGGACTGGGTGGTCCTGGATGCCCTCAACCACGTGAAGGACAACTTGGACGGATCCCTCTCCTTCCGGTGGTCGTGCCGGATGGGTGTGTGCGGCAGCTGTGGGATGAAGGTAAACGGCACGCCGAAGCTCACGTGCGCGACCTTCCTGTCCGACTACCTGCCCGGTCCCATTCGCGTGGAGCCCCTGGACTACTTCCCCGTGGTGCGCGACCTCGTGGTGGACCTCACCGATTTCATGCGAAAGCTCAAGCAGGTGAAGCCGTGGATCATTCGCAAGGAGGAGAAGGCGCCGGCCGAGGGCGAGTACCTCCAGACTCCCGATCAGCTCGACACGTACAAGCAGTTCAGCATGTGCATCAACTGCATGCTGTGCTACTCCGCGTGCCCCATCTATGGACTCGAACCGAGCTTCATCGGTCCCGCCGCCATCGCCCTGGCCCAACGTTACAACATGGACTCCCGTGACGAGGGGAAGGCGGAGCGCCTGAAGATCCTCTCCGAGCACGACGGCATCTGGCAGTGCACCTTCGTGGGCGAGTGCACGAAGGTATGCCCCAAGCACGTGGATCCCGCGGGCGCCATCCAGCAGTACAAGCTCACCAGCGCGACTGACTGGGTCAAATCGCTGCTCCTCCCGTGGGGCACGAGATGAGCATCGAGCCCCCCTACACCCTGTACCATCCCCGGTGGTACC
>WNGA01011208.1_pt1 | contig 11731 bp, 7 predicted proteins | sample 5400061 | NCBI WGS metagenome assembly WNGA01 (sample SAMN13153366, study PRJNA577476) | soil metagenome | isolation source: 100 cm soil or saprolite under grassland replicate 2 | place: USA:California | collected 2016-06-15
GCCGACGCCCATGCGTTCGGTGCTGCCGATCAGGACGGCGATGCGTCCGTCGCGGCAGGCGGCGAACAGTTCGCCCTTCTCGCGGTCGTTGCGGGCCTCGTGGATGAACCGGATCTGATCACGGGGCACGCCGAGGGTGGCGAGTTGGTCGCGGAGCTGGTCGTAGACGCTCCACGCGCCGGGGCGTGGGGTGCCGAGGTCGGCGAAGACGATCTGCAACGCGCCGGGCCGCGGGTGCGGGTTGCCGTCCGGGCCGGGATACACCGTGTCGCGGTGCTCATCCCAGACGGCGGCGATGGTTGCCGCGGCGACGTCGACCTTCTGCGGTTCGTCGGTGCGCCGGCCGACCAGGCGCAGGTCCAGCGCGGCGGCCCGGCCGTCGCTGGAGATTTTGAGCATGTTGTCCTCGGCCGGATGTACCGCGCGGGCGCGGACGTCCTCGGCGCGTTGGGCGAGTTCGTCGACGAACTCCTTCAGCGGCTCGCTCGGGGCGACCACGACGGTTTCCGGCAGCCGCTGCCCATCGCTGGGCCGCGGCGCGAGCGGCGGGGTGGGCAGTTTGAGGTCGTCGGCGGTTTTGATGTCGGCGGTGACGTGCCACATGCGCAGCAGCTCGGGGACGTTGACGAACTTGGCGAAGCGGGTCTGCATCCGCATGCCGCCGCCGTCGGGGGCGACCTCGATGGCGGTGGTGGTCTGCCCGAACGTGGCGGCCCAGGTGTCGAAGTCGGTGATGCCGGCCTCGGTGAGCAGGTCCGGGCGCAGGTAGCGCTGCATGGTGTACGCCTCACCCATCGAGTTCGCGATCGGCGTGGCGGTGGCCAGGGTCGCGACCCGGTCGTAGCGTTCCCGCAGGTAGGCGATCTTCATGTCCAGGTCGCTGGCCCGCAGCGACCCGTCGACGGCCATGTTCGGGATGTTCGAGGCGGTGCGCAGGTTCTTGTAGGCGTGCGCCTCGTCGGCGAAGACATAGTCGATGCCGGTCTGCTCGAACGTGATACCGGGGTCCTTGACCCCGTCGAGCTTGCGCTTGATCCGTTCTTCGGTGACGAGTTTCATCCGCTCCAGCCGTTTGACCGAGAAGCGTTGGCCCTCGGACCTGGCGTGGTCGAGCTGGGCGTCGATGGCCTCCAGCTCCCGCTCCAGGTAGGCGCGCTGCACGCCTGGGGACATCTGGATGCGCTCGAACGCTGAGCGGGTCATCATGACCGCGTCCCAGTCGCCGGTGGCACACCGCGCGACGAACAACCTGCGCCGGTCCCGGTCAAGGTCCTCGCGCTGCGCGGCCAGCAGCTTGGCCTGCGGGTACAACTGGAGGAACTCGCGGCTGAACTGCTCCAGCATGTGATTGGGCACCACGATGACCGGCTTGGTGACCATGCCGAGGCGGCGCAGCTCCATCGCGCCCATCACCATCTCGGCGGTCTTACCGGCGCCGACCTCGTGGAACAACCCGACCGACGGCTCGCCGATGATCCGGGCGACCGCGGCGAGCTGGTGCGGCCGGGGCTGGAACGAAACAGCCAGGCCCGGCAGGGAGAGCTGCGCGTTGTCGTAGCTGCGCAGCACGATCGAGTTGAACCGCCGGTTGTACTCCCCGGCCAGCACCGTGGCGCGTTGGGCATCCTCCCACACCCATTCGGCGAACCGGTCGGCCATCTCGCTGGCCTTCTCCTGCGCGGCGACGGTTTCGCCGGGGTTGAAGATGCGCGTGCCGTCGGAGTCCTCGTCGTAGATGCGGATCTGCCGCTGCTCCAGCAACGCCTGCGCCACATCCGGTGCCGGGTAGCGTTTGGTGCCCCACCGGCTGGTGGACAACACGCTCTGCCGCCGGTCGGACTTCACCGTCCACGTCGAGCCCCCGGGATGTTCCACCACGAGGCTGGGGTCGTCGAGGATGTCCCGCAGGAACTGGCGCACGTAGGGCGCGTCGATCCACGCGGCGCCGAGCTGTGCCTCGATCTCGTCCGGGTTCAGGTCGCGGGGCAGCACCTCGCGCAGCGCGGCCACGTTGCCGGCGAACCGGTCGTTCTCAGCGGCGGCCTGCTGCGCGGCGGCAAGCTTGGCGCGCACGTTGCCGGACAGGTACTCCGGGCCCGGCACGCACCGGCCGGAGTCCGGGTCGTCGAAGACCAGCGTGCCCAGGGCGGCGCGGGCCTCGCCCAGGTCGATGCCGAGCAGCCGGGCGATCTCGTCGAGCCGCACCTCGCCGTGCACGTCCAGGCAGATGGCCAGAGCGTCAGCCGGGGTGTCGGCACCCAGCCGTGGGGCACGCGGCGCGACGACGCGGTGGCGGAAGATGTCGGCCTTGACCGCGCTCTGGGTGGTGGCGTCGAAGTGTTCCAGGGCGAAGACCGCGGTGGCGAACGGGTCGGTACGAAACCCGCCCTGCGGCGGCCGTACGCGGGCGAGGCGTTCCTCGCCGGTCTGTGGGTCGGTGCGGCCGGTACGCCGCCAGGAGAACCGGTTGATCGGCCCGTGCCGGCGCAGAAAGCTGTCGTAGGCGGCGTTGAGGTCGCGGCGTAGTCGGATGATGTCGTCGGTGTCGTCGATGCTGGCCGCTTCGGCCTCCAGCAACGCGACCTCGATGTCGCGCAGCCGCAGCAGGGCGCGCAGCTCGGCGGCCTGACTGGCCGGGGGCCGGTACGGCACGGCCTGGCCGCTTTCGACACGGGTGAAGTCACCACCTGCGGTGGCGGCCAGGTAGCCGTCCGGTTGTCCGGCGGCTTGCCCCACGAGCGCGACCGGCCGGGCCGGTGCCGCGGTACCCGCCGGGCTCGCGGCCATGCCGGCCTGGTGGGCGTCGGCGGCGATTCCGGCAAGGGCGGCGGCCAGTGCCGGGGCGGCGTCGCGGTCACCGGTCACGATGAGTTCGTCGGCGCGGTAGAGGCCGCTGTTCACCGCGACGGCAAGTTCGCCGAGGACGTGCTCGGGATGCTCGGCGAAGTAGTCGTTGATGCGGGCCTGCCCGTCACGGACGTCGACGATCCGGGTGCGTTCCCAGTTCGGCCCGACGGGGTCGCGGTCGTCGTCGCGGCGGCGCAGCAACAGCAGGTCGATCACGGCCCGGGTGCCGGCGGCGCGGCTGTGCGCGCCGCTGGGCAACCGGACGGCGCCGACGAGATCGGCGAGGGCGGCCATCTCGCGGCGGGCGGCCGGGTTCGCCGCGTCCATCGTGTACCGCGACGTCAGCACCGCCACGAGCCCGCCGGGGCGGGTCAGGTGCAGGCCCTTGATGAGGAAATGGTTGTGGATAGAGTGCCCACCCGGATTGTGCCGCTTGTCGGTCAGCGCAATCCGGCCGAACGGCACGTTGCCGACGACCAGATCGAAGGAGCCTTCCGGGGCGCGGGTGTCGGCGAAGCTCTCGGCGAGGATCTGCGCCTGCGGATACAGGGCGGCGGCGATGCCGGCGGTGACCGGTTCCAACTCCACCCCGACCAGCCGTGCACCGTCGGGGGCGAAGCCGAGGAAGTTTCCCGACCCGCAGCCGGGCTCCAGCACGTTGCCGGCGGTGGAGCCGAGCCGGTGCACCCCGGCCCAGATCGCATCGACGAGGGCGGCGTCGGTGTAGTGGGCGTTCAGTGTGCTCCGGGCCGCCGCCGCGTACTCCTGCGCGGACAGCAGCTCGCGCAACTCGGTGCGGGCCCACGCGAGCTCGTCGCGGTCGTCGTCGAAGACCTCCGGGACGGCGCCCCACCCGGACCAGCGGGCCAGCACAGCCTGCTCGTCCGGTGTGGCCGGTCGCGCCTCGGCGTGAACGGTGCGCAGGGTGCGCAGCGCGGCGAGGTTGGCGCGTACCCGCGCCACCGCGCCGGACGGCGCGAGGTCGTCCTGGCCGGTCGGTCGAAACGGCCGGGCAACGGGGGGCACGGCCGAACTGGTCACTGTGGCCGGTGCTACCGCCGCTGGCTGTATGTCGGTGCCTTCCGCGTCCGCCGAGCCGTGGGCGTGCGGGGTGCGGTCACCGGACGGGGGAACAGGCGGTGGTGTGGTCGCGGTCGGGTACCGCGCTGCGTGCGGACGGCAGACGGTGACCTGCTCATCAGTGACCAGCGTCAGCCGCAGGGTCGCCCGGTTGGTGCAGCCTGGGTCTGCGCAGCCATGCGGGTTGGGATGGGGCAGGCGTTCCTGCGCAGCGACCGCCGGCAAGGGCGCAGTGTCGCCGTGTGCCGCGCCTAAAGTCAGCTCAGCCGGGTGTCCTCCTCGGCCATCGCCTGCCGCCACCACGGATGGCTCTGGTCCTCGCGCAACGGGATCCAGTCCGCCCGTGGCTGATCCGGCTCCGGTTCGTCCTCGGCCATCTCCGGCTCCGGTTCGAGCAGCACCAGCTCCGGCAGCACCATCTCCCGGGCCCGCTGCTTGGCGTTGTTCAACCGGCCCAGCTTGTCCAGGAACGTCTCCCCGGGCGGGTCCTCGCCCGCCAGGTCCAGCGTCAGGTCCGCGATACGCGTGCTCACCTGTTCCCCCAACGTCGAGAAGAAGCTGTTCGGGTCCTCGATCTGGCTGTACCGCTGGGGCAGCCACCGCCTCCAGTGGTCGTGGGCCATCCGCCCGTACTCGTTCATCGCTGGCCCCTTCCTCGTTCGCCGGACCCCACAGGTACTCCAGCGAGAGCTGGTCCGGGTGCTCCTCCCGCCTGCGACGTGCCACTATCCCAACCTCTTTCTACCGCCGCGCGGCGACGCCACGCGGCAACGACGCGCGCCGATCGGTGTGGGGCCGCTCACCGGGTTCGCCGGGTCGTCGTCGACGCAGGAGCAGGCGACGCGGCCGTGCGAGCCCGGCTGCTCACCGGGCCGACGGTCAGCGGTGACACGGTGGACGCCTGATCCTCGCGGGCGAGCTGCGCCGCGGTCCGGACAGCGGCGGCGACCGGGGCGGCGATCTCGCGGTTGACTGCTGCGAGGAGATCGGCGACCCAGATGCCTGCCGGCTTCGCGCCGACGGTGATGCCGTCGGCCAGCAGGTGTCCGCTGCGGGCCCGCCAGCCGGCGAGGACGTCGCCGGTGGCGGTCAGCGCGCCGGCCAACGTGCCGGCGGTGCGGCTGCCCGCCGCCGCGACGTCGGCGACGCGCTGCCAGGGCGGCTGCCGGCCGGGACCCGCGGCGGTGAACTGGGCGGCGGCGATAGTGCCGTGGCTCGCTGGCGGCGGCGCGGGATGGTCCGGGGCGAGCCGGCTCAGCGCGTCACCGGATGCCGCGGCCAACTGGTGCAACGCAATCCATGCAGTGGGGTTGGAGGCGGCTGCCTCGGTGGCCGCGGCGGCGACCCGGGCGGCGGCGGCGGTGTAGGCGGTGCGGTACGTGGCCGGGTATTCGCGGTTCCACACAGTGTCGGCCACCAGCGCGGCCCGCGCGGCCACCGGCATGCCGGCCAGCCGGTTCCACTCCCGCTGCGCCACCGCGACCGCGTCCAGGGCGACAACGTCGGCGGGGCCGGGTGGGTCACCGCGAGCCGCAGCGACCGATCGCAGCCCGGCGGCGTTGGTGGCGGCGATGGTGGTGAAGACCTGCGCGATGGCATCTGCGGCGTCGACGGCCCACACGTTCGCGGTGTGCGAACGCGTGCCCCGCCGACCCACGAACGTCGCCCCGGCCAGACTGTGGTGGCCCTCGGCGGCGACCGGTTCGCCGATCGGCCGACCGGTGCGGGTATGCACGACGGCGGCGACGCTGTACGGCTTGAGCCCGGCCTCGCCACTCAACGCCCGGGCCACGGGCCTGGCGCGTTCTCCGTCCGGGCGAAGGTCGGCGGTGAGCGCGTCAGAGGCTGCTGCCGCGGCCTCGGTGGGTGCCCATACGTGGACCCAGCGGAACTGTTCGGTGGTTGCGAGGGGTTCGACGGTGTCGAACCCGCCGTAGTCTTCGTGGCCGGGGCGCACGATAGGGGTGCCGAGCAGCTCGCCCGTGGTCGTGTCCACCACGGCCGAGACGGTGTACGGGTGCAGAGTGTCGGGCATGCTGGTCGCTCCTTGAGCTGCCGGCGGCGCCGCCGCCGCCGGCGGCGGCGGGCTATGGGTTGAGCCCCACATCGCGCAGGAAGCGCACGGGGTCGGTCGCGTTCTGGTTGGTGGCGGGGGGCGCGTGGCGATGCACCTCGAAATGCAGGTGCGGGCCGGAGGAGTTGCCGGTCGAGCCGACCCAGCCGATGACCTGCCCGGCGCTCACCTGCTGCCCGGCGCGCACGCCCAGGCGGACGGCGTGGCAGTAGCGGGTGACGATGCCGCCGCCGTGGTTGATGTTGACCGTCCAGCCGCAGCCACCCAGCCCGATCGACCCCGGCCGATCGCAGTAGGCGCTGGTGCAGTGCGCGGACAACACCACCCCCGCGGCGGCCGCGTAGATCGGGGTGCCGGTGACGGCCATCAGGTCCACGCCGGCGTGCAGCCTGCCCCAGCGGGGCCCGAAGCCGCTGCCGACGCGGTAGGTGCCCGGCCGCAGCGGCAGGGTCCAGCCGCCCGGCCCGACCGGGCCGGCGCTGGCGTCCGCGGCGGCGTACTTGGGCAGCCGGGCGCGGACCTGCTGCGGGTAGTCGTGCGCGAGGCCGGCCTGCGGCACACCGCCCGCGGCGAGGATGCAGCCCCGGCCGCAGAAGTACGCGGCCCATGCCAGGTCGAGGACGTCGCCGGCCAGCCTGCCGGCGGCGATCTGGTCGGTGGCCCAGGCCACCAGGTCGCACATCAGCCGGCCCTGCGCGATGATCGCGTCGCCCGGGTCGTACGGGGAGTTGGTGCCGTCGTTGTCGTAGTCGCCGCCCCAGGTCTTCCAGGTGGCGTCGGTGAACTGGGCGATGCCCTTGGCGGGCACCTGGCCGGAGTCGGCGTACGCGTTGGGGTTCCACGACGATTCCAGGTCGATCTGCGCGGCGATCTCGGCCGGGCCGATCTGGGCGCAGATCGATCCGGCCTTGAGCACCAGCGCCAGGTACTGCGGCGGGACCGGCGCGTCCGGGCGCAGCTTGTGACCGGCCGCCTGCTGCTGCGCGGTGGCGAGGCCGCCGCCGATGCCGGCGCTGACCACCACCACACCGCCGAGGCAGCAGACCGCCGCGACCGCCGCCGTGACCGCGACGGCGATCCACAGCAGCCGGGTGCCGCCCTGCTCGCCGCTCATGGCGTGCCTGACCCGTCGGCGAGCTGGTAGCGCTCGACCCGCCAGCCGTGCGGGTCGCCGCGCAGGGTGCAGAACACGAAGTGCTGCTCGGTGGGGCCGCGCCACCCATCGGTGCCGGCCGCGGTGAGGGTGACCTGCGCGACCCGGTAGGACTGGTTGGTCGTGTCGGCGGGCTGCACGTCGCCGTCCGGGACGGCGGCGGTGACGGTCGGGTCGGTGGCGGCCCGGTGGGCGCGCCAGGTCGACCAGTGCGGGTCGCGGCCGTCGGGTTGGGCGGCGACCGCGGCGGCGAGGTCGCCGGTGGTGTATGCCGTGGCCCGCCGGTAGGCCGCCTGCGGGCCGGTGTCGGTGCGGGTGTCGCGGCGGTACACCGCGTCGGCGAACCGCAGGCACACCGCGGTCGGGTCGCGGTAGTCCAACGTCGGGTCCGTCGGCGGGCTGACCGACGGCCACGCGGCGGGGCGACCGGCCCGGTCGCCGTCAACGGGTGTGTCGCCGCGGTTTGCGGCGACGGCCACCACGGCGACGGTGATCCCGGCGGCTGCCACGCCGGCGACGGCGAGCCAGGCCACGCCCGGGCGGGGCATCGCGCGCACGCCCATCCACCTCCTCGACAAAGCTCGTGATCGGTTCACGAAACCCGTGAGGGGTGAGCGGAAGCGTTACCCGTAACACCCGTAGCGCTTGCGGATACGCCTCCGCCAACCAGGCCGCTAACCCTGTCCGGCCACCGTCCAGGTCAGGCCCCGCACCAAGAGCCGGGGCACTGGACGAAGGAGAACGGACGTGGTGCTCGAACATCTGGTCGGTGCGGTGGCGACCGTGCTGGCCGACCCGCCCAACCCGGCGCCGACGCCGGTGCCGGGCCTGGACACCGTCGCGAACACGTTCCTCGGCTGGGGCAAGTGGACGCTGATCGTCGCCGGGGTGCTGGGCATGTTCATCTGCGGCGGCATGATGATCCTGGGCCGGCGCAACCGGTCCTCGACCGCGGTGGACGGGGCCACCGGCATCCCGTGGGTCCTCGGCGGGCTGACGTTGGGCTCGATCGGCGCGGCCGTCGTCGGCGTGGTCCTGAAGTAGCCGGCCGTGTCCGACGACATCGCTGCGCGGGCCCGCCGACGCACCGCCACCGTGGTCGCCGTCGTCGCCGCGGTCGTCCTGGTGGTGGCGGCGGCCGTGACCGGGCTGGTGCTGTTGCTGGGGTACCGGGACGGCCCGGTGCCCCGGCCAGGGACCGGGACGGCCGGGACCGTGCCGGGCGGCAGCGGGCCAGTTGCGCTGTCGTCCCCATCACCGGCGCCTCCGGCCGCCGCCGACGACCTGAGCTGGACCACGGTGGCCGGCGCGCGGCTGCCGGTGTCCCGCTCGGCCGGCCCCCGGGACAGCTCCGCCGGCCGGGCCCGCGGGTTCGCCCACACGCCGATGGGGGCGGTGCTGGCCGCGGCGCACATCAGCCTGCGGCTGTCTCCGCAGGTGGGGCCGGCGGTTTTCGAGGCGACCCTGCGCGAGCAGGTGGTCGGCGGCGACGCCGCCGCACTGGGCCAGCACCTCGCCGACGAGTACGAGCAGGCCCGCGCCCAGCTCGCCCTGCCCTACGGCGAGCCGGCCGGCCGGTTGTACGCCACCGCCCGCGGCTACCAGGTCGGCCAGGACTCGCCCACCACGGCCACGGTGCGGCTGCTCATCGAAGGTCCCGGCACGTCCGGCTCGGTGCTGGTCGCGCTGACCCTGCACACCCAGTGGGTCGGCGGCGACTGGGCGCTGCTCGCCCCGCCGGGCGGCACCTGGGACACCAGCGCCGCCGTGGTCACCGACCCGGCCGGCTACACCCGATTCCCGGACGGAGGCTGACATCTGATGTGCGCGCCGTGGGACACCGGCTGCATCGTCAACGAGGCCGCGACCGCGGTGTCCAACACCGTCCTCGGCCAGATCTCGATGATGATCGTCACCGCGGAGCAGTGGCTGATCAACACCTCGGCGAGCTGGTGGGTGCTGGTCCCGTCGATCAAGCTCTACCCCAACGCCGGCAACACCGACCCGGGCGCGGCCCCGATCGACGCGGTGGTCACCCTGCGCGGGCTGATCCTGCCGATCACCGCGATCGTCGCGATGGGCGGCATGCTGTGGAACGGCCTGCTGATGGTGCTATCCCGCAAGCCGGCGCCGCTGGTCAATGTGCTGCGCGGGCTGTGGAACACCGCGCTGTGGTCCGCGGTCGGGATCTTCGGCACGAACCTGCTGCTGTACGGCACGGACCGGTTCAGCGCCTGGGTCCTCACTTCGGCGCTGGCCAGTGTCGGCGAACCCAGCTTCGCCAAACGCATGTCCACCCTGCTCATCCCGGTCACCGGAGCCGGCGGACTGCCGCCGGGCATCGTCATCCTGGTCGGCGGGATCGCCATGGTCGCCTCGTTCGTCCAGGCGATTCTGATGCTGTTCCGCGACGGCTCGGTGCTGATCCTGGCCGCGTCCACCCCGCTGGCGGCCTCCGGCAGCTTCACCAACGCCACCAACGGCTGGCTGCGCAAGCTGGTGGCCTGGCAGCTCGCGCTGGTGTTCTACAAGCCGATCGCGTCGATCGTCTACGCCACCGCGATCTGGTTGCAGGGCGAGAACAACTCCACCGACCCGCGGGTGTTCCTGATGGGCGTGGCCATGCTGCTCGTCGCGCTGGTCGCGTTGCCGGTCCTGCTGCGGTTCTTCAACTGGACCATCGGCAGCCTGCAATCCGGCGGCGGCGGGATCGGGATGCTGGCCACCGCAGGGGCGGCCGGCCTGCACGCCGCTTCCTCGCTGCGCGGCGCCGGTGGCGGGTTCGGCGTCAACGACCACGCCCGCTACCTCGCCGACATGTTCGACCGCGGCAGCTCACCCGGCGGCCGGCCCGGACCGGGACCCGCCGGGCTCCCGGCCGGCCCCGGCGGACCAGGCCCCACCCCAAATCCAGGTCCCGGCCCGGGTTCGGGCTCGCCGGGTGGGTTCAAACCGCCCGCGTTCGTCGGCGAAGCCGGCGGCGGGAAGGTCGCCACCATCACCTCCGCCGGGGGCGGCCCGACCGGCAGCGCCGCAGGCGCCACGCCGGCTGCGGCCGGTGCCGGGGCGACGAGCACAGGCACGGCAGCGGCCACCGGCGCGTCCGCCGCGGCCGGCCCGGCGGCGCCCATCGTGGCCGGCGCGGTCGTCGTGACCAGCGCCGTGGCCAGCACCGCTAAGGCCGCCGCTAACACCGCCGCTAACGCGGCCGCGGATTCCACGAAGGGTGGGTGAAGCGTGCCATGGCACCGACCAACGAGCAGGTACGCACCTACGGGGGCTGGCGACGCAGCCGCGGCATGGGCCTGATGGGCCTGGGCTCGGCGCAGACGCTGGTGGTCCTCGTCGCACTCACCACGGTCATCATCTCGCTGTCGTTGAGTCCCACCGCGCTTGCTGTGGTGATCGGCCCGGCCTTGCTGGTGATCGGCGGCACGGTGCTGCGCTGGGACGGGATACCGCTGGCGCAGGGCGTGATGCAGCGGCTGCGGTGGGGCTGGGGGTCGGCCCGCGGCTACACCGCCTACCGGTCCGGGGTAACGGTGTCGCACCCGCAGGCGTGGCGGCTGCCCGGGCTGCTAGCCCCCACCACCCTGCTGTCCGTGACCGATCCGGCCGGTGACTACGGCCTGGTCTGGCACCAGCGGGTCGGCACCATGACCGCCACCCTGCGCGCGGCGGCGACATCGACCTGGCTGGTCGACCGGGAACAGGCGCAGGCGTGGGTGGCCAACTGGGGTGGCTGGCTGTCCAGCCTCGGCTACCTGCCGATCGTGCGGTGGGTGGCCATCACGGTGGACACCGCCCCGGCGTCCGGGTCGCGGCTGGCCGACTACGTCACCGCCCGCGTGGCGCCCAACGCGCCCAGTTCGGCGCGGCGGGTGTTGCAGCAACTGGTCGACGTGTCACCGGCGGCCGCTGCCGACGTCGAGACCCGGGTGTCGATCACCTTCGACCCGGCGCACTCGCCGGCCCGACCCCGCGACCGGGACGAGTCCGTGGCGGAGATCAGCCGGGCCCTGCCCGGCCTGACCGACGCCCTCGGCGGCTGCGGGCTCACCGTGCTTGGCCGCGCCACCGCCACGGACCTGGTCGCCGCCGTGCGCGCCGGCTACGACCCGCGAGCGCGCGGCGACGTCGCCCGGCTGGTCGGCGGTCGCGACGCGCAGGCATCGGGCCGCTACTTGGATTGGGACACCGCTGGGCCGGTGGCCGCCGAGGAACGCTATGACCACTACCAGCACGACTCCGGCTGGTCGGTGTCCTGGGCCTGGCATGAAGCCCCCCGCGCCCAGGTCCACGCCGACGTGCTCAGCAGGCTGCTGGCCCCGGGCCCGTACCCGAAGCGGGTGTCGCTGATCTACCGGCCGTTCTCCGCGGGCGAGGCCGCCCGCATCGTCGAGCGGGAGGTCAACGCCGCCGCGTTCCGCGACGCCCTACGCGCGGCGCAGCGCCGCGACGAGAACGCCCGCGACCGCGACGACAAAGAACGAGCGTTGCGCGCCGCGCGGGAGGAGGCCGCCGGCGCCGGCGTCGGACTGATGTCGATGTTCGTCACCGTCACCGTCACCGACGCC
>WNGA01019974.1_pt1 | contig 11730 bp, 12 predicted proteins | sample 5400061 | NCBI WGS metagenome assembly WNGA01 (sample SAMN13153366, study PRJNA577476) | soil metagenome | isolation source: 100 cm soil or saprolite under grassland replicate 2 | place: USA:California | collected 2016-06-15
CGGCGCCCGGGCCCTCGTGCGGCGTGAGGATGTACTTGAGCTGCGGCCGGTCGACCAGCGCCTCGTAGAAATGCGCGTCCTCGCTTGCCGAGTTGCCGAAGATGTACTTCACGCCCGAGGCGATGAGCTGCTCCGCAAAGCACATCGCACCCGTCCCTTCGACGATTTTGATTCCTTCCAGATTCTGCGCATGGGCTACCGGCACCAGCGACTCGATGATTTCCTTTGCCGCGCCAAGCGAAATTCCGGCGGTGGTGAGCCCCTTCAGGAAACTGCGCCGCGAGATCGACTGCGACAGATACCGCGCCACCAGCTCTCTCATTGGGGTTTCCTCACGTAGACCTTGCCCAGATAGTCGGCCATCGCCTTGATCTCATCCTCGGTCCAAAGCGCCCCGCGTCCGACCATGCGGTAGAGCGTGCTTTCCCAGCCGCGCCGGTCCTGCCGGTGATCCATCCACATGCCGGGCGTGTGGCACTGAAAGCACTTGTTGAACAGCGTCTCCTTCCCCGGCGCGTCGGGGAAGCCGATCGCCTGCGGCTTCTGCTGCGCCAGCGCCGCGGGCGAGAGAAGCAGGGCGGCGAGCAGAGCTAGAGCTGCGGGGCTTGCCACGCGTTCGTGCTGAGCCGGGGCTATTTCTTTCTTGGATCGTCCGCCGGGTTCACGTACGTGACTCCCCACGGGCCGACGCCGTGAAGCTGCACGACGGTTTCGGTCTTTGTCCAACCGAAGTGGTTGGTCTTGGGCTGCATAATGGCGACGCTGCCCGCGGACAGCGCCTTGGTCTTCTTCTGGTCGAGCTTGTCGCCGCTCCCCATGTTGAAGGTGCCGGAAATGACGGTGACGTGCTCGATGGCCGGATGCGAGTGCGCCGGAATCCTGTAATTCGCCGGGAACTTGAGGCGCACGGTAAACGGCTTCGCCTCGTTCATCGGCCCCTCGATCACGGCGATTTTCGCGCCGGGCGGCAGCGAGGGCACGTCGGTCCACTGGAGATCTTTCGGCGAAACCATGACGTGGTCGGGATGACTTTGCGCCCACGACGCCTGGGAAACGAGCGCGGCAAGCGCGAACATTGCGGCTGCTGACGCGGCTGGAAATGCCTTCATCGTTACCTCCTCCGGTTGAAAAAGAGACTACCATTCTCCGCCTTCAAGGCGACGAGTCCAACGCCAGATACGCCTTCTCCAGCCGGCCATCGCGGGCGATTTCATCCGCACTGCCGCTCGCCACGATGCGGCCGCCCTCGATGACATAGGCGCGGTCGGCGAGAGAAAGCGCCAGCCCGGCCATCTGGTCGACGAGCAGGATGGTGGCCGCCTCGGCACGCAGCCGATCGAGCGCGGCGAAGAGATCGCTGATCACGGTCGGCGCCAGCCCGAGGGAAGGCTCGTCGAGCAGCAGGAGCCGCGGGCGCGCCATCAGGCCGCGGGCGATCGCGAGCATCTGCTGCTCGCCGCCGGAGAGCAGGCCGGCGCGGCTCTGCAGCCGCTCGCGCAGGCGCGGAAAGCGCTCGAGCATGTCCTCGACATCGCGCCGCGGGTTGTCCTTGCGGCGGAAGGCGCCGAGCAGGAGGTTGTCCAGCACCGACAGCTCAGGGAACACCTGCCTTCCCTCCGGCACGAGGACCAGCCCGAACGGGACGATGCGGTGCGCCGGAAGCCGTGCCAGGTCCTCGGGGCCGAGAGCGATGCCGCCGGTGACCGGCCGCAGCAATCCCGCGATGGCTCGCATCAGCGTGGACTTGCCGGCGCCGTTGGCGCCGAGCACCGCGACCAGCTCGCCGGAGCGCATCTGCAGATCGATTCCCTTCAGCACGGGCTCTGCGCCGTAGCCGGCTTGCAGCCTCCCGATATCGAGCAACGCGCCGCCGCCAGCCTGCCGGGGCCTGCCCTGGGAAGGACCCCGGGCTTGCTGCTCGCCGAGGTAAGCCTTGCGCACCGCCGGATCGCGCTGCACTTCGGCGGGCGGGCCCGAGGCGATCTTCACCCCGGCGTCGAGCACCACCACCGAATTCGAGATCTCCATCACCACCGACATGTCGTGCTCGACGAGGACCACCGCGATGCCGCTGGCCGCGATGCGGCGCAGCAGCGCGGCCAGCCGCTCCTTGTCGGCGCGCGACAGGCCGGCCGCCGGCTCGTCGAGCAGCAGCGCCGCCGGGCGGGTGGCGAGCGCGCGCGCGATCTCGACCAGGCGCTTGTCGACGTGCGGCAGATCCGCCGCGCGCGCGTCGGCGTCCCCGGCATAGCCCACGAAGGCGAGCAGCTGCTCGGTGTCCCCGCCGCGCGTGGCAATGCGCAGGTTCTCCGCCACGCTCATCGAGCCGAACAGCTGCGTCGTCTGATAGGTGCGCGCGACGCCGGCGCGCGCGATGCGCCATGCCGGCCTGCGCTGCAGCTCGACGCCTCCCAGCCGGATGACCCCGGCGTCGGGGCGATAGAAACCGCCGAGCATGTTGAGCACCGTGGTCTTGCCGGCGCCGTTGGGACCGATGAGGCTGGTGATCTCCCCGGGCGGCGCGGCGAACGAGACATCGCTTGCGGCCTTGAGGCCGCCGAACGCGATGCCGAGCTCCTCGACCTCGAGCACCGCGCGCCTCGGCACCTCGAGCTCGAAGGCGCCCGAGCCGACCGTCCGCGGCAGTCTTTTGCGGGCGACGAGCCGCAGCGCCAGCCCGACGACGCCATCCGGCGCGACCCAGAGCACGCCGAGCAGCAACGCGCCGAAGAACAGCAGCCGGTACTCGGCCAGCCCGGCAAGCGCTTCCGGAAGCAGCACCACGATCGCCGCTCCCACCAGCGGGCCGGCCACCGCGCCGGCGCCGCCGATGATCACCGCGAGGACGAACAGGATCGATTGCGAGAAGCCGAAGGTCGAGGGCGTGACGAATCCGGAGAGCGGCGCGAAGAATGCGCCGGCGAGCCCCGCGCACACCGCCGAGATGGCGAAGGCGCCGGTCTTGATGCGCACCGGGTCGACTCCGACCGACTCTGCCGCGACCTCGGAATCCTTCACCGCACGCATCGCGCTGCCCCAGCGGCTGCGCGACAGCCGCCAGAACCCGTACGTCGCCAGCGCCGCGAGCAGGATGCTGGCGAGCGCCACGCCGCGCTCGCCCAGCGGGATGCCGAAGAGGCCGGGTTGCGCGATGCCCATGATGCCGTTCTGGCCGCCAGTGACGCCGCGCCATTCGACGGCGACGTGTTCGACGATGAAGCCGAAGGCGATCGTCACCATGGCGAGATACGGGCCTCGCACGCGCAGCGCGGGCAGCGCGAGCAGCGCGCCGATCGCGCCGGCGACGAGCGCGGCGACCGGCAGCGCGAGCCAGAAACTCCACTTCGCCGTCACGGTCAGGATCGCGACCGCGTAGGCGCCGATGGCGTAGAAGCCGACGTGACCGAAGGACACCTGCCCGGTCAGGCCGAGCAGCACGTTGAGGCCGATGCCGACGATCGCCGTGAGCGCGAGAGTCGCCATGATGAACACGTAGTAGCTGTTCGCGGTTGCAGTAAAAAGAATTGCAACCAGAAAGCAAATCAAAAAGGCGATCACTTTCATACCTTCTTCACCTGGGCGCGGCCGAACAGGCCGTTCGGCATCAGCGCCAGCGCGACGATCACCAGCGTGAAGGTGAGGATCTGGGTGTAGGAGGAGCCGAGCAGCGAAGTAATCAGCGACTCGGTGACGCCGAACAGCAGGCCCGCCAGCATCACGCCCCAGGCGCTGGTAATGCCGCCGAGGATGGCGACCGCGAATGCCTTGAGGCCGAACACCGTGCCCATGTCCGAGTGCACGTTGAACAGCGGCGCGATCATGATCCCCGCGGCGCCGGCGAACACGGTGGAGAGCGCGTAGGCTGCCGTGACGGCGAGCGGCACGTTGATCCCCATGAGGCGCGCGGCGTCGGCGTTCTGCACGATCGCGAGCATCGCTTTCCCGTGTTTCGTTCTGGTTGAAAACAGGTGCAGCATCGCCGCGAGCGCGAGGCCGAAGGCTGGAATCGCGAGCTGCAGGTAGGAGACGTGCATCCCGGCGAGTTGCACGCCGCCGCTCGCCCACGGCAGGTTGAAGCCGCGCGGCTCCTTGCCGAAGGTGAACAGCACGCTGTTGTCGGCGAGGATGCCGAGCGCTACCGTCGCCATCAGCCAGGCGTTCGAGCCGCGGCGCGCGAACGGCCGCACCGCGAGCAGCTCGACGATCACGCCGTACAGCGCGCACAGGATCAGCGCCAGGGCCGCGGCCGGAACGAGCGGCCAGCCGAGCGTCACCGCGAAGGTGTAGGCGAACACCGCGCCCAGCATCATCGAGCTGCCCTGGGCGAAATTCACCGTGCTCGACACCGAGTAGGTGACGTAGAAGCCCAGCGCCAGCAGCCCGTACATGCTGCCGAGCCCAAGTCCGGTGACCAGCGCTTGAGCGACCATGGATAGCAAAACGGCCGCGCTGGGCGGCCGTCCGGTTTGTTATCTCCCGAAAGCTATTTTTTCATTCCGACGGGAAGGATCTGATTGTCGATGAACTGCGTCCAGACGTAGTCGTTCTCGTTCACCGCGTCGTGGTTCTGGGCGGTGAACGGCTTGACGTAGGTCTTGATCAGCCCCTGGTAGCGGTCGATCTTGTAGTAGCCCTCGCGCACCGCTGGGCCCGAGGTCGAGCCGGCGTTCTCGATCGCCATCGCGGTGAGCATCATGGCGTCGTAGGCATTGGCGACGCCGACCGCCGGCGTCACGTCTCCGGGGCCCTTGATGTCGGGATACTTGGCCATCAGCGCCTTCAGCACCTTGTCGCCGACCGCGCTCTGCTTGCCGAAGAAGCTGTAGGTCTGCACGAAGTGCACGCTCGGCGCGCTCGGGCCGGCGAGCTCGGTAAAGCGGCCGCCCGCCGGGCCCCAGTGCGACACGATCGGCGGCTTCCAGCCCATGCGGTCGAGCGATTTCACCACCTGCGCCGAAGGGCCGACGTTGCCGACGAGGAACAGGCAGTCGGCGCCGGCCGCCTTCAGGCGCGAGAGCTGCGGCACTACGTCGACGTCGTTCGCCTCGAACTTCTCGATTCCCGCCGGCTTCATCCCCTTCGCCTCCAGCGCGGCGCGCAGGCCCTTCTCGTTCGACTCGCCCCACGGATTGTTCACCAGGATCATGCCGCAGTTCCTGGCGTTGAACGTCTTCTGCGAGTACTGCAGCATCGCCTTGTTGACGATCTCGTCGACCGCCGAGACGCGGAAGACGAAATTCGGGTTGGCGCCGTTCTTCGTGATCGGCGTGCCTGCCGCCCACGGTCCCATGAACGGCACTTTCTCCTGGTTCACGATCGGCACGATGGCGAGCGACACCGGCGTGTCGAGGCCGCCGAACAGCACCGCCACCTTTTCCTTGAAGAGCAGCTCGCGCGCGGCAATCACGCCCTTGGCGGGAGTCGCCTCGTCGTCGCGCCGCACCAGCTCGAACTTGCGCCCCTTCAGGACGCCGCCCTTCGCGTTCAGCTCGTCGATTGCGACCTGCAGGCCGCGCGTGATGGCCTCGCCGGCACGCGCCGACTGCCCGGACAGCGCCGTCACCAGGCCGATCTTGATGGTTTCCTGAGCCTGCGCCGGCAGCGCCGCCGCCAGGACGATCGTGAGCAAAAGGCGTTTCATTGGAGTTCTCCCGGATGGACTACGTACAGCTTAGCAGGACGCATGCCATGCTAGGCTTTCGCCATGAACGACGCCGCCAAGATCGTCGAGGAATACCTGCGACTGCACATGATCCCGGACCCGGACTCCGCCCGGCGCTACTGCGCCCCGGAGATCGAGATCCGGTTCACGGGCAACCGCCTGATGCGCGATCCCGCCGAGGCCACGGCGTTCAACCGCAGCCGCTACAAGTGGGTGAAGAAGAAGTTCGGCCCGACCCACGTGGTCGCCGGCGGCAGCGAGGACGAAACCGTGGTCTACCAGACCGGTACGCTGTACGGCGAGTGGCCCGACGGCGCGCCTTTCGAGGGGAACCGCTACGTCGACCGCTATGTCGTGCGCCGCGGCAAGATCGTGCAGATGGAAGTCTGGAACGACAGCGCCGAATGGCTTTTGGTGCGCGCCGGGCTCGCCAAGCCCTGATCTGGTGCATCGCCTGAGGTCATGGTGCGTCCGCTGAAGCTGCGTCTCCTGAAATCACACGGCCGCTACCGCTACTCGGCCATCACGAAGCGCCCGGACTACGCCTGGCCCGGCGGCAGGCGCCTCGCCGTCTACGTCGGCTTCAACATCGAGCATTTCGAGTTCGGCGCCGGCCTCGGCGCGGCGCTCGCACCGAGGAGCCCCGAGCCCGACGTCCTCAACTACTCCTGGCGCGACTACGGCAACCGCGTCGGCGTATGGCGCTGCCTCGAGCTGTTCGAGTCCCTGAAGATGCCGGTCGGCGCGCTCATCAACACCGCGCTCTACGACTACTGCCCCGAAGTGATCGAGGCCTTCGTCAAGCGCGGCGACGAGCTCATTGGCCACGGCCACAGCAACTCCGAGCGCCAGGCCGACCTGAAGCGCAGCGACGAGAAGAGGTTGCTCGCCTACTGCCGCGAGCGCATCAGGAAAGAATCCGGCGCCGCGCCTTCAGGCTGGCTGAGCCCGTGGATCTCGGAGAGCTTCGCCACGCCGGATCTTCTCGCCGAGACCGGCTATCACTACACCCTCAACTGGTGCCACGACGACCAGCCGGTGCTTTTCAAGACAAAAACCAAGCCCCTGTGGTCGATTCCCTACCCGCAGGAGCTGAACGACATCCCGATGATCGTCGCGCGGCAGTTGGACGGCCGCGACTTCGCCGACCTGATCGTCGACAACTTCGACGAGATGCTCGCCCAGTCGGCGGCGCAGCCGCTGGTGATGGGCATCGCGTTGCACCCCTACATCGTCGGGCAGCCCTATCGCCTACGTCATCTGCGGCGTGCGCTGCAGCACATCGCGAAGAGCGCCGCCTGGATAACCACGCCGGGCAAGATCTGCGACGCCGTCGCCAGCAGGGGTGCGCCCTAGACGGTTGCGTTCCGCGAAGCTTGCGCTTTTACTGCGTGACGACCAGCGTCGCCAGGCGCTCCGGATCCGCGAGCAGCGCCTCGCTCGGGCCGCGGTGCACGATCCTGCCGCGGCGCATCACGAGCGCGGTGCGCGTCACCTGGAGCGCCAGCTTGGCGTGCTGCTCGACCAGCACCAGGGCGAGAGAATCCTCGGAAATTAATCTCTTCAGGGCTTTCAGGAGAGCCTCGACGATGATCGGCGCCAGGCCCTCCAGCGGCTCGTCCATGAGGAGCAGGCTCGGGTTGCCCATCAGCGCGCGGCCGATGGCGAGCATCTGCTGCTCGCCGCCCGAGATCTGGTTGCCGCGGTGCGCGCGCCGCTCCGCGAGCCTGGGAAAGAGGTCGTAGACCCGCTCGAGGGTCCAACGGCCAGGGCGCGCGGCGACCGTAAGGTTTTCTTCCACGGTGAGCGACGGGAAGATGAGCCGTTCCTGCGGCACGTAGCCGATGCCGAGGCGAGCTCTTTCATAAACGGGGCGAGAATGAATTTCCTTCCCGACAAATTCTATTTGTCCGGAGTGAAAGGTCGTGTGGCCCATGATGGTGGCGAGCAGCGTGGTCTTGCCGACGCCGTTGCGGCCAAGCACCGCCAGCGCGCCGCGCTCGGGGACCTCGAACGACACGTCCTCGAGGACGATGGTCTCGCCGTAGCCGGCCCGCACGCCCGTGATGCGCAGCGCTTCAGGCATGGGTTGCTTCACCGAGATACACGTCGCGCACGCGCTGGTCGGCGGCGATCTCCCCGGGCGCGCCTTCGACCAGCACCTGCCCCTGCACCAGCACGGTGATGCGGCGCGCGAAACGGAACACCAGGTCCATGTCGTGCTCGATGATCAGGATGGCGATTTCGGAAGACAATTTTTCCAGATGCTGCAAGATCTTTTCGGTATCCGCGGAGGGCACGCCCGCGGCAAGCGGCGCGCCACATGCGTTGCGCATCGCCACGCCGTTCCGCCACCGCCAGCGCGACGTTGTCAAGCACCGGCAGATGGCGGAACAGCGTGGTGATCTGGAACGTGCGGCCGAGGCCGAGCTTTACACGCGCCGACTGATTGGTTTTCGTGATTTCTTGACCATTCATCAAGATGTGACCGGATGTCGGAGCCAAGGCGCCGGTCAGCATGTTGACGAAGGTGGTCTTGCCGGCGCCGTTCGGGCCGATGAGGGCGTGGCGCGCCCCCGGCTCGAGCCGGAACCCGATCTGGTCGGCGACGGTCAGCGCGCCGAAGCTCTTGCAGAGCTTCTGGGTTTCGAGAACGGCAGCCATTTATCCATCAATCCCAGGATGCCCCCGGGGGCGAACAGCACCACGACGATGAGGAGGGTGCCGATGCCGAAGTACCAGTATTCGGGATATTGCTTGGCGAGGTAGTCCTGCGCCATCAGGTAGACCACCGGCCCGATGAAGGCGCCGTAGAGCCGGCCGACGCCGCCGAGGATCAGCATCACCAGGATGTCGCCCGAGGGCTCGAGGCCGAGCACGTTCAGGCCGACGAACTGGTTGGTCTGCGTGAGCAGCGCGCCGGCCGCGCCTGCCATGGTCGCGGAGAGGGTGTAGACGAGGACCAGCCGCCAGTAGACCGGCGAGCCGATGGCATGCATGCGGGTGGTGTTCTCGCGCAGGCCGGTGAGCATGGCGCCGAACGGCGAGTAGATCATGCGGCGCACGACCAGCCAGCCGATGAACAGTGCCGCCAGGCAATAGAGGAAGGCGGTCTTGCCGTACAGGTCGAAGCGGAAGACGCCGAGGATCGGGTCCACCTTCACGCCGGAGAGACCGTCCGCGCCGCCGGTGAGCCAGGTGGCCTTGTTGGCGATCTCGAGCAGGATCGCCGTGATGGCGAGCGTGAGCATGAGGAGCGTCAGCGCTCGCGTGCGCAGGATGATCGCGCCGGTGGCCAGGCCGAGAAGGGCGGCCGCTGCCGCTGCTGCGGCGAGCTGCACGAACGGCTCGTGGATCCCCAGCTGAGTGCTGAGGATGCCGGCGGTATAGGCGCCCAGGCCGAAGAAGGCGCTGTGCCCGAGGGTGATGATGCCGGCGTAGCCGAGGATCAGGTCGAGCGACAGCGCGAACAGGATGAAGATCAGGATGCGCGCGCCGAGCGACAGGTACTCCGGCAGCAGGAAGAACGCCGCCAGGGCGGCGACCCACGGCAGCCATTCCGTCCATCGTATTCTGGTGTCTGCGCTGTACCCACTCACGCGCGAACTCCAAAGAGTCCTTGGGGGCGCCAGAGAAGGACGCCGATGGTCGCGGCGTACACCAGGAAGGCGCCGAACTCGGGGATCCAGTACTTGCAGGCGGTATCGGCGACGCCGATGAGCAGCGCCGCGACGAACGGCCCGCGCAGGCTTCCCAGGCCGCCGACCGCGACCACGATCAGGAAGTACACCAGGTGCTCGAACGGATAGCCCCATTGCACCGGGAGGATGTCGGCGCCGAGCGCGCCGCCGAGGGAGGATGTCGGCGCCGAGCGCGCCGCCGAGGCCGGCGAGCCCGCTGCCGAGCGCGAAGGTGGCCATGAACAGCTGCTTCGTGTTGATCCCCACCGACTGCGCCATGACGCGGTGGTCGACCGCCGCGCGCACCATCGCGCCCCAACGCGTGCGCTCGACGCCGAGCCACAATGACAAAATTAGTATTGCACTGAATGCGATCAGAAATGCCCGGTAGGCAGGGAAATCGCGCCCCAGCACCTGCACCTGTCCCTTGAGGTAATCGGGCAGAAACACCGGCGCCGCGAGCGTGCCGTAGATCAGGCGCGCCACCGCCACCGAGGCGAAGATCAGGCCGATGGTGAATAGCACCTGCGCCAGCTCGCCCGCGGCGTAGAGGCGCGAGTACAACAGCCGTTCCAAAACGATACTTCCTATTGAAACCGAGACAAACGCGGCGAGCAAGGCGAGCGGGAACGGCACGCCGAAGCGGCCCAGCAGCGAGGCGAAGATGAAGCCCCCGGCCATGGCGAACACGCCGTGGGCGAGGTTGATGAATCCCATCAGGCCCATCGTCACCGACAGGCCGACGGAGATGACATACAGGATCATGCCGTAAGCGACGCCGTGGAAGGCGACGCTTACGACAGAGGAGAGTATTTCCTCCAGGGTCTGCTTACTTCTTCTTCTGCAATTCTTTCCAGGGGTCCTTCACCGCGGCGGCGAACGTCTCGAGCTCGACGTTGACGAGCTGGCCGCCGACCTTGCGCACCTCGCGCAGATACTCGTTCTGCACGATGTCGCGCGTTTCGGGATCGATCGAGATCGGTCCGCGCGGGCTGTTCGGGTTCTTGAAGCTTTTCAGCAGATCCATGGTCTTGTCGGGTTGATGACGTGGAAGATCGCGGCCATGCCGTCCCAGCCGCCCACCGAGACGAAGTTGGGTGTGGCGTTCGCGCCGTATTCCTTCTTCCAGGCGGCGACGAAGGCCTTGTTGGCGGGCCGGTCGCCGGCGGCGGAGTAGTGGAACATGGTGGTCACCCCCAGCGCGGCGTCGCCCATGTTGGACAGTTCCTCGTCGGTGGTGATATCGCCCGGTCCGATCAGCTTGATACCGGCCTGGCCGAGGCCGAGGTCGCCGAAGTTCTTCATCACCGCGGTCGCGGTCTTGCCGGCGGGGATGAACACCATCAGCGCATCCGGCTTGGCGTCCTTCACGCGCTGCATGTACGCCGCCCAGTCCGGGTTCTGCAGCGGCACGCGCACGCTGGCGAGCATCTTGCCACCGCCCGCGGCGAAGGCCTGGCTGAAGGCCTGCTCGGCATCATGGCCGGGGCCGAAGTCGCTCACCAGCGTGTAGGCGGTGTTGTACTTTCTCGCCGCCCAGGTGCCGAGCGGGTAGCTCGACTGCCACAGCGTGAACGACAGCCGCGCGATGTACGGCGAGCGCGTGGTGATCACCGCGGTGCCCGCGTTCATGATGATGAAGGGCACCTTGGCTTCGGTCGCGAGTGGCGCCATCGACATGGCGTTGGGCGTCCAGATCACGCCGGTGAGCAGGTTCACCTTGTCGCGCACGATCAGCTCCTGCGCCAGCTGCTTCGCCTTGTCCGGGTTGGGGCCGGTGTCGTCGCGCACCAGGATCTCGATCTTCACCCCGGGCGGCAGCTCTTTCTCGTGCTGCTTCATGTAGAGGCGCATGCCCCTCTCCATGTACTCGCCGAGGTTCGCGTTCAGCCCCGAATAGGTACTGATGAACCCGATCTTGACGGTTTGCGCGAAGGCGGCCGACGAAATCAGCGCAACCGCAGCAGCGACGACGATTTTTGAGAGTCTCATGTCCCCCTCCTAGGGTGTGCGGGATTCTAACCGAACAGCCACGCCCCGCCGAGGGCGGGCGGCAGCAGCGCCGCGTAGTCCGAGCCGTGTTTGTTGATGGTGATTCCGTTCGCCGAACAACGCTCCGCGAAGGCCTTCGCATGACGGCAGGCGAGTGAATATCCGGCCAGCGCGGGCGCATGCGGTGCGTCGCCGAGCAGCCCTGAAAGATGTTCCCGGGTGGAGATGAAGATCGAGCCCCGGCTGCAGTCGAGCACTACCAGCTCGCCGTCGCGACGCGGCAGGAGGCCGGCATAGCGCCCCCAGCGCGCCGCCGCCTGCACGGGGTCCTCGGCGACGACGTACACCCCCGTGAGACGAAACGGATTCACGTGGCGCGGCTGCCACAGGTGCTCG
>WNGA01028360.1_pt1 | contig 11728 bp, 12 predicted proteins | sample 5400061 | NCBI WGS metagenome assembly WNGA01 (sample SAMN13153366, study PRJNA577476) | soil metagenome | isolation source: 100 cm soil or saprolite under grassland replicate 2 | place: USA:California | collected 2016-06-15
TACCCGATCACATTCAAAATCTTGCGACCCGCAAAGATCAATGGTTTCGAAAAGACGCCTTCGATCCTCGCCTACACATACGTGGCCCGACCCGTGCGGATCCGAAGTTCAAGGCGGCGACCCACTAATACTCATATACAGTTTTCAACTCGGGCACGAACATCAGCCCGCCGATGCCCAGGCGGTCCAACTCTCGCTTCCCTTCGGCCAGGATCGGCGCGCCGGGACGCATATGGCTCGGGATAATGGTGCGCAGATTCGGATTGTTCGTGGTCATCAGGCGCGCGACTTGGGCGAACTCGGGCGGGTCGCCGGCGAGTCCCAGAATCGCCAGATTGGGCTGGTAGACCGAGGCGTAGAGCGGCAGGTCGCCGATCAGGGTGGAATGGCCATTGTAGAAGACGGTGAAACCATTCTCGAAAGTGATGAAGAACGACGTGGCAGGACCGCCATTGGCACCCGTCGGAAGAGTGTTGTCGTGGCCGCTAGGACCGATTTTAAACGTAATGCCTTTCAAGACGAATCGATCGCCGACTCCAGCCCGCCGGAACTGCTCCTTCTTGAGTCCTTTTTCGATGAGCCAGTTTCCCAGCGGACCTGGAGTAATGACCGTGGCGCCAGACAACGCGGATCGGATTTCCCATATCGTCGTTGTGCGCGTTCGGCACGAGGATGAAATCAGTGCGAGCCAGGCTGTCCAGCGGCACGGGCCCATCCGGGTTGCCGAGCCAAGGGCTGGTGATCACGACCACGCCCTTGGGCGAGGTCAGACGGTAGAATTCGTGGCCCAGCCACTCAATCTTGACTTTCCCTAGCCCGTCCGCTGGCGTCTGGGCAAAGCCGACTGTCGACACGACAAGACCGCCGACAACGAGGCCAAGCGTAAGAAGAGCCCGAGTAATGAGGCGGATGGATTGAGCGCTAAACATATGTGTTCTCCTGCGGCGAAATATTTCCGTGACGATGTCTAGGAAATTTACACAGCTTTTTTTCTGCCGGGAGCTATAGCGCCGAAGTGGGGAGCCGTCAAGCGCGGGTGTGTTTAGTGAAAATCGCGATTTTGCTTTGGGTGGTTCGGGCAATGCAGCGGTCGTCTTTGAACCGTAATGAACCGGGTCGGACCCACGCAATGTATTGATTAGACGGATCAAGTGAACGGAAGGGGTGGCTGCGGGAGATTAGCGGCGCCTTTTTATGGGTGAAACATACGCACTAAAAGAGGACCTCACGTCGCGTAGTCGGCGGAACGTACACGCCGCCGGAACACAGAAAAGCTTACGCTGACGATTTTGGTAGCAAAAAAGAGGCGCTAAGGCGGTAAAACGCTAGTTCTTGGGCGAAAAATTCAAAAAGTACTCACACATAGCGTGGTCCGACCCGTGCAGCACGATGTGCAACACGATCCATAGAGTCCAGACCTAGGCCAGATTGCTCCGACGGACCCCATTGCTCGATAAGCTGTCTCAGATTATCACCACTCCCCCGAGCCGCATAGCCGATCGCCTTTCATTTCCACGTTTTCGGAATTCCGAAAACGTGATAGAGAAGCCGCGTGGAAGAGGAGAGCTACAGGCAGTCGCGTCTGTGCCGACTGCTCGGCAATCCGGTCGCGTTCGCAGTCGTCGAACTCCTCGCAGAGAACAAGGAGCTAAACCCCAGCGAGATCGCCCGCGTGGTCGGCAGAAGCGTGCAGCGCGTGAGCAATGTGCTCGGCGCGCTCCGCCTGGCGGATGTGGTGCGCTACGACAGCGACGGAAAACACAATCATTACCGGCTCAAACATCCCAGTGAAATCCCTCAAGTTCTCGCCGCGCTCTCGCGCTTTGTGGAGGCAGCTTCCACGGTAGCCGCCCGCGACCGCTAGCCGCTCTTTCATTTCCACGTTTTCGGAATTCCGAAAACGTGAAAATTGGTCCGAATAGGAACCTTTTGTCGCCAGGCCAAAACCGTACCGTTAGCCAAGCTGGTGGGGGATTTTGGTGTTGGGACCGCGTGGTTGCGCCCAGTGGAAAATATCGAGATCAGAGGTTCGAAAGCGCTTGTCCAGTTAGTCAACAACGTCCCCTAACCCATGGGTTTGTTTCCACGAATGCGCTTCGCTGCCGCTCTTGGATGGATTGCACTTGCCACACGCTGGTACTAGATTCGCAATGGGTCAATCAAACTAATGCGGAGACGTGAATGGAAATCGCTCTTTACTACGCCCCCAACACCTGCGCACTCGCTCCCTATGTAACGCTGACCGAGGCGGGCGCCGATTTCGAGGTCCGGCCGCTCAATTTCCGCAAGCGGCAGAATTTCTCGCCCGAGTACCTGAAGATCAACCCGAAGCACAAGGTGCCAGCGTTAGCAGTCGACGGCAAGATACTGACCGAGAACGTCGCTATCCATCAATGGGTCCATCGGACTTTCCCCGGCGCGAAGATCCTGCCTACCGATCCGTGGGACCAGTTGCAGGCGATATCGCTACATGCCTGGTGTGCCAGCGGCATCCACCCCTATCTGAGCCGGATCAACAACCCGCCCAAAGTCTGCGACGCAACGGGCGCGTCCGACAGCGTGATCAAGTTCGCCACGGAAGCTCTGTTCGAGAACTTCCGGATCGGCGACGATAGGCTGGCCGGGCGCGAGTACTTCTTCGACCACTTCACTGCCCCGGACGCGCATTTCTTTTGGTGCTGCCGCCGCGCCACCCAGCTGGAGGTGGACATCTCAGGCTTCCCCAACGTCACGGCGCATTTCAAGCGCATGCAGGAGCGCTCGAGCGTTAAGAAACTGCTTGCCTACGAGAAAGAAGTGAATGAAGGGTTTGCCAAGACGGCCTAGACCAGTTGCACAAACACACGGAGTTGCGGAGAAGCAGAAGTATCTCGCTGTGCCTTACGAGGACGAGAGGTGTCATCACGGAGAGGGTCAAATTGAGCTGCCCCATTTCCATTCCAAGACTGACACCGAATCTTTTCGAACTGTTATAAAAAGCAAAACCGAAAGTAGAAAACGCCAAGTTCAAGACTTGACTTCGAATCCGTGTGCTAAAACTTGACTCCCCAGTTCAATTCCTGTTGAAAACAAATCCCTCTCTGTGCAAAACATGGTGGCCCGATACACACGATTAGCGGTTCGGCGCGATCGCGATATGGCCTCCTCCAGAAAAAAGAATGTTTAACTTTGCGATCCATATGAGCAGGAGCATCGAGATGTCCATCTCAATTGTCGTGAGACTCGCGTGCGCGGTCGCAATCGTCGTTTTCATCAGCGCCCAACGCACCACCGTTCTGGCTCAACAGCGGGGCGGGACTGCCGAGACCGACAAAGTTCAGCCCGTCAACAGCGGAGCCAACCCCTATCGCGTCATCCGCGATTGGGCACAGCTCACGTTGGAGAAAAGGCCGTGGGGCGGGTCCAACGGTGTAGCCATCGACCGGGACGGCAAGTCCGTTTGGGCGACGGACCGTTGCTCGCCAGGAATTGCCCCGGGCTGCCTCGGCACCAAGGCAAACCCGGTCCATCTCTTCGACGAGACAGGGAAGGAGATCAGGAGCTTTGGCGGCGGCATGTTCGTGTGGCCACACGGCATCCACGTCGATCGAGATGGAAACGTGTGGGTGACCGACGCTCGCGTTGCGACAGCCGAAGAACGCATCAAGTTTCCGGGTGAAGACAACAAGGGCAGCGTTGTCATCAAGTTTAGTCCCGATGGCAAGGTACTAATGACGTTGGGCAGACCTGGCGTGAAGGGAGATCCGCCGGACGCGCTGACCGAGCCGAACGACGTCATCACGGACCCGAGTAACGGCGATGTTTACGTGGCGGAGAGCCATACGAACGTCGAGGACCCGAATATTGTCGGTCGTATCTCGGTCTTCGACCGGAACGGCAAGTTCCTGCGGGTCATCGGTAAGACCGGAACCGGGCCAGGAGAGTTCCGAACACCGCACGCGATCGAGTTCGACTCCCAGGGACGGCTGATCGTCGCCGATCGCCACAATCACCGAATTCAGATCCTGACAAAGGAAGGGAAGTATCTCGCTGAATGGCGGGAGTTCAGCCGCGTGAGCGGACTGGCGATAGACGGGAACGACACAATTTATGCGGCGGACTCTGAATCGGAGCCAAAGAGACATCCAGGCTGGCTCAAGGGCATTCGCATTGGGAGCTTGAAGGACGGGAAGGTGACAATCTTCGTGCCGCCGCACAAAACTGATGCGCCCGATGGAGCCATGGGAGAGGGGATTGCCATCGATAGTGCGGGCAATCTCTTCACGGCAGAAGCCACAGCGAGGGGGGTAACAAAGTACGTTAAGGATTAGAGGACATGAGCAGATCGCTGCCGCTTCCGCTCTAAAGCAGAAACGCTCTCGAGAGCGTTACCGACGAATGGAGAGCTCCATGCGTTTCCCGCCTTTCACCACGACAGCAGTCTGCAGTTTGCTAATCGCGCTCGGCATCGGTTTGGCGAGACCAGCATGGGCTGCCGAGATTCGCGTGCTCAATGCCAACGCGTTGACAATAGCGCTGCGGGCACTAGCGGCCGAGCACACCAAGCAGACCGGGACTCAGGTCACCTTCATCTCCGGCTCACCCGGACAGATCCAGCAGAAGGTGGACGCGGGCGAGAAATTCGATCTTCTGATTATGCCGACGCCAGCTCTCGCCGCGCTCGACACAGCCGGGACGCTAGTGTAGTGTCCCTAACGCTTCTTTACATTTGGAGATTTTGGTCATGATGCTATCCGCTGAAGCTTTCCAAACGAAAACGCGAGGGTTTTGGTTGTGGCATTTCAGATAGTCTTCGATCGCAGCAATCAATTCCGGGAAGCTGTTGCCACAGGTGGATGGCCAAGGGTTGATTGCCAAAGGGGAGGCAGACCTCGGCCTTTATAATGTCAGTGAAATTCCGAGGGCCAAAGGCGTTGTGCTACTGGGACCGGTTCCGGCGGCAGCGCAAGCGTACATCACGTACGATGCGGGCGTGCCCGCAAGCAACGTATCTCCTTCTGCGGCGATCGAGTTTCTCAAATTTATTGGATCGCCTGCAGCAGCACCCTCATGGCTTGCGGCCGGTTTGGAGCTGGCAGGACCTTGATAAGGCACGCGGTCATTGTGTAGTACCGCCGTACAATAGCTGCTCCAACGCCTCAATGGGTCTTTCGTAGCGGAACACTGGATAAATGCCGAATCGCTCCCGCCAACGTGCCATCACGTCGCGTGTCATTAGACGGCCTCCTGCGGAAGATCGCGAGCAAGGCGAGACTTGATCCGAGAAGTCTCACACGCACGAATGGCGAACCTGCTTGCGGCAAGGGACCGATTCATTTGCGAAGCGGTGTTGGAGGAGCGGTTATCTCTCTTCGAGGTAGCGGAGTTTCTCGCTTGCCATCCCTCCAATGTGAGCCGAGCGGTGCAGAAGCCACTCTCAACTTAGTAGAGTTAGGCAAGTCTGACACCATCAGATATTCCCACCATCATATCCCCACGCGCTAAAAGAGTGACCTCAGATCGCGTAGTCGGCGGAAGGTACACAGTGTCGGAACACAGAAAAGCTTACGCTGATGATTTTGGTAGCAAAAGAGATGCGCTAGTGTCGGAACACAGAAAAGCTTACGCTGATGATTTTGGTAGCAAAAGAGATGCGCTAAGACGGAGAAACGCTAGCTCTTGCGCGAAAAGAGCTACAATCAAAAGGTGTGGAAATAGAAAATGGGTAGGCGTACCCTTTCGTGAACTTTGAAACGAAAGGCTGCCTGTTGGAGCAGGCAGAGAAAGGATACGCCGATGAAAGAGAAACATATTGGGGGAAATGAATCAAAGGGAATTTTCTACGATGAGCTGGAGGAGTTTGCTCGGGCAAAGATCCGAGAGTACTTGCAAGATCTGTTGGAGCAGGAAGTGACGGAATGGTTGGGGCGAGAGAAAAGCGAGCGCAGAGATAATCCTAAGGAACAACCCGGGTACCGAAATGGCTACGGCAAGAAGAGGCGTTTCACATTGAGTCTGGGGACCATCGAGATTCGCCGGCCGCGGGTGAGAAATTTGGATGAGCGGTTTGAGTCCAGGGTGTTACCGTTATTCAAGCGACAGACCAAAGAGGTACGCGACCTGGTACCGGAGCTTTATCTTCACGGGTTGGCCAGTGGAGATTTTGAATTGGCCCTGAGAGGGCTACTGGGAGAAGGAGCGCCGCTATCGGCATCGTCCTTACAGCGGCTTAAGGAGAAGTGGCAGGGAGAATACGAGCAGTGGAAGAGCGCGCCGATCGAGGAGAAGGATTGGGCCTACCTTTGGGCCGATGGGATCTATGTGAAAGCTGGGCTGGGTAAGGAGAAGGCAGCGTTGTTAGTGGTGATCGGGGTTCAGAGGGATGGCAGCAAACGATTTTTGGCCTTGGAGCCCGGGTATCGCGAGAGCAAGGAGTCGTGGGCTTTGGTGCTGCGGCAATTGAAAGTGCGAGGGGTGAAAAGCGCCAGGCTGTTCGTTGGCGATGGGAACCTGGGATTATGGGCTGGGGTTGGAGAGGTTTATCCCCAGGCTCAGGAGCAGCTGTGCTGGAATCACAAGCTGCTCAACGTGATGGACGCGGTGAGCCACAAAGAGCAGGCTCAAGCCAAGCTGCATCTTACCGCTATGATGTATGGCGACAGCCGGCAGGAGGCGTTGAAGGAACGAAAGAAATTCGAGCAAGCGTTTCGGCACAATCCCAAAGCGGTCAAGACGGTGGTGGAGAACTGGGAGAGGCTGACGACTTACTACGATTTTCCCCGTGAGCACTGGAAGCACTTGCGGACATCGAATGTGGTGGAATCGCCTTTTTCACGGGTGCGGCTCAGAACCACAGCTTCCAGACGGTTCAAATCCCAGATCAATGCTACATGCTTGATTTGGAAAACGCTGATGGTGGCCGAGATGAGTTTCAGAAAACTCAACGTACCCAATCTCATGGAGAAAGTCGCTGAAGGAAAAAAGTACGACAACGGAAAGGAAATCAGGGTCGCCGCCTAATTTCTTTTTACCCACCTGTTGACGACGCCTCCGAAAAATTCAAAAAGTACTCACATATAGCGTGGTCCGACCCGTGCAGCGTGTTCAGACACTCTCAAACGGGAGCTATTGAACGTGAAATGATTTATGCGGATACTGTTTTGCCGCATGTTCGGCAAGTCTTTCTTTGAAGAACTACAGCGCAGGATGCGCGACGAAATCAATTAGCCGAGGAGCAATTCGATTCGGAGGTTTATATGTATCTGCGCACGATATTGATTGTGCTCACGCTTGGCGCGTTAACGCTCTTCACCGCGGCGAATTGGCAAGCGTTTATCACCCCCACAACTCTTTCCGTAATCTTTGCCACTGTCGAAGCGCCGCTGGGGCTCGTTCTGCTTGGTGGGGTCGTGCTGCTCGCTGCTTTGTTTCTCATCTACGTGGTCTATTTGCAATCATCGGTTCTCTTTGAAGCTCGTCGTCACACCCGCGAACTCAACGCGCAGCGCGAGCTTGCCGAACATGCCGAAATCTCACGCATCCATGACCTGCAAGAATTTCTCGAAACCCAGCTACAAACGCTGGCACGCCAAACCGAGCAATCCAAGTTGCAATTGGCGGCACAGATCGACCAGCTTGAGCCCAATCTGCGCCAGTCGATAGAGCAATGTCAAAACGCGTTAGCGGCGCAGATAGCCGAGATCGATGACCGCCTTGATCGTGGGGCGAACGAACTGCCGCCGCGCAAGCTCGCGTAGCGAATGGAATCACGAGACCAGTTACGAAGCATCGGGTCGGACCTGCGCAATGAATTGATTCAGCGAGGTAAGATCGCAGAATCGGAGTGCCCAAGACGCTTAGCAACGCCTTTCGGAGGGCAAAAAGTACGCGCTAACAGATCGACAATCGCGGCGTTGGCGAAACAAAGGAAAGCTTCCGACTGGAACTGAAATGGGGTCAGAACTGAAATGGATGAAATGAAATGGATGAAATGGGGTCATGGATGAAATGGGGTCAATGGATGAAATGGTGGATGAAATGGGGTCGGTGGATGAAATGGGGTCAAGTCCGCTTTTTGCTTCTGTCGTTGCGTTTTTAGCTAACAGCGGACTTGATCCGTTTTGACGTGTTTCGGAGTGTTCCTTAAAAAGTCTTAGTCAGAAGCAAAACTGAAGTTTGTCCTGCTTGTTTTCGCCCCCACCCAATTCAAGGCCGCGCACCGGATACAGCAATCTTTGGGCGGAACGGATGAAAGGTAAATTCGATTTCGCCCGCGCTCTGGTTCTCGTTGCGTTTCTGCCTGGTGATCTGGACCGTGGCAAACCTGGGCTGAGCAGCGTTGATGAGATACACACTGATTGTGACTAAATGGCGGTTTTCGAGCGTGAGCCTGTGGGGACCGGCCGCGAGCGGGCCGGAGATCGCGGAGAATTCCATCTGAATTGTTCCCGAACCCGTGCGGAGCTCTGCAGGCGGGACGAATTCAAACGCGGTGAGTTTCAGGTCTAAACTTCGCCCATCCATGCGGAGCGTGAGATCGCGCTCCAGCACTTTGGCATAAGCTGCCGCTTCGTGCTTGGAAATCGCGCCGTCGCGGTCGCGGTCGATCTGGGCGAGCACCTGTTCGGCGACAGCCACGCCCGGCGTAAGGTTGATTTGCAGCCGGACGCCACTCGGTTCGATGGCCACAAGCGTCGCTTGTAGATACTGGTCATCCCGATGCGCGAAAACGGCGGACGGAAACGCAAGTAACGCAAGCAGCAGCGGCAGACGACAGAGTCTCCTGGTCACGGCTTCGACCATTTTATTCCGTAATCGTTCGTTGGATCGCGGTAAATCGTGTGGATGTGCTTTGTCGCCTCGCCCCCCAAGCGCTGCGGGGCGTATTCGATGATTACCGTCGGCCCTTGGATGCGGAAGTAAGCGGCGCTGCCTTTTTCAGTTGGGCCGCTCCACGCGAACCAGGTTTCGGCGATATTCTTTTTCATCTCGTCCATTTTCGCTTTCGCGACAGCTTCGTGCATAATGCCGGTCCATTCGCTGGCGAGATCCAGCAGCATCTGGCGCTGCTTCTCGGTCAAGGCCGAGCCTTTGATTCCTTCCGGCTGAATCGTCTGCCCGTCGCGGCCAGGCCCGAGCACAAGGTCACGCATCTGGAAGTCAAGGATCGCCTGCTTGCGCTGCGCTTCGTTCAGCGAACTAAGCAGGGCAAACGCCTTGTCAGTCTCGCCACCAAGGGGGCGCACCGTCTTGCCTTCGAGTTCATAAATCGCCGGCTGCGCGCCGGTGTGGCTGGGCGCGAGCGTGCGTTGCTCGCCGGCAAGCGTGATGTTGAGGCCGAGATGGTGCCCGCCGAACTGAATCATCCAGGGCTCGGTGGTGGAAGGCTGGCCGAGGAACGAGACATAATATTCATCGCTCCCAAAAATCGTCTCGCCGCTCGATTTTCTCAACACCTCGTCGGCCTCAACGATCTGAAGAATTTTAGCGTAGCCCTGCGGACTCAACGCCGCTGCCAGCACCGCCAGCACGGCCTCGCGCTGGGGTTTTGTGAGGTCGCCCATGCGCAAGCCCTGCCGTTTGAAGATTGCTGTCGGAAGATTCGACCAGCGCTTGCGCTGCGCCTGGTCTTTGAAACCAAAGACGACCTTGCCACGCTGGCCATCGTCAAGCGTGGCGAGGAATTTTTTCGTGGCTGCGATGATACCCGCGGTCGGCGCGCCGGGTGTAGAGTTCGTCTGGGCAAAGCTGTTCAACCCAGCGCCAAATAACAGGATCAAAACCAGCGCAATCTTTTTGTTCATCACTAGATTGAAACGTAATCCCAGCCACGGGTCAACACGCACGAAGGGTTCATCGAACAAATCCGAAACAGTGGAGGTAGCTCTGGACGGTCGGATTGCCCCGGGATATGGTGAAGCAACCTTTTACGATAAAGAAGGCGCGGCAACCGTGCTGACAAAGGGAAAAGGGATTCTGCTACCGAAAGGTTGGTATTATCGCTTTCACAATACCGGCGGGAGACCTCTGATCATACTCCGATTCGGAGCCGATAAGATAAGGCTGCCGTCGACCGAACAGGAATCGAAGGCCAGCCGATCCCGTCTCGATCGCGCGAAAACAATTTTGTCGAGCCGCAGCCCATCGAAGGAAGTTTCTGGTCGCTGTAAGCATTTCGTCGAGCAGGTCAGCATGAAAGGTTGATGTCTATGGACACTGTGAGAGTCGCCTATCGCGACGATGATCGAACTCCGGTCATCTACTGCATCAAAGAAATGGGCGCGAAACATTATGGAATCAACGTCGAGGTTTTGAAGATCAAAGATTATGGCGAGTTCGAAGCTTCGCTGTTCAACGATTCAGCCGATGTGTTGATCGACCACGTGGAATTTCTTTACGCCGAAGCAACAAAAGGGAAGAAAATTACTTTCTTTTGCGCCCCCCGAATCGTCCGCGGTTTGGATTTGATGGTGCCCAAGCACGTCGAAAACGTGAGCGAATTCACCGGCAAGAATATGGCGGTCAGGGATTCGGGCCGGCCTTATACTGTTACGCTCTGGCTGAGGATGATGGGATTAGAGGGCAAAGTGGGGGTGCCAATCTTCAAGGATGCGGACGTGGGAAGGTGGGGGCAGTGGAAGAAAGTCGTAAGCGGAGAATGCATCGCTTGCTTTATGGATCCCCTGTACCAAGCAGAGCCCTTGAAAGCCGGTTTAAAATTTCTCCCGGTTCCCGATCTTGCCGTGGTGAGCCATTACGCCCAGGCGTGCACCGCCGAGTTCGCGCGCAAGAAATCTGCCGTATTAAAAAATTATGTGAAGGCGGTCATTCATGGGATTTGCTGGATGAAGCATCACAAGCAGGAAGCCATGAAAGTTGTCACGGCAGAGCCGATGCAGCGGATGAAAATTAGCGATGTGCATGAGATGGAGAAACATTTTGACGCCATTGTTGGGAAGCTGGAGATCAAACCGTATCCGACGCTGCAGGCCCTGGCCGCCACCTACGAGATCGCTTGCGAGGAATATGGCGCCCAGGGCCTAAATCCACTGGCTCTCTGGGATATGCATTGGGTTAAGGAGCTTGACGACGAAGGCTTCATTGACACGCTAATCAGAGATATGTCAGCGGTTTAAAACGAAACTCATCTCTAAATCATGTTGCCTCTCCTGTTTCGACTTCGAACATTGAACTTTCAATCTCTGAACTCTCGGTGGTTTGCTAAGAATTTGACTTAGGCCAACGCACCCTACTCTGTTTTAAACCAAGACCTGCCAGCAGCGCCGCCATGCGAATCGGTGCGCCGAATCCTTCCACCACTGGAACACCGAGCTCTTCCTGCAGCCAATCCGGTTTTATATGGACCGGGCATTGAGTGATGCCCATTGGAATAATGACCTCCGCGCCGTCTTCCTGGATCAGTGCCCGGGCATGAGCGACGAAGTTCTGCACCATCTGATCGCGGTTCGCTGCGATATCGGGTAAGGCAAAACCAACGCTGCGAATACCTGCTATCTTCGACTCCATCTGATAACGCCGCGCCATCGCGCGCGTGAGCGGGATGGTCCTAGGGTGATAAACAATGAGGCCGAAGCGATCGCCCAAAAGTGACGCGACATGGAACGAAGCTTCGAAAGGTCCGACTACCGGGATATTCACAGCCGACTTTCCGCCGTCAATGCCGAGATCGAGCATGCCCAGCGGAACGACCGCGTCATAATCCTGGCGTTCCGCTTCGCGAAACGCTTCG
>WNGA01011216.1_pt1 | contig 11724 bp, 15 predicted proteins | sample 5400061 | NCBI WGS metagenome assembly WNGA01 (sample SAMN13153366, study PRJNA577476) | soil metagenome | isolation source: 100 cm soil or saprolite under grassland replicate 2 | place: USA:California | collected 2016-06-15
TTCCGCAAAAAGCTTCGGTTGTTGTACCGCGTCCTCCGAAGAGGGCGTTTGAAATGCTTGAGCCGTGTGCGGCGAAAGTCGCAAGCACGGTTCTTAGGGGAGGGCGATGGCAGTAATGCCATCCCCTTACCCGGTAGCAAGTTCACAAGCCATGCGCTCCTGCTGCGTGGCGCATCGAGCGCGTTCTCGCCGTTCGGCCACGTAATCGCGCTTCGCACGGCCTCCGGATGCGGATGGTGGTCTGTGTTTCACGTCAGCCATTTGAATTTAGCCTCCCGCTTCGATCTCGCTTTGCGCTTCAACCTCGCCTTGACCTTGCGCAAGACCGCGCGCCGCAGAAGCTCGATCGTCTCGTTTGAGGTGAAGCGGGCGGCCTTCGCGCAGTCCTCGACGACACGCCTCTCCGCCGGAGTGAGCGATTCGAGAACTGCGGCCAAGTTGTTATCTGAAATCTTCATGTTTGATTGTTACTGCCGCTCGCCATATTCATTTGTCCGCGCGCGAGCGGCCCCTGGGAGACGAGGTCCGCGATCGCGCCGCGGGAGCAGGTTCAGGGTTTTGCTCAGGTTGTGATCGATGATCGCCATCGGGTTCTTAGTAGTCGTAATGATCGCCGCCGAACATCTCCCGCGCCTGCGGCTCACCGTCGAGCTTTTCGACGAGCGCATTGACCGCGGCCGCCGGCGTCGTCCCGATCGCGCTAACCGACGCGAGCGCGCGCTTGCGGTTATGACCTAAGCCTTTGATGTCGACCGAAGCGACCCAGAGTCCGAGCGCGGGCGTGAGCGAAATGCCGCGCTCGGCGATCTGGAGCATCGCTTCGACCATGCGGCGGGTTTCGACGGCGGACAATGTCGGTTGTGAAGTGATCGTGGTCATAATCACATCGTCCACTCAGCAGTGTCGCCGGCGTCGAACAGGAATTCGAACCAAGTTTCGCAGGTCGAGCACAGATGAAGATTGTGGCCATGCGCTATCAGATGACCGTCACAGTTCGGCCGCCAGGGGCAATCTGATGGCATCCGGGTTCCGCTGACCGGCCTCGGTCGCGCTAAGGAGCCGAGACGCGCTCCGCCCGATCCGCCCGACTTGTCCGACACGTCCAAGGCGCGCCCGTCTTCGATTTGATTTCCCGATGTGTCCGACCTGCCCGACGCTGTTTCGACCGCTTCAGCCATGCCGGTTGCCCATCTTGTCAGGAAAGAGTTTTGCATTTTAAACCTCACTGTTTTTTGGTCGGGCAGGTCGGGCAGGTCGGGCACGCTTCTTTAACCGTATTATTGACAATGTTTTAGTCCTGCCCGACATGCCCGATTACTGCCCGACCTGCCCGACCTGGTTAGTCGGGCGCGTCCCCTTGCCGCCCGACCTGCCCGACCTGTGTTTTTCGGTCGGGCGCAAGTCGGGCGCTATCTAAGCCATTCAAGTATCAATAGTTATTCGCTTGCGCCCGACCTGCCCGACCTGCCCGACTCCAAAATGGTCTCCTTCACAACGTAAACGCGTGGTCTGCCCTCGTCTCGCACGCTTCGCTTGACGGTCAAATCCTTGTCGCCGCTGGTGACCAAGTAGCCGCGGTCGCGAAGGACACGCGCGGCACGTTGCGGATCAAAGCCGGCGCAGACATCGCGCTTGAATTGCTCGGTGAAAAAGCAGTACTCAATCTCGCCGTTACTGGTGGTCGCCTTGAAACCAACACGATTGGCCACCCGCTCTGTGTCGGCGCTCTCGAAGCGACTTGATCCATGCGCCTCGATGAACGCGCGAACCTGACGAACAATCGCCTCATCGTCGGCGCTTCCGCTCGTTTCGCGGTTGTTCAACCAGTGTTTGAATAGCTCGATCGCCGCTCCTTCCGCCTCACCCTCTTCCCAACCTGTCACCCCATAAGACGTAGCCATTTCGCCGCGAACGCCACGAGCGCGAACCGTGTGGCCGCGCGGGTCACTTCGCTCGAAACCTCGATTTTGTTTTGTTCTCCGTCTTGCTCTTCGGTGAGGGCCTTGTCTATGAAGTAAGGGAGGAATTTTCCCCATGCAGTTTGTGTCGCGCTGAAATCGGAATCCTCGGCGGTAAGCAGACGAACAAATTCACGACCAGCCGTGCCGTAGTAGCGACTGGCCGAGAGCTTCAGATGGTTGGCGAATTTTTGACCTGAGGGAAAAGTGTGCAGGTTATCGAAGACTCCGAACTGGCGTTCGCCGACAGGAATGTCCAGCAACCGTACTTCCTGTCCGGCCCTGACGCGCCTCCCGATCTGAGCGATATGGGCCGACAGGCTGATCTCACCCGACGAAATGAAGAGAGTGCGCCAGCTCGCCCGGCGGCGCGCAGTAACGTAGCGCGTCATGCGGCCCTTGCCCTGGCCGTTTGCGATCAGATAGGCGGCTTCGGCCGCCACATGGGGATCGCACTGCGCCAACTCATCGAGCGGCAGTATTGAATCGTTATGGCGCTCGCAGACCGACTCCAGCCCGTTCGCCGTCGCCTTCCAGCCTTCAACAAAACCGCCCTTCTCGCTGCCGTCGCCGTCAACGCTTGCGGCGACCTGTAGCGCGGTGGTTTTGCCCAGGCTGCTGTAGCCGCGCAGGTTGAAGCCGCCGTTTTCCACCTTCACAGGGTGAAGCAGTTTGGCGGCGAATCCGGTGGACGCCCCGAAGATCAAGATCGGATTCTTCCGGCAATACTGCGCGACCTGCGACTTCCATTCGTCAAGCGTCCCGCTCGACTTGAAGCCGTTCGCAAAATCCGCTGTGGTTTGCAAGATGATTTGCTCGCCGTCCGGCGGGTTGATCGTCTCATCCGGGTAAACAATGGCGTGATTATGCCAGCCAGGACGTGTAACACAGATTGCCCGCTCTTTGGGATTGGCTAACTGAATGTAGTCGCTGAGCCGCTCTTTCGCCCTCCGAGAGGAGCCGACACACAATCCCTCGCTTGCCAACCGCTTCAGCCACTCTTTGCTATCGCCCATCAACTCGTCTATGCCCATCGCCCATCTATGTGTCACATGGTCGTAGTCCGCCCACTCTAGGAGCTTGCCCCATGCGGTTGAGTCTTCAGCGCGGATATGGGCGAGAACGTGAAGCGGCGAGCAAACGAAAAGTGGCCTGTCGTCGTCGTCGGTGGTCGCGTGGACGCCGACGTCATTGAGAATGAATCCGCGCGGGGCTGATGGATCGCACGGCCCGTCGTCAATCGGCTCGCGCAGTTTGTCGGTCGCCAGCGCGAGCAGTTCGTCGACCGTGTGGCCGGCTGCGAAGAAATCATCCAATCCGACCTTCGCCCCGCCCTCGCCGGATGGCAAATAGATGATCTTCACGTCGGCGCCGCGTGATTCAAGGAACGCCTTGAGCCGCTTCATCGCGCCGCACACGCTCTTCTTCTCGACGACGTCGGAGTCGAAGGCGATATAAACCTTGCGGCCTTTGAGCGCGATTGATTCCCAATCGGCGAGCGCGGTCGATCCGCCGTCTTCGTTCTCTCCGCGCCAATTCCAGACGCCCAGGAGCGCGACGCAGCACAAGTTTTTCGATACCGCGGAGTCGGCTTTCCGCGCGCCCTCGGTAATGAACAACGACCTGGCCGGATCGCCGAGCCACACGCGCGCCGGCGGCGGAACGTCAAGCGCCATTCGGGAGTCGGCGCGTGTTTCATACTTCAACGGCTTTGGCGTTTTGCCGTTCTTCGACCTTGGGATGCGCGGCATGTCCGGTCGAATCTGGTAGTTCACGATTTCACCCGTTACGCCGAACACCGGCACGACCAACGCCGGCACAATCCGTTGGTAGTCGGCAAAGCCAATGTCCCTCAGCTCTACCTTTTTCGTCGCGGTGAAATAACCGCGCGCGGTGGCGACTTCCGGCGAGATCGCCGAATCCTTGATCATCTTGGCGTGGTTCGGCGCGAGTCGCGCGGCCCAGTCCGGCGCGGGATCGAGAGCGGCACCGTTGACTGTCGGGATCTCGGCTTTGTCCGCCGCGCCCGCGGTCACTGACATCGGTTGCCCGTCTGCAGCCGTGTCAACATTTCGCGCCGGATCATCGGGAATCTCGGTCTCGGATTTCGGCTGCGAGGATGTGGTGGTCATGCGAGCGACCTCCTCTCTGCGCCGGTCTGCGTCGGTGTCACGGTGAACGGCAAGCCCACCGCGATCGGGATGCGGCGAGCGCGGCCCCCGGGTTGTGGTTCCCGGGGGCATGACGCCCAAAATAATGACCGCCAGCGCGACCGCGCTGACTTTTGCGCTGGAGTCGGGGGTGACTCAGGCGTGCCGACCAACCAGCGGTAACATCGGGTGCAGCAATCAGTGCCACCCTCGCCTGGGCGCTCGACGTAGCGCGCGAGCCGCGACGCTGGTCTGAGACAGCAGTCACACCGTCTCGGCGGCGTAGTTATTTGTTTGGATAATTGTTTCGGATCGAAGAAGATTTGGCTTGGGTGTACTGCCCTGTTGTGAGAGAATTCCTCCACGATATTTAAATTCCTTTTGATCCGCCGACAGAGCCGCTCTTCGGCGGATCATTTATTTGCGCAGGAGGCTGGGATAAAATCGGCTCAACCTGCCAACCTGCAGGTTAATCGAAGCGGCTGCGCGAGCTGGTGATTTGGTCGTTGTCGGCTCGCGTAGGCCGCACAAATTACGCGGTCGCGCTTGCGACCTGCGGTTCGGTTTGCGGTTCGGCTCTGCAACTCTGGGTCGGCTCCTTCCCTTGCTTGTTGGATCCGGATAGGTAAGCACGCAAATCGTCATCCAGCACAATCACTGCGCCCTGCACCTTACGGACAGGCAAGCCGCCCATCCGCGCGACCTTCCGCCAGAACGCCAAGCTAAGTCCGGTTACTGCCGGCAGCTCCGTTAGCCGCCAAGATAGCCGTTGCGTCACGTTTTGATTCTTCACGATCTCTGTCCTCTCATGTGTGCCACCATCACATTTTGTGATGGTGCATGATGCGTGATACTATATTTATTGCGTGCAACGCAACTAATTGAATCTAGCAACCAATAATATTTCCAACAAGTTGATGACAAAATCGAAATCAAAACGTGACGCGCGAAGGAAAAGTGACGGTTTGAAGCCGAAACAAGGCACAAAACGTCACGCAGGCCGAAAACAGAGCAAGCCGTTAGTACCAGAGCCGACAGAACTGACTGATCTTTTGACGCTCGTGAACTTGCTGCCTCACAACTTTGATCACCCGTACAAACATGACATTGTTTACTGGAATCCAGATTCGAGCAGCAGCGAGCTGTATAGAAAACTTCTTTGGTTGTTGGACGGATTACCAATAGAGCTTCAGGCTTACGTCTTTCGTGACGGTCAAGGAGAAGTTTCCGAGTTCGGCCCGATCCAATCTGGTGAGTGGATAGAACTGGAAAGAAACTTTGCGGTCCTGCATGTGGCAAAACCTGAACTGGAGGCCATTGTTCAAGACACAAAAAATCGCATCCTTCGCGCAATGGAATTGGAGAGTCGATCACCAGTAACCCATCTTGACGCATTTCACAGTGAAACCGTAAAAATCGCAGGTGGAGAATATTTTGTTTGGTCCTCAAGCGAGCTGATTTCGAGAGCAAGAAACAGACTGCTCTTTCTCTTCGCCGCGCGCGAAACCTTGAGCGCTTTACCCAAGCCTGACGCATGGCTGCGGGTACTGCGTTTAAATGATTCGCCGTTATCGGTCGGCGCCCATGCCAGGATTTACATCGCGCAGAGCGGTGAAGATAAAGGCAAGCTAGTCGTTCACTCTCCTGTTTTATACAAGCGCCTTGAAGGGATCGAAGCGGCGCGGATTCGAGAATGCCCGATCTGCGCCAGGATTTTCTGGGCGGGTCGAAAAGATAAGTTTTGCTGTTCGGATAAATGTCTGGCCGCTCAAAGGTCGAGAGAGTATCGGAAGGCATACAAAGAGAAGTGTGACCTCCAAAGATCGAACCAACGACAGTTGAAGGCGCTGACCTCCGAGCAAGGAAAGACGAGTTCCCAAAAGGGTAAAAAATCGGCCTGAGTGGCTGCTCGGAAAGGGACGAAAAAAGTCCCGATTTTGCAAAAAGTGTTACGTTTGCCCCTACGGCGGATAAAATCTTCGATCGTAATGAGCCTGCAACTCGCTGACTTGAAAGATAGTTCTGAGCGCAGCCAGCCAAAACCGCCGCTGATGATCCATTCTATGTCCTGATCGCGTCCGCCGAACGCGCGTTCGATTTGCAGCGCGGCGCGGGCCAACCGCCGCACGACCGTGTCGGTCCACACTCTGCGTTCCGTATTGAACGAGGAAGGCAATATCACCCCTTATAATTCAACACACAAAAATCAATATACGGCGAAAGGAAAGACAGAATCAGTCGTCTTCAGGCGGGTTCTTGCCTGCGCCAGATCTGAGCAGTAAATTGATGTATTGCTGTAAGACCCTGATCGTCCGCTCGCTTTGTTCGATTTCGGACTGCAACAACTGCAGCCGCTGCCGCTCGACATCCAGAGCCTGGCGTTCCAGACGCCGGGCCACCAACTGCGAGCGATTCAAATGCAACAGGCGGATGTTGAATGCGCCAGTCGCCGTCAGCGGCTCGAGATGGCCAGTCTGACTATTTTCGCGGAGATGGTCAGCGAGGTTGTGGCGCTGAGGATGCAACACGAACAAACCGGCGGCCTCTTCTTCAGGCGACGGCCAGTAATCGCCTTTGTATAGATTGCAGCGAAAGCAGGCGTAGACTAAGTTCGCCAAATCATCCGCGCCGCCCGCGGCCAACGGACGATAATGGTCAACCGTCAACTCCGCGCCTGCGCTCGTTTCATCCACGCGGCAATAACCGCAGCGGAATCCAAAGGCCCGGCGTACTTGTTCGTGCAGCGGGTGTGGCATTCAGATTTCGAGGCCAATTGGGTAATGGGTCAACGCCAGATATTGGCGTTCCAATTCTGTCGCGCGCGCGCGCAGCGCCGCCTCCTTGCGCGCCAATTCCTGACGGCGCGCTGCCAACTCGCCCCACTGCGCGCGCAGCGCCCGCCACTCGTCATCGGCTGGACGCAAGGCCGCCATTTCTTCGGATTCCAATTCTGCCAAGCCGGATTGATAGACCCGTTGTTCTTCGTCAGACAACTGCTCGCCGACGGCTACGCGACGATGCAACTGCCACCAGACTTTGTATTGCTGTTCGTTCATTTTACTCAACCTCGATGTTTGGCGATTGATTGCGACCAATCGAGTATCAAATCTGTACTTTACCGCAAGCAAAAATAAAGTTGAAGCCACACAAGTTTTTAACGTCAGCCAGGCGTTCGGTTGTCGGCCAATAATCCGCTCGTGATCCCGGTACCAGTGAAGGACCTGGACGACCGAGAATTTAAAGGGGCGTCGTTCTTGAATTACTCGGAGACGGGTTGATTCCCAAGCGAGAGCCGATTTGCGGCTTTACGTTTGAGCCCATCATCAGGGTTCAGATATTCACGCGTGGTATCAATGTCAGAATGTCCAAGAAGATGTTGTACGGTGACAATATCAGCGCCATTCTCCAGCAAGCGCGTCGCATAAGTGTGCCGAAACTTATGCAGCGTTGCGCTTTCGACGCCCGCGTGATTCGCAATCCTCTTCAACCGTCGGAGCATTTCATTCGGCGCCATCCGGTTTCCTTTCCCCGTCGGGAACACCCAGCGTGATGTGCGAGGGAGTTTTTCCAGAAGTCGAATCAGATCCGGCGGCATCGGGATTTCACGCTCTTCGTAGTCTTTCGGTGAGAAGTCGTCTTTGGCCTGCACGCGCACGACACCTTTCTTGAAGTCAACGTCCCCTCCCTCCCAAGTAAGGTAGACAAGTTCCTGCTTACGCAGGCCTGTTAGCAGAAGCGTGGCGTACAACGCCCTGTTAAAGGGGGTGCAGGCCGCAAAGAGCAGGTCTAGTTCATCCTGGGTGGTAAGTTGGCCGGCGGCGTTTAATGCGCTCGCTAACTGAGCGAAGCTCCTTGGTTTTGGCGCAGGGGTTGTCTACATCAACTCCACGTTCGCGGGCGAGATAGTTGAAGAGGTTTCGAATGACTTGAACTTCAAAGTTGATGGTGGTTGGCGAAACCAGCCTTTCAGTCTCTTTCACCCGCTCGCGGCTGCGCGCCTTTTTGTAGTCGTCTACGTCGGATCGCTTGATCGCCTCGACATATTTTTTCGGGCCAAGGATGCGGGTGAAATGGCCAAGCGCCTGGCGGTAGCGGTTGAGCGTCTGCGGTTTCCCAGGAGAATGTGTCTTCACATGATCTTCAAAGTATTCGATGGCCTTTGTGATCAGCGTTGCGGCTACTTCTGTCGGGACGGCTTTGATCGACTTCCCACCGGACACCATCTCTCCAATGAGCTCGTTCCTTTTTCGACGCTGCGCCTCTGTCGCCTCACTAGGCGTTTGCCCTGCCATCTCCCTCAGGCGTTTTTTTCCCTCCCACCATTCTATGAAATAGTAGCCAGGGCGCTTGTCCCAGAGATAGCGGTCACCGATCTTTTCCAATGAGATAAACTTCCAGACCCCACTTTCGAAACGCACCTTCTTGATGATGCGTACGCGCTTCTTCGGCCCTTTCGATAAAGTGGATCTGGCAGGAGAGGGGGATTCAAAATCTTGATCGCGCACAATCAACCTCCTTGGTGTCTATTTTTTCAATTTTACAGACACCAAGAAGCTAGCGCTATTTATAAATGATTGCAAGTAAAGGAAGAAAAAAGACGATGGTGCGGATGAGAGGACTCGAACCTCCACGAGATTACTCCCACAGCGTCCTGAGCGCTGCGCGTCTACCAGTTCCGCCACATCCGCGTTGGAAGCTGGCATACTACTGGCCGGGTAAGAGGCTGTCAAGCAGCCGCGCTTTTCAGATTTTTCGGCTCATCGCTACAACCGCTGGAAGAAATTGATGATGTGGAACGCGTCGATGTATTCGAACGGCGTCCGTCCGATAGCGCAATAACCGCAAGGCAGATACGCCATCCTTAATAAATAATTGACAGTGGAATGGCTTGAGGACTATATTCACTCGCGTATTTCAGCAAAAGTCACACCTGCAATTTCACCGCCGAATTAGGCAAGACCGCTAAATGTTCTTTGTCCAACGTGGTTCACCGTGGCCTCTGCTCCATTGCCGTTCGGAGCTGTGGCGCCAGAAGTTATCAGAGGAGGTTTACTTGCCATGCGTCTCATGCGTTTCGCCTTTGCCAAAGCTATCCTTGTCGTCAGTCTGGCTCTCGGTTTCCTGATCATCTTCGGTTTTCAAAACATCGCTCCAAGCCTTCAAGCGCCGATGGCCGCCCCTGCCGCAGCAGCCTTGCCACCCGATCCGGCAGTGATCGGTCAGTGGTCTTCTCTGATGCCCATGAACGGGGTAGTCGCCATCCACACACAGGTTCTCCCCAACGGCAAGGCGCTGTTTTGGCAGCGTAAGGATACAGAACTGACTACAGAAACTCACCTGTGGGACCCCGCTACAGGAGGCTTCACACAGATAACCAATCTCTACACGCACCTGTTTTGTAGCGGCCATGCTTTTCTGCCAGACGGCCGCCTGTTGGTTAGCGGAGGTCACCATTTCCTCGACGGCGATGGCGAGCCGCATACAAATATCTTCGATTTTAATACCAATACCTGGATTCGCGTGGCCGACATGAATGCCGGCCGTTGGTACCCGACTAACACCACTCTCGCCAATGGCGAAGTACTTACCGTGTCTGGGCTCTACTGGGACGGAACTCTGGATCCGAATGGTAATCACCATCACTTAGGGCTTGTCCAAAAATAACTTGACGATTTGCCGAAAAACTTTTGAAAACAGTTCGAAATCGAGCGGATCGCAAATCGAAATCGTCAAGTTATTTTTGGACAAGCCCTTAGTCAATCCGGTTCCACAAGTGTGGCAAACTACCGGAGGCTGGCGATCACTGTCGAACGCGCTAATAGGGCTGCCCCTCTATCCCTGGATGCTGTTAGCGCCTGATGGCAGAGTCTTTAACTCCGGGCAGGATACCCTCACGCGCTTCTTGGACACCAATGGAGCAGGTTCCTGGACTAACGGACCTAGAAGCCAATTCGGCTTTCGAGACTATGGGTCATCAGTGATGTATGGTGATGGCAAGGTCATGATTACGGGCGGCGGCAGTCCGCCTACTAATACCACGGAGGTGATTAACCTATTAGATAAATTGCCTCAATGGCGATATGTGGGTTCGATGGCTTTCGCTCGGCGTCAACTTAATGCAACGATTCTGCCGGATGGGAAAGTGCTGGTTACAGGCGGCACAAGCGCGCCTGGCCCCCAAGAGGCCACCCAACCAATACTCGCAGCCGAGATGTGGGACCCGGCGACGGAGACATGGTCAACTATGGCCAGCATGCAAGAGCGGAGGTTGTACCATTCGACAGCGTCGTTGTTGCCTGACGGCAGGGTGCTTTCGGCAGGTGGCGGAATGCCTCCGGGAGGGGGAACGCTTCCTGGAGGGGGAACAGATACAGACCATCCTAATGCGGAGATTTACTCGCCACCATATCTATTCAAAGGCCCGCGCCCAACGATTACAGCCGCCCCCGCTAACGTAAACTATGGTCAGACGTTTTTTGTGCAAACGCCTGATGCGACCGGCATAACGAAAGTGACATTGATTCGTTTATCATCTGTGACTCATGCCTTCAATGAGAACCAGCGGATCAATCATTTGGGCTTCACACAAGTGGCGGGTGGGTTGAATATGATTGCGCCTATGAATGGGAATCTATGTCCTCCTGGCCACTACATGTTGTTTATACTCAACAGCCTCGGCGTGCCTTCCGTAGCCAGAATCGTTCAGGTGCAGGAGTCTCCAAATAGTTCATCAGGGATAACTATAACTTGCGACAACGGCTACGATCTGTATTTCAACGGGAGCTACAGAGGATCCGGATCAAATTGGTTTCAATCACAGAACTATGATTTGACGCTGCAACCAGGCAAAAATGTCGTGGCGATAAGAGGCGCCGATGTTGGCGGGGTCGCCGGGTTGCTGGCTGAACTACGAGTCGCCGGGCAGCGGCTGGGCAGCAACGTGACCTGGAAGGTGAGTCTGACCGCCCCGCTGAATTGGACTGACGTCAACTTCGACGACAGCGGCTGGGCGAACGCGACCGACTATGGCCCGTATGGGATCGGGCCCTGGGGGACAAATGTCGGCGGGATGCCCACTGACACGCCTGCCAGATGGATCTGGTCGTCGAATAACGACGCGCACGATGTGGTCTATTTCCGCGTCAGCTTTAGCCGCCAAAATGTTACGTCGGCCATCAACGATTACCGCGCCGTCGCCTTTTTCAATCCGAGTTCCTCCTGAATCTCGCGCAGCGCGGCGATGACGAACGCGCAATGTTCATCGAAGCTCAGACCCAACTCTTCGGCGCCGCCCCACAGGTCGTTGCGGTTGACCGCGCGGGCGAAGGCTTTGTCCTTGATCCGCTTCTTGACCGACGAGACTTCAAGCGTGTCGAAGCTCTTGTCGGGGCGGACGAGCGCGCAGGCCACGAGGAATCCGCACAGCTCGTCGGTGGCGAACAGGGCGTGTTCTATGAGACTTTCGCGTTTGACGCCAGTGTAATCGGCGTGCGAGAGGATGGCGCGGATCACGTCTTCCGGGTAGCCGCGCTCGCGCAGGACTTCGGAGCCGAGCTGCGGGTGACGCTGATCCGGGTAACGCTCGTAATCGAAATCGTGGAGCATTCCCACTACCC
>WNGA01011219.1_pt1 | contig 11724 bp, 11 predicted proteins | sample 5400061 | NCBI WGS metagenome assembly WNGA01 (sample SAMN13153366, study PRJNA577476) | soil metagenome | isolation source: 100 cm soil or saprolite under grassland replicate 2 | place: USA:California | collected 2016-06-15
CTCTCTCAAGCTGATCGGACGTTCCTTGGGGCCTTTGACCTCTGCGCAGGCGATCTGCGTCAGCTTAAGCACTACACTCGTGGGGATGTCGGGGGAAGGCTGGTTCGCGGCTCTTGCGTTGCGCAATTTGCGCAGCCAATCGATATCTTCGGCAGTCACAGTCGGGCTGTGGTCCATAGCGGTCTCCCGTATCTTTTAAGGCGCAGATGCCGCTGCTCCTGCGCCGATGAGCTGATTACCGCAACCTCCGTGCCAGACCATCGATTCTGCAAACGATCAGATAGTTAGCACAATGTCGGGGGCACGCGAGCCCATTGATTCCGTCGCCGCGAAGCGACGGCTGCGAGGGCAGGAGATGCTAGGACGCTGATCTGCCACAGCTTCGGCTGTCGCGTACCGACGACATTATGCACGTGACATACCCATGAAAAACGACGACGGCAGGCGCGCATGCAGGGGTCCTATGTAGTGGATTCAGGACAGCACGTCGCTTCAAGCCCGCCTTGAGGAGGACGGCCCGCTCAAGACTTGTTCCACGAATCTCTCAGGGTGACCGACCGGTTGAATCGAGGTGAACTAGGCTTCGAATCGATGTGATCGGCGACGAAATAGCCGTGGCGCTCGAACTGGAACCGCTCCTCGGGCTGGGCGTCCCTGAGCGCGGTCTCGAGCTGCGCCTTGATGACCTTCTTCGAATCCGGATTCAGGCCCGGTGCGAGCTCGCTGTCTCCCGCTCCGGGATGCGGGACCTTGAACAGCCGGTCGTAGAGCCGCACTTCCGCCGCGTGCGAATGCTTCGCGCTCAGCCAGTGGACGTTCCCCTTCACCTTGACCGTCTCCGCGCCCGCCGTGCCCGATTTCGTCTCCGGATCGTATTTACAGCGCACGGCGGTGATCCTGCCGTCTGCATCCTTGTCGCAGCCCGTGCACTCGACGACATAGCCGTAGCGCAGGCGCACCTTGTTGCCGGGGAAGAGACGGAAGTAGCCCTTCGGCGGGTTCTCGGAGAAATCTTCACGCTCGATCCACAGCTCGCGCGAGAGCGGCAGCTTGCGCCTGCCCCATTCCGGCTTCTGCGGGTGGTTGGGCGCCTCGCATTCCTCCTCCTTCCCCGGCGGGTAGTTCTCGATGACGAGCTTCACCGGGTCGAGCACGGCGATGCGGCGGGGAGCGACTTCGTTCAGGTGCTCGCGCATGCAGTCCTCGAGAATCGAGAATTCGATCCACGAGTCGGCCTTGGAGACGCCGATGCGCTCCGCGAACAGGCGAAAACCCTCGGGGGTGAAGCCGCGCCGGCGCGCGCCGAGGAGCGTGGGCATGCGCGGATCGTCCCAGCCCTCGACGTGTTTTTCCTCGACCAACTGGATCAATTTCCGCTTGGACAACACGACGTAGGTGAGGTTGAGCCGCGCGAACTCGACCTGCTGAGGCAGCGGCCGCTGCAGCAGGCCGGGCCTCTTCACGCCGTCGTATCCGGTCCAGTCCTCGGCGAGGCGCTCGTTGAACCATTCGTAGAGCGGCCGGTGGTCTTCGAACTCGAGCGTGCAGAGCGAGTGCGTGATGTTCTCGAGCGCGTCCGACACGCCGTGCGCCCAGTCGTAGGTCGGATAGATGCACCAGCTCTCGCCCGTGCGGTGGTGCGCGGCATGGCGGATGCGAACCATGGCCGGGTCGCGCAGGTTGATGTTGGGCGAGGCCATGTCGATCTTGGCGCGCAACACGTGCTCGCCGTCGGCGAACTTGCCCAGGCGCATTTCGCGGAAGAGCTTCAAGTTCTCCTCGACCGGACGCTCGCGGTAGGGGCTTTTCTTGCCGGGCTCGGTGAGCGTGCCGCGAAGCGCGCGCATCTGCTCGGCGGAGAGGCTGTCCACGTAGGCGTGGCCGCGGCGCACCAGTTCTTCGGCGAACTGGTACAGATACTCGAAGTAGTCCGAGGCGTAGTACTCGTTCCTGTTCCCGCCCGGGTCCTCCCAGGAAAAGCCGAGCCAGCTCACCGCGTCGCGGATGGAATCGACGTACTCCGTTTCCTCTTTCGCGGGGTTGGTGTCGTCGAAGCGCAGGTGGCAGGCGCCGCCGTAGTCGCGCGCGAGGCCGAAGTTGAGACAAATCGACTTGGCGTGGCCGTAGTGCAGGTAGCCGTTCGGCTCCGGCGGAAAGCGCGTGCGGATCTTCGCCGGATCGGGCGGCGCGGTTTCGACCGAGAGCGCGGAGCCGGGCTTGCCGTTCCACTTTCGCCTCGCGTACTTGCCCGCCATGAGATCGGCCTCGATGATCTGGCGGATGAAGTTCGAGTGCGAGGCTTCGTGCTGCTTCCTGGGAGAGGGTGCGGACATGGTGCTCACGGGGTTTCGCGCGATTCTACCCCAGCGCCTCGCCCGCCCCGGATAGCGGGATCAGCCGGTTCTCGCCGAGGTGAACGCGAGGGCGAGGCAGACCGCCACCGCCGCGGAAAACACCGCGGGTGCCATGAAGAAATACACCCCGCTCAGGATCGTGAATCCCAGGTAGGCGAGAAACAGGGAACCGATAAACGGCCGGGCCCCGACCGGGTTGCCTTTCGCCAGTCCGGCCAGTTGCCACAGCAGCACGGCGAGCAGCAGCAGGGTCACGCTGAAAAGGAGGCTGAACCCGCGGTAGAAATCCCAGTGCGAGCGCCGGGCCCCCATGATCTCGAACGGGAAGGCCTGCATGGCCATGAACACCGCCGCCTGTTCCGGGTCGCTGGATGAAACGTGGAGCGCTCCATAAGTGTGTCCGGCGCAGAAAATCAGGGTGAGCACCGAAGCGACGCGCAGCAGGACAGACGGTTTCATTTTGAACCTCGCGGTGTGAGAAAAGTCTCCAGCTCCCGGAAGCAAGCTTGGCCGGGTTCCGGATAGTAGTTGCATTTGCAACTATCTGTGGGGAAGGCCGCGCTCGCTCTTTTCTAGTAGGCTATGCCCTCGGCATAGAGGAGGCTACCGCATGGGGACGATCCGCAGGTCGGAGCTCGACGGGGCGGTGCGCGAGGGGATTCTGAGCGCAGCGCAGGCGGACCGGCTGGCTGCATTTCTCGGAGGCGATACGGGGAAGCTCTCCGACGGCGCCGCGCCGCGTTTCACTTTCGTGCACGTTCTCTACTACCTCGGCGGCATGATCGCGATCGGCGCGATGTCGATTTTCATGACGCTCGGCTGGAACGCGCTCGGCGGCTGGGGCGGGTTCGTCACGGCGGTCCTCTACGCGGTGCTCGCGCTTTCGCTCACCCACTGGTTCCTCGAGGCGAAGCACCTGGAGATCCCCGCCGGGATCACCGCGACGCTCGCGGTGGTGATGGTGCCGCTCGCGATTTTCTTCGCGCAGATGGCGCTCGGCTACTGGAGCGAGAACAAGCCCTTCCGCGACTACCACGTTTATATCGACTGGCGCTGGCTCATGATGGAATTCGGCACGCTCGCGGTCGGCGCGATCCTGCTGTGGCGCTACCGTTTCCCCTTCATGCTGATGCCGGTCGCGGTGACGCTGTGGTACATGAGCATGGACCTCGTGCCGTTCCTGTTCGGCGATTGGTACGACTTCGAGATCCGCAAGTTCATCTCGCTCTGGTTCGGCCTGGCGATGGTGCTGGTCGCCTTCTGGGTGGACCTGCGCTCGCGCTTCTCGCGCGACTACGCGTTCTGGCTGTACCTCTTCGGCGTGCTCACCTTCTGGGGCGGGCTGTCGCTGATGAAATCGGGGAGCGAGCTCGGCAAGCTCGGCTACTGCGGCATCAACGTCGCGATGATCCTTCTCGGCGCCGTGATCGGCCGGCGCGTGTTCGCCGTGTTCGGGGGCCTCGGCGTCGCGGGCTACCTCGGCTACCTTTCCTACCAGGTGTTCAAGGACAGCATGATCTTTCCGCTCGCGCTCTCGCTGGTCGGCCTCGCGATCATCGGGCTGGGGGTGCTGTGGCAGCGCCGCGAGGCGCGCTGGTCGGCGCGGCTGCGCGGTTTTCTCCCGGCGCCCTTGCGCGAGCTGATCGAAGCGCGATCGGTTTTCTAGGATCGAGCTGCTAGAATCACGCCATGGACTCGACGCTGCGCGACCAACAACCCATCGCAAAGACGGTCGGACAGCGCGTGCCGCCTCCCGTGGGCGCGCCGCCCACCGCCGAAGCGCGTGCCGCCTGGAGCGGCATGGCCGCTTTTCGGACCTGCGTTCCCAAAGGCGTTTTCACATACGCCTCTCACGACGAAATGACGCGCGACCGCGAGCGCTGGGAGGCTGAAGCGGTTGCGCGCCGGGCGCGGTAGCGTGCCGGGATTCACGCGCCCAGCGACCTGGGAAGACGTCAAGCTTCTCGCGCGCTACTTCGAGGAGGCCGGAGTCGAGTACGCCATCATCGGCGGCTACGCGCTCGCCGCGCATGGCCTTTCGCGTTTCACCCAGGACATCGACGTCCTGGTCGATCCTTCGGCGGCAAACAGCCGGCGCTGGATCGTCGCGCTCTCCCGGCTCCCCGACGGCGCGGCCCGCGAGCTCGAAGCGGATCCCGACGTGTTCGCCGCGCAAAAGCGCTACGCGATCCGGGTGAACGACGAGATCACCGTGGACCTCCTGCCCAGCGCCGCGGGCCATACCTGGGAGGAACTGAAAGCGCACGTCACGCAGGTCGAGATCGACGGCGTCGGAGTCAGGGTCCTCGATCTGGAGGGTCTTCTGAAAACCAAGGAAGTCCCGCGTCCCAAGGACCAGGCCGACGCCGAGGCGATCAGGCGTGCGCTCGAGCTGCTCAAGCGCGGGTAACGGGCCGTCTGAGCAATTCACGCGACAAGGCGGCAGCAGCGTCAAAGCGTTACGCTTTCGCACATCATGAATGTCATCGCCCGCACCTCCGCCTCGCTGCTCGCACTCGCGGCCGCCGTCGTGCCGCTTCCTTCGGCGGCGCAATCCCCCTGGCCGAGCCATACGGTGCGCATCATCGCGACGAGCCCCCCGGGAGGGTCGGTGGATTTCCTCTCGCGCGCGCTCGCCGAGGACTTCAGCAAGACCTTCGGCGCGCCGTTCGTGGTGGAGAGCCGGCCGGGGGCGAACGGCAACATCGGCGTCGACTTGGTTGTAAAGGCGCCCGCGGACGGCCACATGCTGTTCGTCGCGCCGCCGGGGCCGTTCGCCATCAACGCCCATCTGATGAGCTTCATGCCGTTCAATCCGGCGGCCGACGTCGCGCCGGTGGCGATGCTGGGCGTCGCGCCGCTGCTTCTCGTCGTTCATCCCTCGGTGCCGGCGACAAATCTGAAGGAGCTGCTCGCCTGGCTGCGCGGCGAGGGCGCCCACGCGCACTACGCTTCGCAGGCGGTCGCCTCGACCGGGCACCTCGCGATGGAATTGCTCAAGTCGCTCGCGGGCGTCGATGCCCTGCACGTTCCCTACACGGGGTCGGCCGCGCAGGCGACGACCGACCTTCTCGCCGGCCGCGTGGCGATGAGCTTCGTCAACACCAGCACCACTCTCCAGCACGTCCGCGACGGCCGCTTGCGCGCGATCGCCGTTGCCGAGCTGAAGCGAATCGACGCCGCGCCCGAAATTCCCACGCTCGCGGAGTCGGGCCTGCCGGGGTTCGAGGCGACCCCGTGGCTGGGCCTCGGCGCGCGCTCGGGCACCTCGCGCGAAATCATCCACCGGCTGAACGACCGCGCCTCGCGCGCGCTCGCGCACGCGGAGGTGGCGCGCCGCATGGCGAACCTCGGCATCGAGGCGCGCCCTATGACGCCGGAGGAGTTTGCCGAATTCGTTCGCGCCGAGAGCGGAAAGTGGGCCGGCATCATCCGCCGCTCGGGAGCGAAGGTGGAGTAGGGTGGAGGGAGAGGCGACCTCGGTGCGGCGCCAAGTGAGCCGCCACTCCGCGCCCGTCTTAAGCAGGCCGCGGCGAAGTCAAGACCGCACCATGCGAGTTCTCGCCAGCCTCGTCGATGCGAACAGGATTAGCGCGCTCACCGCACCCGCGACATGCGTGGACGGCACAGGGACGAAGGTTGGCGATTCGCCCTCCGCAAAAGACCCAAATGATGTTCCCAGCGCCATTTCGATGCTCATCTTGATTACCAGAAAAATCAGCGCCGCCCAGCACAGCTGTCGCCACGTGCCCGTTTCCTTGAGCCCGTCCAGGCACGCATAGGTGAACGCCGCCATGACGATGCCCGACAAACCGCCAAACACGGATAACTCCGGACTGCCGACGTATACAGTCGCGCCAATCATCGCTGCGGAAACCAGACAGAGTATAGCGAAGTGGCGGTAGCCCCGGATCTCTATCAGTGCTCCCGCGACAAAGAGCGGAACGACGTCGTATAGAAAATGCGAAGGCGAAAGGTGAACAAGATTTCCGGTGATCAGGCGCCAGATCTCGCCCTCGTCTATCGCCGCACGGTCATAAATCAGCAGCGCTTGAAGGAGTGGCAGGGCAAAAACGACGCCCGCGGCGCCGCAAACCAGCAGCGTCGCGAGCGGGATCCGCAGGGGGATCAGGCGCGGCGTCGCCGCATCCACGGGAAACCCCCGCCAAGGACGGCGACCAGCACGAGCATGGAGGCGTCGAACGCTCCGCCGCCCCGGTATTCTTTCGAGGGCTGGACCTTGAATTCTGCAGGCCGCTCTTTGACCTTTTCCCGGAACGCGGAAAGCTGAACATCGAGATTTGCGATCATCTCCCTGGCCGCGCTCTCAAAGCCTGCCTGGCTATCTGCGCGCTGCTGCTCGCTCAGGTTCACGGGCGTGGCCGAGCCCTTGACGAGGCTGGTTCCTGGCGCGCGGAAAAGCATCTTGCGGCTGGGAATGTCATACACCACCGCGTCGAGCATGGTGTGAGTGTCGTTCTTCTCTCCCCTCACCAGGTACGCGCCGACGATCGTCCAGTAGGTGAGCGACAACGCGCCCTCGTCGGTGAACTGCGTCTGGTCGTATGAGAGCAGCACGATCACGCTCACGCCGTACATGGTCTTGATCTGATCGAGATTGGCGAAGCTCCCCCGGGGCGAGAGATAGGCCGACGGGATAACCTCGATGTCTTTCACGAACGGGTATTTCTTGAAGTGGTTCGCCACTTCCTGCATGAGGTCCTGCCTCTTCTTCTCGGTCAGCATGAACTGTCCGCCCGATCGGAGGTTCAGCGGCCTAACCGCGCGGGAAGTCCCCGACCGCGAAACCGAGTAATCGCCCGGCGTGAACGCGATCCCGACGCGGAGAGGCAGCGTCAATACCGGAACGCTCGGCGTCTCGGCCTTGTTGCTGTCGGGATAGAGATAATCCACGACACTCGTCGCGTTTCGCGTCGTGGTCGCGCATGCCGCAATGACGAGGGATAGAAGCGCCATCGCGACGACACGGCCAACCATACTTCTTTTCCATGTGTGAGCCATAGTTCCCCCTGTGACTTCGTTTAAAGCACGATAGACCCGATTGCAACGGGTACAAGGCTCGGGCATCCGCTCGGATTACGCAACCCCTCATCCAGAAGTGATATAAGATGGCCCGCGAGGTATTACTTTTCGATACCGGATGCCCCAAGCCGCCTTACTGGTCGATGTGGTGAAAAGGAGCCTGCGTGAGCGCGGGCTGACCTACGCCCGTGTGGCAAAAGCGCTCAACACGCGCGAGGGAATGACGATGGTGATGGCGATCCGGCCCTGGGAGCTCGCGCTGTTCGCCGAGTTGCGGCGCGCACCGGCGCGCCCGAATCAAGCCGGCTAAAGCCGGTCCCCGCGCAGCTGCAGCACGATTCCGTGCAGTCCTTCAGGTGTGGCTTCGCGCGGCGGCACCGGCGCCGCCGCCACCAGGCTGATGCGTGAGAAAACGCGCTTGAGGATGCGGCTCCACTTCGTCATTGCCGGGCCCTCGTGCCGGGAAAAGAAGCTGCCCCACAGCCCGCGCAGCGCGAGCGGCACGACCGGCACGGGCGTGCGATCGACGATCTTCTTCACCCCCGGCTTGAACGGGTTCAGCTGGCCGTCGTGGGTGATCTTGCCCTCCGGGAAAATGCCGATCAGGTCGCCGTTCTCGAGCGCCTTGGCGATCTGGTCGTAGGCGCGTTCGAGTGCTTCCGGGTCCTCGCGCGCGGGCGCGATGGGAATCGCGCGTCCGGTGCGGAAGATGAAGCTCAGCACGGGAATTCTGAAAATCTGGTGGTCCATCACGAAGCGCACCGGACGCGGGCATGCGGCGGCGATGACGAGGGCGTCCACGTAGCTCACGTGATTGCATATCAGAACCGCCGGCCCCGACTCGGGAATGTGCTCGAGTCCCGATTTTTCCAGGCGATAGACTGTGTGCACGAGCAGCCAGATGAGAAAGCGCATCAGGAACTCGGGCACCAGCGTGTAGATGTATATCGCCACGACGGCGTTGAGGAGAGCCGCGGCGAGGAAGAGCTGCGGAATGCTGAAGCCGAGGTCCAGCAGCGCGATCGCCAGGACGGCCGCACCCACGACGAAGAGCGCATTGAGGACATTGTTGCCGGCGATGACGCGCGAGCGGTGGCTCGCCTCCGTCCGGGTCTGGATGAGCGTGTAGAGGGGCACGATGTAGAAGCCGCCGAAGATCCCGATCAAGGCGAGGTCGGCGAGAATGCGCCAGTGCGCGGGCTCCCGGAGGAAATCCATTGCGCCGGCCGGCGCGTGTGTCGCGAGGCCCGTGCTCGCAAAATAGAAATCGATGCCGAAGAGCGTAAGCCCGATCGAGCCGAACGGCACCAATCCGAGCTCGATCCTGCGGCCCGAGGCGCGCTCGCACAGGAGCGAACCGACGCCGACCCCGACGGAGAACAGGGCGAGCAACAAGGTCACGACCTCTTCCTTGCCGAACAGGACCTCCTTCGTGTAGACGGGAAACTGCGACAGATACAGCGCACCGAGAAACCAGAACCAGGAAATCCCGAGCACCGAGAGAAAAACCGTCCGGTTGCCGCGTATGAACTGCAGGATCCGCCAGGTCTCGGAGAAAGGATTCCAGTTGATGGTGAGCTCAGGCGCGGCGGCGGGCGAATGCGGCACCCACCGGCTCGCCAGATAGCCGAGCGCCGCGAGCGCTACCACGGTTACGGCTACCGGTGCCGCCGAGCCCTCGGCGATGAGATATCCGCCGAGCAGCGTTCCGACGAGAATGGCGAGAAACGTCCCCATCTCCACCAGGCCGTTGCCGCCGACGATTTCCTCCTGCTTGAGGTGCTGGGGCAGGTACGCGTATTTCACCGGCCCGAACACCGTCGAATGCAGGCCCATCAGGAAGAGGGCAGTCATCAGCAAGGGGAGGCTGCGCCAGTGGAGTCCCATCGACCCCAGCACCATGATCGCGATCTCCGCGATCTTCACCAAGCGAATCAGAAACGATTTCTCCAGCTTGTCGGCGATCTGCCCGGCGGTCGCGGAAAAGAGAAAAAACGGCAGGATGAAAAGCGCTTGGGCGAGATTCGAAAGAGTATTCGCGTCGAGCCTGCTCAGGCTTGCCGCATGAAAGGCGACGAGAATGACCAGGGCGTTCTTGTAGACGTTGTCGTTGAAGGCACCGAGGAACTGCGTGAGAAAAAACGGGAGAAAGCGCTTTTGCCTGAGCAACTCGTACTGGCTGGGCTGACTCATGGCTTTCCCGGTCCTTCGACTCGCGATTGTCAGGGAGCTGCGGCTGAGCTTGGGTGCAAGGGAGTATATGATGGGCGGGGAAAGGCAGCATTGCGCCCGCACCCGATTCCACTTCCAATGCCCGAGAAACTCACCCGACTCTCCGCCGTCGAGCTCGCGCGGCTCGTCCGCACGAGAAAGGCGAGCCCGGTCGAACTGGCCGAGGCGCATCTCGCGGCGATCGGGAGAATCAATCCCGCGGTCAACGCCTTTTGCACCGTCGCGGCCGAGAAGACGCTCGCCTGGGCGCGCGAGGCGGAGCGCGCGGTGAAGAAGCGCGCGAAGCTCTCGCCCCTGCACGGGGTTCCGGTCGCGATCAAGGACCTCACGCTCACCGCGGACATACGCACGACCTTCGGCTCGACGCTGTTCCGGGATCATGTGCCCACCGAAGACGCGGAAGTGGTCCGAAGGCTGAAGGCGGCCGGCGCCATCGTCCTCGGCAAGACCAACACCTCTGAGTTCGGCGCGGGCGCGAACACCGTGAACAAAGTCTTCGGCGCGACGCGCAATCCCTGGAACACGGCGCTCTCGGCCTCGGGTTCGACCGGAGGCGGGGCGGCGGCGCTCGCGGCGCGCATGGCGCCGCTCGCCGAGGGGACGGATTTCGGCGGCTCCTTGCGCACGCCCGCGGCCTTCTGCGGCGTGGTGGGCCTGCGCACCACCGCGGGCCTCGTTCCCAAGCATCCCGCGGCGATGCCCTGGCACGACCAGAGCGTGACCGGACCGATGGCGCGCTCGGCCGAGGATTGCGCGCTGCTTCTCGATGCGATGACCGGGCTTTCCGGAAAGTCGCCGCTCTCCACTCCTGCGCCGTGGAAAAGCGCGCGCGAGGCGGTCGCGAAGGCGAGGAGCCTGAGGGGCCTGCGCCTTGCGTACGCGCCCGACATCGCCGGAATCGGCGTGGATGGGGAAATCGAGCGCATCTGCCGGAGCGCGGCGCGCGGTCTGCGCGACGCCGGCGCTGCGCTCGAGGAGATCGAATTCAACCTGTCGGACGGGCGCGACGCGTTTCTCGCGCTGCGCGGCGAAGCGATGGTTGGCAATCATTTCGACCGGCTGGAGCGCATCGGCGAGCTCGGTGACAATCTCGCCGGCAACATCCGCGCGGGGCTCGCCCTCACCATCAGCGAGATCGCGCGCGCGGAGCGCAAGCGCGCCGAGATCTGGCACCGCTGGCGAGCGCTGTTCGAGCAGTACGACCTGTTCCTCACGCCGACCGCGCCGGTGCCGCCGTTTCCGGTGGAAAAGAACTATCCCGAGGTGGTCGAGGGCAGGAAAATGCAGAACTACATCGACTGGATCGGCCCGACGTTCCTGGTGTCGCTTGCGGCGCTGCCCGCGGCGAGCGTGCCGGCGGGGTTGACGGCTATAGACCTGCCCGTGGGCTTGCAGATCGTCGGCCCGAGATTCTCCGAGCCTGCGATCCTCACGGTGGCGAGGTTCGTCGAAGCGGCGCACCCGATCGGGCTGCCGCCGAACTGCGGCTGAGCGCGCCATCGATCAATCGGTTCGCGCGCCCCGGAATATAAGCGGTCGCTAACACATCGACTCTCCTCGCGGTCGCTCTTGTAACAGAGAGTAACGGCGCTGGTGTTTAGCGGAATAATCGCGCAGAGTTTCTGTTTACACATCTGTCGTCGCGTGACGCGGGTTCCACGGCGGCGGCGAATGATTCCTCTCAACTATCCACGCCGCGCCGGCCCGCCCGCGAACAACCCGCGATGCCCCCGCGGCACCGCAGACGCTTCGAAAAGGAGATCTTCATGACGAACGTCCGAAATGTTCTGATAGGGCTCGTCGTGTCCGCCCTTCTGGCCGGGATCGCCGTTTCCTGCGGAGGAGGCGGCAGCGGTGGGTACGGAGGAGGCGGCGGCGGTGGGTACGGAGGAGGATCGGGGGGAGCGGCGGCCTACACTGTCGGCGGCACGCTCTCGGGCGCAACGGGCACCGTGGTGCTGAAACTCAACGGCGGCAGCAACATGTCGATGTCGGATGGCCCCTTCACTTTCGTTACCATGGTCCCCTACCTCAGCACTTACAACGTCCAGGTGGTCGACGCCAATGACCGCTGCACGGTCACCAACGGCGCGGG